>Ga0137368_10002759_pt1 | contig 18815 bp, 11 predicted proteins | sample SagtaG_13_FD_104917 | JGI IMG/M metagenome (GOLD analysis project Ga0137368, IMG submission 104917) | Vadose zone soil microbial communities from Sagehorn Ranch, Mendocino, California, USA - Sage1_L_100_16 metaG | ecosystem: Environmental > Terrestrial > Soil > Vadose zone | place: USA...
ACCCCGATCCTGGACCCACAGCGGCGCGTCCGCACGTTGTGTCATGCTCTGTCCAGCCAGTGGATGACTGAAGGGATAGGGTTCCTCAACGGCTTGGCGATGAGGTGGGTGCGGGACACGCTTTGTTTGGATCTCGTCGGGGCCGCCAAGGGGCGCAACATCGATCCCTATGTTCTGATGGAAAGCGCCGCGAGCAAAACCCGTCCTGGCGCTAACGGGATTTTTGCCTTGGTGAGTGGGGTTATGGATGCAAAGCGCTGGCTGGCGCCCCCAGTCGCGTTTCTGGGAGTGCAGCCGATTCGGAGTGATTGTTACGGCGCAAACGGCCGCGCCGCGTTGATTCGCTCCACACAGGAGAGCGCCGTACTGACCGCTTGCGCGCATTGGAAAATACTTCGCGAACTTTCCAAAGCAGACCCGGATTCGGTGACGTTCTGCGGTGGCGCCGCGAAAGGTAAGCTTTGGCCCAGGATATTGGCCGACGTGATGGATCTGCCCGTCCGCATTCCAAAGGTAAAGGAAGCCACCAGCCTCGGGGCAATGTTTTGCGCATTAGTGGGGCTGGGAATATTCAAAGAGCTTTCCGAGGCCGCACGGACATTGGCGAAATGGGAACGAACTGTCGAACCGGACGCGCGCGAGCATACCGCATATCAGGAGCTGAGCAGCCGGCACGCTCGGCTTCAGCAAGCCATTCTCCATCTGGTTGACGAAGGAGCGATTCCAGCCATGTGGCGTGCTCCCGGCATCGAGGAGCGTGTTTGAAAAATCGTTCCTGGTAGCTCCGCGACGAAGGATCCACCATGCCAATGCACGTGGAAAAAGTCCAAACGCCCGAACCCGCATCGAAGGAAAGATCCAGATCACCTGGAGCGGCGAACGATTGAATGACCAGGGCCAGGGACGATAAGACCATCATCAAAGCAGGAAGGAATTTCTTGTGGGTCTCGGTGGCAATCGCGTCCCGGAGAGACGTCCCGAGAAGAGCCCGGCGTTTCAACGCCGGGACCACCGGCGATTCAATTCGAGTCCCAAAGGGACGACTGACTGTACCCGCCGGCGTTCTTTTCAGCCGTCCCTTCGGGACTTGTCCCGGCGCGAAAGGTGACCCAGCGTTGAATTGAAACGCTCGCAACGACTTTCCCGCGATTGTGGGTCCTTGAGTAGCAGGGTTCTGCTCACCAGCGACGCGGGGCCAGGGGACCTGGCCAGGTGTCTGAGCGGAAGCGCACGCGCCCCGCGTGCTGTGTTCGGCGCCGTCGCCGAACACACGCACCGGTCGGCGAGGGCGCCGACCGGTGCAGCCGACCCTGGCTGCGCCGGAGGCTTCGCCGAGGCGAGGGCGGCTGCCCTTCCCGAATGCTGCTGGACAAAGACGCGAACCGCGGCCATGACAAATCGGGCAGCTTGGCTGCCTCTGATGGCTGACGCTCCGAAAATTTCCGTTGTCATGCCTGCACGCAATGCCGCCGGGACACTTCCCGTTGCGCTGGAGAGCATCCGTTGTCAGACAATCGCAGATTGGGAACTTCTGGCGGTGGATGACGGTTCGAAGGATGAGACCGGGCTTATCCTGGAATCCGCCGCCCGCGCCGACGCGCGGATTCACGTCTTGTCCCAGGCTGCTCTCGGAGTTGTCGAAGCGTTGCAGCGCGGGTGCGCAGCGGCTCGTGGCGAGGTTATCGCGCGGATGGATGCGGATGATCGGATGGCTCCGGAGCGGCTTCGGCGGCAACTGCAGTTTCTTGAATGCCATCCTCAGATCGGCGTCGTCTCCTGCCGCGTGCGGCACGGCGGCGACCAAACGACGCAAGCGGGCTATGAAGCATATGTCGCCTGGACAAACTCGCTGCTCACACCGGCCGACATTGCCTTGCGGCGCTTCGTGGAATCGCCGGTTGTGCATCCCAGCGTCATGTTCCGGCGTGAGTTGGTGCATCGGCATGGGGGATACGCGTCGGGCGACTTTCCGGAAGATTACGAACTGTGGCTGCGCTGGATGGATGCCGGCGTGCCATTCGGAAAAGTGGACGCGGAACTCCTCATCTGGAATGATCCACCCGCGCGACTCTCGCGCACGGAGTTGCGATACCGCACCGGTGCCTTCTACCGCACGAAATGCGTTTATCTGGCGCGCTGGATCAAACGACAGGTGGAACCGTCACGCGAGATTTGGCTATGGGGCGCCGGACGGATCACCCGACGGCGATTCCTTACTCTCAACTCCGCAGGCGTCGCGATCTCGGGTTTCATAGACGTCGATGTGAAGAAGCTCGGTTGTCTGCGCGATGGCCGTCCGGTCGTCGCTCCGTGCCATCTGCCATCCAGAGAGCAGGCGTTTATCCTGGCCGCCGTCTCGACACGTGGCGCGCGCGACTTAATCGGCGCGGAGTTGAACGGCCGCGGACGGACTGAGGGCAGCGACTATTTGCTGGTGGCATGAACGCAACGGATCTGCCAGTTAGAAGCTGCAAACAGCCGCGAACACGCTCTCACTCAGGGCGATTTCATCGCGTCGATGCGTTCGAACACCCACCGAGATCGTGAAGATCGCGCCGACCGCCGCTCAAATTCAAACCTGATCGGCGAAGGTAGCGAGATAATTCCCCAACCATGCCCACCGATGGGCCACCTGCGCCGGGTGTTTCCCGCACTCCGCATAAATGTCGCTCAGCGCTGCCGGGATGGCATTCTTGTCATCATCCAGCAAACGCGCGTATTTGAGATACTTTCTTGCTTGCGCCGGGCCGCCCAGCAACGGGGCTGCGACCTTGTCCACGAAAACCGAGAGGTCGGCCTTTGGATTTGCAGCGCTCCCCAGGTTTTCCAGAGCCAGGTAATTCAATTCAGAGCCGCTGTTTACGGGTGAAACCTCTCCGAAAAGAGAAATGGCGTCGAAACCAGACGCGATACTCTTTTGGACCATCTCGCTGATCCAATCGATGGCGAGTTCACCGCGACGTCCGGCCCAATAAGTGCCAAAATGGGCGCGCATGACGTGCCGCCGTTGCTGGCTGGAAACTTTTCCCGCCTCAGTCCACTTGAGCCCTGATTTTTTCACCTGCGGCGGAACGAATTGATCACACACCCATTGGACGAAGACGTTTTTCGGGAAACGGTCGATGCATTCGTCAGCCCAGGGCGGTTTTCCTTCGCCGAAGGCCCCCTGTAATTTTGGGTTTAGATGCGGCTGGGGATGGGTATAGGTCTCACAAACAATCATCGCATCCGGTGAGACAGAGCGAATCGCTTCCGCCGCGATCGGATACATGAGAGCCATGTCCTCCCAGGAGGAGCCGGCCACTGGATATCTGCGGCGCTCTTTGCACTTGGCGCACTGGCACACACCGGTATCACCCGTCTCCATCTGGACGCCGCCGACTGGAAGTGTCTTGAAGAGCCATTGCAAGGACTCGGCGATATGCTCGTGAATCTCGGGCCGGGAAGGACAGGCGTGATAATTCCATCGCATTTTTTCGCCCTTCTCGTTAGTGGCATAAAGATCAGGATATTTCTCTAGGTGCCGCGCCATGCTGTAAGGCGAAGGACCTTCATAGTACACGCCGCCGTAGGCAGCCAAACCGACACCGCACAAAATACGGACATTGCTTTTGGCTGCCACAGCGCCAAGCCGTTTGACGGAGTCGGTGCCCCCGTGCACGTCACGCAACAATCCCCAGATCACGACCGCGTCAACGTGGTGCCGCCTGCACCACTGGAGGAGTTTCGTGTAATCTTCAACGAACGCCTCGGTATTGCGATGGTAGGGGTTGGCAGCTCCCATGGTTTGCGCCCCGGGACGATTTAGAGCCCATTCGGTGCTATGGTCCCACGTCCAGAACATCCGCGCCTGGACCGGCGGTGCGGATGCGTCCTGCTTTTCTCCAGCGGCCACTGCTTTTCCCAAGTAGCTGGTGGCGATCGTGCCGGCGGCGGTAAGGCGCAACATTTTTCGGCGCGTGTATTTAGTCATATGAGCTGAGTTGGATCGGGTGTATTAGCGCAGGATTTCCGCCACGGGGCGAGTCCTGGCTTTAACATCTGCACCAATTTCATTAGGAGTGACTTCCCCAAATTCTTTGACTCCGTGTCGGTATGGTTGGCTGCCCGTACCGGACAGCATCGTAAAGGAAATACACATTCGCCTGCTCAATGGTTCAACGGCTCGCAGGACCGGCAAGCCGCTGACGGGCCTTCCCCAGCGTCTCAAGAAAAACCTTGATTTCGCCAGGTCGGTTGTAGCCATGCACGGCGATCCGGATTCGGCCTGTGTGGTGCATCACGTGAATGTTCGCGTCCTCCAAAACGCCGTGAATCGCGCCACTCTGCGGATGCTGGAAGGAAACGATTCCAGAACGGTTGGCGGGGTCGTGCGGAGCCATTGGCTTTATTCCAAGAGCGACCAAGCCGTCGTGAATCAGGTCCACCAACGGCTGGGTGTAAGCGTCAATCTTCTCGATGGAGAGAGCCTCGAGATACCGCAACGAGCTGGTCAGCGCATAAATGGCCGCGAAATTCGGCATGCCCACCGAGAAGCTGGCGGCTCCCGCTTTCCGAATGACACGCTCAAAGCGGTCCGGTTCGAAGGCATTTTCGATGTGGAACCAGCCTCCGGCCCGGGCGGTGAGTCGCTGCGCCGATCGCTCCGGAATTCCTACGATACAGCCGCCATGAGTGCCGAGAATCCATTTGTGGGTGCTGGAGACGATGCAATCGGCGTCCGAGCAGTCCAATACGACTCGTCCCAAAGCCTGGGTCACATCCACAGAAACTAGAGCGTTCGGCGCATATTTCCGCACGCTTTTGATAAAGGGCCGCCACGCTAGACGGAAGCCGTTATAGAAGCTGACCAGTGAAACCTGCACGAGTTGCGTTTTCTGGTTCAGCAATGCAATCAAATCCTCCAGAATCAAAGCACCCTCCCGCGCCTTCCATAAATTCACCTTGAGCCCCGTTCGAGCGCAAAGCCACGGCGTCGCGCCAGATGGAAAGTCCAGATTACTGATCACCACTTCGTCGGATTCCCGCAAATCCAAAGCGCTGGCCAGGAGGTTGTAAGCCTCCGCGCTGCAGGAACAAAAGGAGACCTCCGATGCGCTGAGGCGAAGGGCGCGAGCAGCGGTCTTCCGACATTCTTCGAGCCGCGCAAAGTGTGCCTCACGTCCTTTCATGCCGCGTTGCTTGTCGCGCCAGTAGCTTTGCAAAGCTTCCCCAACACAAAGCGGCGGGATGCCTTCGGCCGCGGTATTCAAATAGATCATGCCGTCCAGAACTGGAAAATCGCGGCGCCGTTCCTCGTCTGTGAGCATAGATCGAATTTCAAAAAGCCCGGAATCGGCTCACACGCAAGCCCAAACTGGTATGTCCGACTCCCAGTTCCAGAAGCAAGTTCAGAGCTCGACGTCCAAAGCTCAATCGTGCATCTCCGTTCATGGCAAGGGTGAGCCGCTCTCGTTCGCACCCGGCTTCGTACGTGTTCACCATAGCGGCAGGCATCTTGCGCATCTTGCCTGCCGTAGAGACGGGCATCGCGCCCGGCGGGAATGGCATGTGGTCGGGGAAGGCACTTGCGATGTGGCGCCTGCGGCCGGGCGGTATTAGATGCCGCCCTTTACGGCGGCCAGGATGGCCGCCGCTACACACCTGCTCCCTCACGACGACAAGTGTTGAGCAGAGCGACAACAATTTGCGTAATGATTACACATCTCGCGCACAAGCCGCAGCAAATTCCGAGCGGAGCCGCAGAACTCTATCAGGCACAATTGCTTCTGGTTTAGGCCTCTGAGAACGACACGGGCAGAGACGCAAAGTTGGCAGAGGTTTTGCTGGGTTAACTCAGAACCCATGATTCATAATTTCTCTCTTCGATGGGAGCAGCTGGCATAAGGCCATGACTTTCGACGTACAGCAGGCGAGCCTGGTGTTTGGAGGGACAGCCTGCTGGAGCACTGGACTCCGAACGCTAGTTGAAACCAGAACGAATGCTCAAGACAAATATCGCCATGAGATCTAAATACGCATTCTCGCTTATGCTGTTTCTTGGCCTTGCTTTGCCGAATGCCGAAGCCGCGCTGCAAGTAATTTCGGCCAATGGCTGGGCGGATGGTAACACCATCGGAGTGACCTTCAATTCGCCTCTGGACGGTCCCACGGCTGGCAGCGCTGGAAATTACACGCTTTCCGCCGCGCTCAGCGTGACCAGTGCGGTTCTGCGCCCGGACCAGAATTCCGTCTCGCTGACTCTGTCTGGAAATCTTCCGGCAGGAGGCGCAACGCTGACAATCGATGGCGTGAAGGATTCAGCGGGCAATACCATCGCTGCCAACACGTCGATCCCGGTTTCCCTCGGGGTCTCGAAAGCAGTCGATATCGGTGATGTGGTTGACGCCGGCACAGTAGTCGCCTTCCCAAACGGGGAATTTGACGTGCTGGCGGGAGGCCGTGCGATCTGGGCAAACGCCGACAGTTTCAATTTTGTTTACGAGGAGCGGACGGGTGATTTCGATGTCAAAACGCAGATACCCAACTACACATCCCCGGATAATCAGGCACGAGCCGGTTTGATGATGAGGGAGAGTGTGGATCCGTCGAGCAAGAACGTGGACCTGGTACTTTATCGGCCAGAACGGCAGCTTTGGGGTGTGACGGTTCGTGCGGAGAACGGCGGCGCCACAGCGCAGCCGATGGCCAGGGGCGCACCGGTGACTTTGCCAAATGTCTGGGTGCGGATGAAACGGGTTGGAACCGAGGTGACGGTCTATTTAGGCAGTAACGGCTTTGATTGGATGGACTCTTTCAAGCTGGCAGTGGATTTTCCACAAAAAGTGCTCGTCGGCATGGCCACCATAGCAACCGAAGGCGCCACGACCGGCCGGGTGCCCGTGCTCTACCGCAATTATGGTGATATGGTGTACACAAACGCTTCCATTACCATCAGTCAACAGCCCACAAATATTTCCGTGCTGGCGGGAGCAACTGCCACCTTTACGGTCGCGGCCGAAGCCGTCCAGGCGCCGCAGGGTGAATTAACCTATCGCTGGCAAAAAAGTCAGGTGGACATTCCCGGCGCGAACGGCCCTTCGTACACCACGCCCCCATTGGCACTCGCAGACAATGATGCCCGGTTCCGGGTTATCTTGTCGCTGCCCGGAGCGTCAGCGACAAGTTCGGAGGCCGTGCTCACGGTGACCCAGGATTCCGATCCGCCGCAGGTCGTTTCCGCTTATGGGACGACCAACGGTGCTTTTATAGGAGTGATCTTCAACGAAACTCTGGATCAAGCGAGTGCCGTGAATATGGCCAACTACCAGCTCACCGGCGGATTTACCGTGACGGCTGCCACTCTTCGGCCCGATTTGAAATCGGTCGCCCTCACATTATCCGCTAATCTAACGAGCCCTCCGCAGGTTTCATTAACGCTTCGAGGCGTCAAAGATCTCTCCGGCAACTCGATTGCGGACAACACGACCGTGGCGGTGACCATTCTGGCAACCAAAGTCGCCGACATCGGAGATGTTTTCGAGCCGAGCACCGTGGTGCCATTTGGGTCGGGAGAGTTTGAAGTAATCGCCGGCGGTCGGGACATCTGGGGAACTGACGATAGCTTCGATTTCATATACCTGGAGAAAGATGGGAACTTCGACGTGAAAGTGCAGGTCGCGAATTTTGTCCACAAGTCAAATAATTCGCGGGCGAGCTTGATGTTGAGAGAAACACTGGAGACCGGGAGCCGGAACGTCGATGTCATTGTCTATCCGGTGAATCGCCAGCTTTGGGGAGTGACGCTGCGAACCAACACATTCGAAGATACAATTCAACCGCTCGCTCGCGGGGTACCGGTAAACCTGCCTAATGCCTGGGTGCGCTTGCGTCGCAATGGCGATGCCATCACCGCTTACTATGGCACAAATGGCACCACCTGGATTGACTCTTACAGCGTCAATCTCGCATTTCCACAAAAGGTGCTGGTTGGACCGGCGACCACCTCGAACAATAATGCGGAGGGTGGGGAGGTCGAGGTTAGTTATAAAAATTTTTCTGAGGTGGCCTTTCCCGGAGCCACCATTGCTATTACGCAGCAACCGGTCAATACTACGGCGGGGGCGGGCCGGACCGCCACGTTTAGCGTGAACGCTCAGGTGACCGGCGCGCCCCAGAGCGAGTTGGGTTATCAGTGGCAAAAGAACGGAGCAACTATTTCAGGGGCTAGTGCCGCTTCCTATACCACTCCGCCATTGGCTCCGGAAGATGACGGAGCTAACTTCCGAGTTGTGCTTTCTATCCCGGGAATTCCTGATATGCTCAGCGATCAAGCGCGCCTGACTGTAACTCAGGATTCAACGCCTCCACAGATTGTATCGGCGTTCGGTCTCTCAGACAGCCCTTCCGTGGGTGTTTCATTTAGCGAGGTGCTGGATCCCGCCTCGGCTGCAGCTCCTGGCAATTATGGTGTCAATGGCGGCCTTCCGGTCACCGCGGCCGCACTGAGCGCGGATCAGAAGAGCGTCGCGCTGACTTTGTCCGCCAACGTCGCCGGTTCCACCACGTTGACGATCAACGGCGTAAAAGACTTATCGGGGAATGTCATCGCTCCGAACACGTCTGTTCAGGTGACGATCCTGGGCCTGAAAGTGGCGGATGTGGGCCCGGTGGCCGAGCCCAGCACCGTCGTGCCATTGGGGGCGGGTGAATTCGACGTCGTCGCCGGCGGGGCAGACATCTGGGGTAATGCCGACACCTTCAATTTTCTGTATGAGGAAAAGGCGGGAGACTTCGACGTGAAGGTTCAGGTCACCGGCGAGCAAGCCCTCGCTGGCGCTGTGTCAGGAGTCGCGCGAGTAAGCTTGATGGTACGAGAGACTCTGGAGCCCGGCAGCAGAAACCTGGATCTCATCGCTTATCCGGTGAGCCGACAGCTTTGGGGCGTGACACTCAGGACCGAGACCGATGGAGCCACGGCCCAGCCTGTGGCGGAAGGGGTCCCCGTGGCGTTCCCCAATGTCTGGCTGCGCTTGAGCCGAAAAGGAGATCAGATCCTCTCCTACTATGGCACCAACGGAGTGGATTGGATTAAATCAATCAGCATCGCCCTGCCACTTCCTCAAACGGCGCTGGTCGGGATGGCCACCGTTTCGGCCAATAATACCGTGGACGGCAGAATGGCCGCCAGCTATCGCAGCTATGGCAATTTCGTCCCACCGCCAGATACAACTCCGCCCACCCTGAGCTATGCCGAACGAGATCCCGCAGATCCGACCAAGGTGACGGTCATCTTTTCCGAAGCCATGGACTCGGCAACGGCGAATAGCATTGGCAATTATCAAATAAACAATGCCATTAATGTACTCAGCGCCGCCCTCGCCGCCGATCCCACGATGGTAGTTCTTACCACCTCTGCCATTTCCGCCGGCGCCAACCCCACCCTGACCGTGAACGGGTTGCGCGATGTGGCAAATAACCTTATCGCGGCGAACTCTCAAATCGCAATCGAGGTGCCGCCCGGTGTCCAGCCCGCGCATCAGCAAGATGCGGGACCGGATGGATTGCTCGTCCTGGAAGCCGAACACTATGATAGCAAGCTCGCCGCCGGGGGAACGCGTTGGATTCTCACCGCTGCGATTCCAGGGTTCTCGGGAGAGGGAACCATGATCGCGACTCCGAATGCGGGACGGAATGTGAACATTGATATCAGCGCCAGCCCCCGGTTGGACTTCAAGGTCAACTTCACCAAGACCGGCACGCACTACGTCTGGGTGCGTGGACTGGGCGACAGTGCGCCGGGCGCCAGTGCGAATGACTCAGTAAATGTCGGCGTCGATGGACAATTGCCCGACACCAGCGATCGCATCACTCCGTTCCCTGAGAACGCCGGTTACGTGTGGACGGCCGCCACTGCCGACAGCACCGCCGCGACCTTCGAGGTGGCCACTGCGGGCGAACATGTAATCAATGTCTGGATGCGTGAAGATGGATTCATTATCGACAAGCTTTTGATTACGTCCAATTCGACCTACCAGCCCGCGGGCGCAGGCCCGAATGAAAGCCCGCGCGGAGGTGCGTTCAGCGTCGCCATCGCGCGTTCGGGCAATCAATTGGTTATTACCTGGAGTGGCGCTGCCACTCTGCAATCGTCGGACCGAATAAGCGGCGGATGGGAGGACGAGACCAACGCCAGCAGCCCTTTCCAGATTACACCCGCTTCCGGGGGGACCAGATTCTATCGGCTGAAGCAGTAATTCCCAATTGTAGAATGATCCGCGTACTCCGTTCTCGGTGTGAAGCATGAAAACAAGGTTTCCTTGCTTCGCGCGGTGCGCCTATCGCACTGCCTTTACCTTGATCGAACTACTGGTCGTCATTGCAATCATCGCAATCCTCGCCGGATTACTCTTACCGGCGCTCAACAAGGCGAAGATCAAGGCGCAAGGTATCGGCTGCCTTAATAACCTGAAGCAACTGCATTTGGCCTGGTACATGTATGCGGATGACAATGGCGGAAAGCTTGTTCCCAATCTGGGGATCGCGGGCACGCCTGAAAATAGCTGGGTCGCGGGAAACCTCGGCATTGGCGGCTACGTTCCGGATGACACCAACACCATTAAGATTACAACGGCCATGCTGTGGCCATACACAAAAGCCCTCGGCATCTATCGCTGCCCAGCCGACAAAAGCATGACACTCCGGGGGGGCAAGTGGTATCCGCGAGTGCGGAGTGTTTCGATGAGCGGGTATATGGCCGGCCCGGACTACGGCGTCACGCCCGGATTCTACGTTTTCAGGAAGGCCACTGATATTGATGTCCAACCGGCGTCCAAAGCCTGGGTGTTTATTGATGAACGGGAGGACAGCGTTGACGATGGATTCTTTGCCGTCGAGATGGTCCAGGAACTTTGGTACAACTGGCCAGCCAGTTATCACAATGGCGCGGGGGGCTTCTCCTTCGCCGACGGCCACGGCGAGATCAGGAGATGGATCGACGAGCGAACAAAACCGAAGATCAAAAAGGGCGGCTTGTTGCCGCTCTTGGTTCCTTCGCCCGGCAACCCCGACCTCAAATGGCTCCAGGAACGCACCTCATCGCGAATTCCAAAGTAGCGGCCAGTCACTCAGAACCAGGACGAGTACAGTCGCCCCCATCGTTCACTTTGGGTTACCTTCCGTGCCAGCGGAATCCGGTCGGATCAGCGCCTTTGCTTCGCGCATCAGGGCGTGCGCAATGATGGCGATTGCCGCGCTCCACTCTTCACGCGTCCCGTGAATCATGCCGAGGATGCTGAATATCGAAGCGGCCGCCGGATGGGGCGGCGCTTCGTTGACGACCTTCTCCGCTTCTGCAAAGCGGCGCTGGCTCAACAGAAGTCCCGCTTCCGCGTACTTCTTTCCCACTTCAGCCTGCTCGCGCATTTTCGCTTCCGCGGCAAGCCCGGCTTCCGCCTGCTGCCGCAAGCGTGCTTGTTCCTTCTCGGCCGCAACCGCGCGTTGCCGGGCCTCGCGTTCTCGCACGAACAGATACAGAGACAGACCGAATCCAATCACCAGCGCCGCGGCGACCGCGCCAACCGCAACAACGGCCGTCTTGTTTCGCCGCACCAGTTTCCGAAAGCGATAGAAATTGCTCGGCGGACGGGCGACGACGGGTTCGTTGTTTAAGTACCGCTGGATGTCCAGCGCGAGCGCGTTGGCGGTTTCGAACCGGCGCGTGCGATCTTTCTCCAGGGCCTTCATCACGATCCAGTCGAGGTCGCCGCGCAGCAGGTTGATGCGCTCTCGTTGTTCCTGAAGCTGTCGGCGAGTGGCAGCCCGAAAATGGGCAGATGGGTGAGTGGGCGAGTGGGATTCAGCGTCGGGGGCGGCGGCTCCCGCTTTCTTACTTTCCCATTTTCCCTCTGGCCCCGCCGTTTGGCCCATTGCGGCCGTGAGTTCCTGGGTCAGCCGCGTACTCGGTTTGGGCGGTTCCACTTCGCGAATGGTGCGGCGCATTTCATCGAAGCCAGCCTGAAGCAATTCTTTGGGATCGAATGGCGTTTTGCCGGTAAGCAGTTCGTACAGCAGGACACCGAGCGCGTAAATGTCGCTCCGCGTGTCAATGTCGAGACTCGTCATTACCGGCTGCTCTGGACTCATATAAGCGGGAGTGCCGATGAATTGCTCGTAGGCCGTGAACAGCGTCTTGTCAGTCAGGCGCTGATCGGTCGTGGCTTTCGCAATGCCGAAGTCGATGACTTTGGGCACCGGGACCGCGTCGTTGATGGTTACCAGGATGTTCGACGGCTTCAGATCGCGATGGATGATGCCCTTTTGGTGCGCGTGTTGAACGGCATGGCAGACCTGAACGAACAGATCGAGCCGTCCAATGGTGGAGAGCTTGGCCCCGTCGCAATAATCCGTGATGCGCACCCCGCGCACCAATTTCATCACAAAGTAGGGCCGGCCGCCCTCGGTCGCTCCCGCGTCAAGGACCTTCGCGATGTTCGGGTGGTCCATCAGCGCCAGCGCCTGCCGCTCGGCCTCGAAGCGCGCGATCACCGACTTGGTGTCCATTCCAAGCTTGATGACTTTCAGTGCAACCCGGCGGCGGACGGGTTCCTCCTGTTCGGCCATGTAAACGACTCCACAGCCGCCTTCACCGATTTGTTGAAGGATCTTGTAGCGGCCGATGATAGTGCCCGGACCTTCCGTCAACGCACTCTCAGAAAGCCGGACGGTTTGATTCTCGACCTCACCAGCCGCTTTTGGAACGGGAGTCGGATCGCCCATGGGCCGAAGGCTAGCAATTCCTGAGAAAAGCGGGAGATGAATTTGGGCCCGCTTGCTTCGGCTTGGTCTGTCGCTTGTCGGATTCGTTATTTCGCTTGCCGGCGCGCTTCCATCGCTTTCTTGATGAAGGCGTCGGCTTTGGGGCTGAGCAAGCTGGGAGCAGGTCTGCGCGCGGCGGCCACGCCCCGCTCGGCGAACGGCTCAAAGATTTGTTTCTTCATTGCCTCAGGCCAATTCGATTGATCCGCCCAAAGTTTTCCCAGTCCTTCCGCGATGGCGGCATGACCGCCGGTAAAGCCCTCAATGAGCTCGGCCTGGCGTCCGGCCAACGCCTGCGCGGGCGCGCTGGCCGGGTCCATCCCGCTGGCGGTCGCGGCTTCGATGTCCTGCAGAAGAGCAGTCCACTTTTCCTCGACCTCTTTTTGAAGTTCAGGCGACCACAGGCGCTGGCGTTCGGCAATGAGTTTCCGGGCTTCATCGTTGTAATACTTCTTCATCACGTCCGTGTTGGTTTGCATTTGTATCTCCTCTGTTATTTTTTGAAACGCATCCCACTCGGGCTTGGCTCTGGACGCAGCGAGGCTTTCGGCCTTGGCGATGGCTTGGATTGCTGAATCCAGGTGCCGGCGCTTTTCCTCAAGCGCTATTCGCTGTGCGCCAAGCGCCGCCACCAATCCGGAACCTTTCCGTTCGAGGAGGCGTTTGATTTCTTTGAGTGAGAACCCGATGAACTTGAGCGTAACGATTTGCTGAAGACGGACGAAGTCGCCGTCCCGATAGAGGCGAAAGCCCAACCCGGTATGATCGCTCGGCTTCAAGAGACCAATGCGGTCATAATGATGAAGCGTGCGAACGGTTACGCCCGCCTTCTTCGCAAACGCGTGCGGCTGATAGCGAGTTCCTCTCGGCTTTTCCATGCGATGTTCTGATTCCACCGCAAGTTCACCTATGACGTAACGTCAGGGGCAAGAGGTTTTTCACCTTCCAAAACCGTCCGCCGTCCGCCATTGGGACCACGGTGGCCCAACGACACCCGCCAGGAGCTCCCTGCTCGCCTTCTATCGGCCGTGGTTCGGCAGCGCGGCCGATTCATTCAAGCGTATGTCACCCGAACTCGCGCGCAGGCTTAACATCGGACCGCCCCCGTTTATTTTACCCCGCAACCCGCCTGGCTTATGTTCGCCTGACACGGTCATGGTGACCGGGACTGCGGTGATGACTTTTCCGCCGCTGCTCTCGGCGTCCAGGTCGAGTGCGATGGAACGAGGCAGCGTCACCTTGATGTCGCCTCCCGAAACTTGCAGGTGAGAATCAGCCTTTGGCTGGGCTCCCAGACCCACAATGATCGGACCACTGGACGTGTGCGCTAACACCACGTCGCGAGCTTCATTCACCTCGATCTTTCCGCCGGAGTTCTTCGCGTCCACTTTGCCTCTTGCCAGCCTAATCACAATAGAACCGCTGGAAGTGCGGGCCACCGTCTCCCCAGCGGCCTCGTCTATGCGCACGTCGCCGCCCGAGTTTTTCGCCTCCAGATTTCCCGTTACAGTCGTGATCTCGATTGAACCACTGGACGTCTCGGCCACAACGCTGCTCCCGGCCTCGCCAATCCTAATCTGGCCGCCTGAGTTCCTGACCTGCGCGATGCCTTTGACCTTCGCAATCTGGATCGGGCCGCTGGACGTTTGCGCCACCACGTCGCCCGCAATTTCTCCGAAGCGAATGGCGCCACCGGAATTTTTGGCGTTCACACGTTCCCCCTTGCACTGCCCGAGATCGATCGAACCACTGGAGGTTTGGGCTGTGACGTCGCCGCCTGCTGTCTCGATTCTAATATCGCCGCCCGAATTCCTGGCCTCCGCGCGGCCTCGCACCGTCTGGAGAGCGATTGAGCCGCTTGAAGTGCTGGCGACCACGTCTTTGTCTGCCTCGTCCACACGGATGTCTCCCCCGGAGTTGGAGGCCTCGACTTTCCCGCGGGCCGTTTGCACTTTGATCGAACCGCCGGAGGTGTGGGCGACCAGGTCGCCGCCCGCGTGCGTGACGAGGATGTCGCCACCCGAATTGATGGACTCAATCCGGCCTGAAATCCTACCCAGGTCGATCGTTCCGCTGGAAGTCCGCGCGACGGCAGCGCCCTCGAGTTCACTCAGCCGAATGTCGCCGCCGGCGGTTTTCAGATCGACGTCAAATCTTCTGGGTATGCTGACTGCGTAGCGCACCTGCAAGTTTGGCTGGCGAAAGCCACCGAACCGGAATCGATCTTTCTTGCTTCTCCCGATGACGGACACCGAGTTTCGGTCCTGCGTGAACGTTACGTCATGATGGGTAAACAATTCATCTGCCTGCGCCTGACTCCCGCCTTTGACATGGCGAAGCACGCGCACACGAACGGTGTCGGCGACGTCAGAATTGATTTCGATGGAACCCTGATCCGCTTGTACGATCAGTCTTCCTCCGGAGTTCGCCGGGAATGCCTTTTCAATGTTTTGGTCATATTCTGGGGCGCCAAGAATCGTTCCCACGCCCAGCCTCAGGCCGACAAGCAACCCAGCCCCATAACGAAGTTGTTTCTTTGTTCTCATACTTTCCTGCTGCTGCCGAGTTCAGAGAATCGCCGAATTCCAAGTTCCGATTCTCAAGTGTTTTTTGGTCACGCGTCCGGCATCACTCCTCACGCTGCCGACAGGTCGTGGACACGCTTTTCTTAGTCCGCAAACGGACGGTTGGCAATAGGCTATTCGGCTGGACTGGCGTGGCGCAGCAATGACTGGCGCGGCTCGAACATCGCACCGCGGAAAGCTGCGTGCTCAGCGATACCGAATGGGACGAGGCCTGGAATGACGCGGACTGAGATTTCCGTGGCAGGGCATTCGACATGCCAACGTGCCGCGGACGTAAAGGCCGGGGTCGTCAAATCCGCGCGACTCGCGACGGTTTCGAGAGGTTCGCGCGAAAGTCCTCGACTCCTTTTGGCCTTGGACGAGGCGGATGGAGCGCAGGCGTTGGATTTTGCGCAGCAGCAATCCTCCGTGGGCGATTCCTGCTATCTGCTTGCCGAAATCGCTTCCTTCAGTTTCAACTGGCACTATGACGTGCTTGGGGACGCGCAGGCCTTTGGGGAGTTCTTCAACCAATTGACCTTCGCCGATGATCGCGAACATACTTCTGCTGGTCGTTGGTCTGGCCCTCATCGTCAAGGGCGGCGACTGGTTTGTGGGCGCTGCGCTGCGTATCGCGGAGTTTTTGCGGATGCCGCGGGTGGTCATTGGCTCGACGCTCGTCAGCCTGGCGACGACTTCGCCGGAACTGGCCGTGTCGATCATGGCCGGGGCGAAGGGCGAGTCGGGCTTGGCAGTGGGGAACGCCATCGGATCGTGCGTGTGCAACATCGGATTGATTCTCGGCACCACCGCGGCGTTCAAACACGTTGACGTACATCCGGCCGCGATGCGCAGGCCGCTGGTCGCGCTCTTCCTCTTCGCCGTTGCGTTATTCGTCCTGACCATCGACCTGGTATTGTCGCGGTCCCAGGGGGTACTCCTGCTCGTCGCCGGCCTGTGTTATTTCGCCTTCGACTTCGTCAGGCACGCGCGCGACCGAAAGCCGGCCGACCTGGCCGAGGCAACGCAAATCGAGGAGGAGATCACGGGCCGTTTCGTCTGGCTGCGGACCAAGCCGGGCGCAACGGTTCAATTCCTGGCCGGCGCGGCGGTGGTGGTGTTCGGCAGTCGGCTGCTGGTGAATTCGGCGGTGAACATCGCGGGCGCGCTGGGCATTCCATCGATTGTGATCGGGCTGACCGTCGTGGCAATAGGCACGTCGTTGCCGGAATTCGTAACGGCGATCACGTCGTCGCGCAAAGACGTTTCTGACCTGGCGGTGGGCAACATTCTGGGTGCAAACATCGCCAACCTCTCCCTAGTTGTCGGCACCGCCGCTGCCATGAATGAAGTGCGATTGGACCGAGCAACGCAACTGTTCAACTTCCCGGCGCTTCTGGTAAGCCTGGTGCTGCTTCATTACGTGGTTATCACCGAGAACCGCGTCACCCGGCGGCAGGGAGCGGGACTGCTGCTGTTCTATGCGCTTTACCTCGCCGCGCTGGTCGGAATCACGATCTGGAAACGAGAGTGACTCCGATCAAACCAGGTTCAACTGCCGGGCCCAGCTCTCGGCGTCTTCCGGCGACGCATCGAAGGGGTTCAACAGATTGAGCGAATTGACGCCTTCGGCATCGATCACTTCCCAGTCCACGAAATAGCGGATGTGTTGGTTCTTCAGCATTCGCATGATGCGAGAACGGGCCTGAGCACGGGTGTTGTGCGGCGCCGAGCGCATCGCATCGCCAATATCGGATGCGGGGATATCCCACGCCAGCGGTGTATGAGCCAGCGCCATGCCCAGGTTGCGAACCGGATCAACATGGTGGAACTCCAAATCCTGCGCCTTCAGCCAGGGGTCGCTCCAGGCGATGTTCTCCCTGTCCATAAACTGGCGGAACAACCAGCGCTTGGTGATCCAATCGACTTTGCCCACCAACAGCTCCGGCTGCGTGCCAAGCGCGGAAAGGACTTCCTCCCACACGCGCAGGACGATGTCGGTTTCCGTGTCGCGCCCGCGGAACTCCCGGCGCGCGGCTTCACAGTAATCCGAGAGCAACTCCACTGCGTTCGCGCACCGCCCATCTGCCAACGGGACCAGCCATGGACCATCGGGTTGATGCGACAGGTTACGGAACGTGATGACCGCATCGGCCAGGACAATTCTCGGCAAATGGTCCAACTCCAGCAAATCCAGCACCAGGGCCGTCGTGCCCACTTTCAACAACAAGGTCGTCGGCAGAACGTTGGTGTCCCCATGCAACAGATGAAGCCGCCGATACTTCCGGGCATCGGCGAGAGGTTCGTCACGCGTATTGATGATGGCACGATTGAACTGAACCCACTCGAACAAATCGTTGTTGATGTAGTCGGCCCGCTGACTGATCTGGAACTGGCTGTCGGCACCATGCCGCAACAAATCGCCGCGCAGTTCTGCGCCGGGCGTCGATCCCACCCGTCCGGCGCCGGCGTACAGCAGGCGCAAGGTTAGAAAGCCCAGCAACGCCAGTACGTTGGTCTCGCTCAGGGGCGCCGAACGGCGCACCAGGTAGTTCTCGTGGCAACCGAATGTGGCGCCGGAGTAATGATCCACGTTGTTCCGAATAAAGCTGACCTGGTCGGCCAGATGCATCTCCTTGAGTGCCTGGAGCAGAATCGCGTCCCCGGCGCGGTCATACCTCAGCAAATCGATGAGCGATAAACATTCGGGGGTGCAATACTCCAAATGCCCCATATCGACATACGCCCGCCCGCCATTGAAGAGGAAGCCGCCGTTGCCCGCCGGCTCGTCCCAGTCGCGCTGGTGCATGTCCGCCAGGCCGAACCGGTTCTTCTCAAAAATCCAGTTGCGCACCCGGCCCACGGCGCTGGGCGGACCGGACGGGTCGTTTGTCAAACACCCGTACTCGGTTTCCAGGCCAACAATTCGATTCATAGTCCCAATTGCGCCAAATTGAGTTCCTCATAGCGCGCGCGCCGGTCGCTCGCCCGTGCCAGCCAGCCGATCTCAACCGTTCGTCCGTTCAGGCCCTTTCGCCATCCGTCACGCCGTTCTGCTTCCGACGGCAGTTCGGATGTGAACGCCTTTTTCTCCATCAGACACCACCACGCTTGCAGGAGCAATTCCACCACCTCGGATCGATCGTTACGGCCGGACAAAACGTCGTTCAGCCATTGTTGGGCCGCAGACTCCGGTTCCGGCTGGTTTGCCGCGGCGACCGCGCCGCGACTGTATAGCTGAAAAGCGCCATCGAAATGCAATCGGGCGATCAGATCGTGTTCGGGGTCGCTACCGATCTCGGCCAACAAGAGCTCTACCAGGAACGGCGCGCTGAATATCTGTTCGAAGTTGGTTTTGAGCTGGGGACTCAACCCGAAGCCGACCAACCGTCGCAGGCTCACGTCTTCGGGCGCGCGATTGAACGCCTCAAGATGCGCGGCATCGATGGCCGCCTG
>Ga0137368_10002776_pt1 | contig 18746 bp, 18 predicted proteins | sample SagtaG_13_FD_104917 | JGI IMG/M metagenome (GOLD analysis project Ga0137368, IMG submission 104917) | Vadose zone soil microbial communities from Sagehorn Ranch, Mendocino, California, USA - Sage1_L_100_16 metaG | ecosystem: Environmental > Terrestrial > Soil > Vadose zone | place: USA...
AAGATCAACACCGCGTACCAGATCGGGGGGGCGCCGCTCGCGGTGGCGACGGTGCGGAACCTGACCGGGATCGACGTCAACCACGTGGCCATCGTCAACTTCGCGCGCTTCGAGAAGCTGATCGACGCGGTCGGCGGAATCGACGTCAACGTGCCTGCGCCGATCCACTCGGACCGCTTCGACTGCCCGTACACCCCCGCACGCTGCCGGGCCTGGAGCGGCTGGCGCTTCGCCAAGGGCAAACAGCACATGGACGGCCGCCGGGCGCTGATCTACTCCCGCGTCCGCGTCAACGCTCTGAACGCGGCGGACAACGACATCACGCGCGCGGAGCGCCAGCAGCAGGTCATCCAGGCGATCGCGGGGAAGCTCGCGAGCGCCGGCACGTACCTCGACCTCCCGTTCATGGGGGACGACCTGCTGCGGCCGCTGGCCACCGACCTAACGCCCGGCCAGATGCTCCAGCTTGGCTGGGTCTACTGGCGGTCGGGGTCTGGTCGCGCGCTCCACTGCCGCCTCGGCGGACAGCCGGACGGGGGCTACCTGATCAGCGACGCGGAGCTGAACCTCGCGGCGATCTCGATGTTCAAGGGCGATTCCGCTCCCCAACCGCCGCCGCCGGGCTCGGGGACCTTCGGCGCCGGCTGCGTCCAGGGCAACCGCAAGCTCGGCGTTCGCTAGGCCCTTACGCTTCGGCCTTCGTCTCCTTCTTGTCCTCCTTCTTCTTGGCGCCTTCGTCCGGCTTCGCACCGTCGCCCTCGGAGGACTCTTTCTTGCGCTTGCCGCGCCCGTAGTCGGTCGAGTAGAAGCCCGAGCCCTTGAAGAAGACGGGCACCGGATGGAGCACCTTGACCAGCGGGCCCTCGCCGCAGATCTCGCAGACCTCGGGCTGCGCGTCGTCCATGCGCTGAAAGAGCTCGAAGAGGTGTCCCCTTGGACAACGGTACTCGTAGATGGGCACGTGAAGACAAAGGTACCAGGGGCATCTGAGGGAAATGGCCGCGCTAGTGTGAGGAGCCCGTGACCGAGACAACAGATGCGCTGGCGGCGCCTGTGCCCGGGCTGGTGACGCCGCGGGCAACGGAGGCGGCCGAAGTGAGCGAGCGCTCCTATCTGGCCGGCGTCGCCGGCTGCACCGCCGCGGTCGCGGCCTTCCTCTCCGTCCAGCTCCTTGCCTGGCCGCCGCACGAGGACGAGACGCTGGCGCTGTTCGTCGGCCGGGACTCGCTCAGAGGCCTCCTCGACACGGTGCTCGGAGAACGCGGCGGCGCGCCGCTCCACTTTTTGTTCTCGTGGATCGTCGCGCACTCGGGCGGTGGGTTGGCCGGCATCCGGATCGTCTCCGCGGCCTTCGCCGCCGCCAGCGTGCCGGCGACGGCCGCGCTGGCCGCCCGCCTCGCCGGCCGCACCGTCGCGCTTGCTGCGACCGTGCTCGTCTCGGCCAGCTGGATGCTTCTCTTCCACGGGGTCTACGGCCGGATGTATAGCCTCTTCCTGCTCACGAGCACGCTCTCGTTTCTCGCCCTTCTGCGCGCGCTGCGGCGTGGAGGCACCGGCGCGTGGGCGCTCTGGGCCCTCGCCGTCCTGCTCGCGGTCGCCTCTCATCCTTACGGCGCGCTCGTGCTGGCCGCGCAGGGCGTGTACGTATTGCTCGCGCGCGAGCGGCTGCGCGAGGCCCTGGCCGCCTTTGCCGCGGTCGGCCTGCTCGGCATCCCATTCTGGCGCACCGACCTGGTGCTGGCAGGGCGGTTCGACGTGGGCGTCGGCGGCAGGGGCGAGACGCTCGGCAGCCCCGGATCGGTGCTGCTCTACCTGAAGGACGTCGCCGGAGACTTCACCGCGGGGTGGACGGCCGCGGTGACGGTCGTGCTCCTGATCGCCCTCGCCGGTCTCCTCGTGCTGCGTCGGGAGCGGCCCTGGAGCGCCCTGCTCGCCGTGTGCGCGATCGGAACGCCGACCGCAGCGTTCCTGCTCGCCCGGCTCGGGCACTCGACAGCGCCCCAGTCCCGCCACCTGATCTTCGCGCTGCCCTTCTTCGCAGTGCTCCTGGCGTCCGGAATCGTCCGTCCTGCACGACTCCTTCCTCGCCACTCCACCCCGCTCATCGCACTAGCCCTCGGCTGCCTGCTCGTGGTCGAGGTGGCCTGGGGCAGGCACAAGACCGCCGAGCTGTACTCGGGCGAGCCGGCAGTCCGGATCGCGGCTCGCCACGAAGCCTCTGCCTGGCTGGCGCGAACCACGCGGCCCGACGATCTCGTCCTCGGTTACGAGCCTCTCTTCCTGGAAGCGTGGGAGCGAGGCGGGCCGATTCCCCGTTCCGTCGTCCCGCGCGCCGATCCGAAGCTCGCGCTGCGGGCGCTGGAGCACGTCAGGCACCCGCTGGGACGCGGGGTCTGGGTCTTCGACGCGAGCGACACGGGCAACACCGAGCGCGTGCTCACGATCCCGCTCCGCTCCCCGGTCCCGCGGAGCGCCTACGAGCCGCGGCGCTACGGTCCCTTCCTGATCGTGCGCACCCGCGGGCCCACACGCACGATCCGCCGCTACCTCAAGCTCGCACGCCGCGTAGAGCTGTTGGGCACGACGCTCGACATCGGCGACGCCGGCGTGAACCTCGACACCGTGCTGGCCGCGCAGCGGCGCTACGAGCGAGAGCGGCCGGCTTCCGCCTCTCGCTCGACGGTCTCGCGGTAGCAGGGCGCGTCCTCGAAAGCAGCCAAGCCGGCAGGAGTGCGACGCTGCGGGCGCTGCTGGCGACGTCGCGCTGCGGCCAGAGCTGCCGACGCCCCGACCAGGCCGCCCAGGAGGAACGAGCGGAGGCGACCGCTGCGTCCCTCGCCGTCCATGGGAGGATTGTAGGCGTGATCGTGTGCACCCTCGGCGACGCCCTGCTCGACGTGATCGTGCAACCGGAACGGCCCCTCGCCGAGGGCGACGACGTCCCGTCCTCGGCCCACCTCGGTGCAGGCGGGCAGGCGGCGAACGTGGCGGCCTGGGCTGTCGAGCTCGGCGCGCAAGGCCGGGTCATCGCCAAGCGCGCGGACGACGCGGGCGGGAGGCTGGTCCTGGCCGAGCTGGGCGCGCGTGGAGTGGAGCAGGTCGGGCCGGTGGCCACGGGCCGCTGCGGCATCGTCGTCTCGCTGCTCGGGCCGGACGGCGAGCGCTCGCTGCTCTCGGACCGCGGCGTGTCCGCGTCCCTGCGCGCCGAGGAGCTGGAAATGGACTGGCTCCGTGGCTGCGACGTCCTGCACCTGTCCGGCTACGCGCTGCTCACCCGGCCGATGGACGAGGCCGGGGCCAAGGCTGCCGGCGCCGCGCACATGCAGGGCGCGCGCATCAGCGTCGATCTCGGCGCTGCGGCCGCGATCGGCGAGTTCGGGCCAGACCGCCTCCTTGTGCGCCTCGAGCAGCTGGAGCCGGACGTCGTCTTCGCCCGCGAGGAAGAGCTCCAAGCCATCGTCCGGGAGCCGCCGGCCCCGACGCTCGTCGTGAAGCGCGGGGCGCGTGGCTGCACCGTGATCGAGGACGGGCGCAGCTCGGACTACGACGCGGCTCCAGCGGCCGTGTTGGACACGACAGGCGCGGGCGACGCATTCGCGGCCGGCTTCCTCGTCGGTGGCCCAGAGCTCGCGGTCGCCGCTGCCGCCCGCTGCGTCTCCCGGCTGGGAGCCATGCCGTGACCGAGCTGCTCGCGCTGTCGCCCGAGGTCGAGGAAGCGCTACGCGACGAGCGCGCCGTCGTTGCGCTCGAGACGACCATCGTCGCGCACGGCTTCCCCCCGGGCCAGGGCCTCGCCGTGGGGCTCGAGTGCGAGCGACGCGTTCGGGCGACGGGCGCGGTGCCCGCGACCGTCGCCGTCCTCGACGGGGTCGTTCGCATCGGGCTCGCCGAGGCAGAGCTGGAGCGAGTCTCGGCCGCCGGCCCCGAGGCTCGCAAGGCGGGACCGCGCGACCTGGCGATGTGCGTCGTCGAGAGAGTGATCGGCGCGACGACGGTCGGAGGCACGCTCGCGGCTTGCCAGATCGCGGGCGTTCGCTTCATGGCCACGGGCGGGATCGGCGGTGTCCACCGCGGGTTCGCCGAGGTGCCGGACGTGTCGGCCGACGTCTCCGAGCTCTCCCGGACCGAGGCGGTGGTCGTCTGCTCGGGCGCGAAGTCGCTGCTCGACGTCCAGGCGACCGTCGAGCTGCTCGAGACCCTCGGCGTGCCGGTGCTGGGCTTACGGACGGACGAGCTGCCGCTCTTCTATGCGATGCGCGGCGGGCCTCCCGTCTCGCAACGCGCCGAATCACCCGAGGAGGTGGCTCAGATCGCCGCCGCGCACTGGCAGCTCGGACGCAGCTCGGCGCTCGTGCTCGCGCGGGCGCCGGACCCGGCGCTCGAAGACGTCGAGCCGCTGATCGAGGAGGCCCTGGCCGAGGCTCGGCGGGGCGGGGTCGCCGGCCAGGCGGTCACGCCGTTCGTGCTCGCGTACCTCCACGAGCATTCCGGCGGCCGCACCCTTGAGGTCAACCGGCAGCTCGTCGCCGACAACGCGGCGCTCGCCGGCGACGTGGCCGTGGCGTACGGTCGCCTGAGGTGACACCCTCGAACGACGACCTCGTGCTTGTGCCCAGGACAGAGTTCGACGGGCGGAGGCTCGAGTTCGACTTTCCGGGGCTCGAGATCGGCGTCGCAGAGTACGACGAAGGGCCGACGGGCTGCACCGTCCTCCACTTTCGCGACGGCGCGTCGTGTTCGACGGACGTTCGGGGCGGCTCGCCGGGGACGATCGGCGGGGACTACGAGTGGGTGCACGCGATCTGCCTCGCGGGCGGCTCGCTCTACGGGCTCGAGGCGGCGACCGGCGTGGCCGCGGAGCTGCTCGCCCGGCGGGAGTACCGCACCGCGTGGCTCGACATCCCGATCGTGGCCGGCGCGATCATCTTCGACTTCGGGCCTCGCGAGAACGCCGTCTACCCGGACAAGGAGCTGGGACGGGCCGCGCTGCGCGCAGCGAGGGAGGGCGTCTTTCCGCTGGGCACGCGCGGGGCCGGCCGCTCAGCCACGGCGGGCAAAACGTTCGAGTACTCGGAAGGCGAGCCGGCGGGGCAGGGCGGCGCTTTCAGGCAGGTCGGCGAGACGAGGATCTCGGTTTTCACGGTCGTCAACGCGGTGGGAGCCGTCCTCGACCGCGAGGGAAACGTCGTCTGCGGCCACCTAGACCGGGCGACCGGTGTCCGACGCGGGCTCGTCTCGGGCGTCGAGGAGCGGCTCGGCGCCGGCGTGCCGGTGCGTCCCTTGCCGGGAAACACCACGCTGACCGTCGTGGCGACGAACCAACGGCTGGATCAGCGCTCGCTCAGGACGCTTGGTCGCCAGGTGCACGCCTCGATGGCCCGCGCAATCCAGCCCTTCCACGCGCTCGTCGACGGGGACGTTCTCTTCGCGGTCTCGACGAACGAGGTCGAGAGCCCACTGTTGGAGAGCATCGGCCTGGGCGTGATCGCCTCCGAGGTGGCGTGGGACGCCGTGCTGGCGGCCGTTGCTAGCTGAGTCGCGCGAGTTCCTCGATCCGCTCGGCCGCGCGGGCAAGGGCGTCCTCGCCGAACAGAAACGGCGTCGCGTTCGGGATCTCGTGCGCGGGGCCGTCGAGCTCGTCCGAACCCGCGAGCGCATTGAGCGCGTACCGGATCGGGATCTCGTGGCAGACGGCGAGGACGGACCCGCGATCGCTCCCGGCGAGCCGCCTGAACGCCTCGGCGTAGCGGCGTGCTGCGTCGTTCAGGCTCTCCCCTTCCGGAAAGGCGTCGTCACGCGTGTGCTCCAGCTTCCACGCCCTGTACTCGTCGACCGTCTGCCCCTCGAGCGCGCCGACGTCGACGTCGTCCAGGAGCTGATCGAGCTCGAGTGGCACGTCCCGCCCAGCCATGGCGATCTCGGCCGTCTCGCGCGTGCGGCCGAAACGCGTGTGTAGGCAGACGTCGAGGTCGAGCCCTGCCGCTTCCCGCCCCAGCATGCGCGCCTCCTCCCGTCCGAGCTCCGTCAGCGGCACCGGCCGAGAGGGATCCCCGTTCACGCGCCGCTCGTCGTTGAGCAGGGAGTGGGCGTGGCGGGCGAGGACGAAGAGCCTCAGCGGAAGCTCTCGAGGATCGTGTCGATCTCGAGCAGCTCGTAGCTCTGGAACTTCGCGCTTCCCCGAGCGCCGAGTGCGACCGAGACCTTGGCGATGGTGGCCGCATCCGGAGCCTCGACCACGTTCACGAAGTCGAACTGGCCGATCGCGCCCCACTGATGGAGCACCTTGGCGCCGAGCTCCTCGACGTCGCGGTTCACCTCCCGCAGCCGCTCAGGGTTGGATTGAAGCGTCCGCAGGCCCTGGTCGGTCAGCGTCGACAGCATCAGGTATGTGGGCATCGCGCCTCCTCTTCGTCGGGGTCCCGCGAGAGCGTAATCGCAGCCGAGCCTCTTGGTCGTAATACAGAAGTGCGGCGCCGAGGAAGAGGATCGGCGAGACGACCAGGCTGGCGAGGAAGGCGGCGATGCGCACCGCCTGGCCGCTACCTCCGTGGACGAGGATCGACATGACCGAGCCGGTCAGGAAGACAACGATCACCAGCGTGGCCAGCGAGCCCATCGCGTGCACGAAGTCCGCGCGGCCGAGGGCGACGCCGCGCCGGAACGCGCTGCGGACGTCGAGGTTCTCGATCACGAGCGCCGGCACCGAGAGCCCGATGAACGCGAGCCAGGCCACGGCGGGCAACACGAGAAACACGGTCAGGTAGGGCACGGGCAGGTAGACGAGAAAGCCGACTCCGGTCGCGACCACCATCGTCCGGCCGGTTGGCCGACGGCCCGAGACGATCGCCGAAGCGCCTGCCGACGACGCGCCCATGACCAGCGCGCCCGCGGCGCTGAGCAGGACGATGGCCGACGTTCGCGGCAGGTACGTGCTGGCGGTGCCGATGACGGCCGGCCCGATCCCGAGCGCCAGCGAAGGCCAGAATCGCCGTCCGTAGAGACGGACCGACTCGGCCACGAGCTGGCCGACGGTCCGCGTCTCCGGCGGCAGGGGCGGCGGCAGGCGCTGCTTGTCGCGCGGGCTGCTCGCCTTCGTCGTTCCTTTCCTTGCCATCGACGGGAACGCTACCGCCCGGGCGGCCGGCTGGTTCCTAGCAGTGCTTGCGCGAGATGATCGACCCCGTGCCCACTCGTCTCGCGACATAGCTGAACGTTCGCTCCCAGCGGAAGCCGGCGGCGGAACGGCAGACCGCCCAGAAGTCGTAGCTTCCGAAGGCGCGATCGCCGGCTCCGTTGAGCGTCATCCTTCCCGTGACGCCCGTATGGCCGTCGGCGGCGGCGACCAGCCGACGCCTCAAGATCGACGTACTAGAACCTCCTCCGGCGCGCCGCTGCGCGTCTACGGCAATCTGGAGCGCGTCGTAGGCGGTGAGCGCGAACGCGTCGGGATTCCGGCCCAGCCGCCTGTGTACCCGAGCCATCAGCGGAGCCGCCCGCCGGAGAAGCGCGTCGCTCAGCCCGAGGGTTGGATTCGGGTATCCGACGTCCGAAGCGAATCCGGCTGCCTGCTGATCACGCACGAGCGCCGTGCTCAGGGCGACGCCGTCGCTGCCATACCACGGCACCGCATTCAGGCCGGAGACGGCGCGCGCCGAATGGAAGACGCCGACGGACTCGTCGAAGGCGGCGAGGTAGACGGCGACGTGTTTTGCCCCGCCCTGGCGAAGACCCTCGACCTGCCTGCTCAGAGCCTCGGCAGACGTGGTGAAGTCCGTGACGTCCGCCCCGTAGCGCACGCCGTTCGCGACCTTCCCGCCGGCGGCTCGAAACTGGCGCCGGACCGAGATAACGAGCCCATCGTTACCCGGGTCGTCGCGCCAGATCGGGACAAGCGCGTCGATCTTGTCGCGGCGGAGCAGTGCGACCAGCGCCTCCCCCTCCCGGATGTCGTCTGGAACGAAGCGGAAGACGTTGTCCCCCGCGATCGCGAGCGAGTGCGCGGTACTGCCCTGGCTGATCACGACGATGCCGAGCGACGTAGCCGCCCGCCGCACGGCGCGCACCTCCGAGCTGGCCTGCGGACCAATCACGACACGAACGCCCTGTGCTGCCAGCCGCTGCAGCTCCCGCTGCGCAACCTCGGGCTTGCCCAGCGCGTCGACGATTCGGAGGCGGACCCGCAGCGGCGAGCCTTCTCGGGCTAGCCGGATATTCGCATCGGCTGCCGCGAGCTGAAGGGTGACTCGGCTAGCCCGTCCCAGCGAGGTCCAGCCGCTCTTCAGGTCGAGGACAGCGCCGACGACGAGCTCGTTTCGCGACCCACCGGCTCCTGACGCGCCCTGCCCACCGAGAGCCGCGAGCACCACGACGACCAGACCGCAGACCATCCAAGGAGCTCGCCCCACCGCGGCACGACCCTAGGTACTTCATGCCGCCGTGTCAATCGGGGCTCTGGCACCGCAACTCCGGGGCCATTCTCAAACCTACGTGACCTTCGTCGAGAACGAGCGGCTGACCTTCGATCCTTGGAATCGCAAGGTGATCGAGCCTTTGAACTGCTTGTTGTGCGCAGTGGCGGGCATTTGCCAGGTGCAGGACGACCTCCCGCTGCTCGAGCTCGAGTGGCTCCTCGCACGAAGGGACTTGCCGGAGAGTTTTCCCCGACAGGTGACCTGGCCCTTGACCCCCGTGCCCGTGGCGGCGTTGGTAACAAGCATCCACGCCGTAAACGGCTTGCCGGCGGTGGCCCTGGACAGTCTCGGCTTGCTGGCCCTGAGCGTTGGTGGTGAGGGTGGAGGTGGAGGAGCGGTTGGTGTGGCAGCGCCGCCGAACGCGTTCGCGATGGCCAGGTGGCCTGCGTCGTTGGGGTGGCGGTGATCTGGAGCGAGAAACGCTTCGCCTGCGGCGTCGAAGATGGGCAGAACGTCGATTGGCGTTGCTCCCTGCTCGATGCTGATGCAGTGGATGAGATCGTTGACACCCAGCGCGGCCCCGGTGCCGGAGCAATCGACCTTCCCGTCACTGCCGAGCAGCAGCTGCCTCGTAGCACTCTCAGACTGGGTCCCGATGTCTGGGTTGTAGAACTCCATCAGCTGAACCGTCTCATCGCCAGGGTCGGTGGGGAGCGTTGTGTTCAGCGCTGCCAGAATCGCTCGCAGATTGCCCGCGAGCGGACACGTCGGCGCGTTCGCGGTCGGGCAATTGGGGTCATAGATCTGGCCGCCCGGTGCGACGTCGTTGAGGCCGATGCTGATCGTGACCGCCTTCGTGTCGGAGGAGGCGTTGATTGCGGCAACAGCTGGCCCCAGCTGTCCGTTGCGCAAGTCCGTGCTGGTCGCGCCGGCCCGGCCCGAGTTGCGAAGGTCGGTCACCCCGCTCCCGTTCGTCTGGAGGTAACCGTAGTAGAGCTCGACCCAGCTCTTGAACACGCTGCTCGCGCCGTTACCGGCAGTGATTGAATCACCGAGGGCGACGTACAGCCCGCCTTGCAGCGCACCCGAAGCCCGTTTCGGCGCGCCCGAGACGCCGGCGGCGAGCATCAACGCAACCGCGAGCATGGCGGCGGAGAGGAGCGACAGGCCCACCGCGCGCCGACCGAGCCTCGGCGTGCGTGGTTGGCCTCTCATCGCGGTTCCTCCTTCGCATCGGTCAGTAGCGGCGCTCACACCAACTCGTTCAGTGTGCCACCGACGGGACGTCGTGACTACGGCGGCTTCGGCGTCACGCGGCGGCGGGGGCTCGGGCTTCGGCCTTTTCGAACACGAGCTCGCCATCCCGGGCGTCCACCAGTACCGCGTCGCCCTCGGCGAAGCGGCCCTCGAGCAACTCCTTGGCCAGCGGATTCTCGACGAGGCGCTGAAGCGCCCGCTTGAGCGGTCGCGCGCCGTAGGCCGGATCCCAGCCCGCCTCGGCCACGAGCTCCTTCGCCGCCGGCGTCAGCTCGAGGGTGAGCCCCAGCTCCGCCAGCCGCGCCCGCAATCGTTCGAGCTGCAGCTCCACGATCTCCGCGAGCTGCTCCCGCGACAGCGGCTCGAACTCCACGATCTCGTCGATCCGGTTCAGGAACTCGGGCCGGAAGACGTCTCGCAGCGCCTCCGCCGAGCGCAGGTTCGAGGTCATGATCACGACCGTGTTGCGGAAGTCGACCGTGCGGCCCTGGCCGTCCGTCAGACGCCCGTCGTCCAGGATCTGCAGCAGGACGTCGAAGACCTCCATGTGCGCCTTCTCGATCTCGTCGAGGAGGACGACGGAGTAGGGCCGGCGCCGCACGGCCTCCGTGAGCTGCCCGCCCTCCTCGTAGCCGACGTAGCCCGGCGGGGCGCCCACGAGGCGCGCGACCGTGTGGCGCTCCTGGTACTCCGACATGTCGAGCCGCACCATCGCCCGCTCGTCGTCGAACATGAACTCGGCGAGCGCCCGGGCGAGCTCGGTCTTCCCCACGCCCGTCGGGCCCAGGAAGACGAAGGAGCCGATCGGCCGGTCCGGGTCCTGGAGCCCTGAGCGTGCCCGCCGCAGCGCATTCGAGACCGCCTCGACCGCCTCGTCCTGGCCCACCACGCGTTCGTGCAGCCGCTCCTCCATGTGGATCAGCTTCTCGGTTTCGCCCTCCAGGAGTCGCGTCACCGGGATCCCGGTCCAGCGGGCGACGACGAGCGCTACGTCGTCCTCGTCGACCTCCTCCTTGACCATCGGCTCGTCCGTCACGCGCTCGCGTTCCTCCAGCTCCTTCTCGAAGTTGGGCAGCTCGCCGTAGCGGATCTCGGCGACCCGCTGGAGATTTCCGGCCCGCTCCTCGCGCTCGGCCTCCATGCGCAGCTCGTCGATCTTGCGGGTGATCTCCTTGACGCGTTCGAGCGCCTCCTTCTCCTTGGCCCACCGCGCGGCCAGCCCGTCGCGCGCCTCCTTGGCCTCTACCAGCTCGCGCTCGAGCGGCTCGCGAACCTCCTTCGACTCCTTCGCCATGGCGGCCAGCTCGATCTCGAGCTGGCGCACGCGCCGCTCGGCCTCGTCCAGCTCGAGCGGCGAGGAGTCGATCTCCATACGCACGCGCGAGGCGGCCTCGTCCACGAGGTCGATCGCCTTGTCCGGCAGAAAGCGGCCCGAGATGTAGCGGTCGGAGAGCACCGCCGCGGCCACGAGCGCGGCGTCGCGGATCCGCACGCCGTGGTGTGCCTCGTAGCGCTCCTTGAGCCCGCGCAGGATGGCGATCGTGTGAGCGACGGACGGCTGGTCGACGAAGACCGGCTGGAAGCGCCGTTCGAGCGCGGCGTCCTTCTCGATGTGCTTGCGGTACTCGTCGAGGGTGGTCGCGCCGATGGCGCGCAGCTCACCCCGCGCGAGCATCGGCTTGAGCATGTTGGCCGCGTCGACGGCGCCCTCGGCTGCGCCGGCGCCGACGATCGTGTGCAGCTCGTCGATGAAGACGATCAGCTCGCCCTCGGCGGAGCGAATCTCCTGGAGGACGGCCTTGAGCCGCTCCTCGAACTCGCCGCGGTACTTGGTGCCTGCGACGAGCGCGCCGATGTCGAGCTGCCAAACGCGTTTGCCCTTCAGCCCTTCCGGGACGTCCCCCGCGACGATGCGCTGCGCCAGGCCCTCGACGATCGCCGTCTTGCCCACGCCGGGCTCGCCGATCAATACCGGGTTGTTCTTCGTCCGGCGCGAGAGCACCTGGATGACGCGGCGAACCTCCTCGTCGCGGCCGATGACGGGGTCGAGCTTGCCGGTCTCGGCGAGCTCGGTCAGGTCGCGGCCGAACTTCTCGAGCGCCTGGTAGGAACCCTCGGGATCCTGGGACGTCACGCGCTGGCCTCCGCGAATCTTCTTGATCCAGGCAAGCGCCTCGTCGCGCGGGACCACGTCCAGGGCCAGGAAGAGGTGCTCGGTCGAAACGTAGTCGTCCTCGAGCTGCTTGCGCTCCTCGTCCGCGTTGTCGAGCACCTGGCGCAGTGCGACAGACGCCTGGGGCTGCAGGTTCTGAGCACCCTGAACGGAAGGACGGCTCGCGAGCATGTTCTCGGCCTCGGCGCGCAGGCCCTGCCAGTCGGTGAAGAGATCCTGGTCGAGCAGCGCCAGCAGCAGGTGCTCCGGGTAGACCTCCGGATTTCCCCGCCGTCGCGCGTCCTCGTGGGCGGCAGCCACCGCCTCCTGGGCCTTGATCGTGAACTGGTTGAAGTCCATCTATCGCCTTCTCGGTAGTCGGTATTCCCGCTGGGCGTCGGAGTAAAGAACGAGGTCGCGCCGGTACTGCTTGTGCACCTGGTCGACTTGCTCGCGCATCTCGCGCTCGAGCCGCTCCATGCGCGCCCGCAGCTTGGCCATCTCGTCCTCGAGGGCGAGCACGCGCTGGACGCCGGCAAGGTTGAGGCCGAGCCTGGTCGTGAGCCGCTGGATCTCGCGCAGCCGCTCGAGGTCGAGCTCGGAGTAGAGGCGCGTGCCTCCCGGCGTGCGCCCGGGCCGTACGAGGCCCTTCGCCTCGTAGATGCGCAGCGTCTGCGGGTGCATGCCGACCAGGTCGGCGGCGACGCTGATCATGTACCGCGGTCTGTCGTCGAGGCTGGCCATCACGAGCTAACGGTCACCTCCGAGCAGATCGCGCTCGCTGGCCGCGAAACGCGAGCCTCGCACGGACGCAGGGAGCGGCCGTAGAGCGAGCGCGAGATGTGAGAGAGGGGGCCGCTCATGAAAACGCCTTCTCCCTCGGGTTCTCGCGCGAGACCTGCTTGAGGTTCTCGAGCGCCTCCTTCTCGGCCTTGGACAGCTTCGTCGGCACGCTCACCCTCAGGCGCGCGATCAGGTCGCCCCGGCCTGAGCCTTTGAGCCTCGGCGCGCCGCGGCCCTTGATTTTCAGCAGCTTGCCGTCCTGCGAGCCCGGCGGGACCTTCAGCGACACGCGGCCGTCAGGCGTCGGCACCTCGACGGTGGCGCCCAGAGCCGCCTCCGCGTACGTCACCGGCACTTCGATCTCCAGGTCGGCCGTACCTCGGCGCCGGAAGAGCCGGGACGGCGCGACGCGCGTCACCACGTAGAGGTCGCCGGCCGGCCCGCCGCCGTAGCCGGCCTCGCCCTTTCCGGCCAGGCGGATCCGCGTCCCGTCTTTAACGCCGGCCGGGATCTTCACCGAGTAGCGCTTCGTCCTCCGCTCGCGCCCCGTGCCCCGGCAGTTCGGGCAGGGATCCTCGATCACGGTGCCGTTGCCGCGACAGCGTGGGCACGGATGCGAGAGCGCGAACAGCCCCTGCGCCTCCGCGACGACCCCGCGCCCACCGCATTGCGGACACACCGTCGGCGCCGTCCCAGGCTTGGCGCCGGAGCCGCCGCAGACCGAGCAGGCGGTCTCGAGCGAGACCGGAATCGTCGTCTGCACGCCCTCGAGCGAGTCCTCGAACGAGAGTGAGACCTCGACCTCGACGTCGGTGCCACGCTGGGCGCGCACGCGGCCGGCACCTTCCGCACGGCCGCGGCCGAACAGCCCGCCGAAGAGATCCCCGAGATCCCCGAGGTCGCCGAAGTCGAAGGTGAAGCCCCCGCCGGGCTCGGATCTCGGCCTGCCGTCGGGCGAGCCCCAGGAGTCATACTGCTTGCGCTTCTCCGGATCGGAGAGCACGTCGTACGCGGCCTGCACCTCCTTGAAGCGCTCCTCGGCGTCCTTGTTTCCGGGGTTCTTGTCCGGGTGGTACTCGCGGGCGAGCTTGCGGTACGCCTTCTTGATCTCCTCCTGCGAGGCGTTCTTGGCGACGCCGAGGGCTTCGTAGAGGCTCTTAGTCGTCCGCGTCGCCACCGGCGTCGACCTCCATCGGCGCCGCGACCACCACCCGGGCGGGCCGCAGCACGCGGTCGCCCAGCCGGTAGCCCTTCTGGAGGACGTCCACTACGGCGCCTTCCTCCGCCTCGGAGGGCTGCGAGAGCAGCGCCTCGTGGACATGGGGATCGAAGCGGCCGTCGGTCTCGATCTCGACCAGGCCCTCCTTGGCGAGCGCCTCCACAAGCTCGCGGTGGACGAGCTGCACACCCTCCTCGAGCTTCGCCTCGGCGTGCTCGTCGGCGGCGACGAGCGCCCTTTCCAGGTCGTCGAGCACGGGCAGCAGCTGCTTGACCAGCCGCTCGTGGGCACGCGCGACCAGGCTCTCCTGGTCGCGCGCCACCCGCTTGCGGTAGTTGTCGAACTCGGCCGCGACGCGCTTGAGGTCGTTCAGGTATTCGTCGCGCTCGCGCTCGAGCTCAGCGAGCCGCTCCTGCAGCTCGGCCTTGGTAGGCGTCTTGTCGGACGCGCCGGTCGTCATCGGGGGAACCTCCCGGTTCCCCCGAACCCCCTCCACCGGTCTGCTGTCGCGGACGGGCGGCTGCGCCGACGGATCGTTCTGGTGGCCCCGGCGGGGTGTCACGGCTTCGCCGCCTCCTCGTCCACGACCTCGTAGTCGGCCTCCTCGACGACCTCGTCGTCGGAGGAGGCGGCGCCGTCGCCGCCCTCGGCCGACGCGGCCTGTGCCGAGCTCGCCTGCGCGTACACGGCCTCGGCGAGCTTGTGCGAGGCCTCGACGAGCGCCTCGGTCTTGGAGCGGATGTCGTTCACGTCGTCGCCCTCGAGCGCCTGGCGAAGCTCCATGATCCGGCCCTCGATGGTCGAGGCGTCCGACTCGCCAACCGTCTCGCGATGCTCCTTGAGGCTCTTCTCGGTCTGGTAGGCGAGCGCCTCCGCCTGATTCTTGGCGTCGGCCAGCTCGCGCAGCCGGTGTGCCTCGCCCGCGTGCGACTCCGCCTCCTTGATCATCTGCTCGACCTCTTCGGGCTTGAGCCCCGATCCGCCCTCGATCTTGATCTGCTGCTCGTTGCCCGTGCCGAGGTCCTTCGCCGCCACGTGGAGGATCCCGTTGGCGTCGATGTCGAAGGTCACCTCGATCTGCGGCATGCCGCGCGGTGCCGGCGGGATGCCGACCAGCTGGAACTTGCCGAGCGTCTTGTTGAACGCCGCCATCTCCGACTCGCCCTGGAGGACGTGGATCTCCACCGAGGGCTGGTTGTCCTCGGCGGTCGTGAACGTCTCCGACTTCTTGGTCGGGATGGTCGTGTTGCGCTCGATCAGCTTCGTGAACACGCCGCCCTTGGTCTCGATGCCAAGCGAGAGCGGAGTCACGTCGAGCAGCAAGACGTCCTTGACCTCGCCGCGCAGCACGCCGGCCTGGATGGCCGCGCCGACCGCGACGACCTCGTCCGGGTTGACGCCCTTGTGCGGCTCCTTGCCGATCAGCTCCTTGACCTTCTCCTGCACGGAGGGCATGCGGGTCATGCCGCCGACCAGGATGACGTGGTCGATCTTGTCCGCCGTCAGGCCGGCGTCCTCGAGCACGCGCTTGGTCGGGCCGACCGTCCGCTCGAGCAGGTCGTGCGTGAGCTCGTTCAGCTTCGCGCGGGTGAGCTGGAGGTCGAGGTGCTTCGGGCCCTCGGGGGTCGCCGTGACGAACGGCAGGTTGATCTGCGTCGTCATCGTCGAGGAGAGCTCGATCTTCGCCTTCTCGGCCGCCTCGTAGAGGCGCTGGAGGGCCATGCGGTCCTGCGAGAGGTCGATGCCCTGATCCTTCTTGAACTCGGCAACCATCCAGTCGACGATCGCCTTGTCCCAGTTGTCGCCGCCCAGATGGTTGTCACCCGAGGTGGCCTTGACCTCGAAGACGCCTTCCCCGAGCTCGAGGATCGACACGTCGAACGTGCCCCCGCCGAGGTCGAAGACGAGGATCGTCTGGTCGTGCTCCTTGTCCAGGCCGTAGGCGAGCGACGCAGCGGTCGGCTCGTTGATGATGCGCAGGACGTTGAGGCCGGCGATCTTGCCGGCGTCCTTCGTCGCCTCGCGCTGCGCGTTGTTGAAGTACGCGGGGACGGTGATGACCGCGTCCTCGACCTTCTCGCCGAGGTAGGCCTCGGCATCCGCTTTCAACTTCTGCAGGATCATGGCGCTGATCTCCGGCGGCGCGTAGTCCTTGCCGGCGGCCTTGACGCGGACGTCGTCGTTCGGGCCCTTGACGACCTCGTAGGGGACGATCTTCATCTCCTCCGAGACCTCGTCGTACTTGCGGCCCATGAAGCGCTTGATCGAGAAGACCGTGTTCTGCGAGTTCGTCACCTGCTGGCGCTTCGCAGGCGCGCCGACGAGCCGCTGATCGTCCTTCGTGAACGCGACGACGGACGGGGTCGTCCGTCCGCCCTCGGCGTTTGGGATCACCGTGGGCTCGCCACCCTCGATCACGGCCATGCACGAGTTCGTCGTGCCGAGATCGATGCCGATTACCTTTGCCATAGCTGAGATTCCTCCGTAGGCTTGAGTTTCCTACAGGATAAAATCTAAGCCTGAGTATGTCAAGTTAGCGCTGCCGCTGCTTCCACTAGCGACGCTACAGCCCAACGGGCCAGTGCTCGACCGCGAGCTCGTCCATCGGGAAGTCTTTGGGGTTCCCTGTAGCCAAGCGAGCGCCGACCGAAAGGGCGGCAGCCGCTACCAAGCAGTCGGTCTGTGCCAGCGTCAACCCGCGGGCCGCAAACTCCCGTCGCCACTCGCCCGCCTGCCAGCCTTCCTGCACCCCGAGTGGCGCGATGTGAAGCGCCGAGAAGAGCGTGCGGGCCGGCTCGAGCTCCGGCGTTCTCAGGCCGCGGGCGGTCTCTTCCACGTTGATCGCGCAGGCGTACGGGCTGTCCCCCGCAGCCCGGAGGGCGCGCAGTCGGTCGGCGGCACCGGCGCGACCTCGGAGGAGGTCGATGACGACGGTCGTGTCCAGCAGGACCGCGGCCAATCAACCGACCCGTCGATCATCCGCCCGTCGTTGCGCGCGAACCCATCCGGCCGGATCGTCGTCCCACTCGTGACCGCCGTCGGCGATTGAGTCGAGGGACTCCTCGATCAGCTCCCACCGGTGCTCGTCGTCGAGCGCATGCCTGACGGCGTGCGCAATGAAGGAGCTCCGGCGTCTGGCCCCGACGCGGCGGTCGAGCTCCGCGACAATCTCGTCGGCCAGCGTAATGTGCACACGCATGGCCACAAGTTAGCACACTTGCTACGTATTGCAGGCGGCGGCGATGTCGACGGCTCCCATCACCGGCTGGAAGACGTAGCAGCCGAAGCTCTTGGAGACGAATTCGAGGTTGGCCGAGTTCGTGAACGGGGCCCAGGGCGGGTCGTCGCGCATCATCTCGGCATCGAGCGCGGCCCACGCCCTGCGGCGGGCCTCGCCGCTCAGGCGGTCGATTCGCTCGATCTCGCGGTTGTACTTCGGGCGGTCGAAATAGGCGAAGTTCGTGTTCCCCGTCTTTTTGATCCCGCGGCCGTCCAGCGTCGCCAAGAAGGTAATCGGATCGGCGTAGTCGGCCGCGAATCGGACGAGCACGACGTCAAAGGGTTCCCCGCGGGTACCGGCTTTCGCGAGCACGGCTCGAGTCGAGAAGTACTGGACCTCGACGTCGATCCCGAGCCGCTTGAGGTTGAACTGCAAGATCTGCGCTGCGGAGACATAGAAGGGCCCGTTGCTCGTGTAGAGCACCAGCTTCTCGGGCTTGAACTTCGCCTTGGCGAGGAGGGCCCGTGCCTTTGCCAGCCTTGCCTGGGTGACGCCCCCGAGCGGGTAGATGCTCGCATTCCGACCCATGGCCGGCGGCAGGATCTGGTCGGTGCGCGTGCCGGCCAGGAAGCCGGCCGCGGCCGCAATTGCACGCCGGTCGATCGCCCAGTTGATCGCCTGCTTGAGCGGAATCTGGCCCGGCCCCTTGAACGCGGGCCGGTCGTGGTTGAAGGCAAAGTAGTCGGTCTCGAGCGCCGGGTGGAAAAAGAACCGCCCACCCTTTCTGTTGATCCCGTACCTGTTGGCGATCTGCTTGTAGGCCGTCGCTGGGAGAATCACGCAGTAGTCCGTCTCGTTCTGTTCGACCGCGAGCCGGCAGGCCTCGGGGCCCGCGCCGATCGTCCACACAACTTGGTCGACCTTCGCGGGCCGGCGACCGTGATAGAAGCGGTTGCGCTTGAGCACAATCTGGCGGTCGGGGATACGGGCGGCAACGTAATAGGGCCCGGAGCCCAGCGGGTCGTCGATCTCCTGAAGGGGCGTGGTGGTCGCGATCGGACAGAAGAAGGGCATCGTCAGGCGCGAGACCAGGTCGCCGAGCGGCCGATTCGTGCGGATCTGCAGCCTGTAAGGCCTGAGCGCCCGGACTCCCGCGATCGTTCGCGCCTTGCCCTCGATCACTGCGTCGGCGCCCACGATCTCGTGCAGGTAGGCGGTCGCGGGAGACTGCATCTTCGGACTCGCATCCCGGTTGAAGGCGGCGACGAAGTTCGCCGCCGTGATCCGCCGACCCGTGTGGAAGCGGTACGTGGGACGGAGCTCGATCGTCTGGGTCTTCCCGTCTTTCGAAACCTTCGGGAAACCCTTCGCCACCTCAGGAATCACGATCGCGCCTGCGGGAGCCGGGTTGTCTGGGTAGTTGTAGAGCTTCGCGCAGGTGGCGAACTCGATCACCCCAAAGGTCTCGGTCCTGTACGCCAGCGCCGGGTCGATGGAACCGACGTCGAAGGGCTCGCTGATTCGCAGCGTGCCGCCCTTCCTGGGCGGAGGACCGGCGAGGGCGGCAGCCGTGAGCAGACCCAGTCCGGCAACCAGCGCGGCGACCGAGAGCCAGAGCCGGGCGCGCATCTACTTCTTGCAGGCGGCGGCGATGTCGAAGTCTCCGATCACCGGCTGGAAGAGGTAGCAGCCAAAGCTCTTGGA
>Ga0137368_10002793_pt1 | contig 18682 bp, 9 predicted proteins | sample SagtaG_13_FD_104917 | JGI IMG/M metagenome (GOLD analysis project Ga0137368, IMG submission 104917) | Vadose zone soil microbial communities from Sagehorn Ranch, Mendocino, California, USA - Sage1_L_100_16 metaG | ecosystem: Environmental > Terrestrial > Soil > Vadose zone | place: USA...
GCACCGGCTCGTAGCCGAGCGGCGCCCCGGCCACTCCGAGCGCGGGCGGGACGCCGACGAGCGGCGCGATGGCAGCCCGCACCGCACCCTCGTTCGTCGCGCCCGCGGCCCAGGCGCGCAGCCGCCGCGCGTCGCCAGCGGTGAGGAAGCCGCTGATCTCGACATCGCCCGCGGCCGTGAGCCGCATCGCGGAGCCGAGGCCGTCCGGCGGCAGGGCGCGCGGGTTCTGGCCGTCCCGGGGCGCCGGCACGGTGAAGCGCAGCGGCCGGGAGAGGCGCGGCAGCGCGACCGACTGCAGCCAGCGGGTCAGCGAGCCGGTGCTGGCGCGCAGGTCGTCCCAGAGGTCGCTCAGCCGCGCCGCCGGCGACGTCGCGGTCGCGAGCGGGCCGAGGCCGGCGACCTGTCCGAGCGCCGTGAAGTCCGCCGCGGTCGGCGGCCGGGTCAGCCCGAGCACGTAGCGACCGGACCCGGCGGCGGTCAGAGCGAACGGTCCACCCTGCGGTAGGGCGGGCGGCGCGGCTGCGGAGACCGTCACCTCGAGCGTGAGCCGCGACCCCAGCCCGAGCTCGTCGCCGTCCCCCTTCAGCACCCGGTCGACCAGCGAGTCCGGCCAGCCCGCCGACCGGAGCAGGGCCCCGAGAGCGGTGCCGGTGACCTCGCCGTCAGCCGCCGGCTGGATCTCGCGGAGCGCTGCCTGCAGGTCGACCAGCCAGCGCAGCTGGTCGAGTCGGCGCTGGGCACGAGCGGCGCTGTCGACCTCCGTCCCTTCGAGGCACCAGGCCAGCTCGTCCGCGGTGAACCCGGAGCCGCGGACGGTGTCGACAGCATCGAGGAACTCCAGGATCCTGCGGCCGGCCTCGTCGACGGCGGGGGGCTGGTTCGGGAGCGGAGCGCTGCCGGTGAGCTCTTGCAGGATCCTGCTCCGCCGGACGGAGATGCCCGCGGCGCGTGCCAGTGAGGTCTGCCGCAGCAGCGTGCACAGGTTGGCCAGCGTGAGCCGGTCGGCGACGACTGCCAGCGGTCCGGTCCCGATCAGCCCGGCGAGCTCGGCCGGCCGCAGACGAAGCGCGGCGGCTGCGTACGCGAGCCGGTCAGTCAGCGCGACGTAGTTCGGGTTCGGCCCCTGGTCCGTGACGTACGCCAGCTCGGCTCCGTTCGCGTCGAGGGCGAACTCGGCCGAGTCCGGCCCGCGCTGCCGCGGATCGGCGAACACCTCGTCGTAGAGCGACGACCGGGTGGGAGCTCCGTTGGTCTCCCGGTCGACGTACTCGGCTGTCTCGACCGCGCCGAGCCATGCGGCGACGAGTCGGACTGGGGCATGCGTACGGGTGGCCAGCTCCTGCACGTGGCCGAGCGCCCGGACAGCCGCGTCGCCGGCGAGCGGGCCCGCCGCGGCCCGGGTCAGGGCCCGCAGCACCAGGTCGGTGTCCCGGACCGGCCAGCCGGTGATCCGCCGCAGCCGCAGGAGCCGCTGCAGGCGGTCCAGGCTCTGCTGGTTGAGCCCGACGACGGTGACCCGGCTCAGCCGGCACTCGGACACCGGGTCCAGATGGATGTCCGCCGCGACCTCGGCGAGGTAGCGGGTGGCGAACATCGCCTGCAGGGTAGGCAGCTCGACGCGGGAGCGGTCGAGCAGGACGGACGCCCGGCTCAGCGCGCCCACCCAGTCGGCAGGCACGGGCGGGGCTGTTCCGTCGAGCGGGTCGGTGAGCGTGTTGCCGTTCTCCGCGAGCCCCCACAATGCGGCCACCCGGGCGGCCGCGCCGGGCGCCTCGGTGACGATCGCCAGCTGCGCGGGAGCCGCGTCGAGGACCTCGCAGGCTTCGTCCAGGCTGGCGTACCGGCGGCTGGGCAGCAGTGTGCGCAGGAGGTCGAGACGGGAGCCGCCCGCAATGGCCAGGCAGGCCCGCACCTCCTCGCGGAACAGGTCGAACGGCAGGTCGAGCGGGTACGCGGCCGAATTCAGCAGGCGGTACGCCTCCGGGTCCCGGTTCTCGGGGAACAGCGCGTCGTCGGTGCGGTCCGAGGACCCGTAGGTGAGGCCCTGCACGACCACGCGGTCGGGCGTGAACCGGACGGTGGCCGTGACGTTCGCGGTCAGCGTCCACCGGCCGAGCGCGTTGGCCGGCCGCGGTTCCTGCGTCACCGTGTACTTCAGCGGCGGCAGCAGGTCCGCCAGGTACGGATGGATCTTTCCGGCCGCGAGCTGCTGCGCGATCGGGATCAACAGGTACCGCACCTGGACGGCCGAGATCTGCGCGCCGCCGACGGTGAGGAAGCGGATGGCACCGACGTTCGCGTTTCCCACGAGCTCGACTGCCATCGACCGGACCAGCACGACGGTGTGCTCGTCCTGGTCGTGGGGCGGCGGGGCCGCGGTAACGACCGGGACGCCGACGACGGGCGCCTCCGGCTCGGGGGCGATCAGCCCGATCAGGTTGGCCGGTGCCTGGCCGGCGGCCAGGGCCTGGCGGGTCGCGTCGATGTCGGCATCCGGCACGCCTGCCGAGGCGGGGATCACACCGACGGTTGGCCATCGAATCATCAGTTGCCGCCGCCACAGCCTTCCCGGCCAGCGGCGCTTGCGGTCCCGGACGACGATCCGCCGGAACGGCGGGAAGATCAGGAGCTGGGTCGTGGCGACCTCGACGGTGAGCGGCCCGACCTCGTCCGCGGCATGCCGGGCGAGCTCCGCGCGCAGTGGCGCCGGCACCGCGCCGCCCTCCAGCTGGTTCGCCTGGGCGGGCGTCAGCGCGACGTCCGCGCTGGGGAACGCCACGGCCGTCTCCAGGATCTCCAGCACCAAGTCGACGTACGGCAGGGTCGTGTTGGCGTTCGCGCAGGTCAGCTCCAGCTCGGCGAGGTCGGGCCGGCGGTCTTGCAGCTGCCCGCCGAAGCCTGTCCTGTCCAGCAGGTGCAGCAGGTCGACGAGGTACGCCGAGGGGCCCAGCACGCTGCGGCAATGCCCGCAGCTGCAGGCGGACTGGTCGCCGAAGAGCTGCTGCAGGCTCGGGAAGCCGGCCGGCGCCGAGGAGGTCGGCGCCAGCCCGCCCGGGGCGGGCAGCGGCTCGAGGAACCGCGGCGAGAACACCGTGGTGGCGCCGAGGGCTGCCGTGAGCATGTACTGCGCCCGCTCGTGCATCGCGACCAGCCGGTCTTCCGGGATCGAATCGCGGAGCTCCGCCACGAGGTCCCGCCGGTCGCGCAGGGCCAGGGCCGCCGTGTCGCCCAGACCGGCGGCCATGAGGACGGCCAGGTCGGCCTGGCTCGCGCCGACCCGGAGCATTCGCTGCGCCGTGAGCAGGCCGTTCCGCAGCTCGTCGTCGGCCAGCCCGGCGTCGTCGAGATACGGCTCGACGGTGGTCTCCACCAGGTCGAAATCCGGGTGGTCACCGAGGAAGCCGGCCACCCGCGCCGCGGGAAAGCCGGTATGCCGAAGCAGGCCAGCGTCGAGCTTGGCCCTGAGGGCGGCCGACGGGTGCAGCCGCTCGACGCGTTCGGCCAGCTCTGCCGCGTCGGCGGGTACGACGCCGACGTCGGCGTCGGGCTCCGCCGCCTCGGCGACGATCTCCATCCAGCGGTTCGGGCCGAGCTCGGCGAGGTGCGCCGTCGTCCCGTCGTGGGTTTCCGGGGAGGCCGCCTGCAGCGCATCAACGAGCCGCAGGTCACCATCGGCCAGGTCGTTCAGGGTGATGGCCAGGCGGACGTCGCGGATCTGCCCGTCGGCGAGCCCGGTCTCGGGCAGCCGGCGCCAGAACCCGTCGCCCGGGCCGCCCTCCTCGGCCAGCAGCCGGCTGACGGCCAGCGCGTCGGTGTCGTCCAGGCGCCGTCCGGCCGGGATGGTGCGCAGGACGTCGCCGGTCGAGGGCGGCTCGCCGGGCGCGCCCGGCCGCAGGAGCCGGCGCGCCTGCAGGTCGACGACGGCACCGGCCACCGCCTCGGGATCCGCGTCGGCTGGGATCAGCCCGTCGCGGACGGCCTCCGCCAGGCGGCCCGCCAGCTCGGCCGGGGGCGTACCGAGCACGGTGCCGAGGTCGGCCGCGGGGTCGGCACGGACCCATGCGTAGAAGGCCGGGACGGTACGGGCGGCGGCTGTCGCAGCCTCGCCTGCCGGATCGCCCTCGACCAGGCGGTCGGCCTCGGCAGCCAGCTCGGCCGCGCGCGCCAATGACGACAGCTCGGGCTGCGATACACCGGTCGTGCCAGCGAGGTACTCCAGGTCCGCCGCGGTGTCGACCTCCGCGAGGCTGGTGCCGTGCAGCGCGGGCGCGACCCGGCGCAGCAGCAGTTCGTACGACGAGCTGGGCGCCGCGGTGCCGACCACGAGCGGCACGAGCTCCACCGGCCCGGCGCCGTATACCACCGCCGACGACGCGGTCGGGGCCGCGGCCGCGTCGTCCGGGAACGCGCGCACTACCAGGTCGGCCGCCGTCTTCCCGGGCCGGCCCAGCGCGGCCGTCGAATAGACCAGCTCGTAGCGGCCGTCGGCGTCGGTCACCGCGGTGCCCGCACCGTCGCCGTCCGGGATCGGTCGGTCGCCGGCCAGGTTGGCGTCGAAGGCCCGGACGACGAGCCCTGCGATCGGCCGGCCGTCCGGGGTGGTGACCCGGCCGAGCACGATCCGCCTCGGCTGCTCAGTGAGCGCGGCGCGGGCCCGCCCGTCGGTGCGCTCGTCGAGCAGGCCGGAGGGTTCCAGCCCGACCGACTCCTGCCAGCCGCGCAGCGCACCCGCGGTGCCTTCGCCGAAGGTGCCGCGCGCCGACTCTTCCTCCGGCACCGGCGTGCCCAGCAGGCGCAGCGTCGCCTGCAGCCGGCGTACGTTGTCGCCGCGGTCACCGAAGCGAGGAGACGTCGATCCGTCGTCCTCTGTCGTGGTCATCACTGCACCTTCGTCGCCAGGGTAGACGTGGCGGACGGCGTATCTCAGCCCAGTACCGCGAGGGCGTTCATCCGCCGTCTACCCGCCTGTCGTGTCGCTGAGGGCGATCGGATCCGAGCGGAAGCATCGAGCGGCAGTGCGGGCACTGTCAAGGTCGGCACGAAGAGGTTGCCGGAAAGGGCGGACCGGTCGCGTCGCGCTCCCGACGCCTGTGGCGGCGTTGACTTGCTCCGGAGCCCGGAATAGGCTCGCGGCAAGTCGATCGCGACCCTTGGGAGGGTTTTGTCAGCCCTGTCTGCGGATCGGCTGAGTCGCAGTCGGAACACGATCTTCAGCGTCACATCGAGCCCCGCCCGCCTGCGTCGCCGGGACGCTCGTCGCCTGTGTCGGAGGTCGCTCGGTGTCTGAGGTCTTCGGTGGGCAGCAAGCGCCGCGGGCGGCCGACTCCATGGGCGGAGAGGGGAGGGCTCCCGCGCAGGGCGCTGCTCCACCGCCCCAGGCGCCTTCGATCACCCTCCCGAAGGGAGGGGGCGCGATTCGCGGGATCGGTGAGAAGTTCGCCGCGAATCCGGTCACGGGTACCGGCTCCATGTCGGTGCCCATCGCCGCGAGTCCCGGGCGCTCGGGTTTCGGGCCCGAGCTCTCGCTGAGTTACGACTCCGGTGCCGGAAATGGCCCTTTCGGCTTTGGCTGGGCTCTTTCCCTTCCTTCGATCAGCCGCAAGACCGACAAAGGTCTTCCCAAGTATTTGGACGCCGAGGATTCGGACGTCTTCATCCTCTCCGGCGCAGAAGACCTTGTACCCATGTACAGGCAGGACCCCGACGGCACCTGGGTCGCCGGCCGACCAGGCTTCCGGCGGGACGCGGACACGTTCTGGGTGCGTGATCCATCCGGTCGCCTGGTCGTCCACGAGGACGACCTCGACGGCTACCGCGTCCGTCGCTACCGGCCGCGCATCGAGGGTCTGTTCGCGCGCATCGAGCGCTGGACCAGGCTCGGAGCAGCGGGCGACGTCCACTGGCGCTCGACAACCAAGGACAACGTCCTCGTCGTCTACGGGCTCAACGCGAACTCGCGGATCGCCGATCCCCTGGATGCAGAACGCATCTTCAGCTGGCTGATCTGCGAGATGCGAGACGACAAGGGCAATGCCATGCTCTACCGCTACAAGGCGGAAGACGGCGTCGGCGTCGATCTCGGCAGTGCGCACGAACGCAACCGCGGCTCCCGGAACGACCCGCGGCGCACGGCCAACCGCTACCTGAAGCGTATCCACTACGGCAACCGCGCGCCGCTCCTCGACAGCGCCGGCCGCCGCCCTCGTTTTGTGAACAAGGCGCAGATCGATGCGCAGATCGCGAATGCCGACTGGATGTTCGAGGTCGTGTTCGACTACGGCGATCACGACGCGGCCGTCCCCGGATCGAATGACGACAAGGCGAGAGACGCCGGAGGAGCGCTGAAATACCCCTGGAAAAAGCGCCCCGACATGTTCTCGAGCTACTGCTCCGGGTTCGAGGTCCGAACGACGCGCATTTGCCAGCGCGTATTGATGTTCCACCACTTCCCGGGCGAGGCAGGCGTGGGGCGCGACTGCCTTGCGCGCTCGACAGACCTCACGTACTCGGACGAAGTCGATCCCATCGATGTCAGCAACCCCGTCTACACCTTCCTGCAGTCGGTTGTCCAGACCGGCTATCGCCGCAACAACGGGGGCTACGAGAAGCGCGCTCTCCCACCGGTCGAGTTCGAATACACCCAGCCCGTCGTGCAGGACGTGGTCGAGGAACCGGACGAAAGCAGTCTCGAGAACCTTCCCGCCGGCCTCGACGGCAGTGTCTACCGCTGGACCGATCTGCACGGCGAGGGCATCGCCGGGATCCTCACCGAGCAGGCTGGTGCCTGGTACTACAAGCGTAACCTCAGCCCGATTCCCGAAGCGCCGGCCGCCGGCCGCCAGCAGGTGAAGGCGCGGTTCGCCCCGTTGGAAACCGTCGCTCTCAAACCCAACGTCGCGCTGGCCGGTGCCGCGGAGCTCATGGATCTTGCCGGTGACGGCCAGCCCGACGTCGTGATCATGGACGGCCCTACCCCCGGTCTGTACGAGCACGACGAGGCGGAAGGCTGGGAGCTCTTCCGCCCTTTCACTTCGCACCCGAGCCGTGACCTGCGCGATCCGAACCTCAGGTTCGTCGATCTCGACGGCGACCGCCGCGCCGACGTGCTCGTCACCGAAGACGACGCGTTCGTCTGGCACGCCTCGCTGGGCCAAGAGGGTTTCGAGCCCGCACAGCGGGTCGCGCAGGCGCTCGACGAGGAGAAAGGCCCGCGCATTGTCTTCGACGACGGGACGGAGTGCATCTACCTGGCCGACCTTTCAGGCGACGACCTGACGGACATCGTCCGCATCCGCAACGGCGAAGTCTGTTACTGGCCCAATCTGGGCCACGGCCGATTCGGGGCCAAGGTGACGATGGACAACGCGCCGATCCTCGACGACGTCGACCAGTTCGACCCCGAGCGTCTCCGTCTGGCCGACATCGACGGCAGCGGCACCACCGACATCATCTACCTGCACCGCGACGGCGCTCGCCTGTACTTCAACCAATCGGGCAACAGTTGGAGCCTGCCGTATCTCCTCGAGACCTTTCCGCCCGTCGACGATGTCGTGAACGTCGTTCCCACCGACCTGCTCGGCGACGGCACGGCCTGCCTGGTCTGGTTTTCGTCGCTGCCGGGTGATGCGCGGCGGCAGATGCGCTACGTCAACCTGATGGGCGGCCAGAAGCCCCATCTGCTCGTCAGGACGACGAACAACCTCGGCACCGAGACCCGCGTCGATTACGCACCCTCGACCAAGTTCTATTTGCAGGACAAGCGCGACGGCAATCCGTGGATAACTCGACTGCCGTTCCCCGTGCACGTGGTCGAACGCGTCGAGACGTTCGACCACGTCAGCCGTAACCGCCTGGTTACGCGCTACGGCTACCATCACGGCTTTTTCGATGGCGAAGATCGCGAATTTCGCGGCTTCGGCATGGTCGAGCAATGGGACAGCGAATGGCTTGGCGCGCTCACCCCCGACGGCGCCCACCCGCGGGCCGACAATGTCTCCGACGCGTCGCATCTGGCACCCGCGCACACGAAGACCTGGTTCCACACCGGCGCCCATCTCGGACGGGAAAGGGTTTCGCGACAGTATGAGCGCGAGTACTTCCGCGAGCCTGGATCAACGGCCGAGACCGCGCGGCTCCTGCTGCTCGATGACACCGATCTACCCGGCGGTTTGACCGCGGAAGAGGAACGCGAAGCCTGCCGGGCGCTCAAGGGTGCCATGCTGCGCCAAGAGGTCTATGCCGATGACGACGGGCCCGGCGCCACGGCTGTCCAGAAGCAGCGCGCCCGAACGCCTTACATCGTCACCGAGCAGAGCCTCGTCATCCGCGCCGTGCAGCCGCGAGGCTTCAACCGGCACGCCGTCTACTTCTCCCACGCCCGCGAGGCCATCAAGTTCCACTACGAACGCAATCCAGCCGATCCTCGCATCCAGCACGCGCTCACACTCGAGGTCGATGCCCACGGGAACGTGCTGAAAGACGCCACCATTGGCTACGGTCGCCGCCCGACCATCCGCGTCGTCGATGCACAGGGGCGGGTGCAGGAAGTTCCGAATCCTGGCCTAGCCGCACTCACAGCTGGCGATCGAGCAAAGCAGACCACCGCCGTGCTCGCGTACACCGAGAACGTCGTTACGAACGCCGTCGAGTCGGCTGACGCCCACCGCAATCCGCTGCCGTGCGAGGCGGTCACGTTCGAGCTGACCGGCTACGCGCCCACCGGGCCCGCCGGCCGCTTCCGGGCCGCGGACCTGGTGGAGGCGGATCCCAATGCCGTCGGCCGTTTGCGCCACAAGTTCACAGATCAGGTCGCCTACGAGGCGGTGGCAACCGGCAATCCGTGTCGCCGGCCGATCGAGTGGCTGCGAACGCTCTACCGCCGCGACGATCTGACCGGTCTGCTGCCGCTCGGTCAGCTGCAGCCGCTCGGCCTGCTCGGCGAGAGCTACAGGCTCGCCTTCACGCCGGGCCTGCTCGCGCAGGTCTTCCGGCGCCCCCGTTCGGGGCAGCCACCCGAGGCCCTGCTCCCCGACCCGGTGTCCGTGCTCGGAGGCCAGGCCGGCAATCAGGGCGGGTACGTGCGATCGCAAACGCTCAAGGCGGACGGCCGTTTCCCCGCGCGCGACGCGGACGACCTCTGGTGGGTGCCCTCCGGTCGGTCGTTCTTCACCACGTCCCCCGGCGATCCGGCTGGCACCGAGCTGGCGCAAGCCCGGCGGCACTTCTTCCTGCCGCGGCGCTACCGCGACCCCTTCGGCCAGGACGCCTTCGTCGACTTCGACCGCAACGACCTGCTCACGGTCGAGACCCGCGACGCCCTCGGCAATCAGGTGAGGGCGGACGTGAACGACTACCGCGTGCTTCAACCCCGCCGCGTCAGCGACCCGAATCGCAACCGGACCGAAGTTGCCTTCGACGCGCTGGGCATGGTCATCGCGACTGCCGCCATGGGCAAGCCGCCGCCCTCAGCGGTGGAAGGCGACTCGCTGACCGGCTTCGTCGCCGACTTGACGCAAGCCGAGCTCGACGCGTTCCTCGAAGCCCCGGACCCACGTGTCCTCGCACCGGCCCTGCTCCAGGGGGCGACCACGCGCGTCGTCTATGACCTCGATCGCTTCCGTCGCATGCAGCAGGCGAATCCGGACGATCCGGACCAGTGGCAGCCGCCGTGCGCCGCGACGCTGGCGCGCGAGACGCACGTCAGCTCGCCGTTGCCGCCGCAGGGGCTGAGGATCCAGCTCGGGTTCTCGTACTCGGACGGTTTCGGGCGTGAAATCCAGAGGAAGGTCCAGGCCGAGCGCGGGACGGTCGTCGACGGGGCCCCGGTGGTAGATCCGCGCTGGGTCGGCAGCGGCTGGACGATCTTCAACAACAAGGGCAAACCGGTCCGGCAATACGAGCCCTTCTTCAGCCCGACCCACCGCTTCGAGTTCGGCGTGCAGGTGGGTGTGAGCCCGGTGCTGTTCTATGACCCGGTTGAACGCGTCGTCGCCACGCTTCATCCGAACCACACGTTCGAGAAGGTGGTGTTCGACCCCTGGCAGCAGACCGCCTACGACGTCAACGACACGTGCGCACCTCTGAACGCCCAGACCGGCGATCCGCAGACCGACCCTGACATCCAGGGCTACGTGGCGGGCTATTTCGCGGGTCTGCCGCCGGCCAGCCAGCCCGCCCCGGCGTGGCAGACATGGCGCTCACAGCGCGTCGGCGGAGCGCTCGGCCCGCACGAACAGGCGGCTGCGACTCGCGCCGCGGCTCATGCCGACACTCCTTCCACGGCCCATTTCGATGCGCTCGGCCGCCCCTCCCTGACGGTCGTGCGCAACCGCGTGTCCTGCGCCGGCCACGACCTCGACGGCACGGAGGCGACCTTCCTCACCCGCGTGGAGCTGGATATCGAAGGCAACCAGCGCGCCGTGCGGGACGCGGACCAGCAGGCCGGCGACCCGCTCGGTCGCATCGTGATGCGCTACGCGTACGACCTGCTCGGCAACCGCATCCACCAGCTCAGCATGGAGGCCGGCGCGCGCTGGATGCTCAACGACGTGGTGGGCAAGCCCATCCGCGCCTGGGACGACCGCGGCCACAACTTCATCACCACCTACGACGCGCTGCGCCGTCCGGTCAGGCAGTACGTCCGCGGCACGACGGCGGACTCCGACCCGCGCACGCTGAACCGCAATCTCCTGGTCGACAGGATCGAGTACGGCGAAGGGCTGCCGAACGCACAGGCGCTGAACATGCGCACCCGTATCTACCGGCATTTCGACTCCGCCGGCGTCGCCACCAACGCGCGCCTGGCTGCCAATGGGAACCCGCTCGAAGCGTACGACTTCAAGGGCAACCTGCTGCGCAGTACGCGCCGCCTTGTCCGCGACTACACCGCGATTCCCGATTGGCAGGTCAACCCAGCGCTCGACGACGAGATCTTCAGCGGCGGTACCCGCTACGACGCGCTCAACCGCCCGATCCAGTTCATCGCGCCGCACTCGAGCCTGGCCCGCTCGAAGCGCAACGTCCTCCAGCCGATGTACAACGATGCCAATCTCCTCGAGCGGCTCGACGTGTGGCTGGAACGCGCGTCCGAGCCCGCCGCACTCCTGGACGCCGCGGTGGACGTCCCGTCGACCGTCGGTGTCGCCAACGTCGAGTACAGCGCCACGGGCCAGCGCCGGCGCATCGACTACAAGAACGGCGCGACCGTCTTCTACGACTACGACCCGCTGACCTTCCGATTGGTTCACCTCTACACACGGCGCGGCGCGGCATTCACCGAGGACTGCGGCAACCCACAGCCGCCCCCTCCCACGGTCGCCGCGCCTGACATCCCGCCGGCGAGCACGGCGTGCGGCCTGCAGAACCTGCATTACACCTACGACGCGGCCGGCAACATCACGCACATCGAGGACCGGGCGCAGCAGACCGTCTACTTCAGTAACGGGCGTGTCGAGCCGGACAACGACTACACCTACGACGCTCTCTACCGGCTGATCCAGGCCAGCGGCCGAGAGCACCTGGGCCAGCAGGCGAACGGCGTTCGCAATCCGCCGACGACCCCCGATGCATTCAATGCATTCCATACCCGGCTCGATCATCCGAACACACTGAATGCGATGGGTAGGTACATCGAGCGCTACGTGTACGACGTCGTCGGCAACTTCGTGGCGCTGCAGCACCGGGGTAGCAACCCGGCGCATGCGGGCTGGGTATGTGCCTACGAGTACGCGGAGACCAGCCTCATCGAGGACGGGAGCGGCGGATCGTTGGTGAAGACCAGCAACCGTCTCACCCGCACGATCCTGAATCCGAGTGGCGCCAATCCGACGCGCGTGCTGTATCAGCACGACGCGCACGGCAGCATCGCTCGCATGCCGCATCTGGGGGGCGGGGCACCCGGCCCGAACATGCACTGGGACTACAAGGATCAGTTGCGGCGGATCGATCGCGGTGGCGGCAGCGTCGCCTTCTCTACGTACGACTCCTCAGGGCAGCGCGTGCGCAAGGTATGGGAGAAGGCGCCGGGCCTGACGGAAGAACGCATCTACCTCGGCGACTTCGAGATCTTCCGCAAGCACGGCGGTCGCATCGGCGTGAACACTGCCACGCTTGAGCGCGAGACGCTGCACGTGACGGACGACAGCCGGCGAATCGCGATCGTGGAGACGCGGACGCTCGACACGGCGGGCAACGACCCGGCACCACGGCAGTTGATGCGCTATCAGCTCGACAACCACCTCGGCTCGGCCAGCCTGGAGCTGGACGACCAGGCGCAGATCATATCCTTCGAGGAATACGCGCCTTTTGGCAGCTCGACCTACCAGGCGGTGCGTCGCCAAACGGAGACGCCGAAGCGGTATCGGTATACCGGCAAGGAACGAGACGAGGAAAGCGGGTTGTACTACCACGGCGCGAGGTATTTCGCGCCATGGTTAGGGAGATGGACGAGTTGTGAACGGCGAGTGCTCGAGGACGGCCTGAATCTCTATCGCTTCGTGCACGACAATCCGATCGCGCTTCGCGACCCAGATGGAAGCAACGCCATTCCGGGCGTCACCGAAGCACAACGGCGCGAATACCAGAAAGCCGCGGAGCTCGTGAAGGCCATGGAGTTGCGCCACTACGGAGGGCTTCTGGACATTCGAATCGAACCGGAGAAGGAAGATCTCACGCCTGTCCTGCTCTTGCTCCCGGATGGCACCGGGTACGTGGCTCCTCGTTCTCAGGCGCTGAGAGAGAAGCGCGAGATGCAGCGCCAGATGGCCGTCCAGAGAGCGTTGAGAACCCTCGGCAACATTGCCGGTGGCATCGGAGGAGCGATCGGCTACGGCCTCGGCGGAGACGAAGGATCCGATGTCGGCGCGCTGGTCGACGCGTTCGCACCGTTGGCAGCGCCGGTCGCGCGACAGATCAAAGACAGGGTGCAGCAGTCGCCTCCTGCCGCCACACCGGCACAGAAGCCTCCTGCCGCCACGCCGGCGCCGAAGCCTCCGACACCCGCGAGCAAAGATCCGAGTCGCCCGAAGGACACCCAACCCAGTCAGGCCGCACCCGGTTACGACCCGGAGACGGCCCTTGCGGGGAACAGGCGGGCGAGTATCGACTACAACTCGCGCGAAGGCGCGAGCTTCGAGAAGTTTGCGATGGACAAGCTACGGCCCGGAGCAAAGGCAGAGTGGGGAGACTACTACGTCGAGCAGGAGCAGCTCGGCGGTTACTTCGGTCGTGGTGCCCAGCCCGAGGCGGCCGTATGGAGCAGGGCTGTCCCCGGTGAAGTGGACGTCATCATCGACGCCAAGAGCGGTGGCCTCACGGATGCGCAGACGAGGGTGTACATCGACTACCTGTCGTTGCGCGGTCCGACCAGCGGGAAGGGGATCCTCGTTTTCCTCACTCCAGAGGGAGCGCCACCCAAGCTGTCACCTGCCATCCAGGAGTACATGAAGGGCAAGCCCGTCGGGATCGTGTTCCAGGAGGTGCCGGGCTGGACTCCCGAGTATCCTCGAAACAAGTCTCGGTGAGCCATCCTGACTGTGGTGGCGCGGTGGCTGTGGACTCCGTCGTTCCCGTGTCACCGTTGGTAGCTGCGATCAAGCGCCGATGCCTCGGCCAACGACGCTTCGACGCGCGATGGCGAGCTCGACCGGCGACCTGGCTGCTTCCCCATGAAGGGTGGAACAGACCCGCCGGTTTCGGCGGATGCGCAACTAGCGGGTCGGCATCGTGGTGGGACGGTGGGGGCGCGGTCGGCCAGCGGCGCCGGCGGCAGACGGTGCTGACCGAGCAGGCGCATGGGTTTCGTGGGGTGTTGGGCGCCGGGTTCGGAGGCGCGGGCCGATCTGCCTGACCACCAACCGGTCGTTTGCCTCCTGGGGCGAGATCTTCGAAGACGACACCCTCGCCGCCGCCATCCTCGACCGCCTGGTCGGCAACGCCGTGGTCATCAACATCCGCGGCGAGAGCTACCGCATGCGCACCCACCGCCGCCTCACGAAGAGACCCGCAAGGGAGTGATCACCAAGCCCTGACCGACCTTGACCTGGATCCATCGATCAGGGATCGCGATTTGGTGGCTCGCAGCCGTCAACAGACTCGCTCGTCTGAGCCGCACGACGCCGCGCTTGGTGACGGGCCTCGCGCCGGCCCGCCTCGCTCGTGCGGCCGGGGCCGGCATCCGCGCGCAGCGCGGCCAGGTGGTGGTCGACGACCGCGAGGGCGAGTTCGGGTGGAGCGTGGCGGGGGGCGCTGACCATGTGGACCACAAGCCCGTCGATCAGGGCTTGGAGCCGAGTCGCCTCGCGCTCGGCGTCGAGCTGCGCTGGCAGCTCGCCGCTGCGGATCGCCTCGGTGATGCGCGCGACCAGCGGGTCGTGAAGCTGGCGCCAGACGTCCTCGGCCATGGGGGCGAGGGTGGGGTCGGTCGTGGCACGGGCGATGAAGGCGAGCCAGACCAGGGCCTCCTCGCGCCGCGCGGTGTCCAGGGGCAACAGCTCGGCGACGACCGCGCGCAATTGTCCCAGCGCCGTGCCGGATGCCGGCAGGCGCCCGATCCGCTCCTCGATCCGTTGGCCGGCATGGCGGAGGGCGAAGACCAGCAGTTCGGCCTTGCTGGCGAAGTAGTGGCGGAGCGAGCCGATCGACCAGCCCGCCTGGTCGGCGACCAGCTGCAGCGAGGTGCCGTCGAGCCCTTCGCGAGCGACGACGCGCCACACGGCGTCGGCGAGCTCGCGCCGCCGCTGCTGGTGGTCCACGCGCTTGGGCATACTCTGTTTTAGCATAAGTATGCTAACATGGTCATGCTAACACCCGTTGGGAAGAGAGGAGGCTCCATGCGGAACTCGGGCCCGCGCTGGCTGCGTCGCACCCTGATCGCCGTGCTCGTACTGGTGGTCGTCGGCGGTGGGGTCATCGCGGGGTTCGTCGTGACCTACGGGCTCGACACGAACACCACGGAACGGGTCTCCGCCGGTGGAACCAAGGTCATCCCGGTCACGCTCACAGACTTCGACGTGACCCCGGGCACGCTGATGGTGAGCCGCAGCACGCACCTGCTGCTCGACGTCGTCAACCGCGGCGATCAGGTCCATGACCTCACCGTGGCCGGCGGGCCGAGCACGAGGATGCTGGGTCCCGGCGACTCCCAGCGGCTGGACCTTGGCGTCGTCACCCAACGCCTCCAGTCGTGGTGCACGGTGGACTCCCACCAGTCCCTCGGCATGATCTTCGAGGTGCAGGTCGTCCGACCAGCCGCCAGTGGGGCCTGACCCTGGCCGATCGACTCGGCGCGGCCCCCGCGAGGCGCAAGGTCATGACCGTCCAAGCGATGGTGAACTGAGCTTGACCACCCGCCGCAGGGTGGGGAGGTTCGATGGCCTGCCAGAGCCTCGACTGGTGTTGCATCCACGTCGCCAGCTCGGCTTTCTCCCGAGCAGTTCGGATCACCTGCCCGTCGATGCCCGCCGTCTTGCGGCCAGCGTTTTGCTCCGTGACCCGCCGCACGCTCAGCAGCGCACTGGCGCGGCAACGAAGCTTGGCGGGCCTGCAAGCCCGCTACGACCACATCCTCGCCACCGCGCGCCGCCAACCCCTCGCCGTCACGCCCACCCGGCTGGCGGCGCTGGCCCCGACGATCACCGGCGGTGCGCCTGCCGGAGCGACTGGACGCCCACCGTGACGAGGTCTGCCGTTTCCTGGAGGACCTGCGGGTCCCCACCGACCAACAACCAGACCGAACGCGACCTGCGCATGGTGAAGCTGCAGCAGAAGACCTCCGGCCGCTGGCGCACCCTGGACGGCGCGGCAGCGTTCCTGACCGTGCGCTCCTACATCGCCACCGCCCGCAAGCACGGCCACAACCCCTTGGACGCCCTGCGGCGGCTGTTTGACGAGCACCCCTGGCTGCCACTGCCAGCAGCGACCTGAGGCGTCCCATACGGTAGCCTTGCCGGTCATGCGCCACCGCAACCGGTACCGCGGCCCGCCGACCCCCGACCGCCGGCCGTTCGACACCCTGGCCGACCACTACGACCGACTGCACGACCTGCAAGCCGACCCCATCGGCACCTGGCTGCCTAGCGCCCTCCCGCAGCGTGGACGCCGCGCCCTGGACGCCGGCTGCGGCAGCGGCCGCCACACCCTGGCACTGGCCGACCGCTTCGACCAGGTGATCGGCATCGACCTGTCGGCGCCGATGATCGGGCTGGCCACGGCCCGCCGGCCCCGCCCCAACATCGCCTACCACCACACGGATCTGCTGGAGTTCGACGACCCGGACGGCTTCGACCTGGTGCTCAGCGTCAACACCCTGCACCACCTGCCCGACCTGGACGGCGCACTGGACCACCTGCGACGGCTCACCCACCCGGCAGGGCTGGTGGTGCTGGTCGATTGTGTCGCCCGCCGCCCGGCGCTTCCCCGCTGGTGGTTTGTTGGCGGCGCGATTCGCCACCTGCTGGTCGACCTTGCCCACCGGCCCACCCATGCCCCGGAGTTGTGGCGGCTGCGCACCGATCCCGCCTGGCTCGACCACTTGACCGGTGACCGCTACCTCAGCCGCGCCGCCTTCGAACGCCGCTACGCCCGAGCGTTCCCGGGAGCACGCTTCTGGCCGGTCGGGGGCCTGCACGCCATGCTCTGGCGTGCCCCAAGAACCTGACGGCAGTCCCGCAGTGGGCCTCAAGCCAGCTCAGCGCCGCGGACCTGAACAGTTACATCTTGGCCGGCATGGATTGCGCTACGGCGGACACGCCGCCGACGGGCCCTGAAGTCGGCCTGTGCTCGTCTTGCCGGTCAACGAGGAATCTGCAAGATCATTGACCGCACGCCCAGCGAGGCAAGCTTGCACAGCACACATAGGGCTCTGACCTGCTGAAATGAGCGCGCCGTGAGGGACTCGAACCCCCAACCGCCAGATCCGTAGGCTGCTGATCAGCGTCTGACTGGACGGTTCTGGTCGGAACGACCCTGCTCACGTGGCATGCGTTGTCCGTCGCGTCGGATCGAGAAGGAGCTACTTGGATCGCCCGGGTGATCATCGGGATGATCAACCTCGACCCACCGAGCACCAAACAAGGAGTCTGGCGCTCCGGCCTATCGACGGCGCCGAGCCCGTTTGGGGCGGAAACCCAGACGTGACCGGAGTTGCGGTTCGCACGCAGGCGCGGCTCGGCACCGTGACCCTTCGTCGGCCCGACTGTCGGAGGCTCTCTTGCGGTGCTGCCGAAACTCGCCTATTTCGCGCTGTGCCGTTCGATCCAGGCACTCGCGCCGCTCGCCGGCGGTGACGCCGCCAAAGACCTGGAGATCCTGATGCTCCGCCACCAACTCACCGTGCTCCGCCGCCATCGTGGGTCGCGGGCACCTGGACCACGTACTCCGGGTGTGCGTCGAGCACTACAACGCCCATCGCCCGCATCGGACGCTCCAGCTGAACCCACCGGCCCCGTCCTCCGGTCTGACGCTCACCGACGAGGACCAGCGCGGCCGCATACAGAGGCGAGATCGGCTTGGCGGGCGCCTCCATGAGTACCGGCGAGCCGCAGGACGCATTTATGCACCCTACCGGCCGGCCATGTCCAGGACGCGGCGGGGGTACACGCCGTGACCTGCCTCGGTGCGAGCAGCAACGCGTCGAACCCGTCAGAGCGCGGCTCCAATAGCACGTCACCCTGTAATTGGTGGCGCTTTTGCCTCTTCAATTCCATTGACAGCCATTCGATCAAGCGTGTCGATCAGCACCTGTGTATCGAGGTACGCATGGATGCTCACAACCTTGCCCCAACGCATCCGAATCACATGCACTCCCGAGTTCACGTAGTCTGTCCCGTCGGCGGGAGTGGCGCGATCAGTCCACTCAACCACAACGGTGGTATCCCAGGGGCCACCGGATACCGCGATCGAATGCCTTTCGAACCGCAGATTCGGAAACAGTCGGTACAGGCGTTCAAACCAGTGGCGCATTTTCGTGGTACTTGTGCGCGTACCGCCCAGGGAATGCTCGCCGGCAAAACGGTGCTCGATCGTGGTTCCGACATCAGAAAGAGCGTACTCGTAGTCGCCCTTACTGAGTCGTTCAAAGACCGAGATGATGCGCTTTTTGACAATTCTATGGTACATGGGTACCTCGCAATCGGAACATCAATGCCGTATTGAGCGGCGCGGGGCGAGAATAGAACCGTAGGCCGCCATTGTCTCTCCACGTCCGCCTCAACCATAGTCGCGCATCGGGGCGCCATCGAAACGCGAGCGACCTACTACGACCTCCCGCCGCCAGCGTAACCCCCGCTTGTCCATTGGCTGCTGTCTCATGCCGGTGTGGTCCCGTGGAGGTATCCGGTCGGTCACTCTGGTCTGTCGACCCGGATCGGATGGCCCGAGCCTTCACGGTGCCTTCCCTTCTTCCTCACGGCGCAGCTTGTGTCCCGGGTTTGGCTCTGCTACGGGCTGCAATGCTGGAGCAGCGGTGATGCCTGGCTGGCCGTCGGGCCGCGGCGCTTCGACCCGAATCTGGGGCAGCCACTCCAGCCACCTGGGCAGGTACCAGTTCCGTTTGCCGAGCAGCTCCATCGCGGCCGGGACCAGGACCGAGCGGACGATCGTGGCGTCGATCAGCACTGCCGCCGCAAGGCCAAACCCCATCTCCAGCAGGAACACCAGCCGGCCCGAGACAAACCCCCCGAACACC
>Ga0137368_10002808_pt1 | contig 18631 bp, 18 predicted proteins | sample SagtaG_13_FD_104917 | JGI IMG/M metagenome (GOLD analysis project Ga0137368, IMG submission 104917) | Vadose zone soil microbial communities from Sagehorn Ranch, Mendocino, California, USA - Sage1_L_100_16 metaG | ecosystem: Environmental > Terrestrial > Soil > Vadose zone | place: USA...
GCAATCGATCCAGATCAAATCGAACAACTCGCTGATCTCGCTGAAAAGCAAAGGATTGACCTTACGGTGGTGGGTCCGGAGCAGCCATTGACACTCGGAATCGTCGATGTTTTCGAATCTCGAGGTCTGAGAATTTTTGGGCCGAACAAAGCAGCGGCACAGTTGGAGGGCAGTAAAGCCTTCGCTAAGGAAATCCTGCAGAGCAACAACATTCCGACAGCTTCTTTCGGCACATTCACCGAAGCAACAGCGGCTAAGCAATACCTTTCACAACACATGCCACCCTATGTCGTCAAAGCCGATGGCCTAGCCGGCGGCAAGGGCGTTCTCATTTGCTCCGGTAGCCGGGAAGCAGAACTCGCCATCGATGATATTCTGGTGCGCAAAGCGTTCGGCCAAGCCGGCGAGAAAGTCGTCATCGAAGAGTTTTTGGACGGCGAGGAAGTATCCTTCATGGTGTTGACGGACGGCGAGCATATTTTGCCGATGGCCTCGTCCCAAGATCACAAACGTGTTTTTGATAACGACCAGGGCCCGAATACCGGCGGTATGGGCGCCTATTCGCCCGCGCCGATAGTGACCCGAGCCATCCATGAGCGCATTCTGCGAGACATTCTGGCTCCACTGCTGGCTGGATTGAAAAAAAAAGAAATTCGTTACCGTGGCGTGATCTACGTCGGGTTGATGATCACGAAAGAGGGTCCGAAGGTTTTGGAATTCAATGCGCGCTTCGGCGACCCCGAGTGCCAGCCGATCATGATGCGGCTAAAGAGTGATCTCATTCCGTTGCTCGAAGCGACCATCGACGGCAAATTGAATGACATTCAACCCGAATGGTATGACGAAGCCGCTGTCTGCGTAGTCCTATGCGCGGCAGGCTATCCGGGTTCCTACGACAAGGCCAAAGAGATTCATGGTCTGGACAAATTGAGGAATTGGCAAGGGGGCTTTGTCTTTCACTCCGGCACGGTTAAAGAAAATAGCCGTTGGTCAACGTCCGGAGGGCGCGTGCTCGGAGTGACGGCTCGCGGGCGCTCGATTACCGCAGCCGTGGAAAAGGCATATCGCGCGGTCGGCGAAATTTCCTGGGAGGGGATGCACTACCGTAAAGACATCGCTTACAGAGCATTGGCCAATCTCTAGCGTCTCGCGTCTTTAGTTTGCGCGCTCGACGCGACACTTTAAACTGAGCAGCCCGGGAGGAATTGAAGGTGACTAAAATCCAACCCAAAGTTGGCATCTTGATGGGCAGCGACTCTGATCTCGAAGTCATGCGCGAAGCTGAGAAGCGGCTCGATTCCTTCGCCGTCGCCTACGAGACGCGCATCCTGTCGGCGCACCGCACGCCTGAAAAAGCCGCCGCGTATGCGGCCACAGCACAGCAACGCGGCTTGGAAGTGCTTATCTGTGGCGCCGGCGCGGCGGCGCACTTGGCCGGCGCCATCGCGGCAAACACGACGTTACCCGTAATCGGCGTTCCGATCGATTCCTCGAACCTCAAAGGATTGGATGCTCTTCTCGCCACGGTGCAAATGCCCGCGGGCATTCCGGTCGCGACGATGGCCATAGGCAAAGCTGGAGCTGCCAATGCGGGAATATTCGCCGCGCAGATTATCGCCCGCACGGATGCCGAGGTCTCGGCAAAGTTGGCGCAGTCTAAAAAGGAGATGGCCGCGGATGTCGAAGAACGAGACCGCAAGCTTCAAAGTGAGAGAAACAAGAGTTGAGAATTTCACCGCGGCGGTGGCAGCCCTCCAACGTGGCGAGGTGATCGTCTATCCAACCGAAACTCTTTACGGCTTGGGCGCCGACGCGCTCAATTGCGCCGCAGTTGAAAAAGTCTTTCAACTCAAAGGCCGCGATCCTAACAATCCGCTCCCCGTGCTCGTCGCCGAGCGCAATATGCTGAACGCTTTGGTCACCGAAATCTCACCTCTCGCCGAGAAATTAATCGCGCGCTTCTGGCCGGGTCCTTTAACGATCGTTCTCCCAGCGCGCCACGATATCCCCGCGCCGCTCGTGAATTCCACCGGCGGCGTCGGCGTGCGCATTTCCAGCCAAATGATCGCCACCGAGCTAGTTAGAACGCTTGGGCGACCTTTAACGGCAACCAGCGCCAATCCGTCGGGAAAGGCGCCGGCTCGAACCATGCGGGAAGCAGAAAGCTACTTCGATGCGATAGAAATCTTTATCGATGCCGGAGAACTGCCTTCGAAAACCGGTTCGAGCGTGATCGAATTTCACGGAGAGAAAATCAAAATCATTCGCGACGGCGACATCAAACAAGCCGAGCTGCAAGAAATTGTCGGGGAGGATGCAATACTACCATGAAGCGAAGTACAGCAATTTTACCTGTGCTCGGCGTTGCTTTTTTGACGGCTTACGGCTGCGACTCGAAGACGGAGCCCGTAACCAAGGGAAGAGAAGCCGTCAAAGAGGTCGTCACGCAGCCGTTCAATACGCTGGAGAGCGCCAAAGAATCGCTCACCAAGAGCGAGGATAAAACCAAAGCGGCCATTGAAGAATTCGACAAAGAAAGCAAACAACCTTGAAGTCATCTCTCAATCGCAAGCGTCCGCACTCACGCGCGACCCTTTGATTTAACGATTCGCTCGATCTCTCTGCCGTCTTCCCCGTCGTAATAATTGACGTTCTGATCCCGAACATAAAGCGCGCGGAAGCCTACCTTCGGCCCCACCGCCGCGCTGGCATAAGCGCCCACTTTGTTCGAGTCGGGATACTCCGAAAGGTCGGGATACTCCATGGTGCTGACGACGAGGTAATGCAGCTCGGCGGCGCCGGTATTGATCAGCTGATGGGGATAATCCGAACCTGGCGGACAAGCGACGACAGTCCCAGCCGAAACCATAATTTCCTGGTCGGCGAATCTCAAAATACCTTCACCACCGATGACGTAAATCATTTCCTCGTTGCCGCTGTGGGTGTGATACGGAAAGGCCGCCTTGCCCGGCGGCACAGTGAAAAAGCTGTAGCCCAATCGTCGTGCTCCGATCTGCATGCCGACCCGTTGACGCCGCCCGCCGAACACCGAACCCTCGGGCGCATTAATCGTGTCGACCGGAACCTCGGACAGATGGATGATATGCTCCTGCTTTGCCATAACGACTCCTTGCTAGCTTACGAGTAAAACTCTACCCCTAGACGCTTTCTTTGTGCTATCAAAACGAATAAATGCTTCTTCTTTCGGAAAAACAAGTTCAAGACCTCATCCACATCGACGAGTTAATCGCCACTCTAGAGCAAGCTCATATCCAATACTCCACTGGCAAAGCAGTGATGCCGGTGCGGTTGGTCGTGCCCCTTCCGCGGATTCATGGTCGCATGACCAGCATGCCCGGCTTTTTGAATGACGATAATGCCCTGGGCATGAAAGTCGTCACTTATTTTCAAGAAAACCCGCAGCGCGGACTTCCGGCGATTCTGGCAACGATCATCATGCTCTTTAGCGCCGAAACTGGAAAGATGATCGCGGCGATGGACGGCAGTTACATTACGGCGATTCGCACGGCTTGTGCTTCGGCGGTCGCAACCAAAGCTTTGGCGAATCGTGAAACTCCGGTGCTCGGCATCCTTGGCGCCGGTGTGCAAGCGCGCGCTCATATTCGGGCGCTATCTCGTGTGAGAAAGCTTCAACAAATCAAGATTTACAGCCCGTCCGGCATTAGCGCGACGAAAATCAGAAAGGATATGGAGTCGGAGGTCGGCGTCGGCGTCAAGGTCGCGGCCAGCGCCGAGGACGCGGTCAAGCATTCGGACATCGTCGTCACTGTCACCACAGCCAAAGAGCCGATTCTCAAGTCGGAATGGCTCAATGCGGGTGTTCACATAAACGCCGTGGGCTCGCACCGTCCGGATCTACGTGAAGTCGACGGCGCGACATTGGCGCGCGCGAAAGTCGTCGTCGATTCGCGCGAGGCCATCATGGCCGAATGCGGCGACATTCTGTTGGCGCTTAAAGAGAAAAGCATCCCTGAGGACGTGATTAATGCTGAGATCGGCGAAGTCCTTGCCGGAATGAAATCGGGGAGAAAGAGCGCACGTGAAATTACTCTTTACAAGTCCGTCGGCATCGCGATTCAGGATGTCGCCACCGCCAATCTGGTTTATCGTAAGGCGCTCGTCCAAAAAGTTGGTACGAACGTAGAGATCTAACCCGTAGGGCGGGCGCAAACCTACGCTGAGAAATATATGACCTGGGATCTCACAAGCTATTTTCCGGCATTCAACGGCCCCGAGATGCTTCGATTCAAAGAAGCCATTCGCAACGACATTGCCGCGCTCCAGCAAGCCGCAGCGAACCTGCCGGCGCTCAACGCTGAATCCATGTCGGCGTGGGAAGATGTCTTGTTGCGCCACGAGGGTCTTTTGCGGCGCATGTCGCATTTGGGTTCTTACGTCGGTTGTCTTGCTTCCTCCGACGCGCGCAATGAATCTTACCTGAAAGAAGAAGCCGAGCTCACCCGCACGCGTGCCGAGCTCGCCAAGGTCCGCATCGAGCTTTTGCGCGCCTTCAAAGAAAGCGCCGACGAAGTTTATTTCGAGTTGGCCGCGAAAGCGTCCCTCGCCGGCGCGCAGAATTATTTGAATCGGATGCGTGAGGAGGCTCGGCGCGCCATGGCCCCTGAGAAAGAAGTGCTTGCCACCGATTTGGGCGTCGATGGCATTCAAGCTTGGGGGCGGCTCTACGATACCGTTTCGTCAAAATTGGAATTTGACATGATTTTTCCCGACGGCCGCCGCGAGCGACTTCCCATCTCACAGCGTCGTTCCTTGTTGGACAGTCCCGATCGCCGCGTGCGCAAAGCCGCCTTCGACGGCGGTAACGAAGCTTGGCATGCCATCGAAGACACCGCGGCAAGCGCGCTCAACGCCATCGCGGGCACAAGGCTCACGCTCAACCGCCATCGCGGTGTCGACCATTTCCTTGATATCGCGCTATTTCAAGCGGCGATCACGCGCAAGACTCTCGACGCTATGTTCGAAGCGCTATTGGCCAATTTGGAGATTCCCCGGCGAGTCTTGAAGTTGAAAGCGCGGCAAATGGGGCGACGGGGCGTTGCTTGGTTCGATCTGGGAGCACCCCTCGACATCGCCGGTCAAGAGACATTTTCGTGGGACAAGGCGAGGTCGATGGTCAGCACATCATTCAGTCGAGCCTATCCGGCGCTCGGAAATTTCTTCGACCAACAAGTGACCGCCAAGAACTGGATCGACTGGGAACCTCGTGCCGGCAAGCGGCCCGGCGGCTTCTGCACCAGTTCGATGTTGAGTAAGGAATCGCGGATCTTCATGACGTACAACGAGTCGATGGGCGACGTACTAACTCTGGCGCACGAATCAGGCCACGCCTACCACGGCCTTGTCATGCGCGACGTACGCCCCTATGCGCGCGGTTATCCGATGACGCTGGCGGAGACCGCGTCCACCTTCGGCGAGAACGTGCTAATGAACGGCATCCTCGACGATCCGAATGTCAGCGACGAACAGAAGGCGCTAATTCTCGACATCGAAATCAGCCACGGCGCGATTTACCTCTTGGATATTCCGGTCCGTTATGAATTCGAGAAAGCTTTCTACGAAGAGCGGGCAAAGGGACCGTTGAGCGTCTCGCGGTTGAAAGAACTGATGGTGGAAACCCAGCGTCGCGTGCTTGGCGAGGTCCTCGAACCCGGCGGTGAAGACCCCTACTTCTGGGCGTCAAAACTACACTTTTACATCAGTGGTTTAACTTTTTATAATTTTCCCTATACTTTCGGTTACCTTTTAAGCCGCGGTCTTTACCGCATGTTCAAGAGCGAAGGCGCAAGTTTTTTATCGAAATACGAAGAATTTCTCCGGCTCGCCGGCAGCGATACCGCCGAGAACGTCGTCAAGCAGACCGCCGGACGTGATTTGGAAAATCCGGATTTCTGGAGCGGAGCGATTAGAACTCTCGAGGAGCCGCTGAATCGTTTGCAGTCTATCCTGCCGAAGGTCGTGCCCGGCAGCTGAGCGACTTCCTCCTCGTTTCTAGCTCGACTCGAAAATCGCGACAAAAAAACTAAAAATTGCTCTTACCTCATTCCCTCGATCAGCGCCGTGCGCAAAAGGTCGATCGCATTCAATGTCATGCGCGAGCGGTCGTAGGCGCCGCGGCCGGCGCTCATGCTTTCACGCCGAAGGAATGTTTTTCCGTCCGTGAGCGAGACATAGGTCTGTCCGCGCGCGAGATTCTGAATTTTGCTATCGGGATCGGCGATCGCGTGCAGCGCTAATCCGCAGTCGGAGCCCGACTGCTCGCGCGCCGCCGAAGCCAGTGCATCGGTCAGTGCCACCGGCTCTTTCCCCAACGCGTCGACGTTTTTAACGTCGCGTGAATGCTCCAGGAGCGCGCGCTTGGAAGCTTCGCTGTTACAGATAAACCCGGCGTGGAATTGTTCCCCGCTCGCGGTTTGCAGCCGCTCCGCCAACTGGCCGCAGGTCAGATCTTCGTACACTGCCACGGTCTTGTTCTTTTCGCGCAGCAACCTGCCGACCACATGCTCCATGGTTTCCTCGTCGGCGGCGAATATCGCGTTGCCAAGCAATTGTCGCACCTCGGCCTCCACCGGCGCGATCATTCTCATCGCTTCGTCTCGATTGGCCGCTTTGGCGGCGATGCGCACATCGACCTGTCCCGGCAGCGCCAGCACGCCGACAGTGGGATTACTCAAATTCGCGATCAAGTGACCGACCTTGTCATCGACCGCGCTTTCGCCGATGCCAACGATCTTGAGCACGCGATAGTGGATGACTTCCGCTAGATTGAACTTCTCCCGTAGATAGGGCTCGACTTCGTTTTCAAACAGCCATTTCATCTCCACGGGCACGCCCGGTAGCGAGTAAATCACGGCGCGCGGATCTTCGACAATGAAACACGGCGCCGTGCCGTTGGGATTCTTTATCGGGATCGCTCCTTCCGGCATGAAGGACTGTCGGATGTTATTCGGCGTCATCGGCCGGCCGCGCCGCCGAAAGTGTTCCTCGACCTGTTCCAACATCTGCGGATTCTGAATCAACTTGCGCCCGGTCACTTCCGCAACGATCTCGCGAGTCAGATCGTCTTGCGTCGGGCCTAATCCTCCGCTGGTAATGACGACGTCGGCCCGCTCCAATGCCCGGGCGATGACTTCTTTCATCCGCCCGGGATTGTCACCGACGACGGATTTGAAATATAAATTCACGCCCAGGGCCGTCAGCCGCTGCGCCATCCAGGCCGAATTCGTGTCAACGATCTGTCCTAAGAGTAACTCGGATCCGATAGCAACGATCTCGGCAGTTGCCATAGAGAACTTCACCTCGATTCGACTCAAATCTATACCTTAGTCTGGACGAACGACACAAGATCAACATCGTGAGCTGTACTCAGCCTCACTTGTTCCCTAGCGGCTTCTTTGCGAGAATGCCGCTATGATCATCCTGCTATCGAACGACGACGGGATTCACTCCGAAGGACTCCTTGCATTGGAAGAAAGTGTTCGTCACGTCGGTGAAATCTACACCGTGGCTCCCGATCGGGCGCAAAGCTCGATGAGCCATGCCCTCACCCTGCATCGCCCGCTGCGCGTGCATGACCTCGGGGCGCGCCGACTATCGGTGGATGGGACGCCGGTGGATTGCGTAAAACTTGCCCTCACTGGCCTCTTGCCAGTGCGGCCTGAGCTGGTGATTTCAGGAATCAACAAAGGACCCAATCTGGGCGATGATATCATCTATTCCGGAACCGTTTCCGCGGCCATCGAAGGGGCTTTGCTGGGCATCCCGGCGATCGCAGTTTCGCTGGTGACGTTCAAGGATTTTGATTTTCGCGCCGCAGCGGAGTTTACCGCTACTCTGATTCAACGAATCGCCGAAAGGGATATCCCGCCGAAGACTCTTCTCAACGTGAACGTCCCGCCGATTCCCAAACGTGACCTGAAAGGGTGGCGCGTGACACGCATGGGCAAACGTCATTACAGCGAAAATATTGTCGAGAGAGTCGATCCACGCGGCATCAAATATTACTGGATTGGCGGCGACGATCTTGGATTTGCCAACGACGACGGAACCGATTGTCAGACGGTCCATGAAGGATACATTTCCGTCACGCCTCTACAGGTTGATTTGACCGATTACAAGTTGTTACAAAACAACACCCTACCGAGCTTTTCGTGGCCCTGAAAATCAACCACCCGTTCATATCCATGAGCGCCAAAGACATCGGCGCGGAGATCAGACTCGATAAATGGCTTTGGGCCGCTCGTTTTTTCAAAACTCGCTCGCTCGCTGCGGAAGCCATCACGGGCGGCAAAGTTAATGTCACTGGCAACCGGGCTAAACCTAGCCGAGTTGTCCGGGTTGGCGAAACCGTTAGTATCCGTCGGGGTCCGTACGAATGGACCATCATCGTCAAGGACATCTCGCGATCACGCGGACCCGCTTCCAAAGCTCAAACACTCTATGAGGAAACCGAAGAAAGCGCGCGCAAACGCGAAACCGCCATCGCCCAACTGAAACTCGAACGCCCGCTGGAATTCGACTCATCAGGCCGACCGTCGAAAAAGGATAGACGCGCAATTGCTAGATTCACTAAGAGAGGCTGGTAAAACCCTGGGGGATCACACTCCACAGCCTTGATGCAGCAAATCGGAGCCGGTAATGGACTACCACGCAGATTCTCGCGGGAGGCAAAATGACAAAAGGACTATCGTTCACAAGCCTTGCGGTTTTTATCGCAACACTCGCGGCAGCGCCACTTTTCGCGCAATCCACGCCGTACTTCCAAGGTAAAACGATCCTGCTGATACAAGGACGAGAGCCGGGCGGAACGGGTGCGCTGCGCGTGCAAGCGGCGATTCCGTTTATCAAAAAATACATTCCCGGCGAACCGATCATCGTTACGCAATTCATGCCCGGCGGAGGGGGCAGAAAAGCGACCAACTACATCTACCGTAACGCTAAGCCGGATGGTCTGACATTCGGCAACGTCGGTTCGGGGCTAGTTGCCAACGCCGTGTTGAGCTCGACTGGAGTCGAGTACGATATGGATAAGTTGATTTATCTCGGTGCGTCTAACAGTACGGCCCAATATGTTTTTGGCACGAACGCCAAGGTGGGGACGGACACTTTAGAAAAACTGCGCGCGCGCCCAGGTCTACGCATCGGCGCTCAGACGGTTGGACATGACATCTACATCAATGACAGACTGTTTTCCTGGTTGATTGGTCTTAAGGACCCCAGGTTCGTAACAGGTTATTCCGGCCCTGAGATCGATCTGGCCATGGAGCGCGGCGAGGTGGACGGTCGCGCTAATATCCCGGACACAATCTTGCAAAGATCGCCTGAGCATATCGAAAAGAAACTCATGAACTATCATGCGATCATTCAGATACCGAAAGAAGATCGCCATCCGCATCCAACATTCAATAAGTTGCCGGAACTCGAAACCTTCGCCAGAGCCGACAAGGAACGAAAAATCATGACGATGTTCCGCACATTTCGTTTAGTCGGCTCGCCTTATATTTTGCCTCCCGGGACGCCGACAGAAATTGTTAAAATTTATCGCGACGCGATGCGCAAGACTTTCAAAGACCCGGCTTTTCTCAAAGAGTTCAAGAAGCTGTCCGCGGACGACGCTACGCCGCTGTTGCCGGAAGCGCAAGAGAAAGCAATTAAGGACATCCCACGCGAGTCCGAGGTCATCGCGCTTTTCAACAAACTTGCCGGCAGCGAGCCATTGCCGCTGCGGTAGTTGGGATTACCAGACCTGCATCGGCAAGTTATCTGGAGTATTGAGCGAAATGGTCGATGCGAAACTGATCACCACAGCTGGCGAGCTATCCGGCTACCGTGTTACCAGAAACCTAGGTGTGGTGCGTGGCATTGTCGTTCGTTCGCGCAGTATTGTCGGCAGTATCGGCGCTAGTTTGCAGACGCTGCTGGGCGGCAACATCACTCTTTACACTGAACTGTGCGAGAAAGCTCGGCAAGACGCGCATCGCCTGATGGTCGAGCACGCTTCTCAGCTCGGCGCCAATGCAATCATTGCCGTGCGCTACGACGCGACCGAAGTTGCCCCTGGCGTCACTGAGGTATTAGCCTATGGAACGGCCGTCTATGTGGAGGTTTTTCGTGACAGATAATATGGCGGTACGATTATGTTGGAGATTCAGCCAGACCCTGCAACACTATGCCTCGATCGGGAACGATAGTGAATAGATATTGCGCCGGGGTCAGCGCGGTACTCCGCATTTTTTCGATCGTCAATGTGCGAACAAAACGGCTATTGGCGAGCGCCATTTCGAGAACAATCGTCCCCGCAACGAGGTACTCTTCAATGCCCCGCACGTTTCTCTCCACGGAGTAGGTGGTCAGCAAATTTGTCGCGTTCGTATTCGCCTGGAGCCCATAGAACAGCATCCGCACCTGGTCGAGAACCCGCGATGTTGAGTCGCGGTTAAAAAGCAGTGGCCCGACCGGATCGATGACCACCCGTGAGGCTCCCATCCGCGCAATGTAGTTATTCAGATCGGCGACCACTCGCTGGACATCAACGTTTCTCCCTTGGCCATCGGTTACGCGCGTATTGAAATAAGCGGAAGCATCGAGAATCAGAAATTCCTTCGACTCGATAAAAGGGGTGAGGTCCCAGCCTAACGAAGCGGCTTGCTCAATCACGTCGGCGGGTTTTTCGTCGATGGCGACGTAGAGTCCTTTTTCCTTTTCCATGAGACCGTTCACCAAGAACTGTAAGCCAAAAACGGTTTTCCCCGTTCCGGGCTCGCCAACGACGAGATAAGTTTTACCCGCTCTGAGCCCACCCTCAATCAAAATGTCGAGTTCGGGAATTCCCGTCGGTATGCGTTTCCCGGCCATATCTGAAACTATTAGAAAAACTGTCCGCTCACAAGATCGCCGATCAATCACCGGTCGCGCGGCGCTCGCCTTTGCGCTTCGGTGTTGACCCTCGTCGAGCGAAATTCTACTAGGATCGACTCTTGTAGGAATCGGGTCGTCAACTGTCTGTTAGTGTTTCATCAAATGCGTGGCGAATTGATTAGCGTCGCACCTTCCAGCGTCCACTTTTTTCTCGTAGCTCGGCCCTTGCCCGCTCGATATCCGCCGACATCCGTTCCTGCAGCTGTGTGAGCTGATGCTTCGCGCCGTCGAGCAAACTATCCCTGGGTTCGGCGTGCTCCTGGCTCATTTCCCGTGTCCTGTGCGGTGCGATTTCCGTCTTCGAGCTTGTTATGCCCAGACGGTCCTCCGGTTTCGCCCTGAGCGCATCGATATCGACGGCAAACACCGTACTGTCTTTTATTCGATTCGCAGCCGATGCTTGGGTTGACGGCGTGACTCCAGCCTGTGTTATTCTTTGAGTTAAAGTTTCAAGTTGCACTTTGATTTCTCTAAACTCCGCATCGCGACGATCGACTACGAGCATTTTCTGTGCGAACTGGTTTTGAAGTTCGCGGAGCTTCACGGTTAGATTGTCTTCGACGCTCTGAATGACGGCATCCATCGATTGCCTTTCACTCAGTTGTGTCCGTAGTCCAGCGAGTTCCGTTCTGAGGCCCGCCTGTACCTGTGTAGCCTGCTCGCTTTCGTTGACCATGAGCGCGTGGGTCCGATGGGCCATCGATTCGATTTCGGCGAAACGTTGTGTGAGTCGTTGCAAGTCAGTCTTGTACTCGGTGAATTGGGCCTCGTGGCTTTGGAGATTATTTTGTCCTTGCAGGAAATAATCCCGAACTTCCCGGATTTTCGTCAGCACCGTATCTTCGAAGCTCTTTAGGACCGCCTCCGTGGCTTGTTGCTGCATTTGTTGTTGGTTCAATGCCGCCTTGATCGCGCTCAATTCCATACCGAGGTCCGTGGCCATTTGCTGCGTCGCTTGTTCGTTCTGGGCCATTCGGTGCGCGAGCGCGCTGGTTTCTGTCAAGAAGCGTTCGTTCTCGATTTTGATACTGCCAAAGCTTCCCAGCTTGTCCCGAATCTCCTTGCCAAGTTCTTCGATTCTAGTGGTGACGCGCTCGTCAACGTCCCTGTTCCAACGCAATCGCTCGACCTCAAGGTCGACGGCTGCAGCCGTCGCGGATGGCAAGGATTCCACTCGCTGTGTGAGGCTTCGCACCTGGGTTTGGAGCCCGTCGACTTCGGCATCGACCCGAGGAAGGTTTTGCCCTAGCTGGTGGTGCAGATCGTCGAGGCGTTTCTGAAATGTTTCTTCGAGGCGCTTAACGGTCAAGTCCAGTGATGGCTGATCTAACCTCGCCAACAGCTCGGCTTTGAGCGCGGCGCATTCGCTTGTCACGAGAGTGGCGACATGCTCTTGAGCGTGCTCGACGTCGCTGGCTGCTTGCATCTGCGCTTGCTGCGTAGCAAGTTCCGCCTGGGTAATGCGGTTCGTGATAGCGCCTAGCTCCCGTCTGATGTGTTCTAGTTCGTCCCTGGCGGTATCGAAGCTCTTGGACTTCGTACCGATCATTTGCTCGAGCTCTGCTATTTTTGCGCCGATGCTCGCTTCCAGCTTGTCAAATCGCGAGCGCTGCGTTTCCAATAAACTTTCCCGGTCACCCAGTTGTGAATGCAACCTCGCCATTTCCGACTTGACCAACTCGCGCATCTGCGTGGTTTGCTGGGAGACGGATTCGACCCCGTTCAGTCGCTCGGCAAAGCTCTGCATATGCGCTTTCAACTCATTCAGCTCCGGGACCTGTGCGTCGAAATTCGGGCCGGAGGTTAGCTGTTGCTGAAGCTGACGGATCTGGGCGAGCAAAGTATCCTCTAACCGTTTGAATTGCTCCGCCCGCTGCGCTTCGCTAGCCGCCAAAGCCTGCGCGAGGCCGAGATCAGCCGCGGCTCGCCCGACTAACCAGCCAAACAAAACATCCTTCCCGGCTCCGAGATTATTGGTATCGCTGCTAGACGCCTTTTCGTTTTCGCTGTCGGTCACAGGATCGCTCCTCGCCATCGGCAAATTTGCCGAATCTAGGCCTTGGGCTTGAGTTCAACGGCCCTGTAAAAGCCAAATGCATGCCACGGGTGCATATGAATAAATCCTAATAAAAACCAAAGGGTAGATGAAATTTCACCGAGAGTAAAAGCACCGCTCTGGCCATATTTGGACAAGTTAGGACTGAAAGCAGTCACCGACGGAAAAATGAGCCCAGCACCCAAGAACGATAGGTTCGCAGCTCTCGCCCCGCTTCCAGTTCGAGGACGTGCTCGACTCGCCTCCCATGAGCCACGTCGTACGCGCCCCCTGCCGCCAGGTATGGTTTGAAAACAAATTCGTCGTTGTCGATGCTTCTATCGTGCCGTCAATGAAATGGCGTCGCCGTCGGGTAAATTGTGAACCGTTTTATGCAGCGAGGCACAAAGCGCGGCCGTCCCCGTACACCTTTGTTCTTCAACGACGCCGTTTGTCCATCCTTTCATCTAAGATCTTCCCTTTTTTCCAATAGTTACGTTCATGGCAAATATCTTGCTCGTGTCATCTCCGCTTGGGGTTCTACCGCGCGTGATAGGGCTAGACAGCCGTCACGTTACGTATGAGTCAGGATCCCAAGACACGTGAGAAAGAGGCAAAACGATGGCACCCAGAAAAATCTTGCTCGTGGATGATTCAGAGACCATCTTGCAAATGGAGCAGATGATCCTGGAGAAGGGCTGTTACGAGCTCGTTATGGCGCGGAATGGAGAAGAAGGCGTAGCTAAAGCCCTAGAAACCAGGCCCGATCTCATCTTGATGGACGTCGTCATGCCGAAAATGAATGGTTTTGACGCCGTCAGGCACATCCGTGAGAACGTGCAAACCCGGGGCGTACCGATTGTCATGGTAACCAGCAAGGCGGAGGCGGAAAGCATGGAAACCGGCTACGAGAGCGGTTGTAGTGACTACATCATCAAACCGATTGATAGTCTCGAATTAGTAGCCAAGGTCAAAAACCTGCTCGGGGAGTGAGAATTGTATCGACTATCGAATTCAGCGGCAACAACTCCTGTGGCAAAACAATCCATCAACGGCGAATCGGCGACCGCGCCGTGCTCCGGTGACCGGTCAAAATTTTATTTGCACCCCGGCCAGCTCTTTGTTGCATCCGAGAGCTACGCCGTAACCACGATTCTCGGATCGTGCGTATCCGTATGTCTTTGGGACCCGTTGACGGAAATCGGCGGCATCAATCATTTTCTACTGCCCATGGACGTCGGCGACGATCAAGCATCGTTGCGGTTTGGCAACCACGCCGTGCGTGAACTGATCGAAGAGATACTGGGGCTTGGTGCCGAGCAGATGCGCTTGCGCGCAAAGTTGTTCGGCGGCGCGTGCGTCTTGGAGGCATTTCGCAGCCGAGAAAATCACCTGGGCACGAAGAACGTGCAAATAGCCCGGGAAGTTTTGCAGGCCGCCGATATTCCCATCGTCGGGCATGATGTCGGCGGCGACCGGGGCCGGAAGTTGATTTTCCATACCGACAACGGCTCGGCGTGGATCAAGCAATTGTAGAAACCCAAATGGACATCGATTTCCAGGCAATACTGAAAACCTATGTGGCCGAATCGGAAGAACACCTGGTTCGGATGGAAGAGTCACTGATCGGCCTCGAAACCTATCCCGAAGACCAGAAATTTCTCGAAGCGATCTTTCGTGGCGCGCACACGATCAAAGGCAATGCCGCGGGCCTCGGATTTCCCAAAGTTTCGGAATTCGCACACGCCTTCGAGGAGCTGCTCCAACAGCTAAGCAACCGTGTCGTGCCCGTCACCAAAGAAACCATCACATTACTGCTGCGCTCGGTAGACGCGCTTCGTCAAATGATCCCTGATGCCATCGCTGGCGCGAAAGAGATCGGTCCGGAACATCAAGCGCTGCTGGCGCAGCTAATTAATAAAAACGCGCCCCCAGCCGAAAAACAACGGCCTCCCACGCCACAGGATACTAAGCCGAGCCAACAGCCAGTCCGCCGGCGCCGCGAAGACTTCCATGCGTTGGTGGAGCGCGCCGATACTGTCCGAGTCGACATTCAAAAGCTTGACCGCATGCTCAACCTGGCCGGCGAAATCGCCGTGGCACACGGCCGGCTGCGTCAAGCGTTGGAAACGCCGACGCACCAAATCGATGAAGCATTGGAAGCGCATGGACAACTGGAGCGCCTTTCTTTGGATCTTCAAGAACAAATCATGAAAGCCCGCATGGTGCCGGTCGGGCCGATCTTCCGCCAGTACATCCGCACCGTGCGCGACGTCGCTCAGGCGAGCGGCAAAGTCGCTCGCTTGCAGATTGAGGGAGACGACGTTGAGATCGATTTAAGCATGGTGGAAAAGCTCAAGGATCCGCTCACGCATATGATCAGAAACGCCTTGGATCATGGCATAGAAGCGCCGGAGGTACGCCGCACCAAAGGGAAAGATCCTTGTGGGTCAATCACGCTCAAGGCACTTCATGACGGCGCCAGCATTGTCATTGAACTTATCGACGATGGCGCCGGCATAAATCGCAACCGAATCGCCGCGCGCGTGCGATCTATGGGAGTCGTTGCGGACCCTGAGCAGCTTTCCGATCAGGAACTCTTCAACTTTATTTTCGAACCAGGCTTCTCCACTGCGGAAAAGATCACGGATTTATCTGGGCGCGGCGTCGGCATGGACGTCGTGCGGCGAAATATTGAGACTTTACGTGGCACGGTCGGCGTCACCAGCCGCCCTGACAACGGCACGTCGATTACCATCCGCTTGCCGTTGACTCTCGCAATTATCGAAGGTTTCGGGGTCGGCATCGGTGACGAGACCTATGTGCTACCGCTGCACGCCGTTCTCGAGTGCATCGAATTGCCCGCCGAAGAGCGCCACAACAACAGCAGCCGTGGGGTGATCAATCTGCGCGGCCACCCGCTACCGTACATTCGCCTACGCGACTGGTTTGGGCTAACGAGCCCACGTCCGGCGCGCGAAAATATCGTCGTCATCGAGGTCGGTCGAGTCAAAGCCGGTCTTGCCGTAGACATGCTCTATGGTGCTCGCCAAACGGTTATAAAACCGCTGGGAAAACGTTTTCAGGAACTCTCCGCCATCGCCGGCTCCGCCATTCTCGGCAATGGTCGTGTGGCGTTGATTCTGGATGTTCCCGGACTGATGCGCGAAGTGATCCGAGCACACGGAGAGTTGGGCGGGTCGGAAGATGAACCCCAAGGATTTTTGACAATCCGCAGCGATGGTCCCGCTCCGGTAAGGTACCACTAAGGGAGAAACGGTTATGAACAAAGGGCACAATACCACGGATCAGACTCAGTACTTGACCTTTCACATAGCCGGCGAAGAGTACGCCGTCGGCATTCTACGCGTGAAGGAAATCATCACTTACGGTACTCTCACCACAGTTCCGCAAACACCTCCATCCATCCGTGGCGTGATCAACTTACGCGGCAGCGTTGTGCCGGTTGTCGACCTCGCGGTGAAGTTCGGTCTTCCCAGCAGTCCGGTCACCAACCGTACATGCATCGTCATTGTCGAACTAAACTTGGCGGCAGAACAAACTGTCATGGGAATTATGGCGGACTCCGTGAGCGAGGTCGTTGAGTTGATTGCCGATGACATCTTGCCCGCTCCCCCATTCGGCACTCATGTGAGCACGGATTTTCTGCGCGGCATGGGGAAGGCTGGGGCCAAGTTTGTCCTTATTCTCGATATCGATAAGGTGCTTGCTGCCGCCGATATGATCAAACCCGCGTCGCCGAGCGCCACACCGGCGGGTTTTGTTTCGCTAGCCACCGGTTAAGATTCGCGCAATACAAGAGCGCGCTTGAGGTGATGCCCTTCGGGAGATGCTTATGCTCAGAGCAATGAGACATGTAAAGATGATCGGAAAATTGGCGCTTCTCTGCGGTGTTTTCACCTTCGGTTATGTCGTCTTCGGTGTGCTTGTGTATCGTGCCGCGCCGGTGACGAGCTCCGCTGACAATTCGCTTTTCTTGGCAGCGTGTATCGGCGGCGTGTTTATAGCAGCAGGAATTTCTCTCGGCTTTTACATGGCCTCGCGCATTGCCTATCCTTTGAACAGATTCAAAGCGAAACTCCAAGATATTAACATCGGGAACTCCGGGCTCATTCGGTGGGATGAAGCAGCGGATCGCCGCGATGAGATCGGCGACGTCGCGCGGTCATTCAACCAGTTCATCGACACCTTGGGTCAAATCATCGACCAGGTTCGATCAGTGACCGATGCCGTCTCTACGGCCTCTACCCAGGTGTCGTCTTCGGCAGATTTGTTGTCACGTGGCACGAGCGAGCAAGCTGCTTCTGTCCAACAGACCACTTCCAGTTTACAAGAGATGCACGCCTCCATCACGCAGAACGCGGAGAACAGCCGGCAGATGGAAACCATGGCTCTCAAAGGCGCCAAAGAAATGGAGGAAAGCGGCAAGGCCGTGGCCGAGTCCGTCGATGCCATGAAAACCATCGCCGAGAAAATCTCCATCGTCGAAGATATCGCCTACCAGACCAACCTGCTCGCTCTCAACGCCGCCATCGAAGCGGCGAGAGCCGGCGACCACGGCAAAGGCTTTGCCGTGGTCGCCACCGAAGTGAGAAAGCTCGCGGAACGCAGTCAGACCGCCGCCCAGGAAATTAGCAGTGTGGCTTCATCCAGCGTGAGAGTGGCTGAGAAAGCCGGCCACATGCTCGGGGAATTGGTCCCGGCCATTAAAAAAACCGCGGAATTAGTCCAGGAGGTCGCCACCGCCTCCAGGGAACAGTCGGCTGGGGTTTCGCAAGTCAACCGGGCAATGAATCAAGTCGACCAGGTCACGCAGCGAAACGCTGCCGCCGCGGAAGAACTTTCCAGCACTGCCAATGAGATGGCTGCGCAAGCCGAGCACCTCCAAGAACTCATGAGTCTGATCCAGGTCAAAGGAGCGGATCAAAACCGGGCCGCCGCCGATTACTTGCAAACTCCACAATCCGAGTCGGCCAGACGAAGATCGCGCGACACTCAGGGAGTGCCATCGTCGATGCGTGAGATGTCGGATCATGATAGAGACGGCGTACGTCAAGGAGCTTTTCGGCCGACGACAAGCAATCCCGCCAAAGCATCGCCGCTACGAAGAGAACTGTGAGTCAATCACAGGGTCGCCAAAACCCAAAGGGCACCTGGCAGTTATCCGGGACTCTGGTTGCCGCGAAACTGTTACTGACTATGACTCTCATCGCATGTTGCGCGTTGCTGCCCTTGGAGCGATCCTTAGAATCCAACCCACCGCTGATCGGGTGAAACAACACGCTTCATCGCTCGCTCCGCCACGACTTCCGAAGTCCTCCAACCCAGGTTCACCATTGGCTTAATTAGGCTTCGGCCGGATCTCTCCAAATTGCTCCAATCGTCCCTCAGGCGATGGCGTGAAATCTTTGCGAAAACTTTAGGCGACACGTGATCAAGTTCAATCACTGGCCAACCGCATTGGATGGCACTGCTTCAGCCGGTCTTCGATTAACCGGTCACGATAGCAGTGGCAAGGTCCCCACTTCGCCTGTGGAAAATGTCGATTCTGCCGATCAGAAGTTTAGATGGTAGATCAGATTCGTGGCAAGCAGCGGACTGCAGAGGACGCCACAACGC
>Ga0137368_10002817_pt1 | contig 18595 bp, 17 predicted proteins | sample SagtaG_13_FD_104917 | JGI IMG/M metagenome (GOLD analysis project Ga0137368, IMG submission 104917) | Vadose zone soil microbial communities from Sagehorn Ranch, Mendocino, California, USA - Sage1_L_100_16 metaG | ecosystem: Environmental > Terrestrial > Soil > Vadose zone | place: USA...
GACTTCTACTACGAGAGTTTTGCGGCGCTGTGCGAGCGGCTCGCGCAGCTCGCGCCCGGGCCGAGCAAGAAGCGCGTGTTCCTGTCGAACTCGGGCACCGAAGCGGTCGAGGGAGCCATCAAGCTGGCGCGCCATTCGACGGGCCGGCCCGCGATCATCGGCTTCCTCGGCGCCTTCCACGGACGCAGCTACGGCGGTCTGAGCCTCACGGCGAGTAAGGCCGTCCAGCGGTCGGGGTTCGCGCCGTTCCTGCCCGAAGTCCATCACGTCCCGTACGGCTATCGCTATCGCTGCGAGTACTGCCGCGGCGAGTCGACCTGCACCACGCGCTGCACGTCGTGGATCGAAGAGGAGTTGTTCGTCAAGAAGGTGCCGCCCGACAGCGTCGCCGCGATTTTCGTGGAGCCGATCCAGGGAGAGGGCGGCTACGTCGTGCCGCCGCCCGGCTACCTCAAGGACCTGCGCGCGATCTGCGATCGTTACGGCATCCTCCTCGTCTGCGATGAGGTGCAGTGCGGCGTGGGGCGCACCGGCAAGATGTGGGCGTGCGAATACGAAGGGATCGAGCCTGATATTCTGCTTTCCGCGAAGGGGTTGGGAAGTGGCATGCCGATCGGCGCAATCATCGCCAAAGAATCGATCATGAAGTGGCAGCCCGGCGCGCACGGGACCACGTTCGGCGGCAACCCGGTGTGCTGCGCGGCGGCGCTCGCCACGCTCGACATCGTCGAGAAGGAGCTGCTCCCCAACGTCGCGAAAATGGGAGACCGTCTCATCACGGGCGCACGCAAACTCCAGGAGAAATACGCGGCGATCGGGGACGTGCGCGGGCGCGGGCTGATGGTGGGAGTGGAATTCGTCAAGGATCGCGACACGCGCGAGCCTGCACCAGACATCCCACACGAGATCGTGGGCCGCGCCTTCAAGAAGGGCCTCTTGCTCCTCGGCTGCGGGAAGAGCTCACTGCGGCTCGCGCCACCGCTCGTCGTGGATGAGTATGATGTCGACACCGCCCTCCGGATCATCGACGAGTGCCTGCACGAGATGTCGGACTAGCGTCAAAAGTCATGTCGATGCAGGACGCCGTTGCGCGACACGTGCGTGACGGCGACGTCGTCGTCATTGAGGGGTTCACCCACCTGATCTCGTTCGCCGCGGGACACGAGATCATTCGCCAGCGCCGCCGCGACCTGACGCTGTGCCGCCTGACCCCGGACTTGATCTACGACCAGATGATCGCCGCGGGCTGCGCGAAGAAGCTCGTGTTCTCGTGGGCCGGCAATCCCGGCGTCGGCTCGCTGCACGCGTTCCGCCGTGCGGTCGAAGGGCAGACGCTCGAGATCGAGGAGTACTCGCACTTCGGCATGGTGGCACGCTTCTCGGCAGGCGCCGCGCGGCTGCCGTTCTGGACGCTGCGCGACTATGCGGGCACCGATCTGCCTCGCGCCAATCCCCGCATCAAATCGGTGACGTGCCCGTACACCGGCGACGAGCTGGCGACGGTCCCGGCCTTGAATCCCGACGTCACGATCGTGCACGCCCAACGCGCCGATGCGCAGGGCAATACGCAGATCTGGGGGCTGCTCGGCGTGCAGCAAGAGGCCGCCTTCGCGTCGCAGCGCGTGATCGTCGTCGTGGAGGAGCTGGTGGAGGAGCGCGTGATCCGCTCCGATCCGAACCGGACGCTGATTCCGGCGACGATCGTGAGTGCCGTCGTGGTCGAGCCGTGGGGCGCGCATCCGTCGTACGCGCAGGGCTACTACGACCGCGACAACGAATTCTACATCGGCTGGGACACGATCTCTCGCGAGTCCGCAGGGCTCAATCATTATCTAGACGAATTCGTCTACGGCGTGCGTGACCGCGCCGAGTACATGCAGAAGCAGCCGAGGCTGGCGGAGCGGTTGAAGGCGGGAGAGCAGCGCTGCGCCGGAGTCAATTACGGCTTCTGACTACACGGCCGACGAGATGATGGCCGTCGTCGCGGCGCGCGAGCTGGCGGACGGCGAGGTCGTGTTTGTGGGTATCGGCCTGCCGAACCTGGCGTGCAACCTGGCGCGGCGCACCCACGCGCCCAATCTCGTGCTCATCTACGAGTCGGGTGCGGTGGGCGCGACGCCGTCGCGACTTCCGGTCTCGATCGGCGATCCCGCGCTCGTCACCGGCTCGCTCATGGTGTGCGGCATGGCGGATGTGTTCCAGCTGTTTCTCCAGAACGGACGCATCGAGGTCGGCTTTCTCGGAGGCGCGCAGGTGGATCGCCATGGCAACATCAACACCACCGTCATCGGGCCCTATCAGCGGCCCAAGGTCCGCCTCCCCGGCTCGGGCGGTGCCGCAGAGATCGCGATTCATGCGCAACGCATCCTCATCGTCTCGAAGCTCTCGCCGCGCGCGTTTCCGGAGCGGGTCGACTTCTTGACCAGTCCGGGCCAGCGCGTCGCCAAAGTGATCACCGACAAGGGTGTGCTCGAACGAGACGAAGCGACCGGCGAGCTCGTGCTCGCCGGATTGTATCCTGGCATCGAAGCAGCGGAGCTGCGCGGCGGGGTAGGATGGGAGCTGAAGAGCCGGTCGCGGCTGAGTCGATGGGACCCGCCTACCAGCACAGAGCTCCAGTTGCTGCGTGAGGTGTTGGACCCCCAGCGGCTCTATCTCAAGTCATGATTCTCGTACTCGCGCTGGTGCTGCAGACGAGCCGCGACTCCGTGGCGACGCGCGTCCGCCAGCTCGCCGACACCTACCTCACCGCCTACTTCGAGCAGCATCCCGACGAGGCGACGCTCGACGGTGTGGCGAATGCGCGCCACGACCGGCTGCCGGATAACTCACCCGCCACGCTGGCGCGCTGGCAGCAGCGCGAGGATACCTGGCTCGCCGCGCTGAAACGGATCGATCCGGCGCGATTCGCCGGCCGGCCGGAGTGGGTGGCGTACGGCATCATGCGGGACGCCATCGAGGGCGCGGTGGCGACGCGCGTGTGTCAGTTCGAGCTGTGGAGCGTGGCGCACACCGGTGGCGGCTGGCTGTCGACGATCACGTCGCTCGCGTCGCTCCAGGGCGTGGGCACCGAGGACGCGCGGCGCCAGACGCTCGCGCGGTGGCACGCCATTCCCGCCTACATCGCGACCGAGACCGCGAACCATCGGGAAGGGCTGCGGCGTGGCTATACGGCGCCCCGCCGGAACGTCGAAATCGCATTGCGCGAGATCGATACACTGCTGAGCACACCAGTGGAGCAGTCACCGCTGTACGATCCCGCGCGGCGCGACTCGACGCCGGGGTTCGGAGCCGAGCTCGCGCAGGTGATCGAGCGGGAGATCATCCCGGCGATGCGGGGCTATCGCGATTTCCTCGCCAACGAATACCTCGGCCGGGCGCGCACCGCGATCGGCGTCTATGCCAACCCACACGGGTCCGCCTGTTATCGCGCCAGCATACGCGCGTCCACCGGCGTCACGCTCTTGCCGGATTCCATCTACCGGATCGGGATTGCCACCGTCGAGCAGCTCGAGGACTCTATGGAGGCGATCGCGATCCGATCCTTCCACACCAGCGACGTCTCGGCGCTGCTCGAGCGGCTGCGGCGCGACACCGCCTACACGTTTCGCACGCGCGAGGAGATGCTGACGCGGGCACGCCAAACGCTGGAGCGGGCGCGCGACGCGATGCCGCGTTGGTTCGGCCGGCTGCCGCGCGCGCCGGTGGTTGTCGAGCCGTACCCGGCGTTCCGCGAGCGCCAGAGCGTTGGCGAGTGGAATCCACCAGCTGAAGACGGCAGCCGGCCCGGTATTTACTACCTCTCCACGTACGACCCGCGGCACAAGTCACGCGCCGACCTCGAGCCGCTCTCGTTCCACGAAACCATCCCCGGCCATCATCTGCAGGGCACGATCGCCCTCGAGCGCGGCGACACCATTCCCGCCATCGCGCGGTACTTCTGGTCGCCGGGAATGGGAGAGGGGTGGGCCGAGTACGCCGAGCAGCTCGCGGACGAAATGGGATTGTACTCGTCGGACACCGCACGCTTCGGCATGCTGGCCGACATCACGCTCTCGGCCGCGTTGCTCGTCGTGGACACCGGGATCCACGCGTTTGCATGGACGCGCGAGCAGTCGATCGATTACATCCGGGAGCACACGCACGTGCCGCTGTTGCGCGCGGAAGTCGGCGTCGATCGCTATCCCGTCTGGCCGGCGCAGGGCTTGTCGTACGGACTGGGACGGCTGGAGATCCGGCGGCTGCGCGCTTTCGCCGAGCAACGGCAGGCTGCGCGCTTCGACATTCGGGCGTTTCACGACCACGTGCTCGAGAACGGTGCCGTGCCACTTCCGCTGCTGCGGGCTGCGATCGAGCAATGGGTAAAAGCCTCGCGATAGGTGTGATGTTGGTTGTAGGGGCGCAGCAGGCTGCGCCCCTACACGCACAGCGCGCACCAGTTCTTCGGCAGGTCGATCTGCCGCACGCCTACTACTGGCGCGAGATGTACGTGCCGCAGGCGACGAGCGGTCCCAGCGCCGCCACCTGGTCGCCCGACGGGACCGAGCTGATCTACTCGATGCAGGGGTCGCTCTGGCGGCAGCGCATTGGATCGCCGACGGCCACACAGCTTACGTCGGGGCCGGCGTACGATTATCAGCCCGACTGGGCGCCCGACGGCCGGACGGTCGTGTTCGCCCGCTACGCGCACGACGCGATCGAGCTGGAGCTGCTCGACCTCGCATCGGGCAATGTCACGCCGCTGACCGTGAACCACGCCGTCAACCTCGAGCCCCGCTGGTCACCAGACGGCTCGCGGATCGCGTTCGTCTCGTCGATTTACAACGGACGCTGGCACATCTTCGTCCTGAGCCCCGAAGGGCGCGATGTAGGGGCGCAGCATGCTGCGCCCCTACGGATTACGGAAGACAACGACAGCAAGCTGCCGCGCTACTACTACAGCACGTGGGATCACTACATCTCGCCGACGTGGTCGCCCGACGGCACGGAGCTCATTCTCGTCTCAAACCGTGGGCACATCCACGGGACGGGTGGATTCTGGCGCATGGACGCGCGGCCGGGCGCGCCACTGCGCGAGTTTCGCTATGAAGAGACGACCTGGAAGGCGCGTCCCGATTGGTCACCCGACGGGACGCGCGTCGTCTACAGCTCCTATCTCGGCCGGCAGTGGAATCAGCTATGGCTGATGACGAGCGAGGGCGGTGATCCATTTCCGATCACCTACGGCGAGTTCGACGTCACGGCGCCGCGCTGGTCGCACGACGGCACGCGCATCGCGTACGTCTCAAATGAAGGCGGCAACACGTCGCTATGGGTGATGGAAATCCCAGGGGCGTACAAACGGCGTGTAAGGGCGTTGGAAAAGCGTTACCGCGATCCTGTCGGATCGCTTCGCGTAACCGTCGTTGATCGGGCCGGACACGCGCTCCCGGCGAGGGTTTCCGTGACGACGGCTGAAGGTCGCGGCTATGCCCCCGACGATGTGTGGCGCCATGCCGACGAAGCGTTCGACCGCTCGGAGCGCCAGTTCGAGTACCCGTATTTCCACGCCACCGGATCCGCCGAGCTCACGGTCCCGGCCGGGCAAGTGCACGTGGAGGTGTGGCGCGGGCCGGAGTATCGCGTCGCTCGTGCCGACGTGAACGTGCCGACGGGTATTCGTACCACGCGCCGGATAGTCCTCGAGCGCGTGGACAATCTCCCCGCACGTGGTTGGTGGAGTGGCGATGTGCACGTCCACATGAACTACGGCGGAGCGTATCGCAACACTCCGGCCCATCTCGCATTTCAAGCGCGCGCCGAGGATCTGCACGTCGTCGAGAACCTGATCGTGAACAAAGAGCAGCGAATTCCGGACATCGCGTATTTCCGCACGGACGCCGACCCGGTCTCGAGCCAGACATTTCTGTTGCTGCACGCGCAGGAGTTCCACACCAGCGTCTGGGGCCACATGGGGCTGCTCGGTCTCCGCTTGCACTACCTGCTGCCCGAGTACGCCGGCTATCCCAACACCGCCGCGGCGAGCCTTGCGCTGCCGAACGCGACGGTTGCCGATCTCGCGCATGCGCAAGGTGGGCTCGTGGGTTATGTGCACCCGTTCGATACCAAGCCCGATCCCGCTGACACGACGGCGCCGCTGTTCTACGAGCTCCCGGTCGACGTGGCGCTCGGCAAAGTCGATTATCTCGAGGTCATGGGATACTCGGACCATCTCATCACGTCCGAGATCTGGTATCGACTGCTCAACTGCGGATTCCGCCTGCCGGCGGCGGCAGGAACGGATGCGTTTCCCAACTTCGCGAGTCTGCGTGGTCCGCCTGGCCTGGTGCGGGTGTTCGTACGGTCGGGTGCCACGCTCAATCACCGCCGGTGGCTAGCCGGACTCAAAGTCGGCCGGACGTTCGTGACGAACGCACCGCTGCTCGAGTTCTCGCTCGCCGGCCACGGAATAGGCGACGAGGTCATGCTGTCAGCCGGCAGCCATCGGCTATCAGCTCGAGTCGCGATGCGTTCGAACGTGACGCTGGATCACCTGGAGGTCATCGGCAACGGGAAGGTCGTCAAGACGATCCCGTTGCACGGCGATCGCACTCGGGCGACGGACACGATCTCGATTCCGGTGAGCACGAGCGGCTGGTATGTGCTGCGCGCCTACAGCGATCGCTCCGAAACGCCCGTGCTCGATCTCTACCCGTTCGCGTCGACGAGCCCCATCTACGTGCGGGTCGGCGACCAGCCGGTGCGCTCGACCGAGGACGCGCAGTTCTTCGTGCGCTGGATCGACCGGATCGAGGCAGCGACGCGCGCGAGCACGGCGTGGAATACGCCGGCGGAGCAGGCCAGCGTCCTGCGTACGCTGACCCAGGCCCGCGCGGTGTTTACCAAATAGTCGGCACCTTGTCCTTCGGCCGAACCATCGGATCCCCTTCCTTACAGCCAAATGCTTGTGCAAATGTCGGAATATTCGAGAGCGGCCCATTGATGCGCCAGCGCTCGGGTGCGTGGGGATCGACCGTCACCCGCGTGCGGAGCTGCTCGGGGCGCACGTGCACGCGCCAACTCTGCGCGTAACCAAGGAAATATCGCTGCTCCGGCGTGTAGCCCTCGAGCAGACCCGGTCGGCCGTCACGCGCCAGCGCCTTTTGGAGCGCGTCGAACCCCACGAGCAAGCCTCCCCAGTCGGCGATGTTCTCGCCCTCCGTGAGCTTGCCGTTCACATGGAAGGTGTCGACCTGGATGTACTCGTTGAACTGGCGTTCTACGAGCGCCGCCTGCTCGACGAAGTGCGTCGAGTCGGAGGGCTGCCACCAGTCGCGTAGGTTGCCCTTGGCGTCGTAGTGCCGGCCTTCGTCATCGAAGCCGTGGGTCAGCTCGTGTCCTGCCCAGCTGCCGCCCAGCGAGCCGTAGTTCGCGGCATCGTCCGCCTTCGGGTCGAACGTCTGTGGCGTGAGCGCACCGGCGGGGAATACCATCTCGTTCTTTGACGGATCGTAATACGCGTTGACGGTCGGGACGGTGATGCCCCATTCGGTGGTGTCGACGGGGGTGCCCGGCCGATTCACAGTGCGCTGCCACTCGAACGCGTTGGCGCGGGCGACGTTTAGCACGAACGCTCCCTCCGAGACATTGAGACGGGAATAATCCCGCCAGCGGTCCGGATAGCCGACCTTCTCGCCCATGCGTGCCAGCTTGTCGAGCGCGTGCGCCCGCGTGGAGTCCGACATCCAGGTGAGGCGCAGCAGACGCTCGCGAAACGCCGCGCGGATATCGTCGATCACGGCGCGAGCGCGATCCCGCGCCTCGGGCGAGAATGTCTTCGCGACATAGGCCTGGCCAAGGGCTTCGCCCAGGTCGCCATCCGCCTCGCGGAGGCAGCGCTTCCAGCGGGGCAGCAGGGCCCGTGCGCCGCTGAACCTGGATCGGAACGCAAAGTCTTCCTGCACGAACGGTGTACTCAGCCAGGGCGCCGCCGACGCGATCGTGTGGTACGTGAGGTACGCGCGCCACGTGGCCAGCGGCGTGGCCTGGAGCAGCGAGTCGACGCGCCGTACGAACTCCGGCGCGGTGACATTCACCTTGCGGACGGGCGCGCTCAACCCGATCGCGCGGAAGTACTGAGGCCATCCGACATGCGGGGCGAGCGCAGCGAGCTGCTCGGCGCTCATCGGGTGATCGGTCTTGAGCGGATCGCGTCGATCAACGCGCGTGAGCGATGCTTGAGCGAGCGCCGTCTCCAGCGCCATCAGCTGGGCCGCCGCGGCGCCGGCCGAGGCGGAATCCTGGCCCGCGAGACGAAACATTTTGGCGACATGCGCCACGAACGCCTGCCGTGTCGAGTCTGCGGCCGGACCTTGTGTGAAGTAATAGTCGCGATCGGGCAGCCCGAGCCCGCCCTGGTACAGCCACGTGAGATAGTGCGTCGCGTCGTGCGGATCGACATCCGGTGAGTACCGGAATGCCACGTTGACGCCGAGGACCTGCAGTTTGGCGAGCTGAGGCACGAGACGAGTCCGCGTCGTGATCGAATCGATGCCGCGCAGCCATGATCGAATCGGCCTCACTCCCGCCGCCTCGATCGCGGTCGAATCCATACAGGTCGCGTAGAACGTGCCCAGTTTGCGCGGCGTGCTATCGGGCGGGAAGCTGCTCCGGTGCGCGGCGGCGTCCTCCAGCACCGAACGCACGACAAGCTCGTTGCGATCGCTCATGTCGCGGGTGACGCCGGAGGAGGAGTACGCGGCCGGAATCGTGTCGTGCGCGAGCCACGCGCCGTTGGCGAACTGGGCGAAATCCGTGCATGCCGACACAGTCGTATCGATCCAGCGGATGTCGACGACCTTGAGCGGCGGCCACTCGTTCCCGGATGCGGCGGTCTGCGAGGCGAGTACGGACGGCATGGCGGCGACGAGCGTGAACACGAATGCGGCGCGCGACACTGGAGAGGCTCCCGAAAGGAAAGTCGAATCCTACCGCGCGCGGGATGCCTGGTCAAAAGATGGAGCCGGTGCGGGACTCTCGCGGGTGCTCGTGCGAATCACGACCTGGTTCTTCTGACCCAATCGCTGCACGGCGTCTTCCCGCTCGCTCTCCTTCTTATAGACCGCGGCGATAGCGCTGCCCGAACCGCATAGGCGCACCCACACCGGACCCGTCTCGGCCACCCGTTCATACACGGAACGCAACTCCGGACGTTTCCCGAACACGACTGTCTCGAAGTCGTTGCCGCCAAGCCGTCCGATGCTGCCCCAGGTGCTGAGCGCATCCGCATCGAGAGTCACGGGTCCGCGCGGAGCAGGGGAGCGATTTTGCTCGTCCCACCACGTGTAGGCATCGGGCGTCGCTACTTGAACCGGCGGGACCACGACCAGCGCCGGAAGTGATGGCGGAGCAGGCAAGCGGAACTGGCGTTCGCCGCGACCCCACGCCAACGCGAGCGCCGCGCCGCTGGCGAAGAACGACACGTCGGCGCCGAGTTTCGCGGCGAATTGGAGCAGCTCGTGCCGCGGCACGGCATTGCCGGCCAATCTGTTCACCGCGTGCAGCGCCGCGGCCCCATCGCTCGAGCCTCCGCCCAATCCGGCTCGCACCGGAATGCGTTTGGTGAGCTTGATATTGACGCCGAAGCGGTTGCCGGTTGCATCGAGCATCATGCGGGCGGCACGCACCGCCAGGTTCTCATCAATGGGGCCGAGATCCGGTCCGTCGACCTCGAGCGTCACTCCGGAATCGGTGCGGCGCACGCGGAGCTCGTCTGCCAGTTCCAACAGCGCGAACGCGGTTTCAATCTGGTGAAAGCCGGAGGATTCGCGCGCCAGAATTCGCAGGAAGAGGTTGACCTTGGCGTGCGCCAGGACGCGAAGCGCCTCGGTCACGTGCTTCCTCCCCGAGCGGCCGCCCGCAGCTCACCCAGCCGGAGGTGGAGGCGTGACAGCGACCACAGGCCAAGCAGGGTGATCGGGATGAAGGTGGTGAGGTGATAGGTCAGGGCATAGGCGATGGCCAGGCTCGAGTCAACGCCGTACAGCTGCAGCGTGACCAGGGTAGCGGCCTCGAAGACCCCAAGAAAACCGGGAGTCGAAGGGACCGCGACGCCGAAACCGATGATGCCTTGCAGGAGCAGCGCCGCCTCGAGCGGCACGTGGAGTCCAAAGGCGCGAAAGCAGAGCGCAAACGCGGCGGCATTCGTGATCCAGAGCACCAGCGACCAGAAAACGACAGCGGCGAACCGGCCTGGACTCTTGAGCACCGACAGGCCCGCGAGCACACCTTCTGCTCCGCCGATGACGGGCTCGGCGATGCGCGCCGGCAACAGGCGGCGGGCCATCCGCGCCAACACGGCGAGCCACGGGGCCGGCCGGTGCACGATGACGAGCGCAAGCAGGAGCAGCGCGCCGAACGCGGCCGCCGCCGACGTGGCCACGGCAGAGACCGAGCGACCGCCCACGACGGCCTGCGACGGAAACGACGGCGCCGCGATCGCTACCGCCATCAGCCCCAGCATGACGAGAGCGTCGAAGACGCGCTCCACGCCGATCGAGCCCAGCGCCGTTGTGAACCGCACCGGCAGCTGGCGCGAGGCGACGTAGGCGCGCGCGACCTCGCCAGCGCGGGCAGGCAACAGGTTGTTGGCCATGAACCCGATCGTTGTGGCGTGCCAGAGCGGCCGCCACGGAAAGCGATGGCCATCGATATCGCGCAGAATCAGCCGCCAGCGAATGGTGCGCGAGGGGAACGTGACGGTTGCGACGCCGACGGTGAGGAGCAGCAGCCAGCCGTTGGCATGCTGCGCGTAGTCCCAGACTTTTCGGAGATCGATCTTGTACAACACCCACACCAGCAATGCCACGCTGATGGCGAGCCCGATCAGCCAGGCTCCCCTCCAGCGGTTCTGGTTACTCGGGTTCGATGGCGAGGACAACGAGATCGCAGACTTCGTCGATGATCGCGCGGAGGCTTTCGCCGCTCGCGCGCTTAGCCGCCTCGCGCAGCTCCTGCGCGCGTTGGCGGGCACTGGCCCCCTTGTAGAGGAGCGTGCGGATGTCGACGGGCTCTCCTCCATTCGCTGGACGCGTAGAGGCTCCGCTGATCAGCTCCTCCAGCGACGCCGGTCCGACACCAGCCGCGACCATCTGTTGATACCGCATCCACGTGCCCGTGAGATCCGGTGAGGACTCCGCCCCGATCGGGACGCTCGGCGCCCGCGTCGGAGCGGACTTGCGAGGCGGACCAGGCGTTGGCGGAGGGACGGGCGCGGGCGCAGCTCCCCCCAGCCGTCGCACGGCAAGCGTCACAGCCGCCAGCGCGGCCGCCGCAGCCGTCTCGTCACCGGTGCCGGACGCCGAGAGAATCTCTCCCGCCTTGCGCAGCTCCGCGGCGAAGCGCGCCGGCTGGTTCACGGCGATGCCGCTCGTCACGGCTTCACGCGCGGCGTGCGCGAATTCGGCGACGCGCTCGGCGACGGGCCCTCCACCCGCGGAGCCGAGTGCGCGGAACGTGCCAGCCAGTGTATGAGCGCGCAGCTCGCGCTGCGTAGCGCTGGGCGCGCGCTCGAGCGAGTCGGCGGCCTGCCGCAGATGCTCGCCATGGCTCACCAGCTCGAGACGGTCGAGCGACGCGGGCCGAGCGCTCTCGCCACCGGGTGGGGTGCCGCGGTGGACGATCGTTCCCACGGTCTCGATGGATACGATGTCGGGCTCGCTCTCCATGAACCGCACCAGCAGTCCGGCAAACTTGCGGAACTCGGCGCTTTCCGGATCAGGGCGGCCGCGCTCGGCGACCTCACGGGCCGCGTGCGCGATGGATGTGGCCGCCATCTGAAACAGCTCGGCGATCGAGTCGCCGATGCCGGGCGGCGGTGCGGCCCCGGTTCGGTCGATCTCGCCGATCGCCTGCTCGATCCCCTCGAGCAGATCGGGGAGCGGCGGAAGATCGGTGAGCGCCGCGAGACCGCGCAGCGGCTGCAGCGCTTTGAGAACGTGCTGCAGCGGATCGTGCGCCAGCGGGTTGGTGCGGAGCGCGCGGCCGGCGCGGTCGAGCGCGCTCGCAATCGCCGCGCCTTCACGCGCGACGAAGGCGCGCGCTCCCGCGTCGAGGCCCATCGCTTCCGCCGCGCGGACCTGGGCCGAAGGACGCCCGCCGAGCTGCTCGAGCTGGCTCGCCAACGCCTCCGCCTTGGCCGTATCCGCATCCGTCCAACTCGCCGCCTTCCGCACGAAGATCTTGAGATCATCGACCGCTCGCGTGGCGATCTGCTTCGTTGCGGCGTCCCATGGCCGGCGGCCCTCGCGCACCCCGCGCGCGAGCGCCTCGAGCCCCATTGCCGCGCGCGCAATCGCCTGCTGGCTCGCCATCAGCGCGCTGCCGCGTAACGCGCGCGCCAAGCGCACGAGCTCCTCGGCGGGAGGGGTGGTTTGCGCCTGGAGCAGGGCATCGAGCCGGTCGAGATACTCCCCCGCCTCGAGGGCGAAGAAGTCCGACATGCCGAGGGGCTGCGGGGCGGGGGCGCCGGGCTGGGTCATGGTTGGAACAACATAAGTAGATTTGGCGCTCGGTGGCCATGGTGCTCGACGTAAAGGACTTGCGGTATCATTTGCCCGGGAACGGGAGGCCTCTGGTCGACGGGATCTCGTTCTCCGTCGGGGCGAGCGAGACACTGGTTCTCCTCGGACGAAGCGGCTCGGGGAAGACGACGACGCTGAAGCTCGTGAACCGCCTCCTCACACCGACGAGTGGTGTCGTGCGGATCGCAGGCGAACCGGCGGCTGCCGCCCGTGCGACCGCGCTGCGGCGCCGCATTGGATACGTGATTCAAGAGGTTGGACTCTTTCCCCATTTCACCGTCGCGGGCAACGTGGGACTCTTGCCGCGGCTCGAGCAGTGGCCCAGGGATCGGATCGAGCAGCGCGTGCGCGAGCTGCTCGCGCTGGTGGGGTTGGACCCCGACACCTTTGCCGCGCGGTTTCCGCACGAGCTATCGGGCGGCCAGCGGCAGCGCGTCGGAGTCGCCCGCGCCCTGGCACTCGATCCGCCGCTGCTGCTGCTCGACGAACCGTTCGGGGCTCTCGACGCCATCACACGCTTGGAGCTCCAGCGCGAATTCCGCTCGCTGGAGGGCAGACTCGGGAAAGCGATGGTGTTCGTCACGCACGACGTGCGTGAGGGGTTATTGCTTGGCACGCGCATCGGGCTGCTCGCCGTCGGGCGGCTGGCATTCCTCGGGACGCCGGAGGAGTTTCGCGCCAGCACGCTGCCCGAGGTCCGCAAATTCATGGAAGCTGCGTGAGGCTATTCGAGTTTTACGCTCGGCACGCGGGCGAAGTGTGGTTGCTCGTGGGCCAACACGTTGGCCTCGTGGCGATCTCGACCGCCATCGCGGCACTCATCGGATTGCCGTTGGGTGTCTTGGTGGCTCGCCGTCCCGGCTGGCGCCGGCCGGTGCTGGGGCTCGCGAACGTGTTCCAGACAATCCCGAGTCTGGCGCTCTTCGGTCTGCTGATTCCGATGTTCGGTATCGGCGCGTGGACGGCCATTACCGCGCTCGTGGTCTACGCGCTGCTGCCGATCGTCCGTAACACGTACGCAGGGTTGGCTGGTGTTGACCCCGCGGTGCGCGAGGCGGGTCGAGGTATGGGGATGACTGAGGGCGAGCTGCTGCGGCTGGTCGAGCTGCCGCTTGCCGCGGGCGTCATCCTCGCGGGTGTGCGTATCGCCACGGTGGTGAGCGTTGGGATCGCGACGATTGCCGCGGCGATCGGCGCGGGCGGGCTTGGCGTCTACATTTTTCGCGGCGTCGCGACGGTGGACGACACCTTGATTCTCGCAGGCGCTATTCCCGCCGCGCTGCTCGCACTCCTCGCCGACGCACTGCTCGGGTTCGTAGAGCGAAGGCTCGTCTGGCGGCCGCGCTGAAGCGCGTCTTGTTGGTGGCTCTCGTCTTGTCCGGTTGCGCCAGGCGAGACCGGATCGTCGTCGGCGCGAAGAATTTCACCGAGTCCGATCTGCTGGCGGAAATCGTGGCGCAGCAAATCGAGCGTCGCACGTCGCTGCCGGTGGAGCGGCGATTGCACCTCGGTGGCACGTTCGTATGCGACCGTGCGATCAAAGCGGGCGATATCGACCTCTATGTCGAGTATACGGGCACCGCGTTCACCGCGATCCTGAAGCAGCCGCCCATCGCCGATCCGGACAGCGTGTATCGCTTCGTCGCCGCGGCGTACGTGCGCGATTTCAAATTGAAATGGACCGCACCGCTGGGCTTCAACAACACGTTCGCCATCCTGGTGCGCCGCGCCGATGCCGAGCGACTTGGCTTACGGTCGATCGCGGATCTTGCGCGCGTGGCGCCGGGCTGGAAGGCGGGATTCGGCTACGAGTTCCTGGAACGCGCGGACGGGTTTGCGGGTCTTGCCAGGGTGTACGGCCTGACCTTCTCGCAGCCGCCGACGGCGATGGAGCTGGGGCTCACCTACCGGGCCCTGGCCGACCGTCGCGTCGATGTCATCGCCGGCAACTCGACCGACGGCCAGATCGCGGCGCTCGATCTGGTCGGATTGAGCGACGATCGCGGCTACTTCCCACCGTATCAGGCAGCGCCCGTCGTGCGAGCGGCAGTGCTCGACAAGTATCCGGCGGTTCAAGCGGCATTGGGGGAGCTGGGAGGCAAGATTTCCGATGCGGAGATGCGCCGGCTGAACGCGTTGGCGGATGTCGAGCATCAGGACATCGCCGAGGTCGCGCGGGCGTGGCTCAGTGAGCGGGTTCCCTAGGAGGCGTTCCATGCCTGATGCAGAGGGTTTCGTCGTCGTTCGGGGTGATGCCAGGGGATTTGTCCAGGAGATCACCGCCGGCCGCCATCATTTGATGGCGGATGAGCCGGTTGGCAAGGGTGGGACCGACCGCGGACCCGAACCGTACGATTTGCTCGTGGCTGCGCTCGGCTCGTGCATGTCCATGACCATCGCGCTGTATGCGCGAACGAAGCAGTGGCCGCTCGAGTCTGTCGTCATTCGCCTGCGCCATTCCCGGATTCATGCGAAGGATTGCGCTGACTGCGTGACCAGGACCGACACGCTGCTCGATCGGATCGAGACGGAACTGGAGCTCGTGGGTAAGCTCACGTCGGAGCAACGGAGCAGGCTGGCGGAAATAGGGCAGAAGTGTCCGGTGCATCGAACCCTCAAGTCCGAGATCGTCATCCAGGAGGTGTCGGCGTTGCCTGGGTAGATCGTAGAGACATCAGACCTGGAAGGAGGTTAGTGTATGCTCCAGCAAGCGCCTCTGTATGCCTACATTCCCGCGAAGGACATTGTCCGCGCGCGGGAATTCTACGAACGCAAACTGGGCTTCAAGCCCGCGCGCGAGATCGCCGGCGGCGTCACGTACGAGTTCGGCGACCGCACCGCGTGCTTCCTGTATCCAACGCCCAATGCCGGCACGTCGAAAGCGAGTCAGGCCTTCTGGCAGGTCGACGATCTCGAACGGGAGGTCGCCGAGCTGAAGGCACGCGGCGTACGGTTCGAGGAATATGACATGCCAGGGTTGAAGACCAAGGACGGCATCGCGACCAGTCGGGGTAACAAGGCCGCCTGGTTCAAGGACACCGAGGGCAACATCCTCGCGTTGGTCCAGAGTCTGTGACCACGCTGCGAGCGTTGGCTCAGGTGTAACTCGCGATCGCCTCCCGCAGGCTGCCCTCATCCCGCCGCCCGTGATACCGCTCGCCATTGATGAAAATGGACGGTGTGCCCTCGACGCCGCTCGCGATGCCGCTCTGCACGTCCCGTTCCACCCGCGCGGCGGATTGGTGTTTCGCCATCGCGTCAGATAGGCCCGCATGTTCACGCCCGTCGCCGTGGCCCGCTGCTCGAGATCCGGAGCCTCGAGGTGGTACTGGTCGGCGAATAGTGCGTCGTGCATGCGCCAAAAGGCGTCAGGCCCGGTGAGCGCAGAGACTAACTCCGCCGCCTCCGCGGCCAGCTGCGCGTGCGGATGGATCTCCCGCAGCGGGAAGTAGCGATACACGTATCGGAAGGAATCGCCGTCGCGGGTCCGGAGCTGTCTGATGACCAGCTCCAGCGCGCGCGTGTACGGACATTCGTAGTCGCCGTAGACGAGGATCGTCACCGGCCCCGATCCTCGCACGTGATCGTCTTTTTCTACGGTCACCGTCATACAGTCTCCTTCGCAACTTGCTGGCGTAATGCCGGCGCGACCTGCGTGCCGAGCAACTCGATGGCACGCATGAGCTTGGCGTGGGGAAGGGAAGAGGCATTCATCTGAAATGTGATGCGTGAGATCCCGCCTAGCGCGTCACTGTGTCGCAGGATCTTCTCGACCACTTCGTCGGGCTCGCCGATCAGAAGAGCGCCGTAGGGCCCCCGCTGCGCATCGAAATTCGCGCGCGACATGGGCGGCCAGCCGCGTTCTCTCGCGACCGAGTCGACGGCACGGGCGTAGCCGGGAAAGAAGTCGTCTGCGGCCTCCTGCGTTGTGGCCGCGACATAGCCGAGGGAGTGGACGCCGACCTTTAGCCGATCACGCGGATGTCCGGCGCGCTCGGCGGCCTCCCAATAGAGGTCGACGAGCGGACGGAAGCGATGCGTCTCACCACCGATGATCGCGACCATCAAGGGAAGCCCCAGCGTCCCGGCCCGCACGAACGATTCCGGCGTGCCGCCGACGCCCAACCAGATCGGTAGCGGATTCTGCACGGGCCTCGGGTAGACTCCCTGACCGGTCAACGCCGCGCGGTGTCTGCCGGACCAGTGCACATGCTCCTGCTCCCGGATCTTGAGGAGCAGATCGAGCTTGTCGGCGAACAGCGAGTCGTAGTCTTCGAGCCGCAGCCCGAAGAGCGGAAACGCGTCGATGAACGAGCCGCGCCCGACCACCATCTCCGCGCGTCCCTGCGACAGAAGATCGAGCGTGGCGAACTGCTGAAAAACCCGGACCGGGTCGGCCGCGCTTAGAACCGTAACCGCACTGGTCAGACGAATGCGCTGCGTTCGTGCGGCCGCCGCGGCGAGAATGATCGGGGGAGCGGAATCGAGGTAATCCTGGCGGTGGTGCTCCCCGATTCCGAAGACCTCCAAACCGACCTCATCGGCATGTTCGATCTGCTCGACTAAATCCCTCAGGCGCTGCGACGGACTGATTGCAAGGCTCGCGTCGTCGTACGCCGCTGCGAAACTGTCTATGCCAACTTGTATACCTGTCGTGCCTGGCACATGGATCACGCTCCAATTGCGTCGCCACAGTGCCCGTGGCGTCGCGCGTTGATGTAGTGAGTGGTGATGGTTATCGACGCCGGGGCTTCGCCTCTTGCACGAGCTCGCGTCCCCAGCGTTCAATGGCTTCCGCAAGCTCGCCGAACGTGCGCCCGCTCCGCGTCAGCTCATAGCCCACGCGCACCGGCGGACCCGGGTCGACCTGCCGGACCAGCAGCCCGCGGGTCTCGAGGTCCTTCAGCCGTGCCGACAGCATCTTGTCACCCGGCCCCTGGGTGCGCTCTGACAGCTCGCTGAACCGCAACGGACCCGCCTGCAGGACGTTCAGGATAAGGGCGTTCCACGGCCGCCCCAGGACCTGGATGGCAGTTTGGAACGACCGGCATTGGGAATCCACCGGCTTCGGCATGGGCAAAGTGTAGTCTCTCTGCTTCCCAAACGGAAGCCCCTTGACATCGGGAAGTGAGTGGGTGATCATCCTTCCCGTTGGATAGTTCCACTCCACTTGAAAGTGATAGGAAACGACCATGAGTATCGGAATCCTGATTCTGCGTGTGGTGATCGGCCTGACGCTGGCCGCGCACGGCGCGCAAAAGCTGTTTGGGTGGTTCGGTGGCTACGGCCTGACCGGAACGGGCGGCTTTTTGGAGCAACTCGGTTTCGTCCCGGGACGGCGCAACGCGCTATTCGCCGGATTGGCGGAAACGGGAGCTGGACTGTTGCTGGCGCTCGGACTGCTCACACCAGTCGCCGCGGCGGGGGCGCTCGCCGTCATGGTGGTTGCCGGCGTGAGTGCACACGGGAAGAAGGGCTTCTTCGCGCACAACGGCGGCTACGAATACACCCTGATCCTGGGAATCGCGGCCTTGAGCATCGCCTTCACCGGTCCCGGCCCGCTGTCACTCGACGCGGTTTTGGGCGTTCAGGACGCCGGGGCGGGGTGGGGACTGGCCGCACTGGTCGTGGGACTCGCTGGTGCGGGTTTGCAGCTCGCCAAGCGGCAGGTATCGGCGCCCGCGCCAAGCGCTGTTACACCCGAAACTGCCAGTGACGATTGAGCGTTCAGTCTGGCAGTCTCTATGAGCGCGACCTTGCGTTTGACTCGGGCGGCCTTCGGGGCTGTGCAGCGGGCGTCCCCGCGCCTCGCGGCGTTGTGGGCCGAGCGGATTTTCTGCACGCCCCCGCGCCGTCCGATCAGCGAGCGCATGGCCACCTGGCTACGGGAGGCGCAGCGCTTCACGATCACCGTCGGCGGCAGACGCGTCGCGGCCTGGTCGTGGGGCGATCACAGCCCCGGCGTGTTGCTGGTGCACGGTTGGGGCAGCCGCGGCGCTCGCTTCGTCGATCTCGGCAACGCGCTCCTGACCCAC
>Ga0137368_10002834_pt1 | contig 18509 bp, 19 predicted proteins | sample SagtaG_13_FD_104917 | JGI IMG/M metagenome (GOLD analysis project Ga0137368, IMG submission 104917) | Vadose zone soil microbial communities from Sagehorn Ranch, Mendocino, California, USA - Sage1_L_100_16 metaG | ecosystem: Environmental > Terrestrial > Soil > Vadose zone | place: USA...
CCCCCCCGCCGCCGACGACGACTCCGCCACCTCCCCCGACCCCACCCCCGCCCACCACTCCGCCCACCACCACGCCGCCCACCACCCCGCCGCCCACGACGCCCGCTCCCTCCGAGTCGGCCTCGCCGACCGCCGGCCCCTCGGCCTCGCCGTCGACGTCGCCGGCACCCGGGCCCAGCGAGTCCCCCGGGCCTCCGCCCGGGAACCCGGACCGGTCCGTGTTCGTCCGGTCCGTGGGCGATCCCCGCGACATCCCGTGGAGCCCGAAGGTGATCCTGCGGAACGCGCTGCTCGCAATCCTCATGCTCCTGCTGATCCTGTTCCCGAGCGTCCTGTTCAACAGCACCTACGAGGAGAACTCCGCCGAGGTGCGCGGGTGGTTCGCGTTCCTGAATCGCCCGACGGTGGCGATCGGGCGGCTCCGGGCGAAGCGGTGGTTCAAGCCGGTGGCGTTCGGCCTGTTCTTCCTCCTGGGCGCGCTGATCTACGCGTTCCTGTCACCGGGCTTCGGGTTCCACCGGTCGTCGCTGGCGCTGTTCCTCGGGCTGCTCGCCGGCCTGGTGGCGGTCACGCTCGTGGCGGAGGTGCCGGTGATCCTGTACGTGCGGAAACGCCACGGTGAGGAGGGCCAGATCCGGCTGCTGGCGGGCTCGCTGATCGTGGCGGTGGTCTGCGTCGCCGTCTCGCGGCTGGTGCACTTCCAGCCCGGCTACCTGTACGGGATCATCGCCGGCGCCTCGTTCAGCGCGGCCGTGAAGGACGACGAGCAGGGCCGGGGCCTGGCGGTCGGGAGCGCCATCCTGCTCGCCGTGAGCATCGCCGCGTGGCTGCTGTGGATCCCGGTGAAGGACGCGGCGAACCAGCCCGGCGCCGGGCTCCCGATCCTCGTGCTCGACGCCGTCCTGGTGGCCATCTTCGTCACCGGGGTGGAGGCCGTGGTCATCGGCCTGATGCCGCTTCGCTTCCTCGACGGGCACAAGGTGTTCCGGTGGCACCGCGTGTGGTGGGCGATCCTGTTCGTGGTGGGGGCATTCGCCCTGGTCCACATGCTGCTCCGGCCGGGCGGCGGCTACTTCCAGACCTCCAAGAACACCCCGCTGTACACGATGCTCGCGCTGTTCGTTGTGTTCGGGGTGGTCTCGGTGGCGTTCTGGGCGTACTTCGCGTTCCGCAAGCCCCGGGGCGGAGAGCCCGAAGCCCAGGCGGCGACCGCCGATCCGGCGCCGGGAGCCTGACCGGCGCCGGCCGAGGGCTCCGGAGGCCGGATCTCCGGCTCCGGGGGCGGTTGAACCCGGCGGCCGGCGGGCAATCATCATCCGGCATGCGTGCGGAGATGGAGTTGGGGGCCGATCTGCGCGCGCCCTATCTGGCCCGGAGGTGGGTGGCGTCGCTGCGGCCGCCGCTGTCCACCGACCGTAGCGATCGGCTGGAGTGGCTGGTGGCCGAGCTCGTGACGGCCTCCGTCAAGCACGCGATGCAGGCCGGTCGTCACGGGAGCCTGGACCTGTCGTTCCTGGCGGAGGATGGGGTGGTCCGCGTGGAGGTCACCGATCCCGGCCGATCGAGACCCCCCGTGGTCCCGGAGGAGCCGGACGACGTGACGGGGTTCGGGTTCTACCTGCTGGACAGGATGGCCGACCGGTGGGGGTTCACCGAGGGCCCCCTCCCGGGGCTGTGGTTCGAGATGGACGTGTACGGCCTGTCCGCCTCGGGCTGAGGTCTGGGGCTCCGCCCCCGCGTGTCGGTCAGGAGGCCCGCTTGGACCGCCGGGTCACCCGGCTCACCGCGTCCTTGCCGGCGTCGAGGACGGCAGCGATGGGCCCGGCCACGATGTTCCCGGGAGGCTCGTCCGGCGAACGCGGGTGAGGCCGCTTCGGCGCCGCGAGCTTGGCCCCGGTCCATGAGCTCGCCGAGGTCCGCCAGCCGGCGCTTGGTCTTGAAGGCGCGGTCCCCGGCCTTCTCGAACTGCCGGAACAAGTCCCGGACGTTCCTGTGGTCCTCCCGCAGCAGCGTGATCGCGTCCATGCGGTTCCTCCTTGGCGCATCCGTGGGGCTGTCTCGGACCTACCCGCGACCCGAGGCGCCGAATCGTGGGCCGGCGGATTCGCAACGATTCGGGCGAAAGGGCTGGATTTCCAGAGCCGAGATTCCTAGAGTGTCCGCCACGTACCCGCCGGGGGCTCGTGCCCCGGCCCCCCCGAATCCGACACCGGAGCCACATGACGCGCCCCCGCATCCCTGTCGTGACCCTGATCCTCGTCGCCCTGGCCGTGGCGGCGTCCGGCACCGCCGGCTCTCCGCCTCCGGTCCGTCAGCCCGCGGCTTTCCGGACTGCCGGATCCGGAGCCGACGTCTCCGTGTACCGGGGGCCGGGGATGTGGGTCGACGTCTACGATCACACGGCGCTCGGCGACCCCGCGGGCGCGGCCGCCGCGATGGCCGCCCACGGCATCCGGACCCTGTACCTCGAGACCGGCAACTACAAGCGCCCGTACGCGGTGGTCCATCCCGGAGCCGACTCGGAGCTGATCGAGGCGGCCCACGCCCGGGGGATCGAGGTGGTCGCGTGGTACCTGCCGGAGTTCCGCGACGTGGACATCGACCTCCGCCGGATCCTGCGTTCGATCGAGTTCCGCACGTCAGGCGGGCAGGGGTTCGACGGGTTCGGCCTCGACATCGAGGCGAACACGGTGGAGCCGAAGGAGCGCGTGGCGAACCTGCTGGAGCTGTCGGCGCGGCTGCGGCAGGAGGTGGGGGACGACTACGCGCTGGGCGCCATCATCCCCTCGCCCCGCGGGATGATCCGGGTCCCCGACTACTGGCCGGGGTTCCCGTGGGAGGAGATCCCGAGCTACTACGACGTGATCCTGCCGATGTCCTACTACACGTTCCACTACGACGGGGCCCGGGCGGCGCACAAGTACATCTCGGACAACATCCGGCTGATCCGCGAGCACACCGGTGATCCCTCCGTCCCCATCCACGTGATCGGGGGGCTGACCGAGGACACCTCGCCGTGGGAGGCGGCGGCCGTGATCCACGCCGCCCGCGAACGCTCGGTCATGGGAGCCAGCCTGTACGGGTACGCGGGCATGTCGGATGCGCAGTGGCGGGAGCTGTCGCAGATGCCGGTGAACCCGCCGGTGGCCACGGGCTCGCCGGTCTCGCTGCCGTCGGACACGGCCATGGGGTTCCTCCCGGCGGACCGGACCCATCCCAAGGAGGTGTTCTTCCTGGTGCCTCCCACCGCCGGGGCGCTCCGGCTGCGCTTCCAGGCCTTCGACGTGCAGCCGAAGGAGGTCCGCATCCTGGTGAACTGGCACGAGGTGGGCAACGTGTGGCACACGGGCGAGGGGCAGTGGAGCGGTGACCGGCGGCGCCTGGTGCCCGACCGGCTGATCCGTTCGAGGCGCTCGAACCTCATCGCATTCGTGGCGGTCGGCGACTTCCCGCACTGGAGCCGGTGGGGGGTCCGCCGGGTGTCGGTGGGGCCTGCCTGACGAACTCGATGAAGCACGGGCCGGTGGGTTCCCCCAGCGCGTATCGTGGGGGACAATCTGGTCCGGCCGAGGGCCTCTCGCCCCGGCCGATCGCGACCACATCGAGGGAGGAACCCATCGTGGAGCACGAGTCCGGCCAACCCACCACGCCGTCGACCCCGACTCCGGCTCCGCCCCCGCCGGGACCCGGGGCCACGCGGGAGATCCCGGCCTACCAGGCACCGGGAACCGACCCCATCCCGCCCCCGACCCAGACCTTCAGCGAGGGGCCGCCGAGGTCGCCCGGGGAGGGTGGCCCCCCCGCCACCGGTGGGGGGCGCGGACGAGGCAAGCTGATCGCGCTCATCGTGGCCGGGGTGGTCCTGCTGGGCGGCATCGCGTTCGCGGCGGTGAAGATCATCGGCGCGCTCACCGGAACCGGCGACGTGCTCGCCAAGATGGTCCCGGCCGACAACCAGGTCTACGTCACGGCGTACCTCGACCCGGGAGCCAGCCAGAAGCTCCACCTGAAGAGCCTGGCCGGGAAGTTCCCCGCCCTCCAGGGCAAGGACCTGACGAAGACCCTCGACCAGATGTTGGAGGACGCCCTGCGCCCGACCGGGCTCAGCTACGCCCGCGACGTGAAGCCGTGGCTGGGGAGCCAGCTCGCTGTCACGGCGCAGATCAGCGACGCCGGCCCCACGATCGAGGTGCTCATCGCGTCGAAGGACGACACGCTCGCGGGGCAGACCCTCACGCGCCTGGAGGGCGTGTCGGAGAACGCCGGGCTGGACTGGGCGAGCCAGGACTACAAGGGGGTCGAGATCCGGGTGGGGACCGGACAGGGCGGATCCGGTGGGAGCCCGTTCGGCGACTCCGTGGCCTATGCGGTCGTGGACCACACGGCGGTGATCGCGAGTGGCCTGGGCGCCGTGGAGCAGATCGTCGACGCCGACCAGGGATCCGGCTCGAACCTGGGCGACGACCCCACCTTCACCGCGACGCAGGACACGCTGCCGGACAGCGTCCTCGGGATGGCGTTCGTGAACACCGGCGCGCTCCTCGACAAGTACCTCCCGCAGCTCAAGTCGTCCCTGGGGCAGTCCGGCGGGACCGGTCCGTGCGGGGGGAACCTCTCGAGCTCGTTCGATTCCCTCCGGGTGTTCCGGGGGGTGGGGCTGGCCGTCTCGGCGGAGTCGGACGGCATGCTGCTCGACATCGGGGTGTCCACCGACCGGTCCAAGGGCCCCAGCCCGAGCCCGGGCAGCGAGCAGGGGTCGGTGGCGGATCACCGGAACATCGCCCTGTCGTTCACACCGGCGAACGCGTACGGACTGCTCGGGCTGGCGGGGGCCGATCGGATCGCCGGGACGACCCTGCAGCAGCTCGAGGACTGCGCGGCCGATTCGCTGAGCGAGCTCGACCAGCTTGGCGTGCGGAGCCTCATCGCCAACCTGGGCGGCGACATCGGTCTGGAGGTCCAGCCCGGGACGACGTCCACGCCCGGCGGGGCGATCTTCGCGCAGGCCAAGGACGGCGACCAGATGCAGGCACAGCTCGACACGGTCATGGACCGGCTCGCCGAGGGGGCGCCGGTCCGGTCGCAGGACTACAAGGGAACGACGATCAAGTCCATCCAGGTGCCCGATCTCCAGCAGATGGGGTGGGAGCCGGCCTGGGCGGTCGTGGATGGCGTCGGCATCGTGGCGACGAGCCCCCAGGCCGTCCAGAACGCCATCGACGCGCACGGCGGCAGCGACGTGACCACGGCCGACCGGTTCGAACAGGCAGCCCAGCACGTGGACCTCGAGAACAACGTCATCGCCTACGTCGACGTGGGGAGCGCGCTGGACGCGGTCAGAGCCACCATGCCCCCCGACGACCGGCCGGACTTCGACAAGGGGGCGGAGAACGTCCGGCCCTTGAAGGCCGTGATCCTGAGCTCGACGAGCTCCGACGATGCCGTCGAGGAGCAGTGGTTCTTCCTGATCCAGTAGCGGCCGACGACGCGCGGTGGATGGGTGAGGCCCTCGGCCGGGCTCGCGCCTGCGTGGAATGGGAGGACGTCCCGATCGGGGCGGTGGTGGTCCGGGACGGCGAGGTGGTGGCCGCCGCGGGGAACGAGCGGGAACGTCGCGGCGACCCTACGGCGCACGCCGAGATCCTGGCCCTCCGCGACGCGTCGGCGGCCATCGGCCGGTGGCGACTCGACCGCTGCACGCTCTACGTGACGCTCGAGCCCTGCGCGATGTGTGCCGGCGCGGCGGTGCTGGCGCGCGTCCCCCGGGTGGTGTTCGGCGCCGCCGACCCCAAGGCCGGATTCGCCGGCTCCCTGGGTGACGTGCTCCGCGACCCCCGGCTGAACCACCGGGCCGAGGTGGTGGGTGGCGTCCTCGCCGAGGAGTGCGGCGAGGTCATCCGGTCGTTCTTCCGAGGCCGCCGGGGCGCCGGTCTCCGCAGCCCTGAGGGCGAGGGGCGTCGGCAGGGCCACTGCTAGACTCGGCCCCGGAGGCGTGCCGGAGCGGACGAACGGGACCGCCTCGAAAGCGGTTAGGGGCTTGACCGCCCCTCGCGTGTTCGAATCACGCCGCCTCCGCCAAGATGCCGCCCCGCGAACGGGGGGGCACGCGTGAGCACTGCCGCCCGCCGCAAGCCGCGCAGATGCCGCGACGAGCCCGAGAGCGCGATGGGCCGTCACGGAATGACGGCGGCTGTCAGGAGGTTCACGATGGATGAGCCCGCCGGGCCGCCGTCCCAAACCCCCCCGGGACGGCGGCCCACCTCTGATGGAGGCGTCCGGCCTTTCCGTACAATCGTCCCGGTGGCTTGCCCGAGCGGACGAAGGGGCACGCCTGGAGAGCGTGTAGGGGGGCAACCCCCTCCCGGGTTCGAATCCCGGAGCCACCGCAGCAGCAGCCGCCGGCTCATCGATTGTTGATGCCTCGGGACGCAGTCAGCGGGCGTCTTGTCAAGTCAAGGTGCGGAGAGTGAACGCGGCAGGCTCGAAGCAGTCCATACCCGATCGGGACCTCGTGGGGACGACGTGCGCCTGGGGGTTCCGGAGTGTCGGAGCCCCCGCGTATACTCAGGGCGGTGACCGCGCTAGGCGGGGAGCTAGCGGTGCCCTGAACCCGCAATCCGCTCTAGCGGGGCTGAATACCGTCCGAGGCCCGGAGGGTCCGTGGCCGCCCCAGGTACCGGGGCGTCGATGGCTGGGTCCTGCGTGACGCCAACTTGCGAATTCCGTCAGGTCCGGAAGGAAGCAGCGGTAAGCAGGCGCTGGCGGGTGCCGCAGGGATGCCTGGCCGGAGCCGCCGGCCTGGTGAGCGCCCGAGTCCTTTGGAGGTCGACGGCGGTTGCGCGGTCACCACCTTTTGTTCGACGTGCGTCCTGACCCGGGAAGGCCGGAGCGTGGCCGAGGAGAAGCAGTACCAGTCGCTGTACCGGAAGTACCGTCCCCAGACCCCCGACGAGGTTCTGGGGCAGGAGCACGTCGTGCGGGCGCTCGTGGGCGCGGTCCGGGAGGGCCGCCTGGCCCACGCGTTCCTGTTCTGCGGGCCCCGGGGCACCGGGAAGACCTCCACGGCGCGGATCCTGGCCAAGATGGTGAACTGCGAGCGCGGACCGACGGCCGAGCCGTGCGGGACGTGCGAGCAGTGCCTGCGGATCCGCGACGGCTCGCACCTCGACGTGGTGGAGATCGACGCCGCCTCCCACGGCGGGGTGGACGACGCCCGGGAGCTCCGGGAGCGGGCCCCCACGGCCCCGGCGATGGGGCGGGAGAAGGTCTACATCCTGGACGAGGCCCAGCGACTGTCCCGTGAGGCCTTCGACGCGCTCCTGAAGCTGTTCGAGGAACCGCCGCTGGGCGTCCGGTTCGTGCTGTGCACCACCGAGCCCCACAAGATGCCGGCGACGATCGTGGGGCGGTGCCAGCGGTTCGACTTCCGGCGGATCACCGGGGAGGTCATGGCCGAGCTCCTGACCAAGATCGCCGCGGAGGAGGGCGTGAAGCTCGCCCTTCCCGTGGCGCACGCCATCGCCCGGCAGTCCGAGGGATCGGCTCGGGACGCGCTCTCGCTGCTGGACCAGGCCACGGTGCTGGGCGGGACGGAGATCGGCGAGGACGTCCTGGAGCAGCTCCTGGGCGCCCCACACCAGGAGATGCAGTACGCGATCGGCGACGCCGTGGCCGTCGGGGACACCAACGCGGTGTTCGGGCTGGTCCACCGGCTGGTCCAGGAGGGGCAGGACCTCCGGCACGTCACCAGCGAGTGCCTCCAGCACTTCCGAAACCTCCTGCTGGCGAACACGGCCCCTGGCCAGGCCGACCTGGTGGACGTGACGACGGACGAGTACGACCGGCTCCGGGCCCAGGCGGCCAAGTTCCGGCCCGTCGAACTATCCCGGGTCATCGGGCTCCTCCTCGAGGCCCAGACCGACATGCGGTGGACCACCTCTCCCCGGCTGACCCTCGAGCTGGCGCTGGTGCGCTCCACCATGCCCGAGACGGACCCCACCCCCGAGGCCCTCATCGCCCGGCTGGAACGTCTGGAGCGCCTGGCCGGCGTCCAGGACGGCGGCACCCCGGAGGTGCGTGCGGCGCCGGCTTCCGGCCCTGCCGGTGAGCCCGCCGCCCCCGCGCGCGAGCCCGTTCCCGCGGGTGAGCCCGCGAAGGAGCCCGCGCCCGCGCGTGCTCCGGAGGCCGCGGGGGAGGCGGCTCCGGCCCCCGAGCTGAGCGCGGACGTGACCGAGCCGAGCGCCACGCCGGTGGGCCGGGTGGTCGTTCCCGATTCGGAACCACTCGCCTCTCCGGTCTCCATGGGGCCCGGATCCGGACCCGCGGTGGACGTCGACATGCTCCGGCGGTCATGGCCGGCCGTGCTGGAGCGGGTGAAGGCGGTCCTGCGGGCGGTCCTGGAGATCGCCACGCCGGTCGCCTACGACGGGACGACCGTCGAGCTCGCCTTCCCGCCGAACCGGACGTTCGGCGTGGCGAAGGTCGAGGAACGGGAGAGCGAGCTGCGCGGGGCGCTGCAGGACGTGTTCGGGATCTCGCCGAAGATCCGGTGCGTTGTGCGGGAGGCCGCGGCCGGTCCGGCCCCGGTCGAGGTGGTCGAGGATGGCCCGCCGCTGCCGGAGGAGGCCGTCCTGGCCCGGCTGAAGTCCGAATTCGACGCCACGGAGACCACCGAGCCGGAGGGGTGGTCCTAGTGCACCGGCACCAGGCACCGGGCGTGGGGCGCTGACGCCGTGTACGAGGGACCGATCCAGGAGCTGATCGACGAGCTGTCGCGGCTGCCCGGGGTCGGCCCGAAGTCGGCCCAGCGGCTGGCGTTCCACTTGGTGAAGGCCCCCGCCGACGAGGCCCGCCGCCTGGCCGAGGCCATCCAGCGGGCCAAGCAGCTGATGCGGTTCTGCAACGAATGCGGGAACGTGGCCGAGGGCGAGCTGTGCCGGATCTGCCGTGACGCCGGCCGGGACATCACGACGATCTGCGTCGTGGAGGAGCCCAAGGACGTGGCCGCCATCGAGAAGGCCGGCGTGATCAAGGGCCGGTACCACGTGCTCGGCGGAGCGATCTCCCCGCTGGACGGCATCGGACCGGAGGACCTCCGCGTCCAGGAGCTGCTGGACAGAGTCCAACGCGACAGCGTGACCGAGGTCATCCTGGCCACGAACCCCAACCTCGAGGGCAACGCCACCGCGATGTACGTGGCGGCGCTCCTGAAGCCCGCGGGAATCTTGGTGACGAGGCTGGCCAGCGGCCTCCCCGTCGGCGGCGACCTCGAGTACGCGGACGAGATCACCCTCGGCCAGGCCCTCGAGGGCCGCCGCGAGATGTAGCGCCCGGCTGCCCGCCCCGCCGGGGCCATCCTCGTTGCGGCCCTCCGGCGGCGTAGGGAGGCCGCGTGCCTACGGCGGGGCCCGGTTCTCCATGACCGTCCCGTCCGGCCGGGTGACCACCGGCTTCCCGTCCACGATCCGCACGCTGAACCCGTCGTGGTGGAACCGGTCGTGGTGCTCCCAGCAGAACAGGGCCAGGTTCGACAGATTGGTCTCTCCGCCGTCGGTCCAGTGCCGGATGTGATGGGGCACGGTCCACGACGGGGGACGGTGGCACCCGGGGAAGGCGCATCCGCCGTCCCTGACCACCAGCGCCCGGCGGATCCCGGCCGGGACCACCTTCGAGGCCCGCCCGATCTCGATGGGTTCGGACCGCCCCCGGGTGATCACCCTGCTCACCTTGGCGTCGCACGCCCACCTCCGGGCGGCCTCCGGGGTGATGGCCCCGGTGTCGGAGAGCTCGCACCGGTACCCCGTCCGACCCTCCAGGGCCTCGAGGTCCACCACCACCGTGATGTGGGGACGCTCTCCTCCCACCACCGGGCGGTCCGAGCGGGCCAGCCACTGCCGGCACACCACCCCCAGGGCGTCCGCCCGGCGCTGGGCGGGGGTCCGGCGGTCCGTGGGCCCCCGCCGGGCGTCCGCGTCGATCACGGCCTGCACCGCGGTGAGCACGGTCTGGCCGGTCTCGGGGTCGAGGTTGCCGTCCAGGCGGACCATCCGGTCGAGGGTGGGGGAGATGTTCAGCCCCCTCCGCTCGAACCGGTCCCGCTCCTCCCGGGCCACGGCCTCGGCATCCACCGCGTCCCGCCAGTGCGTCACGGCCTTGCGGAGGTCCCGAACGGGGAGGGTCCGGGCGGCGTCCACCAGCACCGACTCCACGCGTGAGAACTCCTTCGGGTTCGCCTCCCTGGCCTCCACCAGCTGACCCACCGCGGTGGTGGACACCTCGCCGGAGTACAGAGCCTCCCTGGTGGCCGGCATCTCCTCCAGGGCCCTCGCCATCCTCACCTGCCGGGCGGCGTCTCCCCACGTGGTGGCGAACCGGTGCTCCACCCAGGAGGCCATGGAGGAATGTCCCTCCCGTTCGTGGGCTCCCCGCCGCTCCGCCTCGCGAAGCCACCGGGCGGTCTCGGCGTCGAGCATCCCGGCGGCCCGCCGGAGTGCTCCCAACCCGTGTTCCACCTCGGCGTCGGAAAGCCTCCTGAGCTCGACCTCACGAACGCCCTCCAAAGCTCGACCGACCCCTCCGACGGCGTCGGGAGCCGAGGACCGCTCGAGCACGGCGGGCATCGCACTCATGGACCCTATTCTATCGAACACGTGTTCGCCTGACTCGGGCGTATCGGGCAACTCGGACACGAATTCGCTGGCCAGCGGGGATCTTTCCGCCCGAGCTGGGTTTGCCGTCTCCCGCTCCCCATCGGAGGATGGTGTCGATGACCTCTGCTCGCGTCCGCGCAAAGCTCCGGGACAGGAAATGGCTTCCCCGATCCCGCCGCTGGCGGGTGGTGACGGCTGTCGCCGCGCTGGTCTTCACTTTGATGCTCGTCCTCGGTGCGCCGAAGAGTGTTCCTTCGAAGCTGAGTAGTTACTGTCCAGGAGGGCCGTACACCGCTGCCTCATGTTTCGATTCGGTCATCGTCCCGGATGACGGACTGACCAGCCCCATCATCGAGAATCCGGTGCCGCCGTCGGACCAGCTCCCAGTGCTCCCGGCAACGGTGTTGCTGATCGGGCTCACCGCCGGCGGGGCGCTCGTCATCGTCGCCATCCCGCGCCTTCGGCGCCGGACGATCTGACCTCGCCCATGGGCCGTACCGGCCGATCCGCCCCCGGCGGCGGCCGCGTAGCGATCAGGACGCGGGCGAGGGGAGGCCGGCCTCCGGCGATGCGGACGTGCCCTCCGAGGCGGACGCCGCCTCCCTGGCGTGCCGGAGGATCCCGCTGCTGGCGAACGCGCCGAGCAGGATGAGCCCGCCGCCGGCCAGCAGGCCCACCTGGTTGCCGTCGAGCGTGATCCAGATGAAGTGGACCCGGCCGATCCAGTACGCGATGGCTCCCATCCCCAGCGCGCCGATGCCGAGGCCCAGGCGGAACAGCATCTGGACCCCGCCCATGACCCGCCCCCGGATTCGGTCCTCGGTGACCCGCTGGGCCATCGACAGCGCCACCATGATCGCCACCGAGAACGACGCGCCGAACGCCACCGAGATGCCGAAGGCCAGCCACAGGAACGGCAGCAGGGCCATCGTGATCAGGATCCCGCCGCACGCCGTGACGGCGGCCAGGAACACCCACGGCTCGCCCCGCTCCCGGACCAGCAATCGCACCAGCCCGAGCCCGATCCCCATGCCCGCCCCCCACAACGCGGCCAGCCACCCGAAGTCCACGTCGGTCCCGTGCAGGGTGGTCTTGATATAGGCGATCCCGATGGCGAACAGGACCCCGCCCCCGAACATCGACACCACCAGCCCCGCCGCGAGCGAACGCAGGATCGGCGTTCGCAGCAGGTAGCGGTAGGCCTCCGACAGACCCTTGAACACCGGCTCGCCGGCGGCGCTCCCGGTGCGGGGGATGCTGCTGATCCGGACCACCATCCAGGCCGAGAACAGGAACGTGGCGGCGTCGAAGAAGAACGCGGTCGACGTGGGGTGCGTCCGCAACTCGTGGCCGAACGGCACCCACGACGGGATGTGCGACGCCGCCAGGCGGAGGCCGCCGAACGCCCCCGCGGCCAGCGGGATCGAGCCGAACGACGACGCCAGGATGAACCCGTTCGCCAGCGGCAGCTGCTCCCGGTCCTCCACCAGCACCGGGACGCTGGCGTCGCGGGCCGGGAGGAACACCAGCGAGATGCATTCGTGGACGAACGCGATCGCGTACAGGCCGGCGATCCCCAGGAACGGCACCAGCACGATGAGGGCCGCCCGCACCAGGTCGCAGGTCACCATGACCAGGCGGCGGTCGAGCCGGTCCGCCAGGATCCCCCCCACCGGCGCCGCGAAGATCGGCGGCACCAGCCGCAGGATCAGGACCACGGCCACCGCCGTCTGGTTCCTGGTGAGGTCGAACGCCAGCGCGATGAACGCGAGGGTGGCCACCCAGTCCCCCAGGCCCGAGACCGCCTGCCCGGCGAACAGCCGCCGGAATCCCCTCACCGCGAACAGCCCGCGGACGCCGCCTTGGCTCTGGCTCGCCATCCGTGAACAATCCTACGGTCGGTGTGAGGGGACTCCATGATGTACGAGGGAGGCCGGACCTGGTCGCGGTGGTGACGGACAGCGCATCGAACGTGCCTCCGGAGCTGGCACGCGAGCTCGGGATCACCGTGGTGCCCCTGCACCTGCGGTTCGGTGACGAGTCCTTCCGGGACGGCCTCGACATGGACCCCGCGGTGTTCTATGGGCGACTCCGACGCGGCGACGTAGCGACCACGGCCGCACCCTCGGTGGGCGACTGGTTGGCCGGGTACGAACGGGCGGGATCGGACGAGGTGGTGTGCGTCACGCTCGCATCCGGGCTGTCCGCGACGCACCAGGAGGCCCGGCTGGCCGGTGAGCGCTTCTCCGGGGCGGTGGAGGTGGTGGACTCGACGAGCGCGAGCATGGGCGAGGGGTTCGCGGCCATTGCGGCGGCCCGGGCGGCGCGGGAGAGGACCTCGCTGCACGACGTGACGGCCCGCGCCCGGGAGGTCGCCTCCAGGGTGGCGCTCGTCGGCGCGATCGAGACGTTCGAGTACCTGCGGCGGAGCGGCCGGGTGGGGAAGCTCCAGGCCTACGCGGCCACCCGCCTGGCCATCCGGCCGGTCTTCCGCCTGATCGCCGGCGAGATCGAGGCGATCGGCCGGCCCCGGACGCGGTCCCGGGCCATCGCGATGGTGGTGGAGGAGGCGCTGAAGGCCGCCGGCGGCGGCGGTGCGCTGCACGTCGCCGCGCTGCACGCCGACGCGGAGGACGACGCGGTGTCCATGATCGAACGGATACGCGCGGAGACCGATGTCGCGGAGTCGTTCGTGGTGGAGTCGACGCCCGCCATCGGTGCGAACGCCGGCCCGGGCCTGGTGGGTCTGGCCGCGTATCGGGAGTGAGCGGCCGGACACCGCCTGTGCCACGCTCGCCGGCGATGCGGACGGGCCGGGGTCTGGCGTGGGTGGCGGGGAGCTACCTGGCGGGGACGTTCCCGTCGGCGTACATCGTGGCGATGGCGGTCCACGCCGACGGGGTGTTCGATGCCGCCAGCGAGCTCGCCTCGGAGGGCGACGCGCACATCCTGCTGGTGGCGAACAGCGGGGCCGGCCCGGGGGCCGCGGCCATCCTCGGCGACCTGGCGAAGGGGGCCCTGGTGGGCCTGGCCGCGCAGCGGGCCGGGCTGTCGCCGGGGTGGAGGGCCGCGAGCGGGGTGGCCGTTGTGGCCGGCCACTCGTTCCCGTTCTACGCACGTCCCTTCGCCGCGCGGGGCATCACCGCGGCGGCCGGTGTCTCGCTGGTGTTGGTCCCCGGACCGATGGTGGTGGGCGGCGCGGTCCTGGGGGCGGGCAAGCTCCTCGGCCACACCGGCCCGGCCAGCACGATCGGCTTCGCGACCGTCCCCCTGATCGCGGCGCTCAGGCGCGAGCCTCCCGCGATGGTGGCCATGAGCGCCGGCATCCTCGCCGTGATCCTGGCCCGCCGCCTGGTCGGCATCGGCCCCGTGGCCGAGCGCGACGGCTGGCCCCGAGCCCTGTTCCGCCGCCTCCTGTTCGACGACGACCGCCCCCGGGAGCTCAACGGCTGAACCATCCGGTCTCGGTGGGATCCGCTGCTAGGCTTGGGCTTCCGCCGGTTCCAGGAGGCGCATTGGCGTGCCGGTGATCGTGCAGAAGTACGGCGGGACCTCGGTGGGGGACGCCGCTCGGATCCACGCCGTGGCCGACCGTGTGGTCCGGGCCCGGGAACAGGGCTACGACGTGGTGGTCGTGGTCTCGGCCATGGGCGACACCACCGACGATCTCATGAACATGGCCCACGACCTGTCCCCGATCCCGAATCCGCGCGAGTTGGACATGCTGCTCACGGCCGGGGAACGGATCGCGATGTCGCTCCTGGCCATCGCCATCAACGAACGGGGCCATCGGGCCGCCTCCTACACCGGCTCCCAGGCGGGGATCATCACGGACAGCCGGCACGGGAACGCGAAGATCATCGACGTCCGGCCCGGCCGGATCCTGGAGGCCGTGGAGCAGGGGAACATCGTGATCGTGGCCGGGTTCCAGGGGGTCTCGGCCACCGCCGACGTCACCACCCTCGGACGGGGCGGGAGCGACACCACCGCCGTGGCCCTCGCCGACGCGCTGGGCGCCGAGTTCTGCGAGATCTACACCGACGTCCCCGGCGTGTTCACTGCGGACCCGCGCGTGGAGCCGTCGGCCCGCATGCTCCACGCGGTCTCGTTCGAGGAGATGCTCGAGCTCGCCGCCTCCGGCGCGAAGGTTCTCCAGAGCAGGTCCGTCGAGTACGCTCGACGAAGCGGTGTGCTGCTCCACGTGCGCTCCTCGTTCTCCGACGAGGACGGCACGTGGGTGACCGAGGAAGACGAACGGATGGAACAGGCCCTCATCTCCGGCGTGGCCAGCGACGCCACCGAAGCCAAGGTCACGCTGCAGGACGTCCCCGACCGTCCCGGGGTGGCCGCGACCATCTTCCGCGCCGTGGCGGACGAGGGCGTGAACATCGACATGATCGTGCAGAACGTCTCCCACCAGGGCCGGACCGACGTGAGCTTCACCGCGCCCAAGGCCGACCTGGCCCGCCTGCGGACCGTCATGGACCGGGTGTCGGAGGAGATCGGGGCGAACGGGTTCCAGATGGACGACGGGGTCGCGAAGGTCTCGCTGGTGGGCGCGGGGATGAGGAGCCACCCCGGCGTCGCCGCGGACATGTTCGCCGCGCTGGCCGAGGAGGGCATCAACATCGAGATGATCTCGACGTCGGCGATCCGGGTGTCGTGCGTGGTCCGTGCGGCGGACGCCGACCGGGCCGTCCGCGCGATCCACGCGAAGTTCAACCTGGCCGAGGAGGTCACGGCGAGAGAGGTCCACTGATGCGCGGGGCGGGGGCCTGATGCGCGTCGCGGTGGTGGGGGCGACCGGCGCGGTGGGCCGGGAGATGATCCGGACCCTGGAGCAGCGGGACTTCCCGGTGGACGAGCTGGTGCCGTTCGCGACCGCCCGGAGCGCCGGGACACGTCTGGCCTTCCGGGGCGAGGACGTCGTCGTCCGCGAGTTCTCGCTCGAGGCCCTCCGGGGCTGCGACCTGGCGCTGCTGTCGGCGGGAGCCACCGCGTCCCGGGCCATCTGCCGCGAGGCTGCCGCGGCGGGCACGGTGTGCGTGGACAACTCCAGCGCGTGGCGGATGGCGCCGGACGTGCCGCTGGTCGTCCCGGAGGTGAACGCGCACGCGCTCGAGGGACACCCCGGCATCGTGGCCAACCCGAACTGCACCGCGATCACCGCCCTCATGGCCGTGGGGCCGCTGCACGACGCGTTCGGGCTCACCGGGCTCGTCCTGTCCTCGTACCAGTCCGTGTCCGGGAGCGGCATGAAGGGCATCCGGGAGCTGGCCGAGCAGGTGGAGAAGCTCGGCGGGGACGTGGAGTCGCTCCAGTCCCCCGACCACGACGCGCTCCCCGTGGGCGAGGTGTACGGCCGCCCCATCGCCTTCAACGTCCTGCCGCTGCAGGGCGGGATGGACGAGGAGGACTGGACCGGCGAGGAGCGCAAGCTGCTGAACGAGGCCCGGAAGATCCTCGAGCTCCCGCATCTGGAGGTCCAGGCCACCGTGGTCCGGGTGCCGGTGGTGACGGGGCACTCGGTCTCGATCTACGCGACGTTCGGCCGGTCGGTGACGCCGGAGGAGGCGCGCGAGGTCCTGGAGCGGGCGCCGGGCGTCCGCGTGATGGACCGGCCGCACCGGGACGAGTACCCCACCCCGCTCGACGCCGCCGGCATCGACGACGTCCTGGTCGGCCGGATCCGTGCGGCCGCCGGCCGGGACGACGCCCTGCTGCTGTTCGCGTGCGGCGACAACCTCCGGAAGGGCGCCGCCCTCAACGCGGTCCAGATCGCCGAGACGCTCTTCCTCGCGGGCTCGTGACGGCCCCACCGGACTGCATCTTCTGCGCGATCGTGGCCGGCTCCGCGCCGTCCGAGACGGTCTTCGAGGACGAACGGACCCTGGCCTTCCTCGACGTCAACCCGGCCACCGACGGCCACACCCTGGTCGTGCCGAAGGCCCACGCCGCCGACCTGTTCGAGCTGGAGGACCCGGACGCGGCGGCCGTCTGGCGGACGGTCCGCCACGTGGCCGCCGGCATCCGCGACGCCCTGGAGCCGGACGGCCTGAACCTCCTCCAGGGGAACGGTCGGGCGGCGTTCCAGTCCGTGTTCCATCTTCACGTCCACCTCGTGCCGAGGTGGGCGGACGACGGCATCCGGCTCCCGTGGGTCCCCCGGCCCGGTGATCGCGCCCGAATCGCGCAGGTCGCCGGGATGCTCCGCCCGGCCCTCTGATCGCCGGGCCCCCGGCGGAAGCCGCCCGGGCCATGGCGCGGGCTCGTTCAGGGAGTGGGAAACCGTTCCCCGGCCCGAAGCGCGAGGTCCTCGGGGCTCACGTCCACCGCGCCCTCGAAGTGGAGCCGTTCGAGCGAGGTGACGTCGGAGCGGTAGAACGGCCGGAGGCTCGACCGGGCCACGATCCGGACGTCGAGGGGCCGGTCCGGGACGCCGCACGCGGCCAGGTTGAAGGACTCGTACCCGAGGTCCGCGTACAGGTTCAGCACCGTGGCGATCCCCCGGCCGAGGTCGCGGACGTCGCGTTCGTCCAGCTCCGCCGGGGAGGCGGCGCCCGGCACGAAGGCCCGGATCTCAGCCGGCCCGACCGGGGCGAAGCCGGCGAGCCATTCCACCCGTCCGATCCGCCCGACGTACCGCGCGCCCAGGTCGCGCTCGGTGTCGAGGTACTCGGCGAACCGTCCGGCGGGAACCTCGGAGAGCACCCGCTGGACGGTCGTCGGTTCGCGGTCGACGAGGCCCTGGAGGTGAGGGTGGAACAGCGAGCTCCCCGACGGCACGAAGTGGTTCGCGCTCACGGACGCCCACCTCGCGTCCGGGTCCGTGGCCTGGACCGCCCGGACCCAGGCCACCTGCGCCGCGAGGTTGTCCGCCACGAGGTCTGGTGTCATGTCCCCGAGGCGGAGGAGGTGCAGGTCCGGCGCGTACACCGAGACCGAGCTGTGCGCCCCATACGGCAGCAGGTTCGGGAACAGCACGGCCCGCCCCACGCGGATCCTCCCCTCGGGAGCCACGGCGGGCGTGAGCTTCGGGGTCCGCGACTCGATGCGGTCCGGACAGAACGGGCAGGTCGCCCGGGACTCCTCCGCCAGCGCCTCCAGGTCCGCCTCACCAGGCGGCATCAGGCCCCGGGCCGGGAGGATGCGGCTCGAATGGCCGGTCAGCGGATCCCACCGGATCTCCACCACGGTCCTGGCCGGGCGGAACCCCGCTCCCGGGTCGAGGATCTCGGCCTCGACCACCCGCGACCTCAGCTTCACCGTCCTGACCTCGGGCTCGCCAGTCGAGCCGAACGCCCGTGACCTGGGGGAGCGGGAGGCCACTGCACCCCGGAGCCCTCGAACAGCTTCGAGAACGACTTCGCATTGTCGGCGAGGCCCTCGCGGAGGTAGAAGGCGTGGGCCCGTTCGCGCCAGTTCGCGGACTCGAGCGAGAGGGACCAGCACCCGCGCTCGCGGGCCAGCTCCTCACACCGGGCCAGGAGGGCGGCCCCGGCTCCCCTGCTCCGCGATTCCTGGCTCACGATGAGGTCCGGGATCCAGGCCTGGGGGGTGAGGAAGTTCAGCCGGACCCGGTACTCCATGTCGACGAACCCCACCACGCGCTCTCCGTCCACGGCCACCAGCGCGACGGCGTCGGGGCGTTCGAGGTACCCGAGGTAGACCCGGCGCGCCGCATCCTCGTCCGGGCCGCCCAGGACGTCGGGCCGGCCCAGGTCGGCGAGGAGCGCGGCCACGGCCGGCCAGTCCTCCGCCGCCGCCTCCCGGACCTCGATCATCAGAAGAAGTCCGGGCTCCAGGGCGGTGGCCCGGCGAACAGCCGCCCGAGCACCGGCACGGCCGGGTCGTCCTCCC
>Ga0137368_10002851_pt1 | contig 18447 bp, 18 predicted proteins | sample SagtaG_13_FD_104917 | JGI IMG/M metagenome (GOLD analysis project Ga0137368, IMG submission 104917) | Vadose zone soil microbial communities from Sagehorn Ranch, Mendocino, California, USA - Sage1_L_100_16 metaG | ecosystem: Environmental > Terrestrial > Soil > Vadose zone | place: USA...
GAGCCTGGCTTGGACGGCCCTACTACCAGCAGTTGCAGCAGCCGCTGGGCAAGGCGGCCGTCGCAGAGCTCATTGCGGTCGGGAACCTCGTCGTAGTCGGCGGGTATTTGCAGTACGGCGGGCCGTACAACAGTCTCGAACTCAAGGTCGACCGGGTCGTGCGTACACCGGTCGGTGCGGGGGTGGTCACCATGCAGCGGGAAACCTTACAGCGGGAGTTCGCCGCCAGCGGTCTGCTGGGTCGCCAGCGCGTGCTGCAGCTGCCGCTGGCCCCGCTGCGTGTTGGCATCGTCGCGGGCAGTGCCGGCACGGTCGGCTACCGGGACGCCGTGACGGTCCTCGAGCAAAGCGGCTACGAGGTCGTTGCGACGCACTTTCCGGCCCCACTGGAGGGGGAGGGGTCCGGTGGTCGCATCGCGGCGCAGATCCGGGCCGCCAGCGTCGGCCACCAGGTGGTTCTGGTGGTCCGTGGCGGGGGAGAAGACGCCCAGCTCAGCGCGTTCGACAGCGCACCGGTGGTGACCGCGGTCGCCACCGCGCCGGTGCCGGTCATCACCGGCATCGGTCACAGCCACCACACCACGTTGGCGGACACTGCCGCCTACCAGGCCTGCGCGTCGCCGGCGCATGCGGCCGGGGTGATCGCCGAGCGCCTGCAGAGCGCCGGGCGGACCCTCGAGCGAGAGCTGGCCGCGATCCGGCGCACGGCGCAGACTCGCCTTGCCGCCCAGCGGGCGGCGCGTCGACGTCGGCTCGGGCTTACGGTCGCGCTTGCGGGCCTGGCCGGCCTTGCGCTCTGGCGGTGGGGATGGCCAACTGCCGCGCTGGTCGCCCTCGTCGCCTTGGTGGTCGTGGTGGCCCGCCGTCGGCGCGATCGTCCCCTGGCGCTGGAGCCGCAACCGGCGGCCGATACTTTCGAGGACGTGGTGCAGGAGCTCGGGGCGGTCAAGACTGCCCTGCAGCGCACGGCCGCCACCGATGAGGACGTCCAGGGGCTGCTCCAAGCGGCCGACTGGCTGGACCGGCGCGGCGGCGAGCTACTTGGCCGCCCTCGGTCGCGAGATCAGGCGGGCGCTGGCGCGCCGGACTGAGCAGCTAGGTACGGATCGGGTGGCTAGGCCGCTCGTGTCAGGGCAGATCAGGAAGATCGATCCCGTCGGTGACATGCTGCGATGCTGACCTGGATGCCACGTCGCCGCGCCCGATCCCGCTGCGAGCAGCAAGGAGTTCCTCCAGGGGTTGGCCGTGCAGCACGACAGCCCACTCGGTGAGGTCCTGCCATGACTCGGCAACGCGGCGGGCGGGGAACGGGTCGAGGTGGAGCCACTGGCCGCCCACGGGGTCCGGGCCGGTCACCAGCCACACGGGCAGGCCGACCAGCAGCGCCTTGAGGCACATGTTCGAGGTCCCTCCAGACCGCACGTCGAGCTGGTGGTGGAAGGCGACGACCAGCTCGGGCCACTCCCGCAGGAGCATGCGGGTGTTGCGGTCGTGGCCTGCTCGTCGCCATGTACTCGGCCGACGGCGCCGCTCGGCGGGCCAGTCGACCGGGTAGCAGCGATGCCGGTCGGGCCCGAGCCGGTGACGAACACACCAGCGGTGGGCGGCGAGATCAGCTCCACGCGCACGACCTTCGATCACTGTCAGGCGCTCGCGGTAGCGGTCGAGCAGCCGATCCAGGGCCCGGTCGACGGCGGCGTCCCACGGCCACAGGCGACTGCCGCTGATGAGCACCCGCGGGCTCTCGAGCATGCGCGGCATGACATTCAGCCCTGCTCGATCTCAACGGCGTCGAGATGTGTGTCGCCAGCCCCGTCCATGTCGAACAGCGGCACCTGCACGCTGTGCTCCACGTGGCAGCGGACCCAGGCCAGCTCCAGCGCAGTCAGCTTGGCAAGCCGCACACCATCACTGGCGCCGTACACCACGCGAAGACGGCCGCCACACTCGACCAGCCGCGCACCGGGCAGGAACTGGCCCGCGCGGCAGGCCACCGCGAGGTCGGCCAGTACCCGCTGCAGCGCGCCGGAATAGCGGCGCAGCTCGTCGATTAGCCACACCTCGCCCAGCCCAAGGCACGTCGGGCACGCCGGGTCGCTTCGGCCACCACGGCGTTCGCACGCCGGGCATGGGTAGGCGCTTGTGGGCGGCTGCACGCTCGTCGCCGCCGCTCGGAGTCGGGCAGGTGGATGTGCTGTCATCGCCGCCACCCCGCTTGGGGCGCGGGATGGGTCGGGCCGCCGCCTCCCCTGGGGTGGGCGAGGCCCACACTGCGGCCAGACTGGATGGTGCGACGGGTCTGGTTTGGCTCCTCGGCGAGCAGCCCGCAGGCGTCGGCTGCGGCGAGTAGGGCCGCCTCGACCTCCTCGTCGGTCAGCACGCCGCCGGCGACGAAGTTGTACAGGTTGCGCGCGGCCTGCCACAGGCGTCCATTGCGGCCACCCGGGGTGGTCGCGGCCAGGCTGGCGCATTCGTCGATCAGGGCTCGGTGAGCATAGCTGTGCGGCACGATGGGCGCGCTCGGCGGGCGGCACAGCGGCACTGGGACGGCGACCAGCAGTTCCTGCAGCGGCGTCGGGACTTGGGGCAGCTCGTCGGTCAGGGGTCGAAGCCAGCGGTAGCGTGCCCCACTGGCGTGGCGGCTGGGCGGCGCGACCACGTACCCGCCCCGGCCGCGCCAGTCCACCTGCTCGAGCCCTCGGATGGGCTGGGCGTTGCCGCGGCCGAGGGGGGCCAGGTAGTGGTGCCAGCCGGCGCCGCCGGTGCGGACCAGCGGGCCGGGCAGGAACAGGCCGTCTTCGGCGAGCTGCCGGAGGGCTTGGAGACCAGCGGGCCCATCGACATCGAGCACGTCAAAGCGGGCGCCGGTTGCCAGACCGATGTTGGCCTGCGGCCACCGCCGCCACCACGCGGCGACCCGCGCCGGGTCGGCGGTCGCGTCGTGGAGGCCGTGTGCCGTCCGAGGATGCTTGCCGATGCTCCCGCACTTCGCGTCCACGCACGAGCAGCCTGTTCTGCCATCCGGCCGGGTGATGGGCTGGTGCAACGGCAACACGGCCAACCCGGCGGTGGCGTAGGCGAGGGCCGCGTTGGTGAGGGTCATGGTGCCCGCCCACCGGATCCGCAAGCCGCGTCCAGGAGTGCCGCCCGCTCGGCGCCAGCTGTCGCTAGGAACGCGTGGAACGCGGCCGCTTCGTCGGGCGTGTGTGCTCGGTTGGTGTCGCGCGCGCTGGAGTCAAAGTCGAGCGACTGTGTCCAGTAGGTCTCAGCAGTGGGGTGGTCGCGTAGCCTCGGGTCGTCGAGGCTCGTTGGTGAGTCGACCCAGAAGCGCGTCCGGGCGGCCGTGGTTGGACAGTTGTCACCAGGCGGCAGCCCTTGATGGAGTGGTGCCGGGTGGTGCACCAAGCGGGCGAGCGGCTTGGCTGGCGGCGGCGTTCGAGGAAACCGGGCGTTCAACTCTAGGAACGCGAAGCGATAGCGGTCGACGATCATCACTCGATCGCTGTCCAGCAGCCGGACACCCGACCAGGGATGGCTGGCGGTCTCCCGCCTGGCCGCTGGCAGGACGTCCCTTCCCCGCAGGACCACGCCAGTGGTCGTAGCGGCCGGGTTGACCGGTGTCTGCAGCGGTGAACAGGAGCGGGCCGTGAACGCCAGCACCGCCGCGTCCAACGAGCCAGCCTGGTCGCTCACCCACGCGCAGCAGCGGCACCGCGTCGACCACGCGCGTGGCGTGTGCTCGCTGGTGAGCACCACCAGGGGAGAGCCGGTGCTCACGATCGTGTCAGCCTCGAGCGCGTCGGCCGCACTGTGGGGTTCGCCAATGTCACCGGCTGACCGCCGCCGGAGATCGCAGGAGCACAGCCATTCGGCAAGGGCCACATGCACTACCCAGCCGTTGCTGCTGTCCGCGGAGGATTCCGCAGGAATCGCCTGGAGCCTCGGTCGAGGCTCATGCCGCGGCCTCGCAAATCATGCTCAGCCTTCCTGGTCCCGCCTGGCTTCCGAGTCGGCGCTGGCGATGACACGCCAGTGGCCGGGCCCACGATCCACTGGCCGTTCAGGCGCGCCACGACGATCGGGTCGGTGCTTTCCTCTTCGGGCATCGAGGTGCCTCCCTTGCCCTCAATGCCTGGTCCGCGCATGGGCCGCGCGGTCCAGGAGTTGATGGTCGAGCTCCGCTTTGCCGTCTTGCGCAAGATGCAGGCAGGCGCTTGGCTTTGTGTCTTCGGCTGGGCTCACCTCCTCGCCTGGAGCGACGATGCGCCACCGACCTCACTGGCAAGCTCACTTTGTTGCTCACCCTGCTGCTCGGGCACACCGACCTTCGGCTCATGCGGCAGCTGTCCTGTGCCACTGAAGTCAGCCCCGTATCGGCGAATCCGGCCCATCGGTGCCGGTGGATCCGTGCCAGACAATCAGGCCCGCCCTGGTGACCACGGCGGGCTGGTCCTGGGCGGCGGGTCGGATGTTGTGGACGGGAATGGCGTGTTACCGGGTGTGCAGGTCGAGAGCGATCGGCAGGCGGAGCTCCAGGCGGACGCTGCAGTTGGCGCGCCGGGGTTCGACGCAGACCAACTCGTCGGCATGGCGGCAGGCGAGCTGGTGGGTGATGCGAAGACCCAGCGCAGGTTCGGTTCGGCCGACCATGGCGCGCTGCGGACTTGGGTGAACGGGTCGAACAGGTGGGCCCGCTGGCTGGGTACCAGGGCCGGCCCGTGGTCCTCGAGCACCACGACCGCACGGTCGCCAACCCGGCTGACCTCAAGCCAGCCTGGGGTGTTGGGCGGGCCGTAGGTCAACGCGTGCCTGAGCAGGTGGGTGAGCATCTCCAGCGCAACCTCCGGCAGGATACGCACCGGCAACGGCCCCGGGGTGTGCACATGGATTGCCCGCCCGTGGTCGGTGGCTGCGGTGACGTGGTCGGTGAGCGCGGCGAGGTCGACCACCGGACGCGCGCCTGGGGGGTCGCTGAAGGTAGCGACGCGCACGGTGGCGGCGCGCTGCAACAGCCGGCCAAGGTGGTGGGCTGACAGTGATGTGGCGGGTCCCGGAGACGCCGAGCATCGTCGACACGACGCCTCCGGGTCCCTGACCGAGGCGCAGTCGCATAAAAAGGTGTTGGAAGTTGCTGCGCCTTGGTTCAGCTCAGTCGGCTACGACCTTTCGTCCGATCGGCATCTCACCTCCTCGGGATCGATGGGCAGGAAGGCGCGGCTCTTCCCTTTGTCACGGCGGGCTCCGTTGTGCCACCGGGTCGGCTGCCTGGACGTTGCCCTGCTGGCGCTGCTCGTGTTCGGTAAGGAACGCCTGTATGGGGCCAGCCCCGTAAGCGCCGGCCACCAGCAGATCCCCAGCCAGCAGCGGGAGGTCAGCGCCTGCCGTTGGGAGCGCGCGGACTACGTCCACTTGTCCGTACGAGGCGGCAGGATCTTGCCGTGGGCGCGGTCATACAGGTCCAGGGCAGCCGGGGTGCCCACAAAGATCCAGCATGCGATCGTCGCCCACACGCCGACGGCGCCCTGCTCGTGCAGGCCCCGCGGATCGTCCACACGAACAGCCCGAGCAGCATGCCCGCGGCGATCACGTGTTGCCAGCATGGCAGCACCGCTCGCCGTCTCGGCATCGGCGTGGACGGGTCGGTGTCGGCACGCGCCAGCGTGGTGTGGCGGTCGGTCATCGCATAGTCCAAAGCGGTAGTGGGCGCTTCTATGTAGCGCCGTCGGGGATGGTGGCGAAGGCGGGAAAGTCGGCTGCGACCTCGTGGCGCAGCCCCAGGCCGTTGGCGACGCGGTTGACGTAGTTGAGGTGGGCGCACATGTTGTTGGCGTCCACGATCGCCAGGTCATCCAGGCCGACCGTGCGGAGCGCCTGCACATCCGCCTCGGTCATCTGGCCCGGGTCAACCGTGAGCTTGTGGGCGTAGCGGGCTACGGCCGCCTCGGCGGGCTCCAGGTGCTGGTAGTGGCCCTGGTCGAGCGCACCGATGACTTGGTCGGGGGTGCCGGTGTGGGTGAGCTTGAGGCGCACCTGGGAGGCGCAGTGCGGGGTGCGGTTCAGCACCGAGGTGATGTAGGCGATGATGAGCCGCTGCCATTGGATGAGCGCCGAGGGGCACCGCTCGGATGCCCGGTACAGCTCCAGGCGGGCGGCGACCAGGTCGGGGTCCAGGCTGCCCAGCAGGCTGAAGTCGCTTGCGTGGCCGAGCGTGGCGGCTTGGCGGCGGTAGGCGTGGGCGAGCGCTCCGGTCGCCTCGGCCTCCGGGACGGTCCTGATCCAGACCATGGTCGTCTCCTTCGTCGTGGGGTTAGGTGCCTGGGTTGGGCGTGGCGGCAAGCAGCGGCCAGACCGTGGTGGCCAGCAGCCGCAAGCCCTCGCTGGGGTCGGGGCCGAGCACGTGCCAGGCCAGCGCCCCATCCAGGCCCGCCGTGGCGTACTGGTACAGCCGCTGGGCGACCTGCTCGGGGTCGCCGGCGGCGGCGAACACCTCCACCAGCTCGTCGCTGACGCGGGCGGCGCCAGCCTTGACGCCCTGGGCGGCGACGGTGCGCCGCACCTCGGCGACCGCGTCGGGGTCGGCCCCGGCCTGGTCGACGACCACGCCGTCCACGCGCCACAGGTAGTAGGCCAGCACCGGCTTGACCGCCGCGCGGGCGGCGCGTGGGTCGGTGGCGACACTGGTGAGCACGTTGGCGATCAGGTCGACCGCGCCGGGCTGGCGTCCGGCACGGGTCGCGCCCCAGGCGATCTGCTCGGCTGCCCAGGTGGTGTAGCCGGGGCTGGTGATCGCGCCCAGGTAGGCGCCATCGGCCAGCGCGCCGGTGGCCTGCAGCATGCGCTGGTTGACCGCGCCCACATAGATCGGCAGCTCGCGGCGCAGCGGGGTGAAGCTGAGCGCCGCGTCGGCTCGGGCGGTGAAGATCTCCGCGGCCGGGCCGGGCTCGTCGCGCAGCATGGCGCGCACGATCTTGATCGCCTCCACCATCGCCGCCAGCGGCCGGTGGGTGCGCTGGTCGGCCTCGCCGAGCGCCTTGAGGGTCCACAGGCCCGCGCCCAGCCCGATCCGCAGCCGCCCGTCGGATGCCTCGTCCAGGGTGGCGGCCTCCATGGCGATCAGGGAGGGGTGGCGCCAGAACGGGTTGACCACCCCGACGCCAAGGCCGATCCGCTGGGTGTGGGCGGCCAGAGTGGCGGCCACCGTGGTGACGCTGCGGCCGTGGGAGCTTTCGGGGACCCACACCTCGGCCAGGCCGAGCTGCTCGGCCCGGCACGCCAGGGCGACCGTCTCGCGCAGCGGTCCCTCGTTGGCCAGGGCCAGTCCAAGACGCACCAGGATCGTCCTCCTTATCGATGCGGTCGCCTCCTTGGTTAGAGGGTGAGGCCGATCGAGGGGTCGATGAACTCGTTGGTCGCGATGTCCTCCGGCCGAAGGCCCGGCTTGATCGGCTGCTTTCGCCCGGCAAAGATCGGCACCACGATGTCCATGACCCGCCGGATGCGGCCCATGTCGAAGTTGCCGAGCGTCCGGTCGGAGCCGTTGCCGACGATGCCGAGCTTTCGCTGCTGGGCGGCGCTGAACTCGGCCTGCCCGAGGGTGTAGGGGAATCCGACCTTGTAGCGGTTGTTGAGGTCGACGACCAGCTTGTTGACCGGGCCGGGGCGGGCCAGGTAGTCAATCTGGGCCTGTTGGAGCATCGGCACCAGCCGCTGCAGGCACGGCGCGAGCTGGGCTTTGCGGTCGCTTCTGACCACCACCGCCTCGGGGTAGATCGGGTAGCCGGTGTCGTTGATGAGCTGGAAGGCGACCGGCCGGTGCCAGTTGCGGAGCAGGTGCTCGAAGACGTTGGGTTCGTTGGTGGCAAAGCCCTGCTGGGCGATCCGCCCGCCGGAGGCGACGAAGGCTGCCGGGGAGCCATCGAAGCTGCCGTCGACCTGCCTGCGCCGCAGGATGCCAGAGCCGAGCAGGTAGTCCATGTAGGTGGCCGACTTGTAGTACAGCACCTTGGCGTTGGTCTGGCCGATGTCGGCGATGGTGTGCCAGTCGGGGTGGACCTTGGGGTCCCACATGATCATGTAGGGCGCCAGCTCAAACGGCGCGACCACGGCGGTGACGGGCTGGCGCAGCGAGGCGGCGATAGCGTCGTCGGTGGCGACCTCCCCCAGGGTGATCGCGGGGTCCAGGTACATGGTCTGGGCGGCGCTTTGGAAGCCGATCGCCGGCCCACCGGCCCGAAGCTCGATGCGGACCCCGGTAGGCTTGGCGCCGTGGGTGACCAGCGGGCCAGTCACCCGTTTCCTGGCGGTGTCGAGCTTGTAGCCCGCACCGAGGAGCTGGTAGAGGGCGCCGTGTTCGGCCTGTGGCACCCAGGGGGTCTGCACCACGACCGGGTCGGGGCAGACGCCTTTGAGGTTGATGGACTGGCTGGCAGCGGGCGGTGCGGTGCCCGTGCTGGTCCCGGTGCTGCCCGAGCAGGCGCTGGCAACCAGCGCTAGCGTCAGCGCCACGAGCACGATCGGGCGGCGACATTGACTGGCCTTGGCGCGGATGGTGAAGGCTCCCACCTGATCTCTCCTCTCTGTGGTCATCGCGGGTGGTGGGTGCGGGGGGCTCCGGAGCTGCACGGGCGGTGGAGGCAGCTCCGAGGTCCCCGCGGCCGGGACGCAGCCGCAGGTGATGACGGGCGCGTCGTGCTGCGTTCCGTGGTCGGCCGGTCCGTGCTGTGGGAGGGGATTGGCACGCACCGGCCCAAGCTCAGCTCGCCCGCGTCCCGGTCGGCTGCCCGCGCGCCGCCGGGGTGCCCTCGGCGTCCAGCCGGTCGGCCAGGCTGGGCAGCACGCGCAACAGCGCGGCCATGTGCAACCCGGACGGCTCGGCGCGGCCCCCCTCCCATTGCGAGACGGCGGCCTGTCGCACGCCGACCAGTCGTGCGAGCTGCCACTGGCTGATGCCGGCCTGCAGGCGGGCGGTGCGGATCGCGGTCGCCAGCGGCCGGTCCGGTCGGCGGTCTGGCGCCCCCCATCCCCGAACGTCCGGCTCGCTGCTTGGACGGGCACGGTCAGCCAGGGCGCGCAACCGCTGGGGCGGCAGCGCGGCGACCACTCCCAGCAACTCCGCATCCGACAGTCCCCTGCGGAAGGTCCGCGCGAAGTCAGCCGGTTGCAGGCGGCGCACCAGCCACAGCAGCCGCTCGGCGTCGCTGAGCGGTGGCCGCTCGGGCGCCGCGCCCATCAGCGGCCCCCCGCTCCTACGGCGAGCAGCCGGACAAACAGCCGCTCGTAGGCGTCGACCATCTGTGGCAGGTCGAACCGGCTGGCCGCATGCTCGCGGACCCGCGCGGGGTCCAACCGCGCCGCCTTGCCGATCGCCTCGGGCAGCAAGGCCGGGTCGTCCACCACCAGCCCCGAGACCCCATGACAGACCAGCTCCGCGCCCACAGTGCCGACCATGGTCACCACCGGGGTGCCGTAGGCCATCGCCTCGACCACCTCCAGGCTGTAGGGCAGGTCGGGGTGCAATGGGGCGACCAGGCAGGCGGCGTTGGCCAGCAGCTTCCAGCGCTCCAGTGGCCCCACCTGCTCCAGCAGCTCGTCACCGCTGGCGAGCTGGGGGCGCAGCCCGACCTCGGCGTAGGCGGTCGCCTTCGCGCCGGCCTGAGTGCCGGCCAGTACGACCGACTGGGCAGCGCTGTGGGCGGCCTGAAGGGCCAGCCCGGCACCGTGGCGCTCCAGCAGCGGCCCCAGGTACACGCACGGCCCGGCATGCGCAAAGCTCAGCATGTGCTCGCCGACCGGGATGGCCGGATGGATCATCCCGGCCCACGGCACACCCGGCGCGTTGCGCTGCTGGTGACCCGACACCGCCACCCAGCCCAGATGCCCGGCCACCTTGGGGGCCGGCTCCCACAGGCCGACCAGCGGCCGGTAGCTGGTCTGCACCGTCCGCGCAGCAAGGCTCAGCTCGCCGGCAGGCAGCCAGCCCGTGCGGGTGTGGTCGCCGACCACGTCCACCACGCCCAACTGCTCCAGCGCCTTGCCGACCTGCTCGGCGTGCAGCCGCTCGACGATCTCGGCGCTGGCGCGCTCGCCGCCGGTCGGGTCGGTGTCGACCACCGCGTACCTGCCTGCGGCCAACCCGCCAAGGTCCGCGCCGATCAGGGTGACTTGGTGGCCCTGCTCGGTCAGGCCCTCGGCGAGCCAGCGGACCTGATCCAAGCCGCCGAGGCTGGATGGCGGCACGGACGCGCTCGGCGGCGCGAGCAGCGCCACCCGCAGTGCCGGCGTTGCCGGCGCAAGCTGCGTCACCTGCGTTGCTGCGCTTGCTGTTGCGGTCATGCGATCAAGACTCCTGGGTAGTGCGATCTCCAGACCCGCCCGCCGGGGCGGCCAACCTCGGCCGTCGAATGCCTGCGGTGGCGTTCGCCGCATGGGTCGAGCCGGCGAGCTCGAGCCCGCCTGGTCGGTGACAAGTGAGCTGGCCGTGCCCGTCGCCGTTGCATGTGGACCCGACCCCTCGTGGCCGCCGCTCGGCCTTGCCGCCGACCAGGCCGCCGGAACCACCAGAGGAGAACGGCGGCCCGGACACCTGCGCGGGAGAGCGGCGATGGGGGACCGGCGGCGGGTCCGGAGGAGGGAAAGCCGTCCCCAGCTCGCCGCCGGCCTCCTGCCCGCCGAGGCTTCCGGCCCGGCCCTGCCACGACCTCGACCTCTCCTCCCGCGCGCACCGCAGCGACGACAGTCACGACTTCTCTCGCCTCCGCTCCGCAGCGCTTGCGAGCAGGCGGATGCCGATGCCGGTGATCTCCACCGTGCCCGGCGCAGCCGGCGCGACGACCTGCATACGGAGGAGATTCCCGAGCGTCTCCCGTGACAGCGCCTCACGGGTGAGCCCGCCGCCGGCCTTGCCGATCTCGACCAGCGCCGTCCACTGCGCGTCGGTCAGCTCGGGAAGCTCGTCACTACGGACGAGGAACGGGTCGGCCGGGTTGAGACCGCCGCTGCTGCGCAATTCGCCCTCCTGAATCGTCGGAGGGGCGCAGCATCAACCCAGACACGCGACCGGCCGCCCACAACTGTGGGCGGCCGACGAAATGTGGGCGCGGCTACGTTGCCATGAGTCGCTCACGCAGCTCGACCGCCGCCGGGTCCCGCGAGTCGCGGAGCATCCCGCGCAGTTGCAGGAGCTGCCGCCGCACCCACTCGGAGGGGCACTGCTCCCGCAGCCGGTCAACCTCGATCCCAATGCGCGCCGCCTCGGGGATCTCCTCTGCCTGCGCAAGGCAGAGCGCCAGATCGCCGTTCGTCGAGGCGTGGAACTTCACGAGGTCCGGTCGCTGTTTGAGGCTGGCAACCCGCGTCCGCAGCAGCGGCTCAGCCTCGCGCGGCGCGCCCAGGAACACAAACGCCTTGCCGGCCTGCGCGTCCAGCTCCGGCTCATTGAACCAGTAGATGAACGGCGGGTCCTCGCCTTTGGCGTCCTCCGCCAGCGCCAGCTCTCCACGGGCCGCGTCGATCCGCGCTCTGACCGCGTCGCCATCGCCGGCTTGCCCGTTGGCTCGGGCTGACCGCAACAGCAACGCCGCAGTAAGCCGCCGGGACCCGGAGCGCCGCGCTTCCTCCACGCCAGCATCGGCGTAGCCGACCGCGTCAGTGGGGCGTCGCAGGTCCCCTTCCAGCACGCTCATCCAGCCCAGCGTGTACGCGGCGAGCGTCCGGTCGCCAACTCGTCTGGCGGTGGCGAGCGCCTTGCGGTAGTAGGTCCGAGCTGCTCGCTGATCCCCGGAGTCGTGTGCCAGCCAGCCGGAGAGCTGCTCCAACTCGCCGGCGATCCGGCCGAGGTCGCGCTCGACCTCCTCGGTCTTCCCGGCGCCACGCAGGCCCTCCACGACCTGCAGGTGCGACGCGGCACCCGCCCGCAGCGGCGCCGGGCCGATCTCATCGTCCAGTGAGCGGTACGCCGTCACGATCGCGCGGAGGCTCCCCGCGCCGGTCCTGCTGATCGTGCCGGTGCCGGCCATCGCCGCCCGTGCCTCTTCCTGGTACAGCCAGCCGAGCGACCCCGCGAGGCTGATCCCTAGTACCCCGCCGGTCTTCAGCGCTTCTCGCCGGTTCACCAAGCTGAGTCTCCCTTCCGGCTCGACGATGAGCATCAAGTCGTCCTCAGCGTCCGCCGCGTCGGCCAGTCGCGCAAGATCGGCCAACCCGTCTTTCGGGTCACGGCCGGCGAACGCCCGCTTGAGAAGGGAGAGCATGGCCTGCTGATCGGCATTGGGGATTCCTGGGGCCGGTGCGGTGAGGAACACGCCGAGGTCAAGTTGGAGCGCTACGGCGATGTTGGCGAGGTCGAGGATGTTGTAGGGCGACCGGCGGCCCTGTTCGACCATCTGGACCCAGCTCGGGGACTTCGCGATCAGGTCGGCGAGGACACGGGTGCTGAGGCCACGTCGTGTCCGCCAGTATCGGAGCCTCGGGCCGATATGCCACGGGTCCATCTCTGGCCTCCCTGGCCTGCATAGGTTACGGGGGTTCTACGATGCCCGGCGACCTTGGGGCTGGCTCCCCACAGGCCGACCGGGCGCACGCTGGTCAGGACTGCGGGGCTGCCAGCGGCCGCATCGCATACGCGGCCGACGACACCGCCCCGCCAAGGCGGCAGCGCCCCCCACGGGGGCGGGGGAGGCGCTGCCGGCCCGGCAGGCCAGGTCGCGCCGGTACCGGTCTCGGGTCTTTGTGCCATGTGCCGCATGGGGACGCCGGGTCATCCTGGCCGCTTGGGCGCATGCCCGCTCAATGAGGCCAGGACGTGGTACAGCGCGGCCAGGTCTTGGTGGCCGTGGCCGAGGCCTCGGCAGATGGTGAGAAGCTGGTCGGTCATGGCGGTCAGTGGCAGCGGCACCCCGAGCGCGTGGCCGCGCTCCAACGCCAGCCGCAGGTCCTGTTGCGTCCCGGCGATGTCGAACCAGAGCATCTCGAGTGGCGCCTCCACCATCCCGGCGCGGGCCGCCACCGCTGGCGATGCCGACTCCACCAGCACCTCCACGGCCAGCGCGCGGGGGATGCCGCCACGCTCGGCCAGGAGCAGCCCCCTCGCAGAACGCGGCCCACTGGCTGGATAGGGCGAGGCTGGTCGCCAGCATCATCAGCGCACCCGAGCCGCTAGGCCCGACGTAAAGAACCCGGCCGGCAAAGCTGCTGCAGGATCGGCCGCACCGCGGTGAAGGCATCATGGGCTCCGCCAACCAGCAGCAGCCGCAGCGACTCTTTGCTCTGAGCTCGCCACGGCGTCGGCCACCAGCGCATCCAGCATCTGCGCGCCGGTCAGGGCGACCTCGGCGGTGATCTCCACGGTCGCCCGCGGACCGACCGGGCTCATCTCCACATGGACCTTGCCTGGACCGAGGCCCTGCAGGATGCCATCAGCGCCGCCGGTAACCTTGCGCAGCGTCTGCGGGTCGCTGACCATGGTGAAGACGATCTCGGCTGCTTCGGTCGCTGCGCGGGGTGATTCCGCGAGCATCAGGCCGGCCTGGACGAGCTGGTCGGTCTTGAAGCGGGTGCGGCTGTAGCCGGCGACTGGGTAGCCAGCGTCCAGGAGTTGCATGGCCAGCCGCCCGGCCAAGCCGCCCAGCCCCACGAACCCTAGCTTTGGTTTGTGGACCTCCTGATACCTCGCGGCCATGCGCCTATTGCCCCTGATGGCGGTGGGGGCAAATGCGCGAGGGAGTTTCGTCATGCTTGCCCGGCAACTGCCTGTTCACCACGCCGCTCACCACGCACCTTCCTGAAGACCAAATCGAAGCAAACAAGTCGGCATGACGACACGGACTGGCACGAAACGCCGTCGATAACCGATGCGGGTACTATCGATGTATATGCCTAGGAAGTCTTCACTGTTTGAAGTCAACTTTTTTCGGCTTAGCGCCAAAATTTGCGGTTGTAGAGGGATGCGCCGCTGCAAGGCGGGGACGCTGACCGCCCACCGCTGGAACAGCGACCACATGTGTTCGGGTCACGGCTGCTGCTGTTGCTGCTCGTGGCCTGCTCGAGCAGCAACAGCAGTCTGCACGTCTCCCCATTCGTAGGTCCGGCGGCTGTCATCACCTCGAACCCCAGGCAGCTCCTCAGTCGTGCTCTGCTGGGCCGCGCAGGGGACTGCCGCCCGGAATGCGCATGGTCCGCGCTGCGCCCGGCGATCTCCCGGAGCTGGTCCGGGAGGAGCCGCCGCGCGGCGGCCGCGTCGTGCAATGACGGGGGAGTGAGACCCGGGCTGCGGTGGCGTGCGAGCAGTCGAGGTTGAGCATGCTCTGGAGCTGCTCGGCCTCGGTGACGAGCTGGCGGCGGTCGTGCCCGTGTTCTGGGTTGGCGGTCACGTGGGAGTTGGCCAGCCGGGTCGTGTAGCGCCCATCGCCGCACTGGCGGCGCGGCCAGCGGCCTGTTGGGCGACGACTTGCTGGTAGCCTCGATTCCCGGGAGCCTGCGTTGGCGGAATCGTCCGGATGCGGCGAAGGAGTAGAAACGCCTCGTGACCAGCGATTTCGTTGTCCGCAGCGTCCGCCGCCTCAACTGGTCTACGTGAACGGGGCGGGTCCCGTCCGACAAGCGGTTTCTGATGCCACGTTCCGCTGGCCGAGTCCCTCCTCGTTGTACCGCAAGGGGTTCACGCAACGCCGCGCGGCGCGAGCACCTGATACGGTTCGACCGGCGCTGTGAGGCAGAGCAGGCGATCACGTGCAATCGTAGTCGCTGGCGGAAGTCTTCTCGCAGGTCAGCGGTGGGAATCGGAGAGAGGCGGGTGGAGGGTTCCGTCCTCGACTCCCGCCCTGAGCGACATCTCAACTCAATTACCGCACCGAGAATCGAGGGTAGACGGTATGGGGCGTCGATGGCCATTCGGCGGGCCGCGGGAGCGGCTCTGCCCAGACAGGAATCGGCCGATGTCCGATTCCGCTACCGCGACGGCGCGACAAGGTCTGGTCGCGCCTGAAGGTAGAGGCGGCTGACTGGCGAGGCGGGGTCGTACAGGTCTTCCACGAACTGGCAGGCGTCGAGCATGGCCCGGCGGATGGCTGGCGGTAGGCGTTGTTCCTGGGTGACGTCGCGGCGGGCCTGCCCGACAAGCGCGGCGAGGCGGGCCGTGCAGTGCTCATAGGCGCCGGAGCTGCGGATGGCGGCGGCGAGCGGGCGCAGATTCTCTGGGTCCTCGCCGCCGAACAGGCGGAGGAATCGTTGCCGCTCGTCGCTGCTCAGCCGCGCAACGGCTGCGTGAACCAGGAGGGTGCGCCGCCGCCGCTGGAGGTCTGAGGTGTTGGCCAGGGTGAGCTGGTCGCCGCCCGGGTCGGCGAGGACCCGTTCCAGCTCGGCGAACCCGGCGAGGTCGTTTTGGACCTGGAGCACCGCGCCGAGCCGCTCGGACACCCCGAGGAGCAGGTCGGCCAGGTCGCGGGGGTGGCCGCCCAGCAGCGCCGCGGTGCCAAGCGAGCAGCCCACGGTGGCCGCGGTCATGTTGGGCGCATGCGTGGCCAGGATGGCGTCCTCATCCAGGCCCTCAACCGCTGGGACGGTATCCAGGTACAGCTGTTGGGCTTGGCCGACCGCGGTCCCCAGGGCCGTGCTGAGCAGCCAGTCGGTCAACGCGGCCTGGTCGGCATGGGGCAGGCGCGAGCGCAGCACGGGCAGCGGCGCGAGGTGGGCGAGCGCGTCGCCGGCGAAGATGGCCGCGGACTGGCCTTCGGGGCCGTAGCTGGCCGCGGTGAGCGCGGCGGGGGCGGTGGGGATGCCGCCGCGCGCGTCGTCCTGGTCGACGATGTCGTCGTGGACCAGGATGGCCGCATGGCGCAGCTCGAGCGCGACGGCGACCAGGGTTAGGTCGTGGGCGGTGTGGCGCGGTCGTCCGTCTACCAGGCCGTGGTAGGCGACGAGAAACAGCAGCCCGACCAGCCGCTTGCTCGGCCGCAGGGCATAGTCCCTGGAGGTGGCGTGCAGCGCCGGGTCGGTGGTGCGGGCGAAGGCTGGCGCGAGGGTGTCGTCCGCGAACTCGCTGAGGGCGGCCTCGAGGTCGCGTTGCCACTGGACCAGTTGGGCGGGGTTCGGCGTGGGCATGGGACCTCCGGCTCGGCGGTCGCGGTCGTGGGTGGTCGTTGGGCTGTCACTGCGGCCACGGCAGGTCAACTTCCACTGACGCCTGGTAGTCGACGCCGGGCACATCGAACCCGTACAGGCGCCGCAGCTCGGCGCGGAACCACCCAGTGTCAGCCAGGGCGGCGACGTTAGCGGTATCGATCTGCTTCCACTGGTCGCGCAGTTGCGCCTGGACGCTGTCGTCGAGCTCCCAGTCGTCCAGACGCAGCCGCCCGTCAGGGTCTAGCTCGGCCGAGCCGGCGGTGGTGGCTCCGAGCAGGTGGTCCCACAGGCGGATGGCCTGCCGGACCGGCGGCTGCATGGCGTCGCCCACCACGGCGCGCAGCAGGCTCGCGTACAAGCCGATGCCCGGAATGGCGGTCGCCGCCTGCGTGACCGCCGCCCCGTTGACCGAGATGAGCGCGCCGCCGCAGGCGGCCAGCTCGCGGTCGAGCCGGGCTGCGGTGGCTTCCAGGTGGTCCTTGGCGCGGCCGATGGTGCCGTTGCGGTAGATCGCGGCGGTCACGTCCGAGCCGATGTAGGACAGCGCGACGGTCTTGAACCCGGGGGCAAGCAGCTCGTGCGCGCGAAGCGCATCGACCCACGCGGCCCAGTCCTGGCCGCCCATGACCTTGACGGTGGCGGCGATCTCGTCGTCGCTGGCCGCAGCGACAGTCATCTCCCGGACCGTGGGCGTCCCGTCGTCGTCGAACGCCAGCGTCTTGGTGTGGTGCTGGTGGCCGATGGGCTTGATGACGGACTGGTAGGTGGCGCCGCTGGCCGGGTCGGTCCGCCGTGGCGCGGCGACGCTGTAGACCAGATAGTCGACCGGGCCGAAGTCGGCCCGCAGGCGGTCGAGAACCGCCTGCTTGGTGTCGGGGTGGAAGCCGTCGCCGTTGACCGGCTCGAAGCGCAGCCCTGCGGCGCGGGCGGCATCGGCGAGCGCGCGGGTCCGGTACCACCCGGCGGAGGCCGTGCGACGGTCGGTGGCGGCCCGCTCGTAGCCCAGCCCGACGCAGGACGCGCGGTGGGTGAACAGGCTCACGATCGTGGCGGCCAGGCCGTACCCGGCGCTGGATCCGATCACGAGCACGATGGGCTGTCTGGCCGCGGCGGTGGGTTGTCGGGTCAGCGCGATCATGCTGTGCACGGTGCGGGCGCAGCCGGTCGGGTGACTGTCCAGCAGGAGCGTTTGGGTGCCCTTGGGGCGCAGGATTCGCTCGGTCATGGCTCCAGGTATTGGGTCGGCAACGGGCAGCGCATCATATCGAGTGCCCCTGGCCGGCAGCAGTGTCGACGTGGGTGCTGAGCAACCTGGTCACGACCTCGCACAGGTCGCCCACCGTCACCAGGCGCCCGATGTCTTCGTCGGGCACGAGCACGCCGTAGCGGTCTTGAAGAGACTCCACGACGTCCAGCAGGCTGAGGCTGTCGATCCCGAGATCCTCTTGCAGCCGCAGGCCTCGACCGAGGTCGGCGTCGACGGTGGCGCCGGCCTGGGCGAGAGCGGCGCGGACGGCGGGGTCGTGGCTGGCTGCTCTCATCTGGCCACCGTCCCAGCCGTGGCCGCCACGACCCGCAGGCGCCGCAGGCTGGCTTGCAGGTCACCCGCAGTGGCCACCAAGCGCGCCGGGCCGGTCGGCGCGCCGGTCGGTGTCGTTCGTTGGGCGTCGAAGTCCTCGATCAGCAGCGCGCAGGCGTCGCAGTAGCTCCCGCACCCCTTGGCCTTGGTCGCCTGGTCCACCACGCCGCGGAGCCCCTTGAGCCCCCCGCCCTCGCGGACCCTGCCGACGTAGGCGGAGGCGTTGACCCGCTCCAGGATCTCCCGCAACGGCAGCTGGTAGAGGTTGCCGAACTCGAGCCGTTCCGGGACGTTGAACGCCGCGCAGGTGTACCAGCTGCCGTCATGCTTGAGCAGCGCGGTGGGGTTGACGTAGGCGCCGACGGTGGGCGTGAAGCAGTCGAAGCAGCGGCCCATCCACTGGGCGACCGTCGTATCCCCGGGACGGCGGACCGCCGCCTGGTCGGGGAGCCGCTCGTTGTTCAAGTAGACCCGCATGGTGCTGTGGACGCGGTCGTCTGGGAAGGGGCCGTAGGTCCGCGCATAGAGGTCCTTGAGCTCGTAGATGCGGTGCCGCCGGTTGGCGGGGTCGGCGAGGCTGGACACGGCGATGTTGAGGTCCCGGTCGGTGAAGCGGGTCACGACCTCATGGAGGATGCGGCACACCCGCTCCAGCGCTGTGGTCTGCTCGCCGATGGAGACCATTAGCAGCGGGACGAAGTAGCGGTTGGCGAGCAGGCCGTGCTCGACCAGAGCGTTCAGCGTCCGTGCGC
>Ga0137368_10002854_pt1 | contig 18436 bp, 16 predicted proteins | sample SagtaG_13_FD_104917 | JGI IMG/M metagenome (GOLD analysis project Ga0137368, IMG submission 104917) | Vadose zone soil microbial communities from Sagehorn Ranch, Mendocino, California, USA - Sage1_L_100_16 metaG | ecosystem: Environmental > Terrestrial > Soil > Vadose zone | place: USA...
CGCCTTCGGGTGCATGCTCGACGTGCTCGAGGAAGCGGTGCTCCCGGGCGATGAGCTTGCCATCGCGAATGCGGAGGATGACCCCGGCCGCATCGTCACCGTCGCGGGCGAGACTGATCGCATCGGCGTCGCCACCCCCCACGACCTCCACCGTCTGCGGCTGCTCGAGCTGATCCAGCCATTTGAGTGCGTCCCGCAGCTGCGCCGCGCGCTCGTAGTCCTGCGCGTTGCTGGCCTCGTGCATGCGCTCGCGCAGCCGGCCCCGTACCTCGAGGGTCTTCCCCGAAAGGAAGAGCAGTACATCGTCGATCATGCGCCGGTAGTCTTCGACGCTCTGATAGCCGACGCAGGGCGCCTTGCAACGCTCGATATGAAAGTCGAGACACGGCCGGTCGGGTGCGTCCTGGGGCAGGTTCCACGAGCATGATCGCACCGTGAAGATGCGGCGGATGATCTTCAACGTCTGCCGCAGCGTCGCGACGTCGGTGTAGGGACCGAAGTAGCGGGCGCCGGGAATCGTGACGCGCCGGACGACCAGCACGCGCGGAAACGGCTCGGCCAGGGTGACGGCGATCTGCGGATAGCTCTTATCGTCGCGCAGCCGAATGTTGAACTTCGGCTGGTGTTCCTTGATGAGCGTGTTCTCGAGCAGCAGCGCCTGCGCTTCAGTCGGAACGATGATCGTCTCGAGGTCGGCGATTTGCCCCTGCAACACCTCCCGCTCCGGACTGCCCTGCTCGTCGGCGAAATAGTTCGGGACGCGCGACCGGAGGTTGGCCGCCTTACCGACGTACAAGATCTCCCCGGCGGCGTCTTTCCAGAGGTAGACGCCGGGGCGAGCGGGAAGTGCCGCTAGTTGGCGGGCGAGCCGGTCAGAGATTGCCAGGCGCGTATCGCGTCGGGGTGGCGGAACGCCAGAGTGAGCGCCCCGTATGCCACCCCAAAGATACCCAGCACAGCTATGCCTCGAGGGATAGGACGCCACCCGTCAGCCAAATGACCCACGCCGACACCGAGCAGGGCGGCGATCAGCGCGGCGGCGACAACCAGCCCGACGATCTGCCAGTCTGCGCGCTGTAGGATCGTACCGATCCGTTTGTCGAGGTCATAGAGGTGCAGCACCGTGTTGAACGACTGGCCGATCGATGAGCCGAGGGCTATTCCGGCTGGTCCGAATCGGCGCATGAAGAACCACGAGAGGAGCCCCGAGATCACGAGGGATGTGATCGCGATCCGCACCGGCGTGCGAGTGTCGCGCATGGCGTAGAACCCGGACGCAAACAACCTCACCGTCGACGTGCCGAGGAGCCCGATGCCGTACGCAGCAAGGACGCCACCCACCAGCATGGTGTCGTCGGCATCGAAGCGGCCGGTCTGATACAACGCCCCGACGATGTGCGGGCCGAGGGCCGCGAACGCAAACGCCGAGGGAATCACAAAGAACGCAATACGACGGAAGGCGACCGCGATACGCGCGCGGAGTTGCGCGTGCGGGGTTTCACCCACCGCGTCGCGAGAGAGCTCGGGAAGCGACACGGCCGTGACCGCCACACCGAACAGGCTGATCGGCAATTGTTGAACGAGCTGCGCGTACGAGAGACTCGCGAGTCCGCCCTCCCCGGTGTAGGAACCGAGGAACGTGTCGATCAGACCCGAGAGTTGCGCCACGCCGGCTCCGACGACCAGTGGCGCCCATGCGACGATGACGTCGCGCACGCCTTCCGTCCCCAAGCTGGCCCGCACGGCGATGCCACCGAGCAGTTTCCAGCACGAAGGGAGTTGAATCGCGATCTGCAGAACGCTGCCGAGAACCGTTCCCCAGGCGAGCGCGAGCGACATTCGGTACAGCTGCTCTGGCGGGGAAAAGCCACGGCCGGTCAGCCACGCGGCCGCGGCCATCATCGCCGCGATGCCCGCGACGTTCCACAGCGCGGGCGCTGCGTACGGCAAGAAGAATCGGCGATGCGTGTTGAGGATCCCGAGGCACCAGGCGGACACGACCATGAGCCCAGACATTGGGAACAGGATTCGAACGAGGATGGTCGTGAGCTCGCGCCGCGACGGATCGAATCCTTGCGCCACGAGCGCGGTCACCGTGGGTGCGAACGCGATGCCGATCACCGCCAGGATGCCGGTCGCGAGCAGTAAGAGCCCCAACACGGCACCGGCGAGGGCCCGCGCTGCGCGCTTGTCCGCGCGCTCGTTCAGCGCCGCATAGACAGGGATGAACGAGGCGGAGAGCGTGCCTTCACCGAGCAGGGTGCGGAGGGCGTTGGGGATGCGCAGCGCCGCGCGGAAGGCATCGGCCGCGGCGCCGTTGCCGAAATAGTGCGCGAACACGCGCTCGCGCACGTAGCCGAGGACGCGCGTAACGAGGATGCCGGCCGCCACCCGTACTGCGTGACGACCGCTGCTGCCTTTCAAGACGTGGGTTTCTTGCGGTGAGGATCTTCCAGCAGGCGCTGCATGAACTGCAGCTCTTCCCGCATCCCTGCCACCGAGCGGTGCAGATCCTCCAGCTCGGTTTCCAGCACCTCTACCTTGCGCTTCATGTCGCGCAGCTCAGGCGGGCCTTGCCCGTCCCCTCCGCTCCCCCCTCGGCCCTCTTCCATGCGCCGCGCGAACGACTTGCCGAGCGGCGAGTCGACGAGAATCGCGGCGACGGGAATCAGCAATGCGACGATCAGAATTACGGCGAGCACCCACATGGACGGATTCTATAAACCTGCTGCCCACCGCGCCACCTCCACATCGATCTGATCCAGCAGCGACAAGCTGTAGCGCGCCACGAACGACGCGGCAGTCAGTACGCGCTCCTGTGGCTTGCCGTCCGGCCGCAGCGCCGTACGGGCGCGCGCGAGCTGGCTCACCAACGTTCCGTGCGTACGCTTCAGGCTTGCGACGAGCTTCTTCTCGATTTCGTTGGTGCCCGCCAGCGCGGCGTTGCGCGCCGACTGCACGGTGCGTTCCAGCGTGGGATCGAGCTGCTGCACCTCGCCGCTGATTCTGGCGAACCGGGATTCGACGTCATCCCGCAGCTCCTTCAGAGACGCGGCGAGCTCGGGGGGTAGATCCGCTTTCGCGATCCGAGTCTCGAGGGTACCGGGCTGGCTGTCGAAGTCGGCGGGTGTGAGGCCGTGTTTGCTCAGGACTTTGTCGACGCGCGTCTCGATGATGAGCCCGGACCAGCGCGGGACATGCGCCTGTGGCGCGACGCCGAGACTCGAAAATAGCGGCGCGGCCTCGGGGAGATACTCCATCTCCCCCGGACCGCCGACGTACGCCAGCGTGGGAAAGAGCGCGGCCTCGATGACCGGCCGCAGCAGCACGTTGGGGGACAGGCGTTCGGGTGTGTCGGCCGCGATTTGTTCCAGCTGCGCCCGCGTCAATCGCTCGCCACTGCGGCGCAGGACGAAATCGCGGCCATCCTTGCGCAATCGGTCACGACCCAGCTGCCCCTCGACCATCACCGGCGTCAACCCATCGGGCAAGGTTTCGTCCAGCGCCTTCAGGATCCACGGCGCCGCCGCGCGTTTGGCATTGCGGTCGTGCGCCCGAAAGACAGCGAGCCCCGAGCCCCGAGCCCCCAGCAGCTGATTCAGCGCCTCGGCACCGGCGTCCGCCAAGTTCGCGTCGGGCCGATAACACGACTGGAGCCATTGCCGCACGTCCGGCTTGCACTCGGAATCGGGGAGCGTGGCGTCCAGGGCGTCGAGCGCCGCTCGGATCTCGGGGCCCAACAGTTCACGAAACAGCGGCACCTGCGGTGCCTCATGCGGCCGCTCGCGCAGCACGACCTTGACCAGTTCTCCATCCCGCCCCAAGACCGCAGCGTGGTTTGCCTCGGCGAAATCGTGATCGTCGCCGGCCACCCAGAACACCGGCACGACCGGCACCCCGCGTTCTTTCTCAAGCCGCTCCGCCAGGGCGATCGCGGACAAGGCTTTGTAAAGAGTGTAGAGCGGCCCTGTGAAGAGCGCGGGCTGTTGGCCGGTTGTCACGGCGAGCACTTCCCTGCCCTCGGCGAGCCGGTCGCGCCCGGGGCCCGGGAGGATAGAAGCGAGCACGTCGGGGTCCACGCGGCGTGGCTTGCCGGCGGGAATCTTCCCATCTGTCATGGGCAGCGGCGTGGACAGGATGCGTGAGATCATGCGCGAGCGGCCACCAGGATCACGCGCGGCGTATCGTGCCCGGCCGCCGTGCCGTCGTAATTTCCAAACCGCGCAGCGACCCGAAGGCCGGCGTCCGTGAGCAGTGCTGCCAGCTCGTCGGCGCTATACAGGCGCACGCGCTCCTGAAACCGGCGACCCTCATCGCGCAACTCGATCTCCTTGATCACAAAGCGGTTTGCCGCATCGATGCGGCGTGTAATCATCACATCGCGATTCTTGGCCTGTTCGGGGACTTTGAGCGTGCGTCGTACCTGTTCCGCGTTGAGATAGTCGAGCACGAAATGACCGCCGGGTGCGAGCGCGGCCGCCACCTGGCCGACCACGCGACGGTTCTCGTCATCGTCCAAAAAGTAACCGAATGACGTGAAGAGATTCACCGCCAGCGCAAAACTGCCGTCGCGAAACGGCAGCGCCCGCATATCCCCGCGCACCAATGCTCCGCTGCTCCGCTCGCGCGCGCGCCGCAACATGGCTCGCGACAGATCGAACCCCACGACCTGCCCGCCTCCCCCCCAGCGCGCCAGCTCGGCGGCGTGGCGTCCCGGCCCGCAGGCAAGATCGAGGATGCGATCGCCCGATCCCCACGGGACGACGCGGCGGATCAGCGCGACCGCGCGGCGTGCATCCTCATCGTCGCGGTGTGGATAGAGGGCATGATACTCCTCGCCGAACCATTGCTCGAACCACTCGGTCATTCGACGAAGACGTCCGCTCTGAACGTGAAAACGTGGGTTGCCGGTTCCCGCCAGCTGCCCGGTGCGAGTCCCGCTTTGTGACACACGGCGTTCAGGAACGCCTCGGGCCCGAATCCGTGCTCGGTCGCTACCTGCGGCAACAGCACCGCCTGCGCGCGCCCCCGGCGCACCAGCAACCCGTCGCGTCCAATCACCAGGCGGCACAGGTCGGCGGGCTCGGCGCGCACGGGTTCGCCGAGGACCGAGATCTCGATCCGTAATGCGCGCAACTCATCGAGCTGCACCGGCGGAAAGCGGGGATCGGAACGGGCCGCCGAAACCGCGACTTGCCGGATGAGCTCGCCGAGCGGCCGGTCGCCGGTCACCTGGCCAACGCAGCCACGCAGATCGTGTCCTTCCTGTTCCTCGAGCGTCACGAACGCCCCGCGGTGCAGCGCCGCAGCCGGAATGTCGGGCAGCTCCGGGGGTGAGCGGCCCGCGAGCGCCGCTTCGATGGCGCCACGTGCCAGCGCGAGCAGCGCGGCGCGATCGCCAGGTGTCAGGTCAGGTTCCGCGATGGTATGGCTCTCCGCGACGGATCGTGTGGGCACGATAGAGTTGCTCGTACAGAACCACGCGTGCCACCTCGTGCGGCAACGTGAGCTGCGACAGGCTCCAAAGCCGCTCCGCCGTGCGTAGGACGTCGTCCGGCAGGGTGTCGGCACCACCGAGCGCGAAGACCACGTCCCGTCCGTCCATCTCCCACCGTTCCGTCCATTCTGCGAGCTGGACCGAGGACCACTCGTCGCCGCGACGCGTCAACGCCACGAGGCGCGCGCCCTCGGGAACCGCCCCCAGGACCCGCGCCTCGTCCTTCGCCTCATGCTCCTCGACCTTCGTATAATGCCGCAAGCGGTCCAGATACTCGTCACACACTGCGCGGAGCGCTGCGTTCTTCATGCGCCCCACCGCGACGATGCGATAGCGCATCAGGCATACATGCCGCGCAGCCGGTGCATCCCTGCGACGCGGTCCACCGCGACGATGTACGAGGCGATACGGTTCGCCACTTTGTGCCGCTCCGCCATCGCCATCACCTCGCCAAAGGACCGCACCAGAATCGTCTCGAGTCGGCGATTGACGGTCTCCTCGTCCCAGAAATACCCGCCGCGGTCCTGGACCCATTCGAAGTAACTCACCGTGACGCCGCCGGCGTTCGCGAGGATGTCGGGAATCACGAAGACGCCCTTGTCCTCGAGAATCTTGTCGGCGGCGGCGCTGGTGGGTCCGTTCGCGCCTTCGCAGATGATCTTGGCTTTGATGTGGGGGGCGTTCTTGCGGGTGATCACGTTCTCGGTCGCGGCGGGAATCAAGACGTCGCAATCGACGGTCAATACGTGCTCGTGCGGAATCGTTTCGGCTTTGGTGTAGCCGGCGAGCTGACGGTGCTCCTTCGCCCATTTGATCAGGTCCTGCACGTCGAGACCCTTGGGGTTGTGGAGAGCGGTCGACTTGTCGGACACGGCGACGATGGTGGCACCCTCCCGGGCCATCAAATCCGCCGCGATGGAGCCGACGTTACCGAAGCCCTGGACCGCGATGCGCGCACCCTTGAGACTCATGCCCAGCTTCGCCAGCGCCTCACGGGTGACGATCATGCAGCCGCGCCCGGTCGCCTCCCGGCGGCCGAGGGATCCGCCCATCTCGACGGGCTTGCCCGTGACGACGGCAGTCACGGTGTGGCGTTTGTGCATGGAGTAGGTGTCCATGATCCACGCCATCACGCGCTCGTTGGTGTTCACATCCGGCGCGGGGACGTCGGAATCGGGTCCGAGCGTTTCGATAATGCTCGACGTGTAGCGTCGCGTCACTCGCTCCAGCTCGGCCATCGACATCGCGCTCGGGTCGCAGACGACGCCGCCTTTGGAGCCTCCGAACGGGATGTTCACCAGGGCGCACTTCCAAGTCATCCAGGCGGCCAGCGCCTTCACCTCTTCGAGCGTCACGTTAAGGTCGAAGCGGATGCCGCCCTTGGCGGGCCCGCGCGAGGTGTTGTACAAGACGCGATAGCCGGTGTAAACCTCCACCTCCCCGCTGTCGCGCAGGATGGAAACGGAGACGATGATCTGTTTTTCGGGATTGCGGAGGACTTTGTAGAGGCCGCGATCGAGATTGAGCAGTTTCGCGGCGTGATCGAAGCGCTCCATCATCGCCTCGAAGGGATTCTCCTCGGCGAGAAAGGTCTGCTTGTCGGGACGGATAATCGCTGGTTCGCTCATACGACCCTTTTCAGGACCCCTTCCAGGACGTGTTCGACGGCGTGGCCGTTGAATTCCCAGCGCAACGCGAGTTGCGCGACGAGCGGCTCCGGCGCGTCCGCCGGCCAGCGGCTGCGCAGCTTCACCGCGTCCTTTTCGGTGATTACAACATAATCGGCGTCTTGCGCGGCCCGCGCGAGCCGGGCGACGTCGCCCGGAGGATAGGCGTGATGATCTTGATATGCCGTGAGTTGCACGCTGGCGCCGAAGGCGCGCACCTGCGCGGCGAAGCTCACGGGATCGGCGATCCCCGCGGCGACGATCACTCGGCTCTTGGCAAGCGCCGACAGCGCCACGCGCCGGCCCGACTTGAGTCCCGCCAATCCGTCGAGCGCGAGATGAACCCCAGCCACGACGGCCAGCGGCCAGCGAGCCGCGAGACGCCCCGCGAGCGCGCGCGACTCGGCGACGGCCGCACGGCGCCGCGTCACGACGATGACATCCGCGCGGCCCAAGGCGCTCCAGTCTTCCCGCCAGGGACCGGCCGGCAGCGGCCACGCGACGTGGCGTGGGGGAGCGCTCTCCGTGCTCACCACGGCGACGTTGACATCACGCCCGACATTGAGCCGCTGATAGGCATCATCGAGCACGAGGACGCGCGCTCCCTGGGCGCGCGCCTTCTCGGCGCCGGCCAACCGGTCGGCGTCGGGAACGACGATCGCATCCGGCACGAGCCGCTGATGCACCGCCTGCTCGTCGCCGCGATAGCCCCGTAGCAGGATGCCCGGCTTGACGCCACGGCTCGCGAAGAACGCCGCGGTCCACGCGGCCAGGGGCGTCTTCCCCGCTCCGCCGACGGCGAGATTGCCGATGGCGACTGCCGGCAACGGCAAGGGCCGCCGCCGCAGCCAGCCGCGGGCGTAGGCGCTCGCCCGCGCGCTCATGAGTGTTCGATAGGCGAACGCGAAAGGAAGGAGCACGCCGCGCGCCGCCCGCGCCGGCGCGGCGTTGCTCCACCACAGCCACTGGGCGATGCGCTGGGCGCTCACGACGTTCCGTTGACTTCGTGCAGACTGCGCGTCACGGCCTCGATCCCTGCGCGGAGGCCTTCCTTTTTCGGAGCGATCTGGATCGGCGCGCTATAGCGCACATCGATCGCCGCGAAGGGCTTGGGAATGCACATACGATCCCACGATTGGAGATACCATGCGGACGACGTTCGTGCGCCCGCCGCGACGATCGGCACGCCCGCATGTTGCGCGGCCGCGACCGCACCCGGTTGTACGCGCTCGCACGGGCCGCGCGGTCCGTCCGGCGCCAGCGCGACGATCGCGCCCGCCTGCAGGGCGCGGACGATGCCCAGCAATCCGACCTCGCCGCCGCGCTGCGTGGAGCCGCGCACCGACTTGTAGTCCCATCCGTCCGCAAGATCGGCCAGGTACTCGCCGTCGCGGTGCCGGCTGATGAGCAACACCAGTCCTTCGCCCTTGTGCAGGGCGAGCAACGGGAGGATCCGCGAATGCCACAGCACGAAGATGAACGGCGGCTTCCAGGGCTGCAGGCCGCTCTCGCGAAAGCGCCAGGTCGCCGCGAGCGTCTTGATCGCGGGCGGCCCCAACGCCTTCGCGATCGGCTCCGCCCACCGCAACTTCATCGGATCAGGCCCGCGGCCAGCTCCGCGACGCGGTCGGCCGCCCCAGGCGCACCCAAGCGGTCGCGCACGAGCCGCAGCCCTTCGCGCTGGCGCCGGGTCACGGGGTTCGCCGCGTCGAGCAGCGGCAGTACGCCGTCGGCGAGCGTTTCCGCCCTGGCGCGGCGCTGCAGGAACTCGGGCGCGACTTCGTAGCCCGCCACGAGATTGACGAGACCTACCCACGGCACCTGCAGCAGCCGGAATGCGATGTACGACGTGATGGGATGGACGCGATACGTGATGACCATCGGCACGTCGGCGATCGCCGCCTCGAGCGTCGTCGTGCCCGACTTGCAGATCCCCGCGTCCGAAGCCGAGAACGCGAGCAGCGGATCACCCATGTGCACGGTGATCGCGCCCGGGTCCGGATATTCTGCTTCCGGGGTACCCGCCACGATGATCTGTACGTCGGGGCGCGCGGCGGCGACGCGCGCCGCGGCCTCGCGAAAGATCGGCCAGTGCCGCCTCACCTCCTGGGCGCGGCTCCCCGGAAACAAGCCGAGTGTCTGCCGCTGCGGCTCGAGTCCGAGGACTCGACGGGCGTCGGCCCGCGCGGGCGGCGCCGGCCGGTCCTTGAGCGGGTGCCCCACGAACGTCGCGGCGACCCCGCGCTCGCGAAAAAACTCCTCCTCGAACGGCAAGATGACCGCGAGCTGATTCACGGGGGCGAGCTTGCGTACGCGCTTGGGCCCCCACGCCCACATCTGCGGCGCGATGTAGTAGAGCACGGGGATGCCGGCGGCGGCGGCCGCGGCGGCCGCGCGCAGGTGATAACCGGGATAATCCACCAGAATCACGAGATCGTAGCGTTTGTCTCGAAAAGTCTTCTGGATTCGCCGCAGCAACCGGTAATGCGCCGGAATCTTGGCGATGGCCTCGACAAATCCGACGACGGAATACGATTCCATCCGGTCGAGCACGCGGACCCCCGCGCGCTCGAGCAACGGGCCGCCGAGGGCTTCCAGCTCGAGCCCTGGAAGACGGCGGCGCAATGCGGTCGCCACCGCCGCGGCATGCGCGTCCGCGGACGGCTCTCCTGCCGAGATGTAGATCCGAGTCACGGCCGCGCCGCGGCGAGCGGCGAGGCACTGATGGCGTCGGCGACGCGATAGGCGAGGGTCAGTGCCTGCAGCCCGGCTGCGCCAGTGACCACGACGTCGCCGTCGCCGCGCACCGCGCGCAGGAAGCTCTCGAGCTCGAGCTTCAGAGGCTCGGCCTCGGGTGCGTCGAGCCGCACGTGCTCGACGATCTCTTCGATCCGGGTCGCGCCGAATCCCTGCCATCCCGATTTCAGCCGGTAGAAATGGCCGTTGCCCTGGGCGAGATCCAGCGAAAAGTATCCCGTCGGCTGGAAGATGCGCAGCTTGCGCGTGCGCTCGCGCGACACGCGGCTCGCGGTGATGATCGCAACGGCGCCGTTCGCGAACTCGACACGGGCGTTGGCGATGTCCACGTGGGGGGTGAGGATCGGCACCCCGGTCGCGCGAACCTCGCCGACCTCCGACCGCACGAGCTCCAGGATGAGATCGAGATCGTGAATCATGAGGTCGAGGATCACGGCGACGTCAGTGCCGCGCGGCTGGAACGGCGCCAGGCGCTCCGTTTGGAGAAACCGGGGCTCCTCGAGGTATGGGACCGCCGCACGCACCGCCCGATTGAATCGTTCGACGTGACCAACCTGAAGACACAGGCCGCGCTCCCGGGCCGTCTGCACGAGCTGCTCGGCGCCGGGCAGCGTATCGGCGAGCGGCTTTTCGACCAAGGCATGCAGTCCCCGCTCGAGCACCGGCAGCGCCACTTCCACGTGCGCCGGCGTCGGGACCACCACCGTGGCGGCTTCGACTCGGTCCAGCAGGGCGCCCAGGGAAGGATGCGCGACCGTTTCGAGCTCTTTGGCAACGTGCGCCGCGCGCGCCGGATTGATGTCATAGATGCCCACCAGCTCCGCGCCCTCGATCTTTCTGAGGAGCCTGGCATGGTGAAAGCCCAGGGCGCCGGTGCCGATCACGCCGACGCGCACGGGCCGGACGGTCGTTCCTCGCCTCACACCATGACCCCGCGCCGCGACCCCTCGATGAACCGCAGGAACGTTTCGACCTCCGGAACCTGCGCCAGCTCCACGCGGGCGCGCGCGATGCCCTGGCTCACCGTGAGTTCCGAGTTGAACACCAGCCGGTAGGCGCGCTTCAACGCGAGCTTCACATCCGGGGAAAACCCGGCGCGCTGCAGGCCGACCGAGTTGAGCCCGTACAAATGGACCGGATTGCCGGCCGCTTTTGTGTACGGCGGGACGTCCTGGTTGACCCGCGACGCGCCACCCACGAAGGAATACGTGCCGATGCGGACGAACTGATGGATCGGGACGAGCCCGCTGATGATGGCGCGGTCGTCCACGGTGACGTGGCCAGCCATCTGCACGCCGTTGGCGATGATCACGTCGTTGCCGATGACGCAGTCATGCGCGATGTGCACGTAGGTCATGAGGAAGCAGCGCGCCCCCACCGTGGTCTTGCCGGTCGCGGTGCTGCCGCGGTTGATCGTGCAGTATTCCCGAATGATCGTGCCGTGGCCGATTTCGACCCACGTCTCCTCGCCCTTGTACTTCAGGTCCTGCGGATCGTTGCCGATGACCGTGCCATAGCCGATCTTCACGCCCTCGCCGACGCGCGTATTGCGCTCGAGGACGGCGTGGGCCGCGATGGTGCCGTGCTCTCCCACCGTGACGCGCGGCCCGATCACGCAGTACGGCCCGACCGACACGTCGGCGCCGAGCTCGGCGGTGGGATCGATGAGCGCGGTCCGGTGGATCACTTATCGACCACCATCGCCATCATTTCCGCCTCGGCGACGACTTGTCCGTCCACGAAACCGGCTCCCTTCATCCGGCACGTCTTGCCGCGGAATTGCAGCATGTCGAGCTCGAAGCGGATCTGGTCCCCCGGCACCACGGGACGGCGGAACTTGACGTTATCGAGCGACATGAAGTACACGACTTTGTTCGCCGTGTCCTGGCCCTCGAAATGGCTCATTAACAGCATGCCGCCGACCTGCGCCATCGCTTCGATAATGAGCACGCCCGGCATGATGGGATGACCCGGGAAGTGCCCCTGAAAGAACGGCTCGTTGATCGTCACGTTTTTGATGCCCACGATCCGTTTCTGCCCTTCCACCTCGATGATCCGGTCCACGAGCAGGAACGGATATCGGTGCGGCAGATAGTCCATGATCTTGCTGATGTCCATCGCGGGCATTCCGGTGCGCCTCCCTGCGCGAGCGAGCGCCCGCGCCAGCGCGATGTTGCCGCCATGGCTGGGCCGCGTCGCCACCACATGAGCCTGAATCCGCGCGCCGGTCAGCGCCAGATCCCCTACGATGTCCGCCGCCTTGTGCCGCACGAACTCGTCCGGCCAGCGCAGCTTCCCGCCGTGCACCACGCCGCGCTCGTCGAGCACGATCGCATTCGTTTCCGATGCGCCTTTGATCAACCCGCGCGCCTGCAGCTCGGCCACCTCATGCGTGAAGCCGAACGTGCGCGCCGGCGCGAGCTCGGCCGCGAAGTGTTCCGGAGTGACTTCGTAGGTCCCGGCCTGCCGCCCGATCAGCGGATGCGGCCATTCGATCGACACCGTGAGCCGCAATGTCTTCGCCGGGGCGACGATATAGGCGGCGTCTTTATCGGTGACGGTGAAGGGCGCCGCCACCGTCAGCACCGTCGGCTCGCCCCCGACCGCCACGGGCTCCGCTTTGACCAACGCATCGAAGTATGGCTGCACACTACCGTCGAGAATCGGCGGCTCGGGACCCGTGAGCTCGATCGTCAGGTCGTCGATCACGTGCGCGGCGACGGCCGCCAACAGGTGCTCGACGGTGTGAATCGTGGCGTTGCCGTGGCCGATTGCGGTGCGGCGCTCGACCGCCTCGACTTCGGTCAGCCGCGCCGGGACCTCGGGCTTGCCGGCGAGATCGGTTCGGCGGAAGACGATTCCCTGCCCGGCGGGCGCGGGCAGAAACGTCGCTTCCGTCGCCGCGCCGGTGTGGAGCCCGATACCACGCAGCGCCGCGCTGCGCGTGACGGAACGTCTAGTGGTCTGGGCTATTGGAGCCAGGTTTCACGAGAGCTTCGAGCTCATCCACGATCTTGGCGAGACGGTACATCGCGGCCTGGGCGCGGAGCAGCTCGCGGTGCGGGCGAGCGGGATACCCCGACACCGTCGCACCGGCCGGAATGTCCGCGATTATTCCCGACTGCACGAGCAGCCGTGCCCCCTGTCCGATCGTGATGTGATCCGCGATACCCGATTGCCCTGCAATGATCACGTCGTCCTCCACCTGACAGCTTCCGGCGATGCCGGCGTGCGCCATGATGAGGCAGCGGGCGCCGATCCGCACGTTATGGGCGATGTGGACGAGATTGTCGATCTTCGTGCCCGATCCGATCACGGTATCGTCCACACTGCCGCGGTCGATGCACGTGTTCGCGCCGATCTCGATGTCGTCCCCGATCAGGCAGCGGCCCACGTGCGGGATCTTGCGGTGCGCCTCGCCGCCCTTACCGGGGACATATCCGAACCCATCGCTCCCCAGCACCGCACCCGCATGCACGATCACGCGTTTGCCCAGGGCGGTACCCGGATAGAGCGTGACGCCCGGATACAGCTCGGTGTCATCCCCAACCGCTACGCCGTCGCCGAGCACGCATCCCGCGCCGATGCGGACGTTGCGCCCGAGCTGCACCTCGCGACCGATGCTCACCTGCGGACCGATCGCGACCGGCTCCTGCCAGGTGGCGCCCCGGCCCACGACGGCCGTGGGATGGACGCCGGCCTCCCAGACGGCCTGCGGATACAGCACGGGAAGCACGACCAGCAGCGCGGCGTGCGGCTCGGGCACGACGATGCGCGTTTCGGGTCCGCCCGTGGCCGCCTCGAACGCCGGCGCGACGAGCACCACGGAAGCGCTGGTGCGCTCAAAGTAGGGGACGTACCGGGGTGAGGCAAGAAAAGAGAGGTCGCCGGGACCCGCACGCTCGAGCGGCGCGATCCCGGCGACCGTTACCGTGCCCGGCCCCACCAGCCGTCCGCCGGTGAGGGCCGCGATTTCACTCGCGGAGAGCGGCCGCGTTCCCGCCGAATTCATCGGGGGAGGAGCGCGAGCCGCCCGGTTACTGCGCCTGCGCGAGGCGCTGCAGCACCCGCGCCGTGATGTTCAGCGCGGGATCCGCCGCGGCGACGAATCCCCCGGCGGCGTCGGCATCCAGTATCACTGAATAGTTCATTTCAGCGCGGATGCCCTGTATCACGGACTGGATGCGCGCGCGGAGCGGTCCCAGCAGCTCCTGCTCCCGTTGCTGCAGGCGATCCTGGAGCTGGCTGGAGCGCTGCTCTATGCGTTGCTGCATCGCCTGCAGGTCCTTCTGTTTCGCCTGCCGCGCCGCGGGCGACAACACGAGCGACTGCTGGTCGAAGACCTGCACCGCGGAATCGAGCTGCTGCTGCAGCCGCTGCACTTCGGTTTGGGAGGCCTGGAACTCCTTGCGATACGTCGACTCGGCAACCGCGTAGCCGGGCGTGGCGTGCAGGATTTCCTGCGAGCTGATGAACGCGATCTTGACCGGCGCCGTCGCGGACGAGGCGCCTTGCCCGCGCAGGACAGTGGGTGCCGCGAGTGCGGCGACGACGGCGGCGAGCGACACGAGCACGAGACGCTGCATAACGCTGGAACTCCCGATGTAGGACGTGAATCAGGCTTAGAAGAAATTGCCGAGCTTGAAGTGCAGCTTCCAACCGGGCTTGGGCCGTCCGAAGATATCGACTCGGTCGAATCCGTACGCGTAATCGATGCCGAGCGGTCCGAGCGGCGAGATGACGGCCGCGCCGATCCCGGCGCCCCGGAACAGCCGCGTGGGATCGAATTGCGCGGGCCGCGACCAGACGTTGCCGGCGTCGAAGAACGTCGAGAGGTACAACATCTGCGAGAGGCGCATCCCCAGCTCGCCCGTCATCGAGAAGAACGCTTTGCCGAACGCGTTGGGGCTCGCGCCGTTGGCGCTCGCGTTGGGATCGTAGCCGAACGGTGTGATCGACGCCTCGTCGTAGCCGCGCAGCGGAATGAAGAACTGTGTGCCACCCAGCGTGAAGAGCTGCTCGAAGAACGGCGAGTTGCCGAACACGAATCCGGACCGCGTCGAGAAGCCGAGCACGAACTTCACGTTGGACGTCGCCGGATTGCCGATCGTGCCGATCGGCGCGTAGAAGTGCCCTTCCACGTCGACGCGCTGGAAGTTGCCCGACCCACCGAGCAGACCGCCGCTCTGCGACAGCCCGAGCTGCACCATCGTCCCGGCCGTCGGGAACGGCAGGTCGATGCGCGTGTCGCGCATCAACGACGCTCCGACTGTCGAGCGCACGCAGTCGTTACAGCGAAACGCGCTCGAGAACGCCAAGTTGGTGGACGACCCGGTAAAGCTCTGCTGATCGATCCCGTACGACAGGAAGAGCCGCGTGTAGTTGTCGCCGAATACCGGGAAGCCGAACTGCAAGCTCGCTCCGCGCCGCCGCAGACGGCCGACGTCCGCGATGATGTAGCGGACCCGCGTGTTGTGCACCCCGATCGTGGCGGAGATGCGTGATTCGTGGACGGCAGGATCGGTGAACGAGACGTCGAAATCGTTGATGTTCTTGCCGAACTGCCACTGGAACCGGCCGCGCTTGCCCTGGCCGAACAGGTTGGGCTCGTCGAGGCCGAGGAAGCCGCCGACACCCGTTCCCTGCCCGACCGACGCGCCGAAGTTGATGTTGCCGGTGCGCTTCTCCGAGACACGGAACACGACGTCGATGTCGCCTTGATCGTTGGCCGGCTTCGTATCCGGGAACGGCATCGGCTGATTGAAGAAGCCGAGGTTCGAGACGCGCTGGTAGGAGGCGATCAGGGCGTCCTGGCGGAAGACGTCGCCGGGGACCATCACGATGGCCTCACGGATCACACGGTCGTGCGTGACGTCGTTGCCGCGGATCTCCACGTGGTTCACGATCGCCGGCTGGCCTTCGGTGATCACCCAGCGGAGGTCGACGACCGGCTTGCCGTCGGGCGCGGTCCGCCGCAACACGTCGGGCCGCACGTTGACGTAGATGTAGCCATTGTTGTAGTAGAGCGTCTGCAGCTTGCGCGTGGCATCCTGCCACTGCTGGTCATCGAAAAACGCGATGTGCCGCTTGCCGCCCAGGCCCAGCAAGCCGGTGCGCTGCTCCCCGGCGAATGGATAGAAGGTCTGGAGATCCTCGGTCGAGAAGCGCCGGTTGCCCACGATTTCGAATGCGCCGATCCGGTAGGGCTCGCCCTCGCTGACGTTCACGACGAGCGTCGCCTTCCCGGTCGCCTCGTGCACGATGAGCGTGTCGTCGAGCACCTGGAAGTCCACGAACCCCTGCTTGCCGTAGAACGAGGGCAGGTTCTGGTGCAGATCCTCGGCGATCCTGTCGTCATTGTACTCACCGGACCGGAACCACCAGAACCCTTCGGGGCGCGAGCGCATCTGGGCCGCGAGCTGCTCGTCCGTGAAATGCGTGTTGCCCTGAAAATCGACGCGCGCGATGGCGACGCGGCGCCCCTCGTCAATGTCGAAGATCACGCGGACGCCCGAGGAATCCCGTTCGTAGACGTACAGCGGCTTCGTGTGGGCGAGGTAATAGCCTTGCGCGTGGTACAGCGAATCGATGCGGGCGCGGGCGCGTGCCACACCGGCCGGATCGAGCGGCCGGCCCTCGGCGAGGACCACCTTGTCGCGGACGCTGTGCTCGGCCAGGCGCTGCACGCCGCGCAGCGCCCACTTGACCAGCAGCGGCCGCTCGCGCACGCGAATGACGAGCACGTTCTTGCCGGCGGCGGTTGGCGATTGCGTCACGGCGACGTCGTCGAACTGGCCGCTGTTGTAGAGCGCCTGGACGGCCCGCTGGACGTCGCGATAGTTGATGGCGCGGCCCGGCACGAGACCGCTGATCTGGATGATGCTGATGACGCTATTGCGGCGCTGTCCCACCACCGCAATCGAGTCGGGGACCGGCGTTTGAGCGCCCCCCGCCACTCCGGCCTGTGCGGCGCACAGGCCCGGGGCGGCGGCGGCGAGACTCAATAAGAATGGAAGAGTGAGCCGGCGGATCACGCCTTCGAGCCGGAGAGTGCCCGGAACGCCAGGCGCTCCTTGTCGGGGGCGACGTCCACCTCGATCTCGTCACCCTTTGCGAAATCTCCGACGAGGATCTTCTCCGACAGCGGGTCCTCGACGTATTTCTGAATCGCGCGCTTGAGCGGGCGTGCGCCGAAGTGTTCATCGTAGCCGTGATCGACGAGGAAGTCGGTCGCCGCCGGCGTCAGCCGCAGCGTCAACTCCTCTTCACCCAGACGCTTTTGCACGTCGCGCGCCAGAATGGCGACGATCAGCGTGATGTGCTCCCGATTGAGCGCGTGGAATACGATCACGTCGTCCAGACGGTTCAGGAATTCCGGATTGAAGACCTTGTTGACCTCTTCCTTCACCTTCTCGGACATCCGCTCGAACTCGTTCTTGGCATCGGGTTGCCCGAAGCCGAGCGTCTTGCCCTTCACGACGTCGCGCGCGCCGACGTTCGAGGTCATGATCACGACGGTGTTCTTGAAGTCGATCAGTCGCCCGTAGTTGTCCGTCAGATGCCCTTCGTCGAGCACCTGCAGCAGGATGTTGAACACGTCGGGGTGCGCCTTCTCGATCTCGTCGAGCAGCACCACGGAATAGGGCTTGCGGCGGACCGCCTTGGTCAGCGTGCCGGAGTCTTCGTACCCGACATACCCCGGCGGCGCGCCGATCAGCCGGCTCACCGAGAACTTCTCCATGTACTCCGACATATCGACGCGAATCAGCGCCTGGGCGTCCGCGAACAGGAAGCGCGCGAGCGCGCGCGCCAATTCGGTCTTGCCCACGCCCGTGGGACCGCTGAAGATGAAGGAGCCGATGGGCCGCTTCGGATCCTTGAGGCCCGCCCGGCTGCGCCGGATCGCCCGCGAGATCACCTGGATCGCTTCGTTCTGCCCCACGACGCTGGTGTGCAGCTCGTCTTCCATCCGCAGCAGGCGCGCCGTCTCCGCTTCCTGGAGCCGGGTCACGGGGATGCCGGTCCAGCGCGACACGATGAACGCGACGCCTTCCTCGCTGATCGTCGGCCGCCGGGTCTGACGCTCCCGCTCCCATTCTTCCTGCTTGCGGCGAATCTCGGCCTGCAGCTCGCGCTCGGAGTCACGCAACGACGCGGCTTTCTCGAAATTCTGATCGCGTACCGCGGTTTCCTTGTCGCCGTTGATGCCCTCGAGCTTGTCCTTCAGCTCGGCGACCTCGGGCGGCGGCACCTGGGCCGCCAGACGGGCGCGCGCGCCCGCTTCGTCGATCACGTCGATCGCCTTGTCGGGGAGGAAGCGGTCCGTGATGTAGCGCTCCGACAGCTTCGCGGCCTCGATCAGCGTCTCGTCGGGAATAATGACGCGGTGATGATCTTCGTACCGCTTCCGCAGCCCCTTGAGGATCTCGATCGTCTCCTCGACGGTTGGCGGATCGACGATCACCGTCTGGAAGCGGCGCTCCAGCGCGCCGTCCTTTTCGATGTACTTGCGGTA
>Ga0137368_10002878_pt1 | contig 18386 bp, 13 predicted proteins | sample SagtaG_13_FD_104917 | JGI IMG/M metagenome (GOLD analysis project Ga0137368, IMG submission 104917) | Vadose zone soil microbial communities from Sagehorn Ranch, Mendocino, California, USA - Sage1_L_100_16 metaG | ecosystem: Environmental > Terrestrial > Soil > Vadose zone | place: USA...
ACATCGTGCAATGAATATTTCTTTGCCGGCGGAACGATGGCCGCGCGCTGATCCTCGGTCGTCGCATGGAGCGAGATCGCGAGGTTGGGCATGAGCTCTTCCTGCGCAAGCCGGTCGAGCATCGGGACGAGGCCCACCGTCGAGAGCGTCACGCGGCGCGGACCTACTGACAGGCCCTGCTCCTCATTGAGCATTCTGAGCGCCTTCATCGTCTGGTCGTAATTGTGGAGCGGCTCACCCATCCCCATCAGGACGATATTGAACGGCGCGTCGCCGAATTCCAGCGTGTGCGCAAGCACGCGCACCTGTCCCGCGATTTCCCCGGCCGTCAAATGACGCAGGAGTCCCATCTTGCCGGTCAAGCAGAACGCGCAGCCCATGGCGCAGCCGACTTGAGTGGAAATGCAAAACGTCTGCGCCGGCGTGTCCGGAATGAAGACCGATTCGATCTTCTTTCCATCGCCGAGTCGCAGGACGAACTTCTGCGTGCCATCGGATGAGAAATCGCGACGGACGATTTCGGGCGTGCGGACGATGAATTCCTCGGAGAGCCTCGCGCGAAGCGCCCGGCTGAGGTCGGTCATCTGGGCGAAGTCAGTGACGCCCCGCTTCCAGATCCAGCGGTAGATTTGACGGGCGTGGAAGCGCGGGTACCCGCGACCCTGGAGCAGCGCTTCCATCTCGGCAAGGTCCAATTGACCGAGATCGATCGGCTTGTGCCGCCGAAGCTCCTCGCCCGAGATGGGAGCGGAGGCGGAGCTTGCACCGATCATGTGGCCATGATATCATTCCCTTTTAATTCCTTGCGCTGCAACGAGTTAGAGCAGCGCATTCCCCGACAATCTTGAGCGCTTCCAGCATTCGCCGCGAGACTCTCGCGAACGGTCTTCGTCTCGTGACCGAAGCGATGCCGCATGTGCGATCGGTGTCGATCGGCGTTTGGCTGACTCGTGGCTCGCGTCATGAGCCGGACGCGCATACCGGCATTGCGCACTTTGTCGAGCACATGCTGTTCAAGGGCACGACAACGCGCTCGGCTGAGGACATTGCTCAGCAGGTTGACTCGATCGGCGGCCAGCTGGACGCCTTCACATCGAAGGAGTACGCGGGCTACTACATCAAAGTCCTCGACGAGCATCTCCCGCTCGCGATCGATTTGCTTTCCGATCTGGTTTCCAATCCGACGTTCGCCGACGAAGAGATCGAACGCGAGAAGAAAGTGATCCTCGAAGAGATCAAGATGGTCGAGGATACGCCCGACGATCTCGTTCACGAACTTTTTGCGGAGCGGTTCTGGAACGGACATCCGCTCGGCCGTCCAATTCTCGGAACGCCGGAGAGCGTGTCCGCGCTCGATTCTCAGACGTTGCGCGACTATTTCCAGGATGTCTACGTCGCGCGAAATTTCGTCGTCGTGGCCGTCGGGAATCTCGAGCACGATCGACTGCGAGCGCTCGTCGAGCGGGCCTTTGCAACGATCTCGGTTGACGGCTCGGCGATAGACAACCGGCAACCGGTGATGTCGCCTGGCGTCGAGGTCCGCCACAAAGAGCTCGAGCAAAGTCACGTCTGTTTCGGCACGCCTGGGCTGCCGCAGAATCATCCGGACCGGTACGCTGCGTACGCGCTCAACACCGTGCTCGGTGGCTCGATGAGCTCGCGGCTGTTTCAGAACGTCCGTGAGAAACGCGGCTTGGCTTACGCGGTGTTTTCGGGCTTGAGTGCGTACCACGACGCGGGCTCGTTCAGCATTTATGCCGGCTGCGCCAACGAAGCGGTTCGCGAGTTGATCGACGTTGTCGTGTCCGAGATTCGCCAACTGAAGGGCGAGTCTCTTGGCGCCGACGAGCTCAGGCGGGCAAAGGATCACCTCAAAGGCTCGCTGATGCTCAATTTGGAGAGCACGTCGAGCCGGATGTCGCATCTCGCGCGGCAGGAGATTTATCACGATTTCACCGACGGTCTCGACGAGATACTCGCGGGAATCGAGGCGGTTGCTGCAAACGACGTCGCGCGCCTCGCGGACGACTTCTTCCGCAATGGATCGCTCGGCGTGACGGTTCTGGGCAATGTGAACGACCTTCTGGTCGAGAAGGAGCAGCTCGCGCTCGGATGATTGCCCGCTACACGCATCCCGAGATGGGTCGAATCTGGAGCGACCAGCGTAAGTACGAAACGTGGCTCCAGGTGGAACTGGCGGCCGCAGATGCCATGGTGGCGGCCGGCATCGTACCCGCAGATGCCGCACGCGAGCTGAAAGCAACAGCGCGATTCGACGTCGCTCGCATCGAAGAAATCGAGCAGGTCACGCAGCACGACGTGATCGCATTCACGACTGCCGTCGGCGAGCACGTCGGACCGGCGGCGCGGTGGCTGCACTTCGGTCTGACCTCCTCTGACGTGATCGACACTGCGCAAGCATTGCAGATGGTGGAGGCGTGCGATCTGATCCTCGCCGACGTGTCGGCGCTCCAACGCGCGGTCCGTGAGCGCGCGTTCGAACATCGACTGACGCCGATGATTGGCCGGACACACGGCGTGCACGCGGAGCCAATGACGTTCGGCTTGAAGCTGGCGCTCTGGCACGCTGAATTGGACCGGGCCGGCGAGCGGATCACGCGTGCGCGCGAGCGCATTCGAGTCGGCAAGATCTCGGGCGCGGTTGGCACGTTTGCCCATCTGGATCCTTCGATTGAAGCGGACGTCTGCCGCCGGTTGGGTCTCGAACCCGCGCCGATTTCTTCGCAGGTCATCCAGCGCGACCGCCATGCCGAGCTGTTGTGTGCGCTCGCAATAACGGCCGCATCGCTCGAAAAGTTCGCGCTCGAGATTCGCGGGTTGCAGAAGACGGAAATCGGCGAAGTCGAGGAGCCGTTCGGCAAAGGGCAAAAGGGCTCATCTGCGATGCCGCACAAGCGGAATCCGATTGGTTGCGAGCAGATTGTGGGGCTTGCCCGCCTGGTGCGGGCCAACGCAATGGCGGCCCTTGAAAACGTGGCTTTGTGGCACGAGCGCGATATCTCGCACTCGTCGGTCGAGCGCGTGATCTTGCCCGACAGCTTCATCGCGCTCGATCACATGTTGAGGCGCTTTCAGAGAATCGCGAGCGGGATGGTCGTTCATCCCGAACGGATGCGCGAGAACCTGGAGCGCTCACGCGGCGTGATTTTTTCCGGCCAAGTGCTGCTGGAGCTCGCGCGCCGCGGCGTCTCGCGCGAACAGGCATATGAATGGGTGCAGCGAAACGCGATGCGATCGTTCGCGGAACAGGCCGATTTCAAGGCGCTGCTGCTGGCAGACATGGACGTGATGCGCGTGCTGACGCGCGACGACCTCGAGAAGGCGTTCGACCTCCAAGAGCAGTTGCGTAACGTCAACGCCGTGTTCGAGCGCGTGTTCGGAAGATCGCGCGTCGAAGAGCCAGTCGCCGAAGCCACGAGGAGCTGACATGCACGCCCGCGTCTACGTAACGCTGAAACCATCGGTTTTCGATCCCCAGGGGCGTGTCGTCGCCGACGCCCTCGTATCGCTCGGATATCAAGACGTCCAGGACGTGCGGCAAGGCAAGTTTTTCGAAGTCGAGCTCGAGTCGAGCGATCCGGTAGCCGCGAAGGCTCGCGTAACGGAGATGGCGGACAAGCTGCTCGCCAATCCTGTGATTGAGAGTTATCGAGTCGAAGTGTTGTAGTGGCGGGCCTTTTAGGCCCGCCGTCAACAGGTTCGTCATGGCGGGGCTGTAGCCCGCCGGGGCAAGCTTCAGCCCCGCCGGAAGAACACATATGAAGTTTGCGGTGGTCGTTTTTCCCGGTTCCAATTCCGATCGCGACGCAGCGCATGCCGTCAGCGTGATTGGCGAGCAGGCGGAACGTGTCTGGCACAAGGACACCGATCTGGACGGCGCCGATGCGGTCATTCTTCCGGGCGGCTTCGCGCATGGGGATTACTTGCGTACCGGCGCCATCGCCCGTTTTTCGCCCATCATGACCGCCGTGTCGCGGTTCGCGAGCCAAGGAGGCCCCGTCCTCGGCATCTGCAATGGCTTCCAGGTCCTGCTGGAAGCCGGGTTGTTGCCCGGCGCAATGGTGCGGAATCGATCGGTGAAATTCGTTTCGAGACATATCACCGTCCGCGTCGAGCGCACGGACACTCCGTTCACCGCGGCGTGTTACGAAGGCCAGTTGCTGCGCCTCCCCGTTGCGCATGGAGAAGGCAACTATTTCGCCGATCCTGAAACGTTGGAGGATATCGAGAAGCGACGGCAAGTCATCTTTCGTTATACGGACGATCGAGGGAACGTGACAACCAACGCAAATCCGAACGGTTCGATCGACAGCATTGCCGGCATCTGCAATCGCGATCGAAACGTCGTCGGCTTGATGCCGCACCCTGAGCGAGCGTGCGAAGACTGCCTGGGCAGCGCTGACGGACGGATCGTGTTGCGGTCGGTGGTCAAAGCATTTGCTGACAGGCTGATTGCCAGATGAGCGCCATCATCGATCAGACGGTTCTCGAACGACACGGTCTCAAGCCGGAGGAGTACGAGCGCATTCAAGAGATCCTCGGCCGGGAGCCCAACCTGCTCGAGCTCGGCATGTTCTCGGTCATGTGGTCGGAGCACTGCAGCTACAAGAGCTCGCGCGTTCATCTCAAGACGCTCCCGACCACCGGACCGCGCGTGGTCCAGGGTCCCGGTGAAAACGCAGGCGCCGTCGACATCGGCGACGGTCTCTGTGCGGTTTTCAAGATCGAATCGCACAATCATCCGTCGTTCATCGAACCGTACCAAGGCGCCGCTACCGGCGTCGGCGGAATCATTCGCGACATTTTCACGATGGGCGCACGCCCGATCGGGCTGCTCAACTCGTTGCGATTCGGATCGCTGGACACGGCGCTTGCCCGCCGTATTTTTTCCGGCGTCGTCGCTGGCGTCGGCGGTTACGGCAACAGCATCGGCATACCGACCATCGGCGGCGAGATTTACTTTGATTCGGTCTACGCCGGCAATCCGTTGGTGAACGTGCTTTGCCTGGGAATTGCGCGTCGAGACGAGATCGTCAAAGGCGCGGCCCGGGGCGAGGGGAATCCGGTTTTCTACGTTGGCGCAAAAACCGGACGCGACGGCATTCACGGCGCGACGATGGCCTCGGCGGAGTTCGACGATCGATCGGCGGAGAAACGGCCCGCCGTGCAGGTCGGCGATCCGTTCATGGAGAAGCTCCTGATGGAGGCGTGCCTCGAAGTCATGAGAACGGGCGCCGTCGTCGGTCTCCAGGACATGGGCGCAGCAGGATTGACGTGCGCGACGAGCGAGATGAGCTCACGCGGCGGCTGTGGGATGGACGTGGACGTTGCCCTTGTGCCACAGCGTGAGACGGGTATGGCGCCGTACGAAATCATGCTCTCCGAATCGCAGGAACGGATGCTCCTCGTGGTCGAGAAGGGCGAAGAGCGCCAGGTCGAGCAGGTCTTCGAAAAATGGGATCTCCACGCGGTGCAAGTTGGAACAGTTACCAGCGGCACGTGTTTACGCGTCTTCGACCGCGGCCGGCTCGTGGCCGACGTACCGACGCGTGCGCTGACCGACGAGGCGCCGCTCTATCGCCGGCCCATGCGGGAGCCGGAATGGCAGCCGCGAGTCGAGCGAGTCGCTCTCGAAGCCCTTGGCGCGCCGGCGTCTGCGCAACAGGCATTTGAAACGCTGATTGCGTCGCCGGTGATTGCGAGCAAACGGTGGGCGTACCGGCAATTCGATCACACCGTCGGCACGAACACGATTGCCGAGCCCGGCGCATCGGCTGCTGTCGTGCGAGTCAAGGGAACGAACAAAGCGCTTGCGGTCTCGGTCGACGGGAATGGCCGCTACTGCTATCTCAATCCGTATCGTGGTGCGATGCTCGCGGTCGCCGAGTCAGCGCGCAACGTCGCCTGCGCGGGTGCTGAACCTGTGGGCGCCACGAACAACCTCAATTTCGGCAATCCCGAGCGGCCCGAGATCATGTGGCAGTTTGCCGAAGCGGTGCGCGGAATTGGCGACGCGTGCCGCGCGTTGGAGATCCCAATCACCGGCGGCAATGTGAGCCTCTACAACGAGACCGATCGTGAGCCGATTTATCCGACGCCGGTCCTCGGTGTGGTTGGACTGCTCGAGGATGCGTCGCGGACAGTGACGCGGCAATTCAAACGCGCGGGCGCGAGTGTGGTGTTGCTGGGCGATAATTTGGGAGAGCTCGGAGGCAGCGAGTATCTCGTCCAATTGCACGGCCATGTTCAAGGCGAACCACCGCTTCTCGATCTGGATCGCGAGCGCGCTCTGCAGCGCCTCGTCATCGCTGCCATTCGCGTGGGTCTCGTCGACTCGGCGCATGACTGCGCCGAAGGCGGACTGGCTGTGACCGTCGCCGAGTGCTGCTTCGATTCGGGCGGCATTGGCGTCAACTGCGACATACCTGCGGTTCGCGATGTAAACGACGCCTGGTCAGCGAACGCCACGCTTTTTGGTGAGTCGTCGTCTCGCGTGGTCGTGTCGAGCGACGGCGACCGGCTCGAACGGCTGCTTCACGCGGCGGCCGAAGCCGGTGTAGTCGCAGCCGTTATTGGCCGAACCGGCGGCGATCGCATTGAACTGGCTGTAAACGACGAGCGCGTCATCGCGATGCGCGTCGCCGACGCAGAACGGGTGTGGGCGACAGCCATCGAACGAATAATGCAAAGGGCCTGAGGCACCCCAGGCAAGTTAGGCACATTAGGCACACTGAGATGTTTGACAAATTCCGCGAAGAGTGCGGCGTCTTTGGAATCTACGGCCATGCCGAGGCCGCGAAGCTCGCTTACCTGGGCCTCTACGCGCTGCAGCATCGCGGACAGGAAAGCGCCGGCATTGCCGCTTCGGACGGGCTGCGCATCCGCGCCGTGCGCAGTATGGGATACGTCAACGACATCTTCGATCACGAGGCGCTGTCGACGCTGCCCGGTCAACTGGCGATCGGACACACGAGATACTCGACAGCCGGCGAAAGCAAGGCCGCGAACGCGCAGCCCATTCTCATCGACTGCGTTCACGGTCAGATCGGCATCGCGCACAACGGCAACATCGTCAATGCCGGCGAAATCAGGGATCGTCTGGTCAAGGCCGGATCCATCTTCCAAACGAACAGCGACACCGAAGTCGTCCTGCATCTCTACGCGCGATCGCAGGCGAGCAACTTCGCTGATGCGCTCGTTGAATCCGTGGCGCAGCTCTCGGGCGCGTTTTCGGTTGCCGTTCTGACGAAAGATCATTTGATCGCCGCACGCGATCCGCACGGCTTCCGGCCCCTGGCGCTTGGACGTCTTGGCGACGCCTGGGTCGTCTGTTCCGAGACGTGCGCGCTGGATCTCATCAACGGCACGTACGTTCGCGACGTCGAACCGGGCGAGGTCCTGGTCATTGGCGCCGACGGCGTTCGTTCGCTGCGCGCCTTCCCGCCTACAAAACTTGCGCACTGCATCTTCGAGCACGTCTACTTCGCTCGTCCCGACAGCGAAGTGTTTGGAAAAAGCGTCAATGAAGTTCGCACGAATCTCGGACGTCTACTTGCTCGAGAGACAGGCGTGTCGGCAGATGTTGTGGTCCCTGTTCCAGACTCCGGGGTCTGCGCGGCGATTGGCTATGCCGAAGAAGCCGATCTTCCGCTGCGCTTTGGTTTGATTCGGAACCATTATGTGGGTCGCACCTTCATCGAGCCCGCGCACGCCATCCGGCATTTCGGCGTCAAGGTGAAGCTCAATCCCGTCAAGAGCATCCTGGCCGGTCAACGCGTCGTTTTGATCGACGATTCAATCGTGCGCGGAACGACGAGTCGAAAGATTGTCAAGATGGTGCGGGCAGCCGGCGCGAAAGAGGTTCACCTGCGAATCAGTTGTCCGCCGACGGTGTCCCCGTGTTTTTATGGAGTTGACACTCCGCGCCGCAGCGAGTTGATAGCGGCGTCGCATTCACTCGAAGAGATTCGCAAGTACGTTGCTGCGGACTCGTTAGGCTACCTCAGCCTTGAAGGTCTGCTCGACGCGGTCGGTGACCGCCGGCAGCATTACTGCACGTCGTGCTATACAGGGCAGTATCCCGTCGCGTTTCCGCGGGACGGGAATGCATATCTGCAACTGACCCTGAAGCTCGATGGCACACCGATTCCACTTCCAGAAGAAGAACCCGAAGGCGTTGTGTAGCGTTCGCCGCGCAGTGCCGATGGCAATGCTGCTCATCGCCGGCGCGATTGCCGCCGGCGCCGATCCGGGCAAACCGCGCCAGGACCGTGGATCCGCGAAGGCCGCCCCACAGGAGCGGGGTCCGGCAACGACGTCACCGCAGGAGATCCGCGCCGCGATTGGCCATCTCGCGGATCTCGATTACGCCTCGCGCGTCAAAGCCGCTCGGCTGGTACGCAGAAGCGCCGCGTCTCAGGCGGTTCCCGCGCTGCTCGAGGCCATCAAAGAACACAAGGACGGGTTCGTGCGATTCCGCAGTCTGATCCTGCTCACAGGCTTCAACGACCCACGAGCGGCCGATGAGATGACCGCGGCGCTTTCGTCGCCGAACGATCGCCTGCGCGACGTGGCATACGGCTATCTCGAGCTGCATCCCAACCGCGCGATGATTCCCCGGCTTCTTCAGGCGCTCGACAAAGAAGTCGACGACCTGGTTCGTCCGTCCGTGATCCGTGCGCTTGCCGCGGTCGGCGATGATCCGAAAGTGAAGGAGGTGCTCCTGCGCGATATGACGCGAGGCGTGGACCTTTTCCGGAGCACCGTCATCGAAGCGCTCGGCGATTACAAGCATGCGTACGCCATCCCCACTCTCGTTCAAATTGCGAAGCTCGAGGGCCCGCTGCAGGACGACGCGGTGATCGCGCTCGGAAGGATTGGAGACAAAGACGCGTTGAAGCTCTTCGCGGAATTGCAGAGAAGCGGGTCGAAGGAGCTTCAGCCCACGCTCGCGGCGGCCATCTGCATGCTGGGGGTGAACTGCGGGTCGCATTTGGGCTATCTCGAAAAAACATTGACCTTTGCATCGCAAAACCCCGGATATCAGGAGCTGGTGAGGCCGACCGCGGCAGGCCTTGCCGCGGTGGCGATTGGCGGGCAGGACGAGGGCTTGCGGATTCTGTTCGACAAAGGCATTCCATCCATGGATCCAATCCGCGCGCCGATGGCGCTTGCCGTCGCGAAAGTGGCGCTGCGCAACACGCCGTTGATGCTTTCCACGCTGGAAAAGAGAACGGACCAGAGCGGAGCGGTGGACCTCGTTGCCGAAGGATTCGATATGCTCGAGGAGGACCTGGAAGAGGAACAATTCTTCGCTACCGTCCGCAAATCCTATTGGGCTGCAGCGGACAACGCGCCGACACGACGGCTTGCGGAACGGCTGATCACGAAGCTGGATTTTTGATGGATTACAAGGGCGCGGGTGTCGACGTCGACGCGGGAAACGAGGTCGTCAAGCGCATCAAGTCACTTGCCAAATCGACGTTCACGTCCGGTGTGCTGTCGGAGATTGGGTCGTTCGGCGGTTTGTTCCGGCTCGATCCGCTTGCGTGGAAAGATCCGATTCTGGTCGCGAGCGCTGATGGTGTTGGCACCAAGTTGAAAGTCGCGTTTCTCGCCAACGCTCACGGCACTATCGGCATCGATCTCGTCAACCACTGCGTCAACGATGTCCTCGTGCAGGGCGCACGCCCTCTTTTTTTTCTCGACTATCTCGCAACCGGCCGCCTGTCGCCGGATGTGGCCGTGGAGATTGTCCGCGGGGTGGCCGACGCGTGCCGCGACAACGGATGTGCACTGCTCGGCGGCGAGACGGCCGAAATGCCCGGTTTTTACGCAGACGGTGAATACGATCTCGCCGGGTTCGTTGTCGGAGCTGCAACTACCGACACCTTGATTGACGGCCGGAGCATTGCAGGCGGGGATGTGGTCATCGGCCTGCCCTCTTCCGGCCTTCACACCAACGGCGACTCGCTTGCGCGGAAGATCATCTTCGAGCACCTCGGCCTCAGCATCGACTCGACGATCGATGACGTCGAGATGACCGTTGGTGCGGCTCTTCTCGCACCACATCGCTCGTACCTGAGCGCGCTGTATCCTCTCGTGTTGCGCGGTGCCATCAAAGGGATGGCGCATATCACCGGCGGCGGCATCACCGAGAACCTGCCGCGCATCCTTCCCGAGGGCACAGCCGCGCGCGTCGATCGAACGGCGTGGTCCGTACCTCCGCTCTTCTCTTGGCTGCAACGTTCCGGTGCTGTGCCGGATGAAGATATGCTGCGCACGTTCAACATGGGCATCGGCTTCATGGTCGTCTGCACGCCTGCGCTTGCAGACACAGTTCTGGACGACCTGCGCTCACGTCATGAAGAACCTGTGGTGTGTGGCGAGATCGTGCGCGGCGATCGCGAGGTGGTTTACGTCGGCGGAATCGCGAGCTGACGCGCGACTCGGCATCCTGATCTCGGGCCGGGGCTCGAATTTGCGAGCGATCATCGATGCCGTTCAACAGGGCCGGCTCGACGCAGAGATTGCGGTCGTCCTTTCCAATGTTCCGGACGCGGCCGGTCTCGAGTCCGCGCGCGATGCGGGTGTCCCAACCGAGGTCCTGCCACACAAAGAATGGAGATCGCGCGATGCCTATGACGCGGCGCTAGTCGACAAACTACGCGAGCATCGTGTGAGCCTCGTGTGCCTTGCCGGGTTTATGCGCCTTTTGAGCGCCGCATTCATCGACGCGTTTTCCAATCGCGTGCTGAATATTCATCCGTCGTTGCTGCCGGCGTTTCCTGGACTCGATGCGCAACGCCAGGCACTCGAACATGGCGTCAAGGTGAGCGGCGCCACCGTGCATTTCGTCACCGCAGATCTCGATGCGGGTCCGATCATCCTGCAAACACCCGTTGCAGTGTTGCCGTCGGACACGGCGGAGACATTGGCCGCGCGAATCCTCGAAGAAGAGCATCGTCTCTACCCAGAAGCCATTCGCCGCGTCCTGAGAGGCGGCTGGCGAATCGAGAATCGGCGATTCATCGAGGCCGCGGAACAGAAATGAAGGCAGCGTTTCGATCGGCGGTCGCAGTCGTCGCCTCCATTTTGACGACCTGAATCGACGTGCCGGGAAGCGTCACGTTCCGCGTTCCGCGCGGGTCGAGAGCAACGACGGAGTTCCAATCGTCCTGGATTACTCGAACACGCACGGCTTGATCTCCCGCCTCGCTTGACAGCTCGCGACAACCGCGCGACCCGTCAAGCGTCGTGCAGACGATCGCCGTCTGCCGATTTGCCACGAGCCAGAATCCGCCGCTCTCGACGGCCACACCGGGATCGAGGAAATAAACCAGTGCATCGCCGAACCGCGCAACTTGCTCGGCGCGCTTCGCGCCGACCTTCGGCAAACCGTCGCGACCGAGCGGCCGGAGACGAACGCTCACGCGTTCGGCAGCAGTTGCGTCCGTTGCGATCACGCGGAAACTGTGGACGGGTATCACCGTCGTGAGTGACGGCGCTTCGTCGGGCGACGCGAGCGGCCACACCCACAGCCGATTGCCCTCGCGGTCTGCTTGGAGCGTAAGCGAACCCGCGAGCGAACGATCGTCATCGCGAGGCGCGACTTCAATCCGGTAGCGGCCGGCTGGAGGATTGGGGACGTGCAGCAGAATTCGCGGGTCGTAACTCTCGGGCGACCCGAATGCCAGCGCGCTCAGCACCTCGTCAAAACCGGGGGCTACCCGATCATCGATCCAGGGTGTGGTCAGCCCCTCCCGAGCGGATGCGAGCAGCAGATTGAGCTGCGATCGATCGCTGGTGACCGGATTGACGCGACGAACCGCCCAGGCGGCAGTGACGCCTCCCGACGCGAGAACCACTGTTGCGTACGCCACTGTCGTCCAGAGGTCCACGCGAGCTCGAGCCGAACGAGCAAGAGTTCGAGCGCACCACGTGATGACAACGGCACTCAGCATCCAAGCAACGACGAGAGAGATTTCAGTCGGGATTGAGGGAAGCGGTTTTACGAATGACGGCAGCGCTGATTCGATGCTTACGAGGTGATTGGCCCAATCGAAGATCGTCGATCCGCCGTCAGGAACGTTGGTAACGTAGACCCCGCGATCTGCCACGGCAGCCATGAATGCCGGTACCGCGCCCACCACAATCGCGGCAATGCAAGCTGCGCGCGCGAGCGGCGTTGCACGCGTCCACCAGGCGCCTATCGATACCGAGAGTACCGGCAGAACCGGCACGAGAAATCGCGCGGGTGCACTCGTCCCGCCCCACCATACAAAGGATGCACTCGTGAGGAGCGTGGCAATCACGACAACCAGGCCGCTCCATGCCGTGACTGACACTCGTCTCCGCAACTCGCGCCAGCCGATCGCGCCAAAAAACATGGCAGGCGCGAATACGAGGAGGCCGTACTCGCGATCGAATAGCAGTCCTGCCGCCCCGACCGGTAAACCGCTCAGTGAACCTGAAACCCTCTGCCTGAATGCGGCGGTTGGATCCAGAGTTCCAAACATCGTCATGGATGCTGCAAAGAACACGATGGCGCTTATCGCCGGGACGGTGACGAATATGATCAGCCGCGATGCGCGATTCTGGCGTCGAACGAGAAGCAAAACGATGGCGATTCCCAATATGACGGCAATCAAGGCGAGCCGCAGGTGCATCCATGGAAGCAGTCCTAGCGCGGCGCCCGCGCCGAGCAAGCGAGTGAACGTGGGACTGACGCTCGTTTCGAGCGCAACCAGAGCCAACAGCGTGATCGACGTGGCCGCGGCGGCTGTACCATCGGGATAGATGGCAGTCGCCTGCGCGAGAAACGGCAGTTGAAACACGAGTGATGCCACACCGGCCGCCGCCGCCGCCGTATCAGACGTCAACTCGCGGATACATCGCCACAGCGTGGCCACACCGACAATGGTGACGATGCCAAGAACGAAGTGAGCGCCGGAGACGCCCGCAACCGCAAATGCCGGGAGGACCAGCAGCGGAACGCCCACTCCGTGAAACGAGTACTCGCGTCGGGACTTACCGAAGACTGTGTGCCTGGTTTGCAGCAGGCCCGGATAAAAGGCGCGGTACCGAGACGGTTCGTAATTGTTGGCAAGATCGAGATCGCCGTCTTCGAGCACGCTCTGCGCGATCAGCAGGTAATGCGGTTCATCACCGGAAATACCCGCTCGTGCCGCGGCGCAGCCGAACGTCGCGACGACGAACGCAGCCGAAAGGATGAGTCCCTTGACTGAAGTCAACGCCGAGTGAGCCCGCAGAGCCCCACCGAGGGGCACCAAAAGGAGCGCCCATAGGAAAAGAACGAAAGGTCCGCCCCACAGCAGCGCAGCCGGTACACGCGCCCCAAGCCACGGAACGAGCGCCAATGCGGGTAAGAGCACGAGGCCGATGGAAACCTTCCGGCAGAGAATCGCAAATGCGCAACCAGCGCACGCCAGCGGAACCGCCGTCCAGAGCGGCGGAAGCAGGCCCACCACGAAGTGGGGGCTCCCGCGCGGCGGCAAGCCGTGAGCGCCGAGGCTAAACCACGCCGCCACGCCAAGAAGAACGCCGGCCAGCGCGCGCGAGATGCCAAGTGCCGAGTGCCGAGTGGCGAGTGCCAGGTGCTGCGTGCCGAGAGTGGAGTCTCGCAAGCGGCTCCTAGCGCGTCGTTGAGGTGTGGGTCTGTATTTGGTTATTCATGCCGCTCCGGGTCTTCTTCGCAGCGTCAGCACCGCAACTTCCGGCGGGCAGTTGATCCGGACGGGCAAATAGACGGTGCCGACGCCTCGACTGACGAACAGCGACGTGTCGCCTTGCCTCGCTGTTCCTGCAAGCACAGGAAACTTCTTTGCGGCAAGCGCGCCGACACCAGGCAGAACGATCTGTCCGCCGTGCGTGTGACCCGAGAGGACGAGGGGAAGATTCAGATCGGCCGCTTCGGCCAGTCGGCGCGGATCGTGCGCGAGCAGAATCGTCAGCGCCTCGCTGTCTCTCACGACGCGCGCAATATCAGGCAACCGGCGCGTCCAGAATCGAATGCCGGCAAGGTCCACCCGTTCGCCGCGCAACGTGAGAGTTGTGCGCTGGTCTTTGAGGACGACAAAGCCGCGTCGAATCAACGCCGCCGGCATGTCCTTGTCGTCATCGTGGTTCCCGAGGACCGCGAAAGAACCCTCACGTGCCTCGGAGAGTGGGGCCAAGAGCTCAGCGACTGGTTCGACAAAATCACGATCGCCGAAAGTGACGTAATCGCCGCCAAGCACGATCAGATCCGTCGGCACCGCGCTCAATAACGCCACCGCCCTGGTGACATCCTCCGCAGAAACGGACGCGCTGTGGTGAATGTCGGTGATGAGACCGATCCGGAAGCCGTCGAGCGCATGCGGTAAACCGGACACCGGTATGTCCTCATCAGTTCGAACGAACCGGTGGCGTGCGTACGCCGTACCGTACGCGAATGGCGCAGTGACCGCGCCAACTCCTGTCGCCCACAGGGCACGTAACGCGTCCCGCCGCGTCATGCTCCTGAGTATACGTGCCGTACCCGATTATGATCCGCGCATGGGCCTCCTGGAAGAACTGCAGTGGCGCGGGATGCTGTCGGCCAGCACCGAAGGCCTGGGCGAGCTCCTCGACCGGGAACGCGTCACCGCGTACATCGGGTTCGATCCGACCGCAGCCAGTCTGCATGTCGGCTCGCTGCTGACCGTGATGGGGCTCGCGCGGCTCCAGCGGTTCGGCCACGTGCCGATTGCCATCGTCGGTGGCGGCACGGGCATGATTGGAGATCCGAGCGGAAAATCGCAGGAGCGCGTACTCCTCTCTGCCGACCAGGTGGAGGCGAACGTCGCTGGCATTCGAGGACAGCTCTCGCGCTTCCTGGATTTCGAAGCGATCGAAAACCCCGCCCGAATCGTGAACAACGCCGACTGGCTGGGAACGATCGACGTGCTCTCGTTTCTGCGCGATATCGGCAAGCACTTCACCGTCAATTACATGCTGCAGAAGGAGTCCGTGAGCCGGCGCCTCGGAAGCGAAGAAGGCATCTCGTACACCGAGTTCAGCTATCTCGTGCTGCAGGCGTACGATTTCCTGCAGCTGTTCGATCGTTATGGTTGCCTGCTGCAAATGGGCGGCAGCGATCAATGGGGGAACATCACCGCCGGAATCGACTTGATACGCAAGCTTCGGGCGAAGAAAGCGCACGGCCTGGTGTGGCCGCTGATGACGACTGCGTCCGGCGCGAAGTTCGGGAAGACCGAAGCTGGCACAGTGTGGCTCGATCCGGGGCTCACGTCGCCGTTCCGCTTCTACCAGTTCTGGTTGAACACAGACGACCGCGACGTCGTCAGTTATCTCAAATCGTTTACGTGGCTGGATGCGCTCACGATCGACGCGCTCGAGCGATGCGTTGCCGAGACGCCGGAGACACGAGAGGCGCAGCGCACGCTGGCGCGGGAGGTGACGGCAATGGTGCACGGCCAGACGGAGCTCGCGAGCGCCGAGCGCGCGTCAGCCGTGTTGTTCGGCGGCCGGCTGTCCGACGCGCGCGTCGAGGACATTTTGCTCGTGTTCGAGGACGCGCCGTCAGTCACGATTGATGCGGCCGCGCTCAGCGCCGGGATCGCCAATACCGAGATGGCGGTTGCCGCCGGCCTGGCCGCCTCGAAAGGAGAAGCCGCGCGACTCATCAAACAGGGTGGCCTGTACATCAACGACCGACGCCTCGTCGACGATCGTGGCCGCGTGACGATGGAGGATGCAATCGATCGCGCGGTGATCGTTCTGCGTAAAGGTCAGCGCGAGCGACGCATCGTGAAGATCGTATAAAGTCCGGCTCGAACGAACGCAGTTTTCGCCGGCTCATAAATAGCGAGGTGTGGGGATGCGCCGCTCAAATATCGTCGTTGGGGCGCTTGTTGCTGTGGCCGTCGTGTCGCTGAAGGCGACCCAGCCTGTCGTTCAATTGCGCGACCAGCCAGCGTCTACGCGTCCGGCAGTTTCCCCAGTCGACGATTTCATTCTCGTCGACGACATGCTGCTGCTGCCCGAGCAGCTCGGTCTCGGCGATCGATTTCGCACTCAGGCGTTTGTCATCGACTACCGCCAGCGGCTTGGCGCCTGGGATACCGGCGTGATTCCCTACGAGATCGCGGAGGGCTTCACCGCCGCGCAACGCGACCGCATCCTCGCCAGTCTCGAGCGCTGGACTCAAGTTGCGCCTATCGTCTTCGTCCCGCGCACGACGCAGTCGGCATATTTGACGATCACGCGCGACACCGCCACCGCGACACAGCCGAGCGCCTGTTTCAGCGCCGTCGGGCAGGCGCGGCGCGGCATCGTCGTGCGGACGAACCTTGGCGATACCTGTTCGAACAGCGCTCACACAGTGGCGCACGAGCTCGGGCACGCGCTCGGTCTCTTTCACGAGCACCAGCGAGCGGACCGGAACGACTATCTCTCGATCGACTTTTCGAACGTGCAGGAAAATGCGGTCGGCAATTTCAATCTCATCACGGGAATCCCGTTGATCGGGCCGTACGACTTCGACTCGATCATGCATTACACGCGCAGCACGTTCGCGATCGACTCATCGAAGCCGACCCTCATTCCGCACGCGCCGTACCAGCGGTTTTCGACGACCATGGGGACCCTGCCGGAGCCCTCGAGCAGCGATCACGAAGTGGTTGCCTTTCTGTACAACGCGCAGTTGCGCGAGAGCACCATCCGCACGCCGACCGAGGCGGTCCGGACCACGTTCGATCGCGCCGAGCTGCTGCTCGCGATGGAGCGGCTCCATGCGTTCTACATGAGCCGCTACGGCTTGCAGAGGCCGCAGGGGCTGTCGATCGACGGCCGGCCGGATTTCCTCGGCATTGCGCAGTGGATATTCGACGTGTATCTTGCGGCGCGCTCCGGCGGATACAGCGCCGAGGGCGCCTTTGATATCGTCATCGCCGCAATCACGCGCAGCGATGAGTGGCGGCAGAAAAACCCAGGACGGGCCGCGCTCACGCCGGCAGCGTTCACGCCATTCATCAGCTTCAGTCGTGACGAGTTTCTGGACGTCTTGAATCGTCTCGACGCGTTCTATCGAGCGCCGGAAGGATTACAGCGACGCGATGGACTGTCGATCAGCGGCGGACCGGATTTCCTAGGGATTGCAGCCTGGATCTTCGACGTCTACCTCAACCAGCGGCTGAGCGGCGGCTCGCCCAACGCGGCGTGGGCGGCGACGGAGAACTCGATTCGTGCTACTGATGAGTGGCGGCGAAAACACTGATTCAGCAGCTTGTCAGGCCCGCGATGGATGTGCTTCTCACCAAGCCGAGCAATGGACGAGGCAGTCGCAACGCGCTAGAGGTTGACAGGGGCGGGCTCGTTCCGTAAGATTCATAAACGCGCTCGACACGGGTGCCCTCGGTCAAGGGCCCGGTAAACTGCCTGAGAGCTTTCAGTTTTCGCCTGCAGCGGTTCACAACGACCGGTTCGCGAACGAAAATCTCGGTTGACACAGGTAGTCTCGAGCGGTAACATTGGAAGGTTCCCCTAACGGGCGCAGCCGAAGCGAAAGCGAAGCTGATGGGAACACGGACGATTCGACAGATGAGTCGCCGCGCCTCGGTTCTTTGAAAACTAGATAGAGCGTGCACAGCTTTGTTTTACCGGGCCTCCGGCCCGGTGGCTTCGGCCCTCGTGGTTTGGGAATCCGGTGAGACAAGGCAGACCAGCCCGTCGAGTATCAGCTGGACGGCGTCGCGCGAGTAGTGGCGGGGCTTTAGCCCTGCCGCCACTCTGCGGCGCTCGTCCGATACAAGACAGAAAAACAAAAGAGCCACAAGCCTTTTGTTGAAGATGCCCGCCCAGCCGCGTACGTAGCGCGGGACTTCGGTCCCGCGAGACAGGTGGCCAAGCGGACAACCCCTTTAACATGAGAGTTTGATCCTGGCTCAGAATCAACGCTGGCGGCGTGCCTAACACATGCAAGTCGAACGCGAAAGGGGCTTCGGCCCTGAGTAGAGTGGCGAACGGGTGAGTAACACGTGGGTGATCTACCTCTGAGTGGGGGATAACGTTCCGAAAGGAGCGCTAATACCGCATGACGTTCCGGGTTTGAAGACCTGGAAACCAAAGCCGGGGACCGCAAGGCCTGGCGCTTGGAGAGGAGCCCGCGCCTGATTAGCTAGTTGGCGGGGTAATGGCCCACCAAGGCAACGATCAGTAGCCGGCCTGAGAGGGCGGACGGCCACACTGGGACTGAGACACGGCCCAGACTCCTACGGGAGGCAGCAGTGGGGAATTGTTCGCAATGGGCGCAAGCCTGACGACGCAACGCCGCGTGGAGGATGAAGACCTTCGGGTCGTAAACT
>Ga0137368_10002886_pt1 | contig 18356 bp, 16 predicted proteins | sample SagtaG_13_FD_104917 | JGI IMG/M metagenome (GOLD analysis project Ga0137368, IMG submission 104917) | Vadose zone soil microbial communities from Sagehorn Ranch, Mendocino, California, USA - Sage1_L_100_16 metaG | ecosystem: Environmental > Terrestrial > Soil > Vadose zone | place: USA...
ATCGAGTACGGCATAGCGAATCTGAATGTCTGTCGCTTCTTTCCTTTTGGCCTTCATGAACCTACCTCCATTTGTCTTATCGTTGGAGTCCAGGTTGTATAAATCGGCAATATCCGTGCCAACATGCATCCAACTGGAGATATTAAACGACTAGCTGCGAAGTGACCGCGCCTTCGGTCGCGACCGGTTGTGATTGGGTGTAATCACGCAATTCGGCGCGTAGACTTGCGCAAAACCAGCGAATTCACCCACTAGATCACCCGTTGCCCTGTTCATCAGCCAGAATCTCCGAAGTAAGTTACGCGGCATTGAGTTTGCCTTGATAGTGGGATAAGTGACCCTGAGTTCATCAAGAAACGATCCTTTTTATTACCTGACCAGCGTTTCAAAGTGGGCGCATTATCTTGGTCTGGTTTCGCCGGCAGGGGCTGGAGAATTGAACTATTCTCTATGCGCGCAGACATCATCATTCATCCATTCGGCAAAGTTCCTGGCGATTTGCTTGAAGCCGTCAGAGCGGCGATTGAGCGCCATTTCGGAGTGAGAGCGAGTCTAGGTCGTAGCCTGACATTGCCTAAGGAAGCCTGTTCTCCCAAACGCGGGCAGTATCGCGCGCAATTGTTGCTAGAGGAATTGGCGGAAGGCGCGTTAGACGACGGGCGGGTCAGGCTTGGAATCGCAACGGTTGACCTATTCGCGCCGGAATTGAACTTCGTCTTTGGTGAGGCGTCGAGCGCTGATCACGCGGCCGTCTTTTCCATCGCCCGGCTTGACCCGCGTAGGTATGGAGAACCGGCAAATGAAAAAGCTCTTGACCGGCGCGCGATCATCGAGGCGGCGCATGAACTCGGCCACGTTTTCGGGCTTGGCCATTGCCAGCGGCGAGATTGCGTGATGTGGTTTTCCAATACGCTGGGCACGTTGACGTTGCGCTCAAGCGACTTTACTGCTTCGGCGGCGATGTCAGGGTCAATATGCTCGGAAGGAGGCTTCACTTCGATGTCGTTGGCCAAAGCTTTGACGCCGCGGACGCGCTTTGCAGCCTTCTCCGCAAAGATCTTATCGGCGTAGGTGTCAACGAACCCGGAAAGCGACACTACTCCGTCCGACACCGAAACCCCGATATTATTTGACGGCACGGCCGGGTCGTAATCGAGCTGTCGTTCGACCGCCTCGCGTAGATTCTTATTTTCAAAACTTACTGATTTGGGTTTCATTCAAATCTCCTTCCCCATGTCCGGCTGGCGCCAAATCCAGAGGCAAATTCGCATACCTGCCTCTGGATTAAGACTCCGGAAAATTCTTATCCGAACGCTTACTTCACTTTCACTTCGATCTGTTTCGGTTTCGCCTCCTCGCGCTTCGGCAGCGTCACGCGCAACATCCCGTCCTTGAACTCGGCGTTGATCTTGCTCGTGTCGGCGAAGTTCGGCAGCGTGAAGCTGCGGGTGAATTCACCGTAGCGGCGTTCGAGCCGGTGATAGTTCTCGCGCTTCGTCTCCTCGGAGAGTTTGCGTTCTCCCCGAATCGTGAGGAGATTATTCTCGAGCGAGACGTGAACGTCTTCTTTTTTCACTTCAGGTAGTTCGGCCTTGCCCACGATCTCGTTGTCGGTTTCGTAGATGTCGCAGGCCGGCGCCCATGTCGTGAGCGACCAGTTTTCTTCTCCCAACCTTCCAACGGGCGCCAGGCCCATTCCGAAAAATTGTCTCATTCTCTCCTCGAAGTCGCGGAAAGGATCGAAGTCGAGCCATCCGCGAAAGCCCGAAGGCGCTAATGCCGCGGTTGATTTGTTTGCCATGATATTTTCCTCCGTTGTTGAAATAAGTTTTACCCTGTTCTGGTTATCACATAACTTCCTTGATCCGGTGCGCAATTGGGATTCCTGGCATTTGAGGGCAAGCCTTGTGCCGATAGAAGATAATTGATCAAAAGCTACTGCGATCAACAGGTTTTGAAGCCGGATTTGAAACGACGCAATTGGCGGGATGAGCGTTTTAGCTCACTGTTCCGGGTAATATCACGCACATTATCGCAGTATTCCGCTTCGGCCTAAGTCAAATGGCAGCATTTTACGCGGATCGCAAAGCGCACGCGTAAGAGCGGGAGAAGCGCAAACAACAATTCGTCAGCAAACCGCTGCGGAGCCGGGCGCGACCTGGCTTGACGGAGCGAAAGATCGGCTTAACGCCCGTTCGATCGCGACGCACACATACGTTTCTTGCGGCATCTGGATTGCTATATGTGAAAAAGAAGACGGCGGCTTTCAATCAAGACAATCAAATGCTGGAGGAAAGTCATGAACAGAAATCTATTATTCCTTGGCGGGATCGGCCTCGGCGCGGGGCTGATGTACCTGTTCGACCCCGACAAAGGCAGGAGGCGTAGGGCGACCGCGCGCGACTCGGCGCATCACATAGTTAACGCCTTTGATGACGCTGTCGGGAAGACTTCGCGAGACCTGAGCAACCGCGCCCGGGGACTCGTGGCCGAACTCGATTCGATATTCAGATGCGAAGCGGCGGATGATGACGTGATCGCCGAGAGGATCAGATCAAAACTCGGCCGCGCGGTTTCGCATCCGCATGCTATTCACGTCGCCATCAATCAAGGCCGCGTCACGTTGAGCGGGCAGGTTCTGGCTAGCGAAGTCGATCGGCTTCTCAAGCGCGTCTGGTCAGTTCGCGGTGTGACGGGCGTCGAGAACAGGCTCGAAGCTCACGAGCAGGCGGGAGACGTTTCTTCGCTGCAGGGCGGAATTCCGCGTCGTGGCGAAACACCCGAACTGATGCAGTCGAACTGGTCGCCCGCCATAAGATTCTTAGCGGGAATCGGCGGAGGCGCGCTGACGCTTTACGGAGCTCGCCGAAAAGACGTCTTCAGCACGGCGGTCGGACTCGGCATGGTCACGCGCAGCCTGACAAATATGGGGATGGAGGATTTGATCGGGCTTGGCGGCAGTCACGGGATCACCGTGCAGAAAACCATCACAATTAACGCCCCTGTTAGGAAGGTTTTTGAACTCTGGAGCCGTCACGAAAACTTCCCGCAATTTATGTCTCGTGTGCGGGAGGTGAAAGACCTGAGCAATGGCCGTTACCACTGGAAGGTGGCCGGGCCTGCCGGAATTCCGGTCGAATGGGAAGCCGTGATCACAAAATTGGAACCCGACCGGTTGATCGCCTGGCAGAGCGCGCCGGGTTCGATAATCGAGCAACAGGGGATGGTTCAATTCCGGCCAGACGGCGATGAAAGGACTGTGGTTGACGTCAGACTCTCTTACTATCCGCCGGCGGGAGCGATCGGACACGCCATCGCGTCGCTGTTCGGCGCCGATCCGAAGAGCGAGATGGATGATGATCTGATGCGGATGAAGTCATTCATCGAACCGGGACATCAATCACATGACGCCTCTGAAAGACAAATGCGCGGGGCTTCGGTTCATTAGAAGGAGGAAAGCGATGTTAGCCGAATTGAGCATTACCCTGCTCGGACGCGGAACTCAGCTGAGCGGCGATTTGGGCAGGATTCTGAAGATCATTGACGAGAGCGGAATCCGTTACCGGCTGACGCCTTCAGGAACCTGTCTCGAAGGCGAATGGGACGAGGTGATGGACCTGGTCAAAAAATGCCACCGCGAAGCCCGGTCATTTTGCACCTACGTTTTGACGACGGTGAGAATCCAAGACGAGTCGGGCGCATACGACCAGCTGAATGAAAACATCGCTTCGGTCGAGCGAGCCGTAGGTCATCAGCTTAAACACTGACTCAGGTCTTCAGATACTGTCAATCACTCGCCGCAACTTCTCGTTGACCTGCTTGGCGATCGTCTCGAGCTGTGGATTGCCGACGATCGAAAGCATCTTGTCGACGTCAATCGCCGAGACTACGACGCGACCTTCACGTTCATAGACCACGACGTTGCACGGCAGCAGCAACCCGAGATCGGGCTCTTCCTCTAGCGCCTGGAGCGCGAGCGGCGGGTTGCAAGCGCCCAGGATCAGGTATCGATAGAAATCAATCCCCAGCTTCTCTTTCAGTTTCTGGCTGATGTCTATTTCGCAGAGCACACCGAACCCTTCCGCCCCGAGCGATTCCTTTGCGCGCTGGACGGCAGTGTTCCAAGGAATATCGAGAACCCTGTGATAGCCATAGCTGGTTTCGTATCTTGCGATTGAAGACAATGTCGTTTCCATGACTTTTCCTCCTATTTACGTTTGAACACAAGCTGGTAAGCGCATCCGCCGGCGCCAGCCCTTACATTTTTCGCATTTCCCGTACCACTGAATCGTGCTGGGCGACACCGGAGTCCCACCCGCGCAAATCACCAAAATCCTGGAGCGGCGGATAGCAGCGTTTTCGCCTCATAACTCCTTGTTTATATTACCCGCGCCTAGCTTCGCGGAGACGGCCGATCACCTTAACGGTGCTGGCTTGGGGACCTTTATCGCCTGTTTCTTCGACAAAGCTGACTTCAGTTCCGATAACCAATTTTTCAAAGCCGTCGTTCAGCACACTGTTTCTGTGGAAGTAGATTTCACTGCCGTCAGGGGTTTCGAGGTAGCCGTAACCTTCTTCAGGAAAAATCCTGCTGACGCGGGCGCGCGGCGCGGGTTCGTGCTTTTTCACTGCCCCGCTTTGTTTTCGCGCATAGTCCTGCAGCCGGCGGCGCGCGGCTTTGAACGCGTCGCGGACGGCGACGTAAATGTCTTTGTGCGGGGCCGCGACCTCCTGTTCCTTCTGGCGTTTTTGGATTCCACTCCGCTGGATAGGGCCGCGCAGGCTCGGCTCGTGCTTCACGACGATCTCGCCGCCCGGAACAGTCAGATCGATTCTGATGTGAAATCGCTTTCCCTGTTGGCGGTGTTGATGAGGAATTTCGACCATCACGCGGCATCCCATAATGCTGTCATAAAACTCTGAGAGCTTTTCCGCCTCCTCACGAACCCTCGTTTCCACCGCCGGGGAAGAATCCATATTGCGGAACGTGATCTGTATCGGCAGTTGCATTATTACTCCTCCTCTCAGTCTCTTAATGGCGCGTGAATTGTGAAATGTCCATAACATCTTCTCCCCTCGCTTCTACACATCAACTACGCACTGCGCCAGCCAAGTTCCGGTTTCATCGCGCGCGACTCTCAATTGTGTGCAAGTAGCGCCTTTGACCTCGACGGCCGGACTGTGCTTGCTGACGTCAACCGGCTCTCCCCACGCCTTGCCGCTGAGACGAGAGTCGTCAAACCGAACATCGAAGCGCGCGAAGAGCATCTGGCGCGTCGCCATCTGATAGATCAGCGCGTTCAGCCATTCGGCGAGCAGCAACTCATCGTCGGGCGCCTCGCATTCGACATCGACCTCTTCCAACGGCGTGACGCCGCGCGGGTCGGTAACCACGGCTGTCAGCGCGATGGCGGCCTGTTCAAAAGCTTCTTCCTTCGTCGCCCCGACGCCGCGAATTCCCATGTCGGCGTCGTGCGCATAATGTTCCCAGTATTTTCCTAGCACGGTTTTTCAATAAAGCGGTGTGTAATGCCGATCTCCGCGCGTGGCGTGCAGAAACTGCCCGTTCTTATTACGGGCACGGCTTTGATGCGCCCACGAGCGGGCCGGTGATTTCTCTCAGTACAGCCGCTGTCCCGTCGCAACTATTGTGCCGACAAAAATCCGAAGCAAAATCCGCTCAATGGGATTGTGTCCGCCATCAAAAATCCATCAGAGAATCTGGCGCTTGGGGAATTCTGCACATCCTGCGCCTAACTTTGCCGATTAACTGACTCAGCTTTCCAGATCTACGATCAATTGGGCGGTCGTGACGATGGCATATAGGTTGCTCTTAAACTTTATCGCCCTGTTCCTTATGAGAGGGCGATCAATCTGACGAGGAAATCATCAAATAAATGGGGAATCTGAATATGATCAGGAAGGACGATTCTGAAATCAAACAGGCTGTGCAAGAGGAATTCAAGTGGGACACACGTATCAAGGAGACAGAGATCGGAGTGGAAGTGAAAAACGGCGTGGTCACTCTTACTGGCACGGTGAGCAGTTATGCGGAGAAGATGGCGGCTCAGGAAGCGGCGCATTTTGTAACCGGCGTCCTTGATGTCGCCAACGATATCGAGGTGAAGGCGCCGGGCAGTCCGGGCCGCACAGACACGGAGATTGCGCAGGCAGTGCGACACGCGCTTGAATGGGACGTGGGGGTCCCGCACGAACGCATCCGGTCAACCGTCTCTGACGGCATTGTGAACCTCGATGGCAATGTTAATTTCTTGCGCGAGCGCGAAGACGCTGAACGGGCCGTGCGCTACCTGGACGGCGTATGTGGAGTGCGCAATCACATCGTTATTTCTCCCTCAACGGTGGGGCCGGACAAGGTCAGGGCAATGATTGAAAAGGTATTGGAGCGGCGCGCCAGTCATGAAATCGAACGCGAAGCTAAACGCATTCGGATCTCGGTTACTGAGGGCAATGTGATCTTGACAGGAAAGGTTGGCTCGTTTGCAGAGAAACGGGCCATTCTCGGAGCGCTCAGTCATGCGCCAGGCATCCGCACGGTTACGGATCATCTCCGCATTGAGTCTGAAACCTGACTGGCAAAAATACCAGGCGCCCGGCTGACCGGCCGCTCGACATCTGTTACAACTCCTCTACTCAACGCCGCCTTCAAACCCGGGCGGCGCCTTCGCTTCCTTCTCAGGAACCTCTGTCAGCGTCGCCTCGGTCAGCAACAGGACGCTCGCTACCGAGACGGCGTTCTCGAGCGCGATGCGTATGACCTTGGTCGGGTCAATGATCCCGGCCTCCATCATGTCCACGTACTCGCCGCGCGCCGCGTCAAATCCATAATTGCCCGTTCCCTTACGCATCTCGTTGACCACGACGCCGCCGTCGAACGCCGAGTTTTCGGCGATCTGGCGCGTCGGCGCTTCGAGCGCGCGCTTGAGAATCAGAAGTCCTGTCCGTTCGTCCCCCTCGCATTTTTCGGCCTCGGCCTCGACAGCGTCTATCGCCCGCAACAGCGGCAGGCCGCCTCCGGGCGCTATGCCCTCGGCCATCGCGGCTTTGGTGGCGCTGATCGCGTCCTCAAACGCTTCCTTGCGACTCTTCAATTCAGCCTCCGACGGGGCGCCGGCGCGGATCACGGCCACGCCGCCGGCCAGCTTCGCCAATCGCTCCTGCAGCTTTTCTTTGTCGTAATCCGAAGTGGCCATCTCGATCTGTTTGCGAATCTCGGCGCAGCGCCCGTCAATCGCCTGTTTAGCCCCCGCGCCGCCGATGATCGTCGTGTTATCTTTATCGACTACGACTCGCTTGGCCCTGCCGAGGTCGGCCAGAGATAGTTTTTCGAGTTTCAAACCGAGTTCCTCCGCTACCAGTTGACCGCCGGTCAGGATCACGATGTCCTGCAGCATCGCCTTTCGGCGGTCGCCGAAGCCCGGCGCTTTGACCGCGACGCAGGCGAGCGTGCCACGAATCTTATTGACGACCAGCGTCGCCAAAGCCTCGCCTTCGACGTCTTCGGCGACGATCAACAACGACTGGGCCGATTTTGCGATCTGTTCGAGCAGCGGGAGCAGGTCGTCCATCCGCGTGATCTTCTTTTCGCAAAGCAGGATCAGCGGCTCTTCCAGGACGGCCTCCATCTTCTCTGCGTTGGTGATGAAGTAAGGCGAGATGTAGCCGCGGTCGAACTGCATGCCTTCGACCACTTCGAGGGCGGTTTCGGTGGTCTTGGCCTCCTCGACTGAAATCGCGCCTTCGGCGCCGACCCGCTCCGTCGCGTCCGCGACCATCTCGCCGATTGCCGGGTCGTTGTGCGCCGAGATAGTCGCCACCTGCGCCTTCTCGCGGCGGCTCTGCACGGGGCGTGAAATCGCGCGGATGGCCTCGACCGCCACGCGCAGCCCGCGGTCGAGGCCGCGTTTGAGGTCGACGGCGCTCGCGCCCGAGGCGACGTTGCGCACGCCGTCGGCGAATATCGCGTGCGCTAGCAGGGTCGCCGTGCTGGTTCCGTCGCCGACCGCTTCGCCGGTCCGTTCGGCGGCCTCTCGCATCATCTGCGCGCCGAGGTTCTCTTCATGATCCGAGAAACTGACCTCTTTGGCGATGGTCACCCCGTCGTTGCAGACGAGCGGCTTACCCCATTTCTTCTCGATCAAGACGCTCTTCGATTTCGGGCCGAGCGTGACGCGCACGGCGTCGGCCAGCGCCGAAGCGCCGCGCAGAATCTTTTCCCTCGCCTCAGAGCGGAACAATAATTGTTTATGAGCCATATCGATCTTCTCCTTCCGCGGCTATGGGATTCTTCTCTTTGCCTGCAAGTTCCGCGCCTCAAGCGGACGTTCGATCTTCGCTGAGCCTAATGACGGCGCAATTACTGTCCGTTTGCCGCGCGAACTGCGGTCGGCGACAAGCCGAATACCGCCTATCGCGCGAAATTTTCCGCTCGACCGGTCGTAATTTTCCGCAGTTTCATTACTCAGACATTGGAAAATCGGCTTCATTCGCCGGGGCACGCTCGTTGCAGCCTTCATATAGCAGATGGAAGATGATTAGCGAAAAGAGAGTCGCGCGAATCACTGCGCGACTAGAACACCGGACGTAGACAATGAGCTTGAAGGTTAAGGAGAAAGAGGAGGGGAAGAAATAATGCCCAACGAGTTTCCACTGCTCGCCGACCTGCTGGTTCTGTTGTTGGCCTCGGTGCCGATTGCCTTCATCTGTCACCAGTTGCGCCTACCGGTGATGGTCGGTTTCATGGTTACAGGCGTGCTGATCGGACCGTCGGCGCTGAGGCTGATCAAAGATCTACACGCCATTGAACTGCTGGCCGAAGTCGGAATCGCGTTGCTGCTGTTCACTATCGGACTAGAGTTTTCACTGCGCCGGCTGATGGAAATGAAGCGGCTGGTTCTGGGGGGAGGCGGACTCCAAGTCGTCTTAACGATTCTGATCGCCCTGGGGGTTGAGAAACTTCTAGGCAAGCCGGCGAATCAAGCGTTGTTCTTCGGCTTTTTAGTCGCCCTGTCAAGCACGGCGATCGTTCTGAAAAGCTATGCGGAACGGCTGGAAATCGATACCCTCTATGGTCGAGCCAGTGTCGGGATTTTGCTTTTTCAGGATTTATGTATTGTCCCGATGATGTTGCTGGTTCCGATCTTGAGCGGTCAGGAAGGCTCATCGGTGGCCAATATCGCGGGCGCCGTCGGCAAGGCGGCGGCGGTGATCGGCGGGATTGTTTTTACGGCGCGGAAAATCGTACCCTTCCTACTCTATCAGGTGACGCGGTTGCGCAGTTCCGAGGTCTTCATCATCTTCGTTGTGCTGGTGAGTCTCGGCACAGCCTGGCTGACGTCACGTTTCGGTTTGTCAATGGCGGTGGGCGCATTTATTGCAGGCCTGGTCTTATCGGAGTCCGACTACAGCCATCAAATCGTATCCGACATCCTGCCGTTCCGCGACGTTTTCAATAGCGTCTTTTTCATATCGATCGGGATGCTGCTCTCACTGAGCTCGCTGGCGCAGAGTTTCCTGGCGGTGATGATCTTGCTGGCCGCCGTTATCGTTGGCAAGGCCATAGTCGTGGCCATTGTCGCGCGAATGCTTCGGTATTCGCTGCGCGTCTCGATCACCCTTGGGATCGGACTTGCGCAGGTAGGGGAGTTTTCATTCATCCTGGCAAAAGCGGGAAGCGCGCAAAATCTCCTTTCTCAGCCGGACTACCAGCTTTTCCTCGCCGCCTCGGTTCTTTCAATGATTGCGACCCCGTTCCTGATTCATGTCGCGCCGAAAATCAGCTTGTCATTAGAGTCTTGGCTCGGCGCCGTGGCAACTCCGTCAAGAGAGGCGCCCGGAGAACGCGCGTCTGAACGTGGCCTGAATCATCACGTCATCGTGATCGGATATGGGGTGAATGGCCGTAATGTATCGAAGGTCCTGCACCGTCTTGGGATTCCCTATCTGGTTCTTGAGCTGAACGCCCAAACCGTGCGAGCCGCCGCAACTCAGGGCGTGCCGATCCGATACGGCGACGCCGGACGCCGCCAGGCGCTGAGACATGCCGGAGTGGAACAAGCGGCCATTATGGTGCTGGCCATCTCTGATGCGCTTGTTACGCGGCGTACGGTAGCGCTGGCCCGCGAACTCAACCCTGACCTGCACATCATCGTACGCACTCGCTATATGTCCGAGGTCGGGGAGTTGTTCGATCTCGGAGCCAGTGAAGTCATCCCGGAAGAATTTGAAACGAGTGTGGAGATATTCTCCAGGGTTCTGAAACAGTATGGAGTTTCACGCCAGTCTATCGAGCAGGAGGTTGAGGAGGTCAGAAAGGAAGGCTACGCCATGTTGCGTTCGACATCGCTCCCGCCGGTTGAGATGTGTCTACCAACCAGTCATGTCATCAATGGAGATTTGGAAGGAACGGTCAACCGCTGACCCGCTCATTCCAACGAAGGCTTGTTTGGCGTCGCTCAAATTTCACGATTTCAAGTCTGGAAATGCCATGACAGTCTTAATGAACTTTGCCGGCGCTTTCGACCGGCTTTGATTTGAAGCATTCTCAAACCTCTTTAAAACGAAAGAATGATTTGGAACTGTGGGCCAAAACCCGGAATTTGAGCGACGCCTCTTTTTCCTCATACAAAATCCTCCTAACGATTGAACGGGTAGGCATCTAAATTGCTCCGGACAGTGGTACTTCAGTAAAAATGACCAGAGGGAGGATGGCGGAGGCCAGCGACGAAGAGGGGAGGGCAAGCACATGAGCCAGATTAAGGACAACCTGCGGGCGGCGGTGAAGGAACGGTTCGCCGCCGTCGCCGCCTCGCCGGGCCAGGATAAGAAGTTCCCGGTCGGTCCCGCCAGTGCGAAGAAGCTCGGCTACGACCCACAGGAGATCGACGCCCTCCCACCCCCGGTCACGGAGTCCTTCTGCGGGGTCGGCAACCCGCTCGGCCTAGGCGAACTGCTGCCGGGCCACACCGTCCTCGACCTAGGCAGCGGGGCGGGGATGGACAGCCTGCTGGCCGCTCGGAGGGTGGGGACAACCGGCAGGGTCGTCGGCGTCGATCTCTGCCGGGAGATGGTCGAGAAGGCCCGCAGCAACGCTGAAACGCTGGGCCTGCGCAATGTCGAGTTCGTGGAGGCCGATATCGAGAACATGCCGCTGCCGGACGGGTCGGTGGATGTCGTGATCTCCAACGGCGTCTTCAACCTGTGTCTCGACAAGCCGAAGGTACTGGCCGAGGCGTTTCGGGTACTCCGCCCCGGTGGTCGCCTTCAGATGGCCGACATCCTGCTGCATGACGACGTGACGCCGAACGAGGTGGCCCACCTGGGCGAGTGGTCGGACTGAATCGCCGGCGCCGTGTGGGGGCGGTCGCTCCTGCAAATGCTCACTGAGGCCGGGTTCGTCGGGGCCACGATCCACGGGTGGACCGGCTACCACACGTCGTCTTGCACCGAGGGGGCTTTGGTTACGGCACAGAAGCCCGCAGCGATCCTACACAAGGGGTGACGACCATGAACAACATCTGCCTCGAAGCACTGACAGGCCCGCCGGTCGATCGGAACGCAGACCGAAACGATATTGGCTCGGCAGATGGTTTACGGTCGGGTCTCGCTCTTCCCGCAGCTCTGGCGCGAAGCTTCGCTGGGGCTGCTGATCAGGTTGACCATCGGCGGGGCCGCGTGGATGGGACTATGGCTGCTGGATGGTCGGAGCCACGTGGCGTCGGTCGTGGCATTGACGATCATCTGCTCATCAATTGTTGCTACGCTGATTGCAAGCCTGTTGCCCTGGACGCTGGATCGTCTGGACATCGATTTCAGGCAGTGTCTCCTTCCACGCCAGAAAGCGGCGCCCCTGCGACTACGCGGTTTTGACTTCGACGGTGACGGCTTTACTCTCGGCGACTTTTGTGAACGCGAGTTCAAGGACGCCGTTCTTCAAGACAGCCGTCGTTTTGGTCGGATCCACTTCGGCGGGCATCGTCAGCTCGCGGCAGAATTGGTTCGAGCGGAATTCTGAGAACAAGGTCTGCTCCTTCTTCTCTTCCGCCGCCTTCTCCGACTTGCCGCTGATGACCAGCCGCCGTGGTTCGACGCTGACTTTGATCTCGTCGGTGGTTAAGCCGGGGACTTCAGCGCGCACGGTGATCTGGTTCTCGGCCTCCTTGATCTCGACCGGCACGCGACGCATCAGCTCTGATTCGGCGCGAAACCAGTCTTCAAGGTCATGACCGAATTCGCGGCCGCGCGCCTCGAAGTATTCGTAAGCGCGGCGCGCGACGAATTGCGAAAACTCCTTCATCTGCTCAAAGAGCTTTTCTGCCTCGACGAAGATGGGGCTGGCAGGAGCTTGTTGTTTGGCAGCTTGTACGCCTTGTTGGGAATTCATAGTTGGTTCTCCTTGTTTGCTTAGTGTGATATAGGCCTGCTCATGAGGAATGACTGACAAGCAGACTCTATTAAATAGAGATGCAACCTATGTGCCAGCAAGACGGCGCCCGCAAAGCCTCGACTTTCACCGCCGATCATTTCGACTCAGCGCAAAGTTCCGCAATTCATGGCGGCAGGCTGCGCGAAAACGCACAGCGATTCGCGCGCCTTACCGCACGATTTCAACCGAGCAATGGGCGCGCGCGGCCACCGCTGAAGAGACGCTGCCGAGCAGGCATTGTCCAAACCCGCCCATTCCTCTCGCCCCAACGAAGACGCAATCCGCGCCCCAACTTTCCGCCTCACTGAGCAGCAATCGTTTCGGTTCCTCCTCCTTCACCGCTACCGAAGTCACAAGTCCCGCGGCCCGCAATTGCTCTACGGCCGATTCGACCATTCTATTGATTCTGGCGTTTTCACCAGCGTCCCAATCGGCGAGCCGCGAGAGTATATGCTCAGAGGCAGCTATAGAAAGCTTCCACGAAGCGTTGACGATGCGAACCTCGGCGCCTCGCGGCCATTGACGCTCAGCCACGGCGTCGATCGCCGCCTCGGCTCCCTTCGACCCGTCAACGCCGATAATCAAACGGATCGGCGCGCCCGGCTCCGCAGCAGGACAGCGAGCCACACGAACAGAGCAATGGGCTTCGTGCGCTAACTTTTGCGACACGCTCCCGAGGCAGGCTCTCCTCACCCCAGTGCGTCCGTGTGAGCCGGCGATGATCAGATCGGAGAGCCATTCATCGGCCTTCTCGATGATTACGCTCGCCGCTGAGCCGAAACTGACCAACGGCTCGACCGACCAGGCGGGCATCAGCGATCTGATCCGCGCAGAAGCGCGTTGAGCCAGAAATTCAAGGCGACCTATGGCCAATGGCTCCTCTAACAGATTGTTCTCGATGACAGACAGTATTACGGCGTGGACCTTTTCCGACAATCCGGCGCGGCGCAGGTCCTCCACTGCGGCGTCGGCGCATTCAGAACCGTCGTAGGCGATCAAAACCCTCGAGATTTTCATGGCGCCTTCCTCGCTTTTTCCTTCTCACCTATTCCTCTTTGAGCAACAGGTATGCCCCTGGATTTCAAACGCTGAACTCGCCGCTCAGTGGGAAGAGAATTATGCGGAAAAAGCGCCTCGACGGCATAACGCTTGCTTAATATGGATTCAGCAACTGACACACAACCACTAAATCATTAAGGGGCGATTGTTGGCGGCGCCTCCGGAGAAGAAAGATCGTCAAACCGGCGCAGACAGAATTGAAGAGGCTTTCATTATGGCAACCACACCAATTTATACGCTCGACTTCGACGAAATCGGTTTGGAAGACGTCCCCCGCGTGGGCGGCAAGAACGCCTCCCTCGGCCAGCTTTTCAACGCGCTGAAGCCGCTGGGCGTCGGCGCGCTCGACGGCTTCGCCATCACGGCCGACGCTTACCGTCGGCTACTCATCGAACGCAACCTCGAATTCCAGTTGCGCTCTTTGCTCTCCGACTTCGATCCCGAAGATGTTAATGAACTCGCCGCGCGCGGACATGCGGCGCGCGCGGCCGTGCTGGAGACGCCGCTGCCAGATGACCTGCGCTCGGCGATCCTGAACTCTTACGACCGGCTCTGCGCCCGGCTGGGACGCGAACCGGAGTTGGCGATCCGCTCGTCAGCCACCGCTGAGGATCTGCCCGAAGCCTCCTTCGCCGGGCAGCAGGAGACATTCCTCAACGTCCGCGGGCGCGAAGCATTGTTGCGAGCGGCGCACGCCTGCTTCGCCTCGCTCTTTACCGACCGCGCCATCAACTATCGCGCGCGCCACGGCTTCGACCACCTGCAGGTCGCGCTCTCGGTCGGCATACAGCCGATGGTCCGATCCGACAAGGCGAGCGCGGGCGTGATCTTCACGCTCGACACCGAATCGGGCTTCCGTGACGTGGTCGTCGTGACCGGCTCCTACGGGCTTGGCGAGTTTGTTGTGCAGGGCGTCGTCACGCCTGACGAGTGGACGGTCTTCAAGCCAACATTAGCGAAGGGCTATCGCGCGGTCATCGGGCGGCGAGTCGGCTCCAAGGAGGTGCGACTGGTCTACGCCGACGGCAGCCGCGCCACGCGCAGCGAGCCGACCCCTGATGAAGAGCGCCGCCGCCTCTCGCTCAGCGATGACGAAGTCCTGAAGCTGGCGCGCTGGGCCTGCCTGGTCGAAGAGCATTACTCCGAGTTGGCGGGCCATCCGCAGCCGATGGACCTCGAATGGGCGAAGGACGGACTGACAGGAGAGCTGTTCATTTTGCAGGCGCGCCCGGAGACGGTTCATTCGGCGAAGCCGCGAACGGCGGTGGCCGAGATCTATCGCTTGAAAGGCGAGGCGGGCGAGCCGCTCGTGACCGGGCAGGCGGTCGGCGAGAAGATCGGCGCCGGCCCGGTGCGCGTCGTGCGCGACGCGGAGGCGCTGGCGACGGTCGCGGCCGGCGACGTGCTGGTCGCCGAGATGACCGATCCGGATTGGGAGCCGGTGATGAAGCGCGTCGCGGCCCTCGTCACCGACCAGGGCGGGCGCACAGCGCACGCGGCCATCGTCTCACGTGAGCTCGGGCTACCCTGCGTCGTGGGCGCGGGCGATGCGACCGACGTCTTGCGCGAAGGCGCCGAAGTGACGGTCTGTTGCGCCGAAGGATCGAAGGGCAGCGTCTACGCCGGGCGCATCCCCTTCGAAGTCGAGCGAATCGACGCCGCCGGCGTGCCTCAAACTCGCACGCGGGTGATGCTCAACGTCGGCGATCCCAGCCGCGCTTTCTCCGTCGCCGCGATCCCCAATGCGGGCGTCGGCTTGGCCCGCCTCGAATTCATTATCAACAACCACATAGGCATTCACCCGATGGCGCTCGCGCGCTATCCGAAACTGAAAGATCCGCAGGCGGTTAAAGAGATCGCCGCGCGCATCGGCGAAGAGGAGCCGCGCGAGTTCTTCATCCGGCGCCTGAGCGAAGGCGTCGGCCGCATCGCCGCCGCCTTCTATCCGAAGCCGGTCATCGTCCGAACCAGCGATTTCAAAACCAACGAGTATGCCCGTCTTCTCGGCGGTCGCGAGTTCGAGCCTGAGGAAGAGAACCCGATGCTCGGCTTCCGTGGCGCGTCACGCTACTACGACCCGCGTTACGCCGAAGGCTTCGCCCTGGAATGCGCGGCGCTCGCGCTGGTGCGGCGCGAGATGGGATTGGCGAACGTCAAAGTGATGATCCCCTTCTGCCGAACGGTCGACGAAGGCATGCGCGTGATCGAAGCGATGGCGGCCAACGGCTTGAAGCAGGGCGAGGACGGCCTCGAAGTCTATGCGATGTGCGAGCTGCCGTCGAACGTCGTGTCGGCGGACGAGTTCCTGAAGGTCTTTGACGGGTATTCCATCGGTTCGAACGATTTGACGCAGCTCGTGCTCGGACTAGACCGGGATTCGGGAACGGTCGCGCATCTGTTTGATGAGCGCAATGCGGCGGTGCGCCAGATGATCGCGCGCGCGATCGAAGCCGCCCACGGCGCCGGCAAGCCGATCGGCATTTGCGGCCAGGCGCCGTCCGATTACCCGGACTTCGCGGCCTGGCTTGTCAGTCGGGGGATTCACTCGATCTCGCTCAACCCCGACACGGCGATCAAGACTGCCCTCGTCATCGCCGAAGAAGAGGCGGCGCAAGCTCGGACGCGCGCAGCCTGATACGTTGGTCACGGCCAATGTTCGCTAACTCCGGTGATCCGTTCGACGCGAATGCGAAAAACTATCACATCCGACAATGAGTCCCTGGCTTTCGATTCGACCGGCGTCAGGTATGGGAACCTCTGGAACATCGCGGACATTATTCGATCCCGCTCGGTCGTATCGTAGACCTCCTCGAACCGGCCGAACGCGATTACGCTGAGCCAGTTGAAAGTGTCTTTGATCTCATCCACCTGAAGACAAACGTGCGGGTTGGCGCGCATGATTTGTATTTTGTGTCCGGGCATCGAGTGGATGTAGATGTCCTCGCCGTCGAAGAAGTAATTGACCGGGATGACGTAAGGCATGCTCTCGCGACAACATCCCAAACGCCCGATGTTCTGGTTGCGCAGCAATTCGCGCGCCTCTCTGTAGCCGATTTCGCTAATCATCTTTCAGCTCCTTGATTAAAGACAGCAACGAGCGTGCCTCAGCGAACGAAACCGCCTTTCCAATGTCGGAAGTAACCCCTTTCTTCCGATGCTCAGGATTCGTTGGTCCTCGAGTTGCAATGCAATGGTTCCGGATTCGGTCAGGAGGAAGATCAATGAAAATCCTGTTAGCAGTGGACGGTTCGGAATGCAGCGGCGTTGTCGTAGAGGAAGTGGCGAAGCGACCATGGCCGGCGGACAGCGCGTTGCGAATTATTTCCGTGGCTGAAACCTTGTCGTTTGAGGAACTGACGTTGCCGCCGCGCTACCGCGAAGATCTTGAGAGAGCGACGCGGCAGCGGGCGCAGACAATCGTTGAGCGAGCGACAGCCAGACTTCGTGAGAGCGACGCCCGGTTTTTGCCAATCAGTTCGACTGTCGTAGTGGATTCACCCAAAGACGCCATTGTCGAAGAAGCCGAGCGTTGGGGCGCGGACCTGATCGTCGTCGGCTCGCACGGTTACCGATGTCCCGGTCGCGCGCCTCTGGGATCGGTCTCGCAAGCAGTCGCAACGCAAACCAAATGTTCCGTCGAGATAGCGCGTCGCCGCCACATGGACGGCGATGAAAATGCTGAGTAATCGAAATTGTGATTGAGAGCGCCGTTGGGAAAGACGGCAATCGCTTGAGAATCTTTACCCACCCCTGGGTCAGGGGTTCAACGCCAGTTCAGCGGGCCGCCCAGACGGTATGCTGGCGCGTCTGTTGCCGGGAATTTGAGTGATGGTTTTCAAATGACGCATCCTTTTCGTTCCATTTATGCGCACAGATTCATCCGAGTGGCGGTATGTACTCCATTCGTCCGTGTGGCGGATCCCCAGTTCAATCTCGAACGGACGCTTGGGCTGGCGCGCCGCGCGTCGGACTTGAAGGCGGCGGTAGCGCTCTTCCCCGAACTCGGCATTTCCGCCTATTCCAATGAAGACCTCTTCCACCAGGACGCGCTGCTCGACGCCACGGAGGCCGCGCTCGCACGCCTCATCGCCGAAAGCCGCGACCTCTCTCCGGCGCTGATCGTCGGCGCCCCTTTGCGTTTTGAAGGGAAGCTCTTCAACTGCGCGGTTACCATCTACCGCGGGCGGGCGCTGGGGGTCACGCCCAAGACCTACCTGCCGAATTACAGGGAGTTTTACGAGAAGCGACAGTTCACCTCGGGACGCAACGCCGTCAGCCGCGATGTGATGTTCCTGGGCGAGGTCGTCCCCTTCGGCGCAGACCTGATCTTCGAGGCTACGAACGTGGAGGACTTCTCTCTGCACGTGGAAATCTGCGAGGACTTATGGGCCCCAATCCCGCCCAGCTCATACGCCGCGATGGCCGGGGCGACAGTGCTGGCTAACCTCTCCGCCAGCAACATCACGATCGGTAAGGCTGATTACCGCCGGCTTCTTTGCGCGTCGCAGTCAGGAAGATGTGTCGCGGCCTACCTCTATTCGGCGGCGGGGCCGGGCGAATCGACCACCGACTTGGCCTGGGACGGCCACGCCGTCATTTACGAGAACAACGATCTGCTGACCGAGTCGAATCGCTTCTCTTCCGAAGAGCAGATCATCGTCGCCGACATCGACATCGAGCGCCTCGCCCAAGACCGTATGCGCATGACGAGCTTCAACGACGCGGTCGACTGCGCCGCTGAACGAGTGCGGCAGATGCGGCGCGTCGGCTTCCGATTCCGAGTACCTGAAGGAGAAATACCTCTGATTCGCCGGGTCGAACGCTTCCCATACGTTCCAAGCGACCCGGCGGC
>Ga0137368_10002899_pt1 | contig 18326 bp, 14 predicted proteins | sample SagtaG_13_FD_104917 | JGI IMG/M metagenome (GOLD analysis project Ga0137368, IMG submission 104917) | Vadose zone soil microbial communities from Sagehorn Ranch, Mendocino, California, USA - Sage1_L_100_16 metaG | ecosystem: Environmental > Terrestrial > Soil > Vadose zone | place: USA...
AAAAAGCCTTGTATTGCTCTTTTAGTCACTCTCCATTTTATCAGAGGGAAATATAACGTATAATCCCGAGAGATTACCCGTTTTGGAGGATTAATGGCTGATCTTGCTATGTTTTCACTCAGTGAAGAGCATAAGATGATACGCGATGCCGCGCGCGATTTTGCCCAAAATGAAATCGTGCCGATCGCGGCTCAGTTCGATGAAAGCGGGGAATTCCCACAGGCAACCATCAAGAAAATGGGCGAAATGGGTTTTATGGGGATTGAAATTTCAGAGGAGTACGGCGGCGCAGGCATGGATACCCTGGCCTACGTTCTCGCCCTTGAAGAAATTTGCAAAGCGGATGCATCGCACGGGGTGATCATGTCTGTGAACAATTCATTATATTGTCACGGCATTATGAAGTACGGGACCAAGGAACAGAAAAAGAAATTTGTCACGCCGATTGCATCGGGAAAAGCGGTTGGTGCCTATTCATTGACTGAGCCACAAAGCGGCTCAGACGCAGGGGCAATGAAAAGCCGGGCCACGCGTGATGGCGACAACTATATTCTTAATGGGCGTAAGTCCTGGGTGACAAGTGGTCCCGTGGCTGATTATTACATTGTCTTTATGATGACTGACCCGGAAAAGCAGCAGAAGGGGATTAGCGCGTTTCTAGTGGAAGCCAATACACCCGGGCTCACGCGCGGCAAGACAGAGCCGAAACTCGGAATCCGTGCTTCGGCGACAAGCGAGTTAATCTTCGAGAATTGTTGTGTCCCGGTTGCCAATCGGCTCGGTGAGGAGGGTGAAGGCTTCAAGATCGCAATGACCGTTTTGGATGCAGGTCGCATCGGGATCGCGACCCAGGCGTTGGGAATCGCGGAAGCAGCCTATGAAGCCGCCCGCCAGTATGCGGTCGAGAGAGAAGCGTTCGGTCAACCGATTGGAGCGTTCCAGGGAACGGGATTCAAAATCGCGGACATGAAGACGCGTATCGAAGCCTCCCGGTTACTAATTTACAACGCAGCTATGGCAAAAGAGAAATCCAAAAAGGACGGTAGTCGCTATTCCTTGGAGGCTTCGATGGCGAAATTGTTCGCCTCTGAAACTGCAATGTATGTGACACATCAGGCGATCCAAATTCATGGTGGAATTGGCTATAGCAAGGAACTTCCCGTGGAGCGTTATTTCCGCGACGCGAAGATCACTGAGATTTACGAAGGCACCAGTGAGATCCAGCGGCTCGTCATATCCAGAAGCGAATTGGGATTGAAATAACTCAGAATGAAGAAATGACATCGTTGCTTTGTTATCTCATTCCTCTTTTTTTCATGGCTGTTGCGTTGGACCTTTTTTTCGTAACGGGTTTGCAGAGATTTCGCAAATTAAAAAAAGAATCGACTGACAAAGATGGGATTTCGAAAATCAGTCAGTGGGAATTATTAAGACAGGCTTTTGGGATAAAGAATACCAGGGGGAATATGTTGAACAGCACTAGCACTCCGCTATTTCGAAGAAGGTTAGCAGTTTCTCGCTTGACGGGATCTGTCTTTGATAGAATGAGAGCGGGCTTCGAGGCAGTGAAAGGTTGCTTGAAGACTTATGATCTCGCCATGTGGTTGTTTATTATTGCGGTGGTTGTTTACCTCGTCACACACCTGATCGGATTGACAAAGTTCCCCATTTACTTCTTTACAGATGAAGCCATCCAATCTCAATCCATGATGGATTTGATCAAAAATGAATATCGAGATCCGGCGGGTATGTGGTTTCCCACCTATTTTAGGAATGGTGATTATTACAACATCGGCTTAAGTGTTTATCTGCAATGGCTGCCGGTTGTCCTCTTTGGAAAATCAGCCGTTGCGACTCGAGCCACTTCAGTCCTGGTGACATTGATTGCAGCCGTCTCCGTCGGGATGATGCTGCGCGATGTGTTCAGGCTGAAATACTGGTGGATGGGAACATTGTTTCTTTCGATCACCCCTGCGTGGTTTCTACATTCACGAACTGCTTTTGAAACCGCTGAATTTGTGGCTTTTTATGCGGGGACGTTATGCGCCTATCTGTATTATCGTCATCAATCGCCGCGTTATTTGTATTTAACGATTTTTTTGGGCACGCTTGCTTTCTATACATACAGCCCTGCCCAAGTCATCATGCCATTGACAGCCTTAGGGTTGCTCATTTCAGACTGGCGTTATCACTGGGAGAATCGCCGCACACTGCTGAAAGGGCTGGCGTTGACCGCCGTCATGGTTTTTCCTTATATTCGATCCACGATTAATATTTCTAGTGTACCCTTTTCCCAATTGCGCATATTATATTCATACTGGTTTGAAGAATTGCCCCTCTCAGAAAAAATCGGCCGTTACGTTTCGGAATTCGGTATTGGTCTTAGTCCCTGGTATTGGTATATCCCAAACGACCGCGATCTTTCACGACACTTAATGAAAGGTTACGGCAACATCATGATCACGACGTTGCCATTTGCCTTGCTTGGTATGGCACATATATTGCGGAATCTTCGCCTGTCGGCATACCGCACAACCTTGATTGCACTAATGATCTCTCCGGCTGCAGCAGCGCTCGTACAAATTAGCATTACGCGCACACTGCTATTCGTTGTCCCGGCAGCAGTGGTGACAGCCATCGGGCTCGAAGAAGTTCTGAGATGGGTGGAAGATCCGAGAAAACGACTTGTCGAACTTGGCGAAGGGCAAAACCCCACGCGCATTCGAATTGTCGCAGCCTTGATCATCCTGGTGATTGGGATCCTCGTCGCTTCGACTTTTAAAGAAAGCCTAAACAGGCTTGCGCTCCAGGCGCTCGTGATCACCCTTGCCCTGCAAATTTCCGGAGTCCTTGTGCTTCTTGCGCACTGGCTCACACGCCGTGATGCACTTGGGAAGCCGAAGCTTTGGTATCTTTCACCGTCAATCATTGCGCTATCAGCATTTCTCATCCTGGCGGGCGCGAACGTCTATATGTTGAACGACGCGCTCAGAAATGGGCCACTCTGGTTCAGAGATTACGGACAGGGAGGGATGCAATACGGCGCGTTTCAGATCTTCGATATCATAGAACAATATACGAAAGTCCACCCAGAGACAAAGATTATCTTTTCACCGACGTGGACAAACGGTGGAGATGTGCTTGCGCGTTTCTTTATTGACGATTTTTCCTCCATCCAAATCGGCAGTGTTCGGGGGCACATCATACAAAAGTTGCCTCTGGACCACAATAGCTTGTTCATCATGACGCCACAGGAATACGACATCGCGAGGGCGAGCCCAAGACTTACGGATATCAAGGTGGAGACGATTGTTCCATATCCTGATGGCACCCCAGGTTTCTATTTCGTCCACCTGCGGTATGCCGATAACGTCGATAAAGTATTTGCCGCTGAAAAGGCGGCCCGCCAGGCATTGCGCGAATCAACGCTTACAATCGATAGGCAGGAGGTTGAAGTTCGCCACTCCTACCTGGATGGCGATTTTCAGGATAAATCAATTGCACAGGTCTTCGACAATGATCCTCTCACGCTGGCAAAAACGTTTGAATCGAATCCATTTATCATTGAAATGACCTTTCCCAAGCCGCGCGCGCTCAATGGATTCTCGATCATCATTGGTGCTGCAAAACTCCAAATCACATTGAAATGCTATTCCAAAACTGGGACACAGCCCATTGTTTACAAGTTTGAGATGCAGGGAACAAGAAGCCAGCCTGAACTTTCATTTGACCTCCCGGTGCCGACCCGTGTCCAGATTTTGCAAGTGGAAGTGTTGGATCCCCAACCTCATGACCAGACAAAAGTTCATATTTGGGAATTGAAGCTGCGCTAGAATATGAATAATCAGTAGATCACGAAACAGCGAGGAGAGGCCCGAAAACACGGTGCTGGCGCGCACAGCAGCCTGTTTTCTGGAATTCTTTCAACTTTCGTGAAATACTGATTACGAAGTAACGAATTACTGCACTGAAGCAAAATGGTAAAAGGCAAGGCGATGACAACGAAGAAAAAATCAGTCGGCAAAAAAAACTCTGAATCGTGTCCCAAGCAGGTCAGCTTTACTGCTGAGCCGGGGACAAAAGAGAAATCCAAAAGGACGGTAGTCGCTATTCGCTGGAAGCTTCCATGGCGAAATTGTTCGCCTCTGAAACTGCAATGTATGTGACACATCAGGCGATCCAAATTCATGGTGGAATGGGCTATAGGAAGGAATATCCCGTGGAACGTTATTTCCGCGACGCGAAGATCACTGAGATTTACGAAGGCACCAGTGAGATTCAGCGGCTCGTGATATCTAGAAGTGAATTGGGATTGAAATAACTCATAAAACGAGACATGACATCGCTGCTTTGTTATCTGATTCCTCTAGTTGCACTGGCTGTTGCGTTGGATCTTTTTTTCGTAACGGGTTTGCAGAGATTCCGAAAATTAAGAAAAGAGTTTACCGATAAAGATGGAGTTTTGAAGACCAGCAAATGGGAATTATTGAGACAGGCTTTTGGGGGAGTAAACAAAGGGAGTAATGCAATAAACAATACGAATCTCTCACTCTTTCGGAAAAATCGCAAAAATTTTCAGCGCGACCAGGCTTCAATGAAGGTGAAGAGCAAACTCAAATTCATGGCAGTGCGGAAAAGACCAAAAGGCAAAAAGTCTCATGGGCCTGGCCGAGAACAGATCAGCTTTTCCGTTGAGCCGGGCACAAAAGTGCAAATCACCATTGAAGTTGGAGAAAAGATTGTCACCGGGAAAGTTCCACTAAAGCTTCATATACAACAAATCTCTCAAGAGGGAGTCCAAGCTGGAGAAACACTTCAACCAGAGTATAAGCCGTTGCGAGTACCTGTCCTTGCGGTTGGCGGGCTAAGAGCGGGGTTCGAGGCGATAAAAAGTCACTTGAAGACTTATGATCTTGCCATGTGGTTGTTTATTCTTGCAGTCGCTCTTTACCTCATCACGCGCCTGATTAGACTGACACAATTCCCTATTTACTTCTTTACAGATGAAGCCATTCAATCCCAATCATTGATTGATTTGATCAAGAACGGATACCGGGACTCGATGGGTGTGTGGCTTCCTACATATTTTCGGAACGGCCAATATTACAACTTGGGCGCCAGCGTTTACCTGCAATGGCTTCCATTCATGCTTTTTGGCAAATCGGCCTTTGTTACGCGCGCTACGTCTGTTTTCGTCACGCTCATCGCGGCAACTTCAATCGGGATCGTATTACGCGATGTGTTCAAGCTGAAATATTGGTGGACAGGCACATTATTCCTCTCCATCACGCCCGCGTGGTTTTTACATTCACGAACGGCATTTGAAACGTCGGAATTTGTCGCCTTTTATGCAGGCACATTATGTGCTTATTTGTTATATCGATACAGGTCATCCGGTTATTTATATCTTGCGCTTTTTCTTGGCACGTTTGCCTTCTATACATATAGTCCTGGGCAGGTGATTGTGCCGCTAACGGCGCTAGGCTTGCTCCTCTCGGACTGGCGTTATCACTGGGAGAATCGGCGCACAGTGTTGATGGGCCTGGGGCTAATCATGATCCTTGCGCTGCCCTATCTACGATTCCGTATCGGTAATCCCAATGCACCTTTTGCACATTTGCATACATTATTCTCATATTGGACCGAAGATATACCCTTGTCGGAAAAATTTGCCCATTACTTATCAGAATATGGCGTTGGTCTAAGTCCCTGGTATTGGTATATTCCCAACAACCGCGATCTTTCACGTCACCTGATGAAAGACTATGGGAATATAGCCATCACCACGCTTCCGTTTGCTATGCTGGGCATGGCACATGTTTTGCGTAATCTACGTGAGTCGGCCTGCCGCGCGACCCTCATTTCCTTATTGATTTCTCCGACCGCAACAGCTCTAGTACAGACTAGTATCACGCGTGCTCTCGTATTCGTTGTCCCTGCGACAATCTTGACAGCGATTGGATTTGACCGAGTCTTGCAATGGATCGAGGATCCAAAAGAACGTCTCGCTGAACTTAACATGGGCTTGGGACTCACTTCCAGGCGGATCGCCATGGGTTTGCTGATCCTTCTCATTGGAATACCCGTTGCATTCATTTCCAAAGAAAATACAAATCGTGTCGTTCTCTCTGTGCTTATGGTTATCCTAGCATTGCAAATCTCTGGTGTCTTGGAATGGCTTGCTCAATCACTCACACGCGCCGATATTTCTACGAGACCGAAATTTTGGAATCTTTCACAGACAATCATTGCGCTGTTAGCTTTTATCGTCTTGTCCGGCGTGAATGTTCGTATGTTGGATGACGCGCTGACGAATGGGCCGCTCTGGTTTCGGAATTACGGTATGGCTGGGATGCAATACGGCGCTTTCCAGATATTCGACATTATCGAGCAATATGTTAAAGAACATCCAGATACAAAGATCATCTTCTCGCCAGACTGGGCCAATGGTACAGATGTCGTGGCGCGCTTTTTCCTGGGCGATACTTCACCCGTTCAAATCGGCAGTATTCGAGGGCACATCACCAAAAAACTGCCGTTGGACAATAGTATGTTGTTCATTATGACGCCACAGGAATATAACTTGGTGATAGGAAGTGGCAAGTTCACAGATATTGATGTGGAGACAGTTATTCCATATCCAGATGGCAACCCTGGTTTCTATTTTATCCGTCTACGCTATGTAGATAACATCGATAAAATATTCGCGGCTGAAAAAGCAGTCCGTCAGGTTTTGCAGGAATCTGTTGTGACGATTGATGGGCAAGCGGTTAAACTCCGCTACTCCTATCTGGATAGCAATTTGCAAGCCGAATCGATGGCGTTGGTCTTCGACAATGATCCTTACACGGTGGTAAAAACATTTGAAAACAATCCATTTGTAATAGAAATGACATTCCCTTCGCCTCGCGCTCTCAACGGATTTACGATCATTATTGGGTCGGCCAACGTTCAGATCACGCTAAAATGCTACTCTGGGCGCGGAACTCAACCTATCATTTATACCTTTGAGGGGCAAGGAACAACAAATCAGCCAAACCTTTCATTTGATCTTCCCGCGCCAATGAAGGTGCGGGTTTTGCAAGTAGAGGTGCTTGATCCCCTATCATCTGACCAGGCAAAAATACATATTTGGGAACTGAAACTGCGCTAAGAAACAACACAATCCTTTCTAATCAGTTAAAATGATTCCCATGAAGGCTGTTCTCTTTCGCAAGCACGGTGGTCCTGAAGTGCTGGAATACACCGATTTCCCAACCCCTGAACCAAAACCTGGCGAAGCATTGATCCGTTTACACGCCGCTGCCCTCAACCGCATGGACGTGATGGTACGTAATGGCTGGCCCGGGCTGAAACTGGAAATGCCTCATATCAATGGGGCGGATGGTGCAGGGGAGGTAGTCGCGCTAAGCGGAGCGCTAGCGGAGACGAAGCGTGGTGATGGCACAAATGAATTACAGATTGGCGATCACGTAGTGATCAATGCCAACCTCGGTTGTGGCACGTGCGAATATTGTCTGGCGGGAAAAGATAACATGTGCCTGCAATGGCATTTGCTTGGAGAAACGGTACGGGGTACGTACGCAGAGTACGTGTCGCTTCCCGTAAAACAGCTTTACCGTCTGCCAAAGGATTTCGATTTCCATCAAGCCGCGGCGGCCGCGCTTGTCTATCAGACGGCGTGGCATTCACTGGTAAAGCGCGGCAACTTACAAAAAGATGAGGCCGTTCTTATCGTCGGGGCAGGGGGTGGAGTTAATACTGCCAGTGTACAGATTGCCAAATGGATTGGCGCCCAGGTCGTGGTTGTAGGGTCAGATGCGAAGAAGCTGGAAATGGCAGAGTCCATTGGGGCAGATATCCTGATTGACCGCTCCAAGGAAGCGGATTGGTCGAAAGCAGTGTTCCTTGCGACAAACAAACGTGGTGTGGATGTCGTTGTGGACAACGTCGGCACAACCTTCATGCAAAGTCTGCGCGCCTTACGAAAGGGTGGACGCCTCTTGACAGTCGGAAACAGCGGCGGACCGAAATTTGAAATTGACAACCGCTACATGTTTGCTAAACATCTCAGCATCCTCGGCTCGACGATGAGTACCTTAAGTGAATTCAAGGAAGTCATGGGATTGATCGTTGCTGGACAATTAAAACCCGTGATAGATAAGACGTATCCCCTCAAAGAAGCTGCTATCGCGCAGGAGCGCTTGTGGAGAAACGAAAATTTTGGAAAAATCACATTGGATATTCATTGATGAAGCGATTCCCCTGGTTTGAAACAATCTTAATCCTGGTTATGATGTCCATCAGTTTGTATGCCGCATTGTCAGACGCGCAAAATCTTTCGTGGCGCTGGTTCACACGCGATGATGCCTATTATTATTTCAAGGTCGCGCAGAATATCACCGAGGGACATGGCAGTACATTCGATGGCATCGACGTAACGAATGGCTATCATCCATTGTGGATGCTGGTTTGTATCCCGATTTTCGCGTTAGCGCGCCTCGACCTGATCTTGCCCTTGCGCGTTCTCCTGCTGGTCATGAGCGGACTGTCTGTTGCTACCGGCATTCTTCTCTACCGTCTGATTGGCAAAATTTTTGCACCAGCACTTGGAGCAGTTGCTGCATTGTTCTGGGTATTCAACCACCATATATTCGCCACCCTTTATCAAAACGGATTGGAATCGGGCATTGCGGCTTTCTTCCTCGTTTTGCTGGTCTACAAACTATATGACTTCGAATTATCCTGGCGCAAAGATCCGGTTTCCAAAAAGCAAATCGCAACACTGGCAGTGATTGCCATGCTGATGATGTTCAGTCGTCTGGACCTTGTGTTTTTTGCAGCCCTGGTAGGAGTCTGGGTCGTCTTTCGGGGTCACTTACTGCGTTTTTTCCTGCCACTTGATATTACTGCCATCATTATCCTGACCATCCTGGCGTTCATGCTACGAGTGGGCCTCGCTGGTTATTACGAATCTGTTGACGTTGCATTAGCGATGGCAGTTGCGAGTTTGGTCGTCAAGATTCCCAGCGCGTTTTTCTTTGGTTTGTACCAACATTCAAAAGTGTTGCGACCTGGCGCATTAATCGCGCGCCTCATTTTGTTTGCACTGACGGGCTCAGTCATTAGTGGAATCCTTGTCCTTGCGATTCAACGACTCGGACTTGTGCAAGGCTCCTTTTCGCGCGTCATTATTTTGATTGACCTTGGCTTGACTTTTCTGTTTTTTGGCATCAGTAGGTTTATGTTCATGGGTTTGCGAAAAGCGAACTCTTCCGCTCCAGATTTACGCGGGGAACCCTGGAACGATTTGCGCGACCACTGGAAAAAATGGATCACTGAGGGCGGGATTTATTATGGCATCGTTTTTGGTGGGCTGGGCATTTATATGGTTTGGAGCAAATTCGTTTTTGGGACCACCTCACCCGTCAGCGGTCAGATCAAACAATGGTGGGCGTCGCTTCCGGGCCGGGCATATGGGGGCTCTTCGCGCGATATATTATCTTTCTTTGGTCTCAGTTATGTTACGGAGGAAAATGCCTGGAGTCCGATCTCCGGGCTGATTGGACGTTGGGCTGAAAACATGTACCGGGTTTTGAAAATAGAAGATGTGTGGCGATATTTGATTCTCCTCACTTTATTCGCAATGGTTTTCTATCTGATTTTGCTTACGAATCGGAATAAGGGAAAGAGTGCCGTTACCCAAATGAGCCTCATCCCGCTCTTGAGCAGCGCCTGGTTACAAGTGCTTTACTACAATGCTCTTAAATATGCTGGGCACAAGGAATGGTATTGGGTCAGTCAGTTGATCATTATTGTTTTGACGCTCGGCCTGATTACCGGTATGCTGTACACGTTGATCCGAAGAATTCCATATATGTCTATTCTTGCCTGGGGGATTGCAGCGTATGTCGGCATCAGTATGGGAATGTCGTTCTGGAATGGCATACGACAGTCGATGCCATACCATCGCTGGTCAGCGGATGCGCCTTTTATGGATATTGTCCCGCTACTTGAAGAGCATACCGAACCTGGAAGTATCATCGGGTTGACCGGCGGCGGCAATGTTGGTTACTTTATTCATGACCGCACCATCGTCAATATGGACGGATTAATCAACAGTTATGGTTATTTTCAGGCTTTGCAGACCAGAGAAGGTGGTCAATACCTTCAAAATATCGGTCTTGATTACGTGCTCGCTAATCCGGTCATCCTGGATCAGCAGCCTTACAAGGGTCAATTCAACGAGTATTTGGAGCCGCTGGATGTCTATTATGGTGGCAAACAACTTATGCATTACCGGGCGCCCTAGCAATGGACATTTCGCTTCACGCGCAACCGAAGCTTGTTCCCTTTATGGGATAATGAATCCATGCCTCTAAAGCGACCTTTCGGTGTAACCCTGCTCCTATGGCTGGTGTTAAGCCTATCAGCGTGGGGCGCAGTTCGGCTTTTTGCCGCCTTCCGCTGGTGGAATGTGTTGAACGAATTCGGCGCGCGCCTGGGCCCTCTATATTTATCCATAACGGGTGCGGGTTGGATCCTGGTGGGAGCCGTGCTGTTGTGGAGCCTTTTCAGCGGAAAATCGTGGGCACGTCTGGCGATCCCCATATCGATATTCCTTTGGGTCATGGAATATTGGGTCGAACGGATGTTTTTTGAAGCACCGAGAGCAAATTTCTTCTTTGCACTGATCCTATGCATCCTTCTGTTCGTCCTGACATCCGTCAGTGCATTCAATCAAAAGACCAAGAGATTCTTTGTCAGAAGCGAGGAACATGAGCAATCAAATGAATATTCAGACTCTGCGCGAACATAAGACCAAATCACGGCTGGGCGGTGGACCGGAACGTATCGAAGCGCAACACAAAAAAGGGCGGTTGACCGCCCGCGAGAGAATTGATCTTTTACTAGATAAAGGCTCATTTCGGGAATTAGATGCCTTCGTTCAGCACCGTACGCACGACTTCAATCTTGACGGACAAAAGTTTATGAGTGACTCGGTTGTGACAGGCTGGGGCACGATCGAGGGTCGCCTGGTCTATGTCTTCTCGCAGGATTTCACGGTTTTTGGTGGCAGTTTGGGTGAAGTCCATGCCGAGAAGATTTGCAAGATCATGGATATGGCGATGAAAAACGGCGCGCCTGTGATCGGCCTGAATGATTCGGGCGGTGCGCGTATTCAGGAAGGTGTAGTTGCGCTTGGGGGCTATGCGGATATTTTCCTGCGGAATACCCTCGCTTCAGGAGTTGTTCCGCAAATTTCAGCGATCATGGGACCCTGTGCCGGAGGCGCAGTTTATTCTCCAGCGTTGACTGATTTCATTTTCATGACGCGCAATACTTCTTATATGTTTGTCACCGGGCCAGACGTTGTAAAAGCTGTAACTCATGAGGTGGTATCGTTTGAGGAATTGGGAGGGGCAAGTGTCCATTCGGAAAAATCTGGTGTCTGCCATGTCGCCGCGGATAGTGAAGCGGATACGTTGTATTTGATCCGCAAATTGTTGATGTATCTTCCGCAAAATAACATGGAAGATCCTCCATTTATGCCGGGTGATGATCCGCTCCGCATGGACGAGAAGTTGGATACGATCATTCCCAACGATCCAAACAAACCCTACGATATCAAGGAAGTTCTGCGCATGATTGTGGATGGCGGACAGTTCTTTGAGATCCATGAAAATTATGCAGCAAATATTGTGGTCGGGTTTGCACGCTTAGGTGGGCACTCTGTTGGAATTGTGGCAAATCAACCTGCTGTCCTGGCTGGCGTATTGGATATTGATGCCAGCGAAAAAGGCGCCCGCTTTGTCCGCTTTTGTGATTCATTCAATATCCCGATCATTACGTTTGAAGATGTGCCAGGATTTCTTCCGGGTACTTACCAGGAGCATCATGGAATTATTCGTTCTGGCGCGAAACTGCTTTACGCGTATTGTGAGGCGACCGTTCCCAAATTGACAGTGATCACGCGTAAGGCCTATGGTGGCGCATATTGTGTCATGTCATCCAAGCATATCCGCAGCGACTTGAACCTGGCGTGGCCCTCCGCGGAGATCGCAGTGATGGGACCGGATGGCGCCGTCAGTATCATCTTCCGCAAGGAACTTGAAAAAGCTGAAGACCCGCTGAAGAAAAAAGCCGAATTGGTCGCTGACTATCGTGAGAAATTCGCCAGTCCTTATGTGGCAGCGGAGCGTGGCTATATTGATGATGTGATCGAGCCAAAGGAGACACGTCCGCGCTTGATCAACGCGCTGGAAATGCTGAGCAACAAGCGCGACACCAGCCCTGCGAAAAAGCACGGGAATATTCCGTTGTAATTCTGTCGTTGCGAGGGGATTGCTTCGTCGCAACAAACGCTCCTCGCAATGACGATGAGAGGTGTCATGTTTCAAAAAGTTTTAGTTGCTAACCGTGGGGAGATCGCTGTACGCATTATTCGTGCCTGCCGCGAACTGGGGATCGATACGGTCGCAGTGTATTCAGAAGCGGACCGGCGCGCGCTGCATGTCCGCTATGCAGATGAGGCGTATTTGCTGGGCCCCGCACCTTCGCGCGAATCTTATTTACGGGCGGATAAGATCATTGACATTGCGCGCAAGTGTGGCGCAGATGCTGTCCATCCCGGTTATGGATTTCTGGCAGAACGCGAGGATTTTGCTGCGGCTTGTGCAGAAGCTGGTATTGCATTTATCGGTCCTAAACCCTCGTCGATTGCAGCGATGGGGGATAAAGCGGAAGCGCGCGCAACGGTCATTAAGGCTGGTGTGCCGGTTGTGCCAGGGACGGAAGATGTGGGCAATATGACCGATGAGCAGTTGCTCAGGGCAGCACCCCAGATTGGCTTCCCGCTTCTGATCAAGGCCACCGCGGGTGGCGGTGGAAAAGGGATGCGGGAAGTAGAAAGTCTCGAGGAAATGGCCACCCTCTTGCAGTCTGCGCGACGTGAGGCGGAATCCGCGTTTGGCGATGGAAACGTCTATTTGGAAAAATTGGTGGAGGGTGCGCGTCATATTGAAATCCAGATCCTGGCGGATACTCATGGGAATGTGATCCATTTAGGAGAACGAGAATGTTCGCTGCAGCGCCGTCATCAAAAATTATTGGAAGAGGCGCTTTCGCCTGCCCTTGATGATGACCTGCGTGAGACGATGGGGAGCGTGGCTGTGAAAGCTGCCAAAGCCGTGGATTATGTCAACGCAGGCACGATTGAATTTTTGCTTGATAAGGATAAGAATTTTTATTTCCTTGAGATGAATACGCGTTTGCAGGTGGAACACCCCATCACGGAAATGGTCACCGGGATTGACATTGTCAAAGAGCAAATTCGCGTGGCGCGTGGTCGTGTATTGAGTTACAAACAGGAGGATGTAAAGTTTAGTGGTCACGCGATCGAGTGCCGTATCAATGCGGAAGATCCCTATGACAATTTCCTGCCGTCGACAGGACGCATTACGCACAGTCTTATCCCAACAGGACCGGGGGTGCGAGTGGATACTGGGGTCTATCCCGGTTTTGAGGTCACCCCATTTTATGATCCCATGATCGCGAAGTTGATCGTGTGGGGAGAAACACGTGCGCAGGCAATCCTGCGGATGCGTCGGGCACTGGAGGAATATCGCATTGTGGGTGTGCGCACGAACATTCCTTTTCATCAGACCCTGATGGACTCACACCGTTTTATGGGCGGACAATATGACACTCGTTTTGTCGAGGAACGCTTTTCCATGGACGAGGCTGGCGAGGGCAAAGACGTTCATGCAGAGACCGCCGCCATCCTTGCCACGTTGGTGGCACATCAGGAGACAGAACGCTCTGCCAATATTGTGAATCGCAATGAGCGTGATACAAGCAATTGGAAGTGGGTGGGTCGTTGGGAACGAATGCATAGATAGGTCTCGATATGGGCGTTGCGATGGTTGAGTAGGATACTGCGCGTATCGAAACCCGCAACGCCCTACTCGACCAACTGTAAATACAATTCTGAGATAACCACATGAAATATATTACGACTGTTGAAGACAAACAATTTCTAGTTGAGATCATTGACGAGAAGCACGTGAGTGTTGATGGAAAAGTTTATGAAGTGGATTTTGAGTCTGTCAGCGGGCAGCCTGTTTACTCACTCATTGTGGATGGAAAATCACATGAGTCGTATGTAGCGGCGGGCGATCATGATTGGCAGGTGTTGATACGCGGACGTTTGTATCCGGTGACGGTGGAGGATGAACGCGAAAAACGATTGCGCAGCGCGGCAGGTGGTGGGGTAGCAGAGACCGGCGAATTCCATCTCAGAGCACCGATGCCGGGGCTGGTGGTCGCGATCCTTGTGGAGGAAGGTCAAGCGATCAAAAAGGGACAGGTGCTGCTGATCCTCGAATCGATGAAAATGCAGAATGAACTGAAATCGTCTCGCGACGGCATCATCGGTCGCCTGCGCGTCAAGCCTGGTGAAACCGTCGAACAAAAACAGACACTATTGAGCGTGATGTAATGGCTGAAAATGGACAGGAGACGGAAGCCAAATTTTATGTGCGGGACCTGAATAAAATCCAGACGCAACTTCAGGCGTTGAAGGCAAATTTGATACAACCTCGTGTGTTGGAAAAAAACATCCGCTTCGACCTACCCGATGCCAGCCTTCGCTCCAAAGGATATGTCCTGCGCCTCAGGTATGACACCGAGGCGCGGCTTACATATAAAGGTGCAAGTGAAAATGAACGGGGAGTTCTCAGTCGTAGAGAAATTGAATTTGTGGTGGAAGACTTTGAGAAGGCAAAGCAGTTCCTTGAAGCACTGGGCTATCAAAAACTGATCTATTATGAAAAGTATCGCACCACTTATAAATTGAATGAATCTTTAGTTATGCTCGATGAGTTGCCCTATGGAAATTTTGTTGAGGTGGAAGGTGAAACTATCGAAATAATTCGCACGTTGTCCCTGCAACTCAACTTAAACTGGGATACAGCCATTGCAACGAGCTATACGGCTATATTTGAACGCGCTCGCACAGCATTAAAATTGTTATTTCAAGACCTATCCTTTGCAAATTTTGCGAATTTAAACGTTAATGCATCGCATTTGGGAGTGCGCGCGGCAGATGAATAATTCCTTCTAGCTCATCACTACTATTGAAAATCATTTCAAAACAACGTATACTGTTGTTGCCTGTTTACCCTGCCCCATATAGAAAATTGAAAAAAACTTGATCCCAGTCTGGCGTTTGTTAGACAAACCACAAATCTATTCGACAAAAGAAAGGGTTCGTTCTATGCACAAGCATTTTCCTATCAATTGCATTGTTCCTCCACATATGTTGAAAAACATCGCTACGAAAGGCACCGAGAGTCAAAAGAATCTTGCAATCAGCACACTAAAGACTTCTGAACGGATGCGCGGGCAACGACAAGCGCTCGCCGAGTTCACTGGCGCGGCATTCAGAGTCGCTGTAGGTGGCAAGGAACGTGTGATCTATGATGCAAAGAACGGATCAAGTCTTCCTGGCATGGTTGTGCGCAAGGAAGGAGATGGCCCCAACGCAGATGTAGCGGTGAACGAAGCCTATGATGGAAGTGGCGTCACATATGATCTGTATAACGATGTGTATCAAAGGAATTCCATTGATGGCAGTGGAATGCGCCTGGACTCAACAGTACATTATCGGGTCGGCTATGACAACGCCTTTTGGGATGGCGAGCAGATGGTCTATGGTGACGGCGATGAAAATCTGCCAGAGAACGAGCGTATTTTCAATCGCTTCACAATCGCACTGGATGTCATTGGTCATGAATTGACTCACGGTGTGACGCAGTTCGAAGCCAAGCTGACGTATTCCCAGCAGCCTGGGGCATTGAATGAATCGATGTCAGATGTGTTTGGGTCGATTGTAAAACAATATAAACTTCAGCAAACCGCAACGGAGGCAGATTGGATCATCGGTCAAGGGTTGTTGACTGCAAATGTCAATGGCGTTGGCATTCGCTCCATGAAAGCACCGGGGACTGCCTATGACGATCCTGTACTTGGCAAGGACCCACAACCTGCACATATGAAAGACTACGTCAACACGGTTAGCGACAATGGCGGTGTCCATATCAATTCCGGGATCCCCAACCACGCTTTTTATGTCGTTGCCACGGAATTGGGAGGCTTTGCCTGGGAAAAAGCGGGCCAGATTTGGTATGTTACTTTAAAGGACAAATTGTCCGCAAATTCCAAATTCCAGGATTGCGCAAATCTGACGTATCAGACCGCGGCAGATTTATTTGGCGCAGGCGGCATCGAACAACAGGCCGTTAAAAAAGGCTGGGCCGAGGTTGGCATAACGGTCGGCGGGACTGAACCTCCACCTGATGGTGGTGGTGGTTGCTTGGAGGCGTTGCTCCGCCTGGTTGGCGCCGCGCCCGCCAAAGGTTAGTGAGGCAAATATGCAAGTTGAACGGATCAAATTTGAACGTACAGGTGGATTCGCTGGAATGCGAATTGCTACGGATCTTAAACTCGATGATCTGCCTGAGGATCAAGCTCATACTATATCAGAGTTACTTGACGATCTGGATTTCGAAGAACTGCCTGAACAGATGATGAATGAGGAGGGCATGCCAGATCAATTTACGTACACAATTACCGTTGAAACAAAAAAGGGGAAACACACTGTTGTCACTGGAGACGTCTCCGCACCTGAAAAGATGCAGGAGTTGCTCCAATTGCTAAATCGTCTGGCAAGGACTCGCAAAAAGCAGTAATTGACCAAAACCTCCGGGCAAACGCTCGGAGTGTTTTTTTAAATACCATTATGGTTATGCTGCAGAATGCCATACAGATGCTGAGTATGTGTTTCTGAATGGGAAGTTTGAATTTTCGCCTGCAGATTATTATCATCGTTTCGTCATGACTGAAACAAGCGGTAAAATAAGTTTATGCCTATGAAAAAACTCTACGGTGGTATTGAAGCCGGAGGCACCAAGTTTGTTTGTGTGGTTGCCAGTGGGCCGGGTCAAATTGTTGACGAAATCCGTTATATGACGACCACACCCAAAGAAACGCTGGGGAAAGCTATTCAATTCTTCCATCCCTTCGTCGCCTCAGGGCAGATCAGCGCCATTGGCGTGGGTGCGTTTGGACCTTTAGATTCGAATCCGCAATCCCCCACATATGGTTTTGTTACGGCTACGCCCAAGCCTGGCTGGAGTAATACCAACGTCCTTGGAACGTTGCGACAGGCGCTGCGGACAAATATTGCTTTTGATATGGATGTCAATACTGCAGCGCTGGGCGAATACTTATGGGGAGCAAGCAAAGGCTGCGATCCTTCACTTTATCTGACCATTGGAACGGGAATCGGTGGTGGATATATCGTCAATGGAAGGCCGCTAATCGGCTTGCTTAGCCTCGAGATGGGACACGTTCTCATCCCTCACAGCCGCGAGTTGGATCCGTTTCCAGGCAGTTGCCCCTTCCATGGCGACTGCTTTGAGGGGTTGGCAAGTGGACCTGCCATCCAGAAGCGACTCGGTGTAACGGGCGCAGTTGTGCCTGAGGATGACGCGTTCTGGGATATCGAGGCGGATTATATTGCAGCCGCGTTGATGAATTACATCCTTACTCTCTCACCAAAGAAGATTATTCTGGGTGGAGGAGTGATGCAGCGTGACTTTCTGTTTCCGAAAATTCAGCGTCGAGTCCTTGAGTTACTGAACGGATATGTGTCCAGTAAAAAAATTTTAGAGGAAATCGAAGATTATATTGTGGCACCCGGCTTGGGAAATCAATCTGGAAGTTTAGGCGCAATTGCACTTGCAATGCAAATGGATGAAAGCCATAACGACCCTCGATTCTGATCGAGGGTCGTTGCATACGTTAGGGCGCAGGCCAGGGAATAATGGCGGGTTCTGAAAATCCGTGTTTTTCGACCGTTTATAGTTTTCCAGAAGAAGGTTGGGCGCAGCCGGCTTCATCCTTCACGGTGTAGCTGGTTGACTCTTGGTCGGGATAAGAGTCTGTCCACCATTTGTAGATCGTGTCCTGGCAGACGAACAATTCGAGCAAATAGCCGCGATCTTTGTCTTTGGTCATATGCACTTGATTCCAACTGATAGTCACCTGACTGCCATCCCGAACAGCAGTTACTCCTGTTGGTGGACCATATTGGTTGCTTCCAATGGATTGCAGATTGAGGTCCTTATAGGCAATTGAGGAAACATCTCCAACCACATCCACGACAGAGGGCGCTACCCAACACAAATAATTCAATTTATCGAACTTGATATACAACCAATTGCTGTAACTGTATCGCCCGCGCACACTCCCAACATCACCTG
>Ga0137368_10002912_pt1 | contig 18308 bp, 11 predicted proteins | sample SagtaG_13_FD_104917 | JGI IMG/M metagenome (GOLD analysis project Ga0137368, IMG submission 104917) | Vadose zone soil microbial communities from Sagehorn Ranch, Mendocino, California, USA - Sage1_L_100_16 metaG | ecosystem: Environmental > Terrestrial > Soil > Vadose zone | place: USA...
CAACGCCTCGCCATCGACCTCGATGCGCTCCTTGAGGCCGTCGGTTTAAGGACCGCCGCATGACCCACGCTCGAAACGAGTACATAATTCGCGCACGGAGCCGGATAACGGTCTAATCATCCGTAATCGTCTCATCGTGAGCGCTTCAGTCGAAGGACGACTGTCATGACAACGAGAAGGTTCGGAGTCGAGTCGCTCGCAACGCTGGCGCTGATTTTGGTGAGTGCCGCCGTCGCGGGGAGGTCGTCTACGAAAACGGCAAAATCACCGCGTCGGCGGGAAGCGGACGGCTGGCGCCCCGGACACGATGGCAGCGGCTGCCATCCTCCTGACTTGCGACAATTTCTTCCAAATTCTTCCAAGTCCCCCGACCGCCGCCGATCTAGCATCGTGGCAATCGGCCGGCTGGCAGTCATCGGTTTGGGCGCCGCAGGCTGCGCCACGAGGCGCAGGCGTCGAGAGCGCCCTCGTGTGAGTCCGGAATTTCTGCCGTCACCGAAGAGAAGAGGCTCATGTTTCTCGCGAAAAAGCACGTCTCGCGCCGAACCGCACTGAAGGGCATCGGCGTCACGCTGGCACTGCCGCTGCTCGACGCGATGGTGCCGGCGGGCACGGCCTTCGCGAAGGCGGCGCCCGGCAAGGTGCGCGTGGCGTGTATCGAAATCCCGCACGGCGCCGCCGGCTGCTGCCCGACGGGCGCGGCCGAGCACTTGTGGGTTCCCTCGCTCGCTGGCCGCGATTTCGATCTCTCCTCGACCAGCCTGAGCCCGCTCGAGCCCTGGCGCGAATGGGTCACCATCGTCAGCAATACCGATGTGCACATGGCGGAAGCGTTCTCCCCCTCCGAGGTCGGCGGCGATCATTACCGCTCCGCGTGCGCGTTCCTGACGCAGGCTCACGCAAAACAGACGCAAGGCTCCGACGTTTACGTCGGCACATCGTTCGACCAGTACTACGCCAAAAAATTTGGACAGACGACGCCGCTTCCGTCGATGCAGTTGTGCATCGAACCAATCGATCAGGCGGGCGGCTGCTCGTATGGATACGCGTGCGTCTACACCGACACCATCAGTTGGGCGGCGCCCAACGTGCCTTTGCCAATGGTGCGCGACCCGCGCGTGGCGTTCGAGCAGCTGTTCGGCGCCGGCGCCAGCCGCGAGGAGCGCGCCACGCGCCGCGTCGAAGACCGCAGCATCCTCGATCTGGTGATGGCGGATGCCGCCGCCCTGAAGCGGAGCCTCGGTCCGAGCGATCGCGGCAGACTGACCGATTACCTCGATAATTTGCGTGAGATCGAACGGCGTCTCGGGCAGGTCGAGGCCTACAACCGCAGCGGCGAGCCGCGAGCGCTGCCCGAAGCGCCGATCGGCGTCCCCGACTCGTTCGAAGAGCACGTGAAGTTGATGTTCGATCTGCAGGTCGTGGCCTTCGCATCCGAGATCACTCGCGTGTTCTCGTTCAAGCTGGGACGCGATTCTTCGGCCCGGGTGTACCCCGAGAGCGGCGTCAAGACGGCATTCCACAACTCATCGCATTTCGGCGACCGGGAAGAGTTGATTCGCGATTTCGCGCAGATCAATCGTTATCACGTCGGCCTCGTTCCCTATTTCCTCGAGAAGCTGAAGAACACGCCCGACGGCGACTCGAACCTCCTCGAGACGTCGTTGATTATTTACGGATCGCCGATGGGCGATCCGAATGTGCACAATCACAAGCGGTGCCCGCTGTTTCTCGCGGGCCGGATGGACGGCAAGCTGAAAGGCAACCTGCACGTGAAGGCGGCTGACGGCACGCCGATGGCGAACGTCTTCCTGACCCTGCTCCACGAACTTGGCGTCGACGACGTGGCAAATTTCGGCGACAGCACGGGCGAGCTCAATCTGACCGCAAGCCGTGACGTAACTGCGGCGCCCGCCTAGAGAGACACATGCCGCGACGTTGTGTGCGCTGCGTCGTCTTGGTGAGCGCGATTGCCGTCTGCGCGCTGCCCATCCTTGTGCGCGCATCGGCCAGCGCGCCGATTGCCGATGCCGCGATGCGCCAGAACCGCGCGGCCGTTCGCGCGCTCTTGCAGCAAGGCGCCGACGTCAATGCCGCGCAAGGCGATGGGATGACGGCGTTGCACTGGGCGGCGGTCAACGGAGACGCCGAACTGGCCGCGACGCTCGTGTCGGCCGGCGCCAACGTCGCCGCTACGACGCGGATCGATGGGCAAACGGCGATGCACCTGGCCGCCGCGTTCGGTCGTGCCGAGGCTCTCGGCGTTCTGCTGACGGCAGGGGCCGACGCCAACACCGCAACCGGGACGGGAACGACTGCGCTCATGCTGGCCTCCGCGTCCGGCAACCTCGACAGCGTCAAGCTGCTGGTGGCCCATGGCGCGAACGTCAACGTGCGCGAGGCGGCCAAGTGGCACACGGCCCTGATGTTCGCCGCCGCTGCCAATCACGCCGACATCGTTACGGTGCTTCTGGAGAACGGCGCGGATGCGACGGCCACCACGCGAGTCTTCGATCTGACCCGTGCGGAAATGCCGGTCGATCGCACGCTGCAAAACTACGCTCTCACCCTCGTGCAGCGGCAGGCGGCCGAAGCACGCGGAGAGAAGCGGCCCGACACGGCCGGCGTGGATCGGCCCTACGAATACAACGAGCTCGTTGCCGCGCAAGGCGGCCTCACCGCGTTGCATTTCGCGGCGCGCCAGGGGCACGCCGACAGCGTGAAAGCGCTGTTAGCCGGCGGCGTCGACGTGAATCTCGTCAGCGGCGGCGTCGAAGTCACTCCGCTGGCGATCGCCACGATCAACGGACATTTCGATCTCGCGATGTACCTGCTCGACCGCGGCGCCAATCCCAATCTCGTCGCGGAGAACGGTGTCGCTCCGCTGTACGCCGTCCTCAACTGTCAGTGGTCGCCGTTGGCCGAGTATCCGGCGCCGCAGGCGTACCAGCAGCAGACGACGTCGTACCTCGAGCTGCTGACTGCGCTGTTGAAGAAGGGCGCCGACCCGAACATTCGATTGAAGAAAAAGGTGTGGTACTCGGGATTCAGCCGCGACAACTCCGGCCTCGATGAAATCGGCGCCACCGCGTTCTGGCGCGCCGCCTACGCGAACGATGTGGAGGCCATGCGCATTCTCGTAGCACACGGCGCGGATCCAAACATCCCCACGATCGCCGAGCGTGCGCAACGCGCCGCGGCCGGCCTGCCTTCGTTGGCAATTGGCGCCCCCGGCCAGACTCCACTCCATGCCGCGGCCGGCGCTGGGTACTTGCAGGATTACGCTGGCAATGGCCACCGCATTCATCCTGCCGGCTGGTTGCCTGCGGTGAAGTACCTCGTCGAAGAGCTCGGGGCCGACGTGAATGCCAGAGATCACGAGGGCAATACGGCTGCGCACTACGCGGCCGCGCGCGGCGACGACGAGATGCTTCTCTACCTGGTCTCCAGGGGCGCTGACGTCACCGTTGTGAACCGGCGTGGACAGACCACCATAGACGCAGCGAACGGGCCGAGGCAGCGCGTTCAACCATTCCCGGCAACGATCGACCTTCTCGAGCGCCTGGGCGCAAAGAACAATCACAAGTGCGTTTCGTGTTGATGTCACGCACGACGAACACGCAACCACCATCGTCACGAACGGCAACATGAAATCGGAGACCGCCACCGGGACAAGCCGAGGAGTGCAAGTCATGGCTACTACCCTCCATGTGAAAGTGATACGTCGCTGGCGGATCGAGTCCCTGGTCGCAGTCGTGTGCATAGTCGCGGCGCTGCCCGCGTGGGCGCAAACACCGTTTGGCGCAATTGACGGTGTGGTCCGCGACGAAAGCGGAGGCGTTCTGCCGGGCGTCACGGTCGCGATCGCCTCTCCGGCCTTGATCGAAGGTGCCCGGACGACGGTCACAGACGCGATGGGCACCTATCAGTTCCTTCGGCTCCCGGTGGGGACCTACATCGTCAAGTTCTCGCTGTCCGGATTCAAAGGGGTCGTACGGGAGAACGTCATCATCAACGCGAGTTTCACCGCGACGATCAACGCGAGCCTCGAAGTCGGCGCGCTCGAAGAAACGGTAACGGTCACGGGCGCGTCGCCGCTGGTCGACATCCGGACCACTACCGGTCAGACCGTCATCACGAGCGAAGTGTCAACGACCATTCCGAGCTCGCGAAATCTCACCGACATGTCCCGGTTCGTCCTCGGCGCATCGACCAGCTCGCCGGATGTCGGCGGATCGTCGCAGTACAACTACACGCCGATTCAGGTTCATGGCAGCCGCGCGAGCGATCGATCGCACTACGTCGACGGCTTCGCAGCGAATGGACTCTTCGGCGACGGCGACACGCCAGTGATGTTCAACGCCAACGGCGCGAGAGAGGAGATCGACTATCAGACGACCGCGATTCCGGCAGCGTTCCCTTACGGGGGCGCCGTGATGAGTGCGGTCTCGAAATCGGGCGGCAACAGCCTGAGCGGTGAGGTGTTCGGCAATGCCCAGGTGAACACGGCGGACAATCTCGACGACCGGTTGCGTGGCCTGGGTGTTCGTGCGACGAGCGGTTCGACAGGGTCGCGTGACATCGACGGGTCGCTCGGCGGCCCCATCAAGAAAGACCGGCTCTGGTTCTTCGGCTCGGCGCGCCACACGTTCTACGGCGGGCTGGTGGCGAACCAGTTCTTTCCCGATGGCCGGCAGATGACCGACGATGACCGGCGTGAGGCGTACGTCGGCAAGTTCTCGTTGAAGCTCACCCCCGTCAACAAGCTCGGGCTCATGTTCGCGACCGACACGCACGAGCGGCCGTATCGGCGCGGTGGCGCCAACTTCGTCGCCCCGGAGGCGGCCAATCACAACTATTTCGGACCCAACCTCTGGTCGTCAGCCGCCTGGACCGGCACCCGTGGCAACGCGTGGCTCTATGAGTTGCAGGCGGCGCACTTCAATCGGCCGGCGAATCAGTCGTACCGGGACGAAGTCGGACCCAACGATGTCGCCCGTCTCGACATCGTCACGAGCGTGCTGACCGGCGGGCCGACAAACCTGATGGATACCGACCAGAGCGTCAACTACCTGGGCGGCTCGGTGACGCGGGTGGGGAACTGGTTCGGGAGCCACGAGCTGAGGACGGGCATCCAGTCCAACTGGGGCTTCTATACACAGGGCTGGGCCTTTCACGGCGACATCTTTCTTCGCTTCCGCAATGGCGCGCCCGACTCCGTCGATCTGCTGAACACGCCGACCTTCAGCCGGGTCGACGTGAACAACCTCGGCCTCTATCTGCAGGATTCGTGGCGGATTCACCAGCGGTTGACGATCAATGCCGGCGTTCGTTACGACAAGTTCAATAGTTCGATCCCGATGCAGAAGTCACCGGCGGGGACATGGGTTCCCGCTCGCGAGTATCCCGCCATCGACGTGGTGCCCTTCAACAACGTCGTTCCACGGCTGGGCCTCGCCTACGACCTCGACGGACATGGCCGGACCGTGCTCAAGGGGAGCTACAGCAAGTATGTCGGCAACGAGGCGATCACTCTGGCCAGCAGCCAGAATCCGGTCGCGCTGTCGATGAACCGTTGCGTGTGGACCGACACGAACCGCGACCTCTACGCGCAGGCCAACGAGATCACCAGCTGCGCGGGCTGGACCGGAGGCGTGACCACCACCATCGATCCCAACCTGCGGCGTCCGTTCAACAACGAGTACAGCCTGGGTGTTCAACGCCAGCTGACGACCAACTTCGCTGGATCCGTGACCTACTACCGCCGCGAACAGCGCGATCTCCGAGGCACCGTCAATCGCGCCGTTCCTTCCGAGACCTACATCCCGGTGGTGATCAACAACCCGCTCAACAACCAGCCGCTGACGATCTACAACCAGAATCCGACGACGACCGGCCGGCAGGACAACGTCGTGACGAACTCCAAGAAGCTCGACACGCACTACAACGGCATCGAATTCACAATCCAGCGGCGGTTCACGCCCGACGCGTACATCCAGGGCGGCTACCACTACGGGAAGAACCTGGGACGCATCGCCGCCGGCGAGCTCAACGATCCGAACGCGGACATCTTTGCGGACGGCGCGGTGGGGACCGATGAGCCCCACCAGTTGAAGATCGCCGCGGTGTTTCTGCTGCCGGGCCAAGTGAGCGTCAGCGGCTTCTTGCAAGCGTACTCCGGGCATCCGCGTGTCCGATCCCTTCAGGTCGGCCGCGCACTCGTGCCCACGCTGACGCGCGCAACGCAGACAGTGCGACTCGAGCGCAACGACGAGAACCGGTACGAAAGCAACAAACTGGTCGATTTGCGTATCGGACGGCGTTTCAGATTCGGCTCGTGGCGCTACGAAGTTTTTGCGGACGCGTACAACCTTTTCAATGCGAACACCGTTCTTGCCGATGTCACCACGATCGGCTCGAGCCTTGGCCAGATCTCGGAAACGATCAGGCCGCGTGTTATTCGCTTGGGGGGCAAGTTTGCGTTCTGATCCTCAATAAGCCGCAGATGAACGCAGATGAACACAGATGGGCCGCAGATGAACACAGATGGGCCGCAGATGAACACAGATGAACGCAGATAGACGTCGTTGGTTTTGACAAGACGCAGTCTCGAGTTTCGAAGGAGGATGCCGATGCGTGCTCTACGCATAGTGATAGTCGCGGTGATCGCGGGCTTCGCGATGGGCGTCGCGTTTGCGCAGGCCCCGTCTGGTTCTGCCGCCGTACCGCCGCAAGGCCGTGGTGCCACGATGACGCCGGAACAGCGAGCTGCTGCCGCGGCCGCGCAAACGGCAAAGTTGCTCGCGATGGAGCGGCCCATCGAGGCCATGGACACTGTCTGGACAGATGAGATGACCTGGCTCGAGGTCCGCGATGCGCTGAAAGCCGGCAAGACGACCGTGCTGATTCCGAGCGGCGGCATCGAACAGAATGGGCCATACCTCGCCACGGGAAAACACAACTACGTGAACCGTGCGAGTTGTGGAGCCGTGGCGCGCAAGCTCGGGAACGCTCTTTGTGCGCCCGTGGTTCCCTTCGCGCCGGATGGGGACATCGAGCGCAAGACCGACCACATGGCGTATCCGGGCACGATCAGCCTGCGACTCGAGACGTACCGCGCGGTTCTCACGGACATGGCGGCGAGTCTCCGCGCCCACGGCTTCGAGCACATCGTCCTGATGGGCGACAACGGCGGCGAGAGCGTGGATGGCATGAAGCAGGTTACGCAGGAGCTCGGCGCGAAGTGGGCGGGCGGCAAGACGAGCATCCATTTCGTACCCGAGTACTACGAGTACGCGCCGTATCAACCCAAATTGAGGAAGTACGCGAACGACACGTTCGGTTGGAAGCCGGTCAACGAGGGGCATCACGACAACCCGGCGATCACCGTGATGATGATGACCGTCGATCCGAACACCGTCCGGGTCCAGCAACGTATCAAGGCGAACAAGGCTTCGATCGATGCCATTTCGATCGTGCCGGTCGACCGGGCCGTCGCCGCCGGCAGGAAGCTGGTCGAGTACCGAGCGGAACAAGTCGCGGCGGCGATACGGAAGGTAATCGCGTCGCCGCCGACAACTGCGCGCCCGTAGTAGTGGCGGGGCTTTAGCGCCGCCGGCTGCGGGGCTCTAGGCATTCGTGGGGGGTCTCGATGAAGAAAGTCGTTCTTGCCGTCATTGCAGCGGTTTTCGTGAGCTCATTTGTGACGACGCGTGTCGTACAGCGGCTCTACGCGAGCGGCGTTGCCGCCCAGGATGCGCCGCAACAGCCACGGCCGCGCGATCCGCGTTCGCGCAGCAATCGCGACTGCCGCGACAACGTGTACAACTGCGTCGACACCGCGAATCCGCTGCAGACGCCCGACACCGTCTGGCTCGAAGAGCTGACGTGGATGGACGTGCGTGACGCGCTCAAGGCCGGCAAGACCACGGTTCTCATCCCAACCGGCGGCGTCGAGCCCAATGGGCCCTGGCTCGCGCTGGGAAAACACAACTACGTCCTTCAAGTGACGTGCGACGCGATTGCGCGAAAGCTGGGCAACGCGCTCTGCGCTCCCATCGTCAAGCTCGTGCCTGAAGGATCGATCGATCCGCCGCGCGGCATGATGGACACGTCCGGAACGTTGAGCGCGCGCGAGGAAACCTTCGAGGCCATCCTCACCGACACGGCGTCGAGCCTGAAGGTGCACGGGTTCGAAAACATCATCTTCATCGGCGACAGCGGCGGCAATCAGCGAGGCCAGCAAGCTGTTGCCCAGAAGCTGAACGCCCAGTGGAACGGCAAGCCCGTCGTCGCGCACATCCCCGAGTATTACGACAATGCCGCCATACAGAAGTATCTCGTTCAGATCGGCGTAACAAAAGCCAACCAGCCAAGCGACAACGTGCACGACGAGCCGATGTACACGTTCCCGATGATGGTCGTCGATCCCGCAACCGTGCGGTGGGCGCAGCGGGTAAAGACGGGTAAGGCCACCATCGACGGGGTCTCGATTGCTGACAAGAACAAATCACTCGAGATCGGCAGGAAGATCATCGACTTCCACGCCACGAATACGGTGGCAGCGATCAAGAAAGCGATTGCGAACAAGGGACGGGCCGACACACGACCGTCGCCGCAGCCGATGGACGCGCCCGGCACGTTCTCGATCATCGGCTTCGATCCCGAAACGGGTGAAGTCGGCGCCGCGGTGCAGTCGCGCGTGTTCTCGGTGGGCAGCCGGAACATCTGGGCTGATGCGAGTGCCGGCGTGGCAGTGACACAGGCCACGGGTGACACCAGCTATGGACCGCAGGCGCTGGCGCTGCTCAGAGCTGGCGTTCCCCCCGCGGCGATCATCAAGCGCATCCTGGATGACGATCCGGATCCGTTTCCGGTCGAGTGGTCGAAACAGGGGCGCCAGTTCGCAGTGATGAACCTGAAAGGCGAGTACGCCGCCCATACCGGGCCGAAGTCGACAGAGTGGGCTGGTCACAAAGGCGGCAAGTTCTGCACGGCGCAGGGGAACATCCTCGCCAGTCCCGCGGTTGTCGAGAACATGGTCGCGGCGTTCGAGAAGACGCAAGGTCATCTGACCCGGCGCTTTCTGGCTGCGCTCGAAGCGGGCCAGGCTGCGGGCGGCGACAAGCGCGGCCAGCAGTCGGCGGCGATGTTCATCGTCAAGAAAAACGGCGGTCCGTTTCTGCACAACGACACGGTGATCCGCGTGCAGGTCGACGATAACCCGGAACCAATCAAGGAGCTGGGCCGGTTGGTGGCGATCTGGGAGAAGACCCCGCGCCGCCCGCCGACGAAGTGACAGAGGGCGGGGCTGAAGCCCCGGCACTACACCCGCAGGCCAGTACGTAGTGGCGGGGCTTTAGCCCCGCCAGGACCTGTGACGCCAGTACGTAGTGGCGGGGCTTCAGCCCCGCCAGGACGCCAGATGAACCAGGAGGGTCGTCATGTGGAACCTGTCATTGATCGGCGCAATGTCAAGGGCTGGCCGCGGATGGCGGCACAAAGTAACACTGGCGGCGCTCGTCGGCATCCTGATGATGCCGCTGCCATCCGCAGCTCAAACGCTCGTCGGCGCCATCGAAGGCCAGGTCAAAGACGAAAGCGGAGCCGTGCTTCCGGGAGTAACTGTGGAAGTGACGTCTCCCGCGTTGATCGAAGGCACCAGGACGACATTGACCGATGAGAACGGCAACTATCGCGTTCTGAGACTTCCGGCCGGCGAGTACGTGATCAAGTTCACGCTGCCCGGATTCTCGACGGTCGAGCGCAGCAAAATCATCATCAATTCGGGTTTTACCGCCACCATCAACGCCGATCTCAAGGTCGGTGCGCTGGAGGAAACACTCACCGTCGCGGGGCAGTCGCCGGTCGTGGATCTCCGTACGACGACGGCGCAGACGGTGCTGACCGACAAAGTCATCGAGAGCATTCCGATGGCGCGTGCGATGACGGACATGACGAAGTTCATCATCGGCGCCTCCACGACCAGACCAGATGTCGGTGGCTCCACGGTGCACATCTACACGAACATGCAGATTCACGGATCGCGCAGCAACGACCGCAGCTACTACCGCGATGGAATCAACATCTCCAGCTACTTTGGCGGCGGCGATGCGCCGTCCGCCTACGGCTCCATCGGCGCACAGGAAGAAGTCAACTTTCAGACCACCGCCATCCCGGCATCGGTCATGAACGGCGGCATGACGATCAATATGGTCTCGAAACAGGGCGGCAACCAGTCGAGCGGAGCGCTTTTCGTGTCCGGGACCAACAAATCGCTGCAGTCATCGAACCTGGACGACGAGTTGCGACGCCGCCGCGTAACGGCGACAGGCGGACCCAAGAAAGCGTATGACGTCGACGGCTCGATGGGAGGACCGCTCAAGAAAGACAAGATCTGGTGGTTTGGTTCGGCCCGCGTCTACTCGTTCACCGGACTCCTCGCGAACCAGTTCTTCCTCGACGGCTCGCAGAGCTTCGATTTCGTGCGCAGAAGCGAGTACTTCGGCAAAGGGACGTGGCAGGTGAACAAAAGCAACCGCCTGACACTGATGCTGACTCACGAGCTGAGCTTGAGACCGTATCGTCGCGAGGGCGCGACATTCGTGCAGCCGGAGGCGGCCAACTACAACATCACCGTTGGAACGAAGCCGTTCAACCGTTTGCTCGGCGGAACGTGGATGGGGACTCATGGCAACGGGTGGCTCTACGAAGCGACGCTGGCGCATTCGGTGATCGCGTACGACGAGAGGTACCGCCCGGAGGTGGGTGACAATGACGTGGCTCGTCTCGACATCGTCACGTCCGTGCTCTACAGCGCGCCAATCCGAATCCGGCGGGCCGACACGTTCCGGAAGTCGTTCACGGGTTCGATCACGCGCGTGGGGAATTGGTACGGGAGCCACGAGCTCAAGGTCGGCGCGCAGATGGACAGCGGCGCGTACGAAACATTGCGCGTGAATCACGGCGACATCGTGCTCCGGTTCCGCAGCGGCGTGCCCGATTCGGTCGATCTCATCAACACTCCCGTGGCCACTAACAACACCACCCGCAATGCCGGCCTCTACATCCAGGATTCGTGGACGGCCGCCAACCGTTTCACGGTGAACGCGGGGCTGCGTTACGACGACGTGGACATCGCGATCGGAGACCAGGTTGCGGCGGCAGGTACGTGGGTGCCGGAGCGCCGAACGGCGCGCACGGACGTCCAGCGCTGGAAGAGCGTGGTGCCGAGACTGGGCGTGGCGTACGACCTCTTCGGAACCGGCCGCACGGTGTTGAAGGGCAGCTTCAGCAAGTACATGGGTGTGGAGGCGACCGGTCTGGCGGAGAGTGTGAACCCCCTGTTCTTCAGCACCAACCGCTGCGCCTGGACCGATACCAACGCAGATCTTTACGCGCAGGCCTCCGAGATCAGCCGATGCGAAGGATTCACGGGCGGTGCGACGACCAGGATTGATGCCGATTTGCGGCGTCCGTTCAACCGTGAGTACAGTCTCGGCGTTCAGCATCAGCTCGCCGCGGATATCGGTGTGGCTGTGACGTACTATCGGCGCGAGAATCGCGATTCCAGAGCAACCAGGAACCTCGCCGTGCCGTACGACAGCTACGTCCCCGTCGTCATCGGCAACCCGCTGAACAATCAGCCGCTGACGATCTACAACCAGAGTCCGGCGACTGCTGGCCGTCAGGACAACGTGCTGACGAACGATTCCAAGCTTGACAACGACTACAACGGCATCGAGTTCGCGATCACGCGGCGATTCTCGCCGCAGGCGTACTTCATGGCTGGCTACCATTACGGCAAGAACCTCGGCTGGATCTCCTCGGCCGAGCTCAACGATCCGAACAACGATATCTTCGCCGAGGGCGCCGTTCGCGATGACGAGCCGCATCAGTTCAAGCTCTCCGGCGCATACCTGCTGCCGGCGAAGATCGCGGTCAGCGGCTCGTTCATCACCAATTCGGGACACCCGCGCGTCCGGACGCTCAATGTCGGCAGGGCGCTCGTTCCCACACTGACGCGAGCCACACAGACGGTGCGCCTCGAGCGCAACGACGACAACCGCTATGACAAGTGGTTGATGCTGGATCTGCGTTTAGGACGCTCGTTCAGCGTTGGACGATCCAAATTCGAGCCGTTCGTGGACGTGTATAACGTGCTCAACTCCAATACCGTGCTGACCGAGGTCACGACGATTGGGACAAGTCTTGGACGAGTGTCGGAGACGATCAATCCGCGCCTGGTCAGGCTGGGCGGGAAACTGAATTTCTAAACTTCGAATAACGTCCACGATCGAACAGGTCACGCCGCGAATGTCTACTCGTCGTCGATCGCGCGGGACCACGCGGCGAACCTTTCTCCGTGCGGTTCCCTCCACCCTGGCGGCAGCAGGAGCCGCGCGCCACGTGCCTGCGGCGGCGAACCAGGCCGCGGCGAATCAGGCTGCACCGAGCCAACCCGACGCGATCTCGACCGCCACACTGAGGCATGGCGAGCAGCTGGCGGGCTTGACGTTCACCGAGTCGGAAGAGGAGTCGATGCTCGGCCTCGTGAGGAGCAACCGCGACTTCTTCGAAGCACTGCGGCGTGTGCCCGTGCCGGCGGATACCGAGCCCGTTTTCGGCTTTCATGTGCCGATTCCCGCAAGCGCGCGCCGTGCGAACACGGCGCGTGGCAACGAAGCAATGCCGCCGGCAAAACCGAGGAGTCCGGCGCGATCGGTGGAGGTGCGCGCGCCGATAGAGACGTTGGCGTTCAAATCGGTGACCGTGCTGGCCGAAATCATCCGGTCCAGACAGGTGACGTCGACAGCGCTGACCAACATGTATCTCGAGCGGTTGAAGACGCACGGGCGCCGCCTCGAGGCTGTCATCACCTTGACCGAAGATCTCGCGCTCGCGCAGGCAGCCGCCGCAGATCGCGAGATCGCCGCCGGGCGCTATCGCGGGCCGCTGCACGGGATCCCGTGGGGCGTCAAAGATCTGTTCGCAACGCACGGCATTCGCACCACGTGGGGTGCGAAACCGTACGAGCACCAGATGATCGATACCGATGCGACCGCCGTCGCGCGGCTGCGAGAGGCGGGGGCGGTCCTTCTGGCGAAGCTGTCGACCGGAGAGTTGGCGCAGGGCAATGTGTGGTTTGGTGGACGAACGCTCAATCCATGGGGCCCGGCTCGCAGCTCGGGAGGATCGTCGGCTGGACCGGGAGCGGCCACGGCCGGCGGGCTGGTTGCGTTCAGCATCGGCACGGCAACGGGCGGCTCGATCGTGCAACCGGCAAGTGCCTGCGGTCTTGTTGGACTGCAGCCGACGTACGGACGCGTCAGCCGATACGGCGCGATGACGCTCGCGTGGACCCTCGACCGGGTAGGACCAATCTGCCGCAGCGTCGAAGACTGCATGCTGGTGCTTGCGGCCATCGCCGGCCCGGACGGGCACGACGAGACCGTTACGGACGTGCCTATGCCGTGGAATCCCGAGGCGCCGGTGGGCGCGTTGCGCATTGGATACGTTCCCAGCCTCTTCGATCAGGCGCCTGAGGGGAGGGGGCCGGCGGCGACGCAAGCTGCCAGGCACGCCGTTCTCAAAACCGCACTCCAAGCCTTCGGCCGCATCGGACGACTCCAGGCCGTGGAGCTCCCTGACTTCCCTGTGCTCGCGCTGTTCACCATAGTCCTCGCCGAAGGCGGCGCGTCGTTCGACGAGCTCGTCAGGTCGGGCGCAGCCGCGCAACTGGCCGGCCAGGCCCCTGGCGCTCGCGCCAGCGGGCTGCGCGCGACGCGCTTCGTTCCGGCCGTGGAGTACATTCGCGCTCAGCGGATTCGCACGTTGTTGATTCGCGAGATGAACAGACTGTTTGCCAACGTCGATGTCATTGTGACGCCCGCCGACCTGGGCATCGTCCGAATGACGAGCCTCACCGGCCATCCGTGCATCACGCTCAAATCCGGTTTTGTTGACGGCTACCCTGAAGCCATTCTCGTCACCGGCTCCTTCTTCAACGAAGGCGTGATGGCACGTGTCGCGCTGGCGTACGAGCAGGCAACCGAGTGGAAGGATCGCCATCCGACGATGACGTGAAGGTAGTCGCGACCGCTTGTGCACGGTGCAGATGTGATTAAATTGGTAACGTAGTGAGCTTCATAACCTGGATTCACGTAGATGACCAAATACTTCGTTAGATCGATACTGCCGTTGATCGTCGTCGGTGTCGCGTTGCTCGGAACCGGCGTCCACGGACAACTTCACGGCGGAAGCGACGCCGCCAAAAAAATCGTCAATCCGGTGAAAGCTACACCGGAGTCCATCACGCAGGGCGCACAGCTTTTCCAGAAGCGCTGTGCGTTCTGTCACGGCAAGGACGCCAAAGGCAACGGCCCGCAAGCGCCAAAGGGTTCACACCCGGCGGATCTCACAGACGACAAGTGGGATCGTGGTTCCAGCGACGGAGAGATCTTCGCCGTCTTGCGCGACGGCGCGGGACCAGAGTTCGTCATGAAGGGGTACAACGGGAAGCTCACTGACGAGCAGATGTGGCATCTCGTTAACTACCTGCGTAGTTTGAGCCAGAAGACCCGCTGACCCGTGAAGCGGCCGCGGATTCCAACCGTGCTGCTTGTCGCCGTGCTGGCCGGCGCTGGAGCTATCGGATGTCGCGTGCTCGGCGAAGCGCCGCACGCGCATACGGATCCTGCTTCTATCTACACATCTGCGCGGCCAAGCTTCGGCGCCGCCGTACGGGACTTCTTCGACATCCGCCCCGAACCGAAGCAGCCGTTTCAATTTCCGCACAACATTCACATCAAGAACGAGGTCGCGTGTGATGTCTGCCACGAGGGCGTCACGCAAGGCCCGGTTGCCGGGCTGCCGAGCGTCAAGACATGCATGATTTGTCACGTGTCGATCGCCACCGATCGACCCATGATTCAGCACCTCGCCGAGCTAGAGACAAAACACATCGACCTCGCCTGGCAGCGCGTCTACGGCTACCCGGTAACGGCGCATGTCCGCGTCAATCACGCGCCGCACATCCGCGCCGGAGTAGAGTGCTCCACCTGTCACGGCAACCTTGGCGAGCAAACTGTCGCCGAGCGCGTGGTGAATCTGCACATGGGGGTCTGCGTGACTTGTCATAGAGAAAAGAACGCCCCTGACGACTGCACGACCTGCCATTTCTAGGACGCTACCGACGTCATGGATCGCCGCACCTTCATCAAGCTCACGACAGTAACAGGCGCCACGGCCACGCTGGCGAGCTGCGGTAACCCTGAAAACCAGATTGTTCGTTTCATCCCCGACGACGACATTGTTCCTGGCATAGCTGCCTGGAAGCCGAGTATCTGCCCTCTCTGTCAGGCCGGGTGCGGGCTGCAGGTCCGCGTCATGGACGCCGACGCCGACGTGATCCGCGACGGCCAGCGCGGCGTGATGAAGATGCTCGTCGCCAAGAAGCTCGAAGGGCATCCGCAATATCCGATCAACCACGGCGGCCTTTGCCCGCGCGGTCAGGCCGCCATCCAGATCACGTACCACCCGGACCGCCTCACCCATCCACTCAAGCGAAGCGGGGCTCGGGGATCGGGTGAGTTTCAGCAGATCACATGGGACGAGGCGGTGGGCGAGCTCGTCTCACGACTCGACACGTTGGCCGACGGCAACGGTCAGCAGGCGCTCGCATTTCTGAGTCGTCGACGGCCGAGCCGGCGACAGGAGCTCGTCAGCGAGTTCCTGGCGCGATTCGGCGCCCCGCCGCCGATTCTCTTCGAGCTGTTTGACGATCACGTCCTTCGACACGCCAACCGGCTTAGTTTTGGACGCGACCAGCTACCCACATTTGATCTGGGCCGCGCCCGCTACGTCCTGGCCTTCGGCGCGGACTTCCTGGGCACGTGGAATTCGCCGGTGGCGCAGAGCGTTGCGTACGGGCGAATGCGCCAGGACAACGGCGGCATTCGCGGCAAGCTTGTCCAGGTCGAATCCCGCATGTCGCTGACGGGAGCAAACGCCGACGAATGGATACCGCTGCGGGCTGGAAGCGACGGCGTCCTGGCGCTCGGCCTGGCCCACGTCATATTGCGCGATGGGCTTCGCAGCGCGACCGCGGCCGGACCAGCCGCCGGAGCGCTTGCCGGCTGGGGTGAGGGCCTGCCCAACTACACCCCTGAGCGCGTCGAAGCACTGACGGGCGTCAGTGCCGCGCGCGTGCAGCGACTGGCTCGTGAGTTTGCCAGCGAGACACCCGCCGTCGCCTTGATCGGCGGCAGTCCGCTCGCGCAGACCAACGGACTATTTCACGCGCTGGCTGTAAACGCGCTCAACGCCTTGGTGGGCAGTGTCGGTACGCCCGGCGGCGTCTTCTTCACGCCTGCCGTGAGCTCGCCGACTGCATCCGCCAAGGCCGTTGTCCCGAGCGGAGCCGCGCGATCGGTCGCTACGCTCGCAGCCGATCTGCACGCGGCGCAGCAACCGCCGGTGCAGGTTCTACTGCTCGACGAAGCCAATCCCGTATTCGCGACGCCCCGCGCGTGGCGTGTTCGCGAGGCCCTGGAGAACGTGCCGTTCATCGCAAGCTTCGGAACCTTCATCGATGAAACGAGCATCCTCGCCGACCTGATTCTTCCCGACCACTCGTTCCTGGAATCCTGGGTCGATGCGCTGCCGGAATCCGGTGCGCTGGTCCCCGTCGCAGGGGTTGCTGCGCCCGTGATGCGGCCGCTTCACGAGACGCGAGCGATGCCGGATGTCCTGCTGGAAGTGGTCGGTAAACTTCGTCGCCCCTTGACCACCCCTCTTCCCTGGAAGCGGTTCGACGAGATGCTCAGGCAACAATTTGCCGCGCTTCCTGTGCCCGAAGGCGATGCCTGGACACGTGCGCAGGCACAGGGCGGGTGGTGGGGTGAGCTGCCAGGAGCTGCGCCAGCCGCCGGGTCCCCTGCGCCTCGGACGGCTCCGCCCTCTTCTTCCGCGGTACCACCGCGCCAGACTGTTTCACCCATGCAGTTTGTCGAGCCGCAGTTCGACGGCGACGCGAGCGGCTACCCGTTCAACCTTCTACCGTACCCATCGCAGACGGTCTACGATGGCTCGCTGGCCCACCTCCCGTGGCTGCAGGAAATGCCCGATCCGCTGACGAGCGCGATGTGGAGCAGCTGGGTGGAGATCAACCCGCAGACGGCGGCGCGTTTGGGGATCGCTCAAGGCGATGTGGTGGAGATTGCGTCGCAACACGGATCGCTGCGTACGCCCGCCTGGCTGTCGCCGGGCATCGGCCTCGACACCGTTGCGATACCCGTGGGGCAGGGGCACCAGTCGTTCACGCGATATGCGAGCGGGCGAGGAGCGAATCCAGTGAGCATTCTCGCGCCGCTCACCGAACCGGTCACCGGCGCGCTGGCCTGGGCGGCGACGCGGGTCCGGGTCACGCGCGTTGGCGATGCCAATGGACAATTGATTCTCTTTGCCGGTGGCATGCGAGAGGAACACGATCCAACGCGATGAGAGGTTTTTGAGGCGGAGCCATGGCGAATCGTTGGGGAATGGCGGTCGACCTCGATCGCTGCACGGGATGTGGGGCGTGCGTGACTGCATGTCACGCCGAGAACAACATTGCGACCGTCGGAGCGGATCAAGCGGCGCGCAGCCGGGCCATCCACTGGATCCGGGTCGAACGCTATTGGGAAGGCGAGTATCCCGACGTCAAGGTGAAATTCCGCCCCGTGATGTGTCAGCAGTGCGACGCGGCGCCTTGCGAGCCGGTTTGTCCCACCTACGCGAGCCACCACACCGCGGACGGGCTGAACGCGCAGGTGTACAACCGCTGCATCGGGACCCGATATTGCGCGAATGCCTGCCCCTACAACGTCCGATTCTTCGACTTCTTCAACCCGGCCTGGGAGAAGCCTCTGCACCTCCAGCTCAATCCCGACGTCTCGATCCGCGAGGTCGGCGTCATGGAGAAATGCACCTTCTGCGTGCAACGTATTCGAGGCGCGCAGATCCAGGCGAAAGGGGACAAGCGCTCGATCGCGGACGGCGAGATCAAACCGGCCTGCGCGCAGGCGTGCCCCTCCTCGGCCCTCGTGTTCGGCGACCTGAACAATCCTGAGAGTGCGGTCTCCCGCCTGTCACGTTCGCCGCGCGGCTCCAAGCTGCTGGAGGATGTCGGGACGCTGCCGAAGGTCACCTATCTCTCGCGGCAGATAGAGGTATGAATAAAGACGCCGCCGAACGAATGTCGGACGATTTGCTTCGTCCGCTGCTGCAGACCTCGTGGCGCTTCTATCTGCTGGTCGCTGTGTTCGGTG
>Ga0137368_10002921_pt1 | contig 18257 bp, 13 predicted proteins | sample SagtaG_13_FD_104917 | JGI IMG/M metagenome (GOLD analysis project Ga0137368, IMG submission 104917) | Vadose zone soil microbial communities from Sagehorn Ranch, Mendocino, California, USA - Sage1_L_100_16 metaG | ecosystem: Environmental > Terrestrial > Soil > Vadose zone | place: USA...
TAAAAGCCCTTTGAAATCCATACATTGATTAGCGCAAGCCTGGGTACGCATCGCTTCCAGCGTGCAGTCTTCGGCGGGAGGCGCATTGATTGGAATCAAATGCGCAGGAATACGAATCGGCTCTAGGCGCTGCGGGTCTTCCCAATGTACTACGATCCACGCCTGCACGCTGGAAGCGATGCGTACCCAGGCTTCTCCTGATTTATGCGCAGGATCCAAGTGGTTGATTGCATTAAACTTTAATTCGCACAGGCTTCAAATAATTGGGACACCGGTACAGTACCGCGCGCGTAAGCAAGCGGCTTATCGATGAGACAGCCGCTTGCTTACGCGCGCGGTACTGTGCCAGCCTCACGTGTTCTGATTTGTTGGAGAAGCGCTGAAGCAGAAAGGAGGCGTGAGATGCCTGATCAAATGAATCCATCCGCCAACCACATCGCCCGCCGCGCGATTCTTCGCGGGGCGGGATGCGCCCTGGCGTTGCCGTGGCTCGAATCTTTCGCCGCCCAAGCTGCGCCCGCTGGCGCCGAAGCGTTCCCGAAACGATTTGGAGTAGTCTTTCTCGGTTGCGGCGTCAACGAGGATCACTGGGGATCCGAGGGATCGGGTCCTGAGATGAAGCTGAGCAAGTCGCTCTCGCCTCTCGAACCATTGAAGAGCAAGATCAACGTTATCCATGGGCTTTTCAACAAGGGCGCGACGGGCCTGGGAATTCACCCGCCGCAGACCGGCAGCCTGCTCACGGGCGCCACGCTTACCAAAGGCGCCACGCTTCGTTCGGGCATCTCCGTAGATCAGATGATCGCAAGCCGGATGGGGCAGGAGACCTTGCAACCGAGCATGGTTTTGGCTTGCGAACAACCCATTACCGGATTTCACGAAAGCAACTACTCGATGGCCTACAGCTCGCACATTTCCTGGGCGAGTCCGGACTCACCGGTTCCCAACGAAATTTACCCTTCGTTGGCCTTCGACATGCTGTTTGAGAACCGCGGGAGCCTGCTCAGCCTCAGCATCCTGGATCGCGTGAAGGGTCGCGCCGAACGTTTGAGCCGGAATATCAGTTCGAGCGACAACGCCAAGCTGGATGAATTCATGACGAGCGTGCGTGAGGTGGAAAAGCGCGTCGAGGGCATGCGGAAGGCGAAGGAGAAAGCGGACGACCTGGCCAGGCTGAAGAACCGCCCGGCGCCTCTCATGGAGCGGCCGGCCAACGGTTTGCCGGAAGACCTCCGCGAACACGCCAAGATAATGTTGGACCTCATCGCGATCGCGTTTCAGACCGACAAGACGCGCGTCGCCACGCTAATGATCTCGCGGGACCTCTCGGCGATGTATTACCCATTCCTTGAGGTCGGACAGGCGCATCACGGCGCTTCTCACTCCAACAACAACGACGAATACGAACGGATCACCCAATGGCACGTGAGCCAGTTCGCATATCTGGCGTCGAAGCTAGATGCCATGCCGGAAGGCGCCGGCACGGTGTTGGACAACTCCTGTCTGATGTTCCTGTCCAACCTGTGGATCGGCAGAACGCACGACAACTCGCGGCTGCCCATCGCGCTCGCGGGCGGACTCGGCGGCGCGCTCAAGACGGGCCGCACGCTGGATTACGTCAAGGCCGGCGACGAGAATCGAAAGGCGTGCAGCCTTTACCTCTCGCTAATGGACCGCATGGGCGTCAAATTGGATAGCTTCGGCGACGCGGACACACGCCTTGAGGGCTTGTAATCAGCGCCGCGAATAGGACAAGGGGACAAGGAGAAGGGGAGACAAGGGGACGAGAAATATCCTTCCCCTTGTCTCCCCTTCTCCTTGTCCCCTTGTCCTTCGCCCCCTACTCCCCACTCCCGGCGAGTTCGACCTTCTCCTCGACCACGAACCAGAACACGATTACTCCGGCGACGAGGATTACTCCGCACAGCGCCAACGCCATCGCGAACGAGCGGGTGAAATGCGCGATGAAGCCGGTCACCATAGGCGCGAGCGCCGCGCCCACATTGCCGCCGAAATTCTGAATGCCGGAGACCGTTCCGACGATTTTTTTTGAGCTGACGGCCTGCGTCAGCGCCCATGTGTTGGGCGATGCGACGCCGAGGCCGCTTAGGCTAATGGATAGCAACCACACGGCTGTCATTCTGTCTTCGACGAAACCCGCGGGCACGATCAGGCAGCAGATCAGCATTCCGATGGCGATGAAGATTTTTCGTACTCTCTTCTCTTCATACCCGCGCCGGATCAGCCAATCGCTCAGCGCGCCGGAAATCACTATGATCACCGACATCGCCATCAGCGGTATGGCGTTTAAAACTCCCATCTCTTTCTTCGTGTACCCCAACTCCTTCTCGAGGATATTGGGCAGCCAATTCAGGAAGACGTTCCATACGTAGTTGTATGCGAAGAATCCTAGGAAGATGCCCAGCACGCTGCGGTGTTTCAGCAGCGCCAGGCTTTCGATGAAAGACGCGCCATGCTGTTCCGTTGACTCCTGCGCCGTCCCCTTTCCCTCCCACTTTTTCAAAAAGCCCATCCAGGGCGCGACCCAGACCAGCGACACCGCGCCGATCACCACGAAAAACCACCGCCAGTCGTAATAGGTCAGAAACCAACCGCCGAAGACCGAGATCAGCGCGCTGCCGTATCTGACGCCGGCCAGATAGAGTCCCGTGACGAGGCCACGTTCACTCTCCTGAAACCAGTTGGCGACGGCGCGCGAGCTTGCCGGAAAGGCCACAGCCTGACCGACTCCCAGCAATACTCGCAAAAGAATCAACGCTGCCAGACCGTTTGCCAGCCCAGTTAAAACCGACATGAGAGACCAGAAGATGAAGCTGATGGCATAAGTTCGCCGCACGCCGAACCGGTCCACCATCCATCCGGAGGGCATCTGCATGAACGCGTAGACCCAGAAAAACGATGATAAGAGCACTCCCGTTGTCGCAGGATTGAACCCAAGGTCGTCAGACATCGATTTGGCGGCGACGCCCAACGCGCTGCGCTGCGCGTAACAGAAGAGCATCGCGACGCCGAGCAGAATCATCAGGCTCCAGCGCTGCGGCGACTCTTTCAGGGCGGGCGGAGCGAGACGAATATCCTTTGCGGCTGTGATTTCAGCAGGTGTCATTCTTTGCCCCTTTGTTGTGAGAGGTGGATCCGCGGTAAATCGGAGCGAGCAAGATTGGGAAGGTAGGAACCACAGATTTACACGGATGCGACTGATCAACGCGGACTATCCGTGACAATCCGTCAAATCTGTGTAAATCCGCGGTTCCTGCTTTAACGATCCCGGTCGTTTCGATTTAGGGTTCAACGGCGACTGCCGTGATCAGAGCTTTGATATAACCGAATGTGAACGCGTACGCCTGCAACCCTTGCGGGTCGCCGGCGATCTTCGGCACATGATCGGGCATGATCATCCCGTCGTAGCCGATCTCTTTGTAAACCCGCATGGCCTTCAGCATATCCACGTCGCCGTCGTCGATGAACGTCTCCTGGAAATTGAGGAAACGCCCACGGATGTTGCGGAAATGCACGTTGAAGATTTTCCCGCGCCGGCCGAGATAGCGAATGACGTCGAAGATCTCCTCGCCCGGATTTTGCAGCATCTCCGAGACCGTGCCCTGACAGAAATTCAGCCCGTGATATTTGCTCGGAACGATCTCGACGAACCGCTTCAATCCGGCGACGTTGCCGAGCACGGTGTGGACGCCGCGATAGCCTTTATCCAGAGGCATTCCGGGATCGTGCGGGTGGCAGGCCAATCGCACCTTGTGCTCCTCAGCCACCGGAATGACGCGCTTCAGGAAGTAGGTGATGCGCTCCCAATAGACGTCTTCGTTGACCGGCCCTGCTTCGGTCAGCGGCGGCTCCTGCTTGGCCTTGTCGTAAACGAACGTGCTGTAATCGGCCCCGCCGCGGCCCTTGGTCGGTTCGGTGCGCACGACGCCGAGGACGCTCATGTTGTATTTCAGCGCGGGAATGCCTGCGCGAGCCGCGTTGCGGATCATCTGGCAGACGTCGTCTATCTCGCGGTCGCGTTCGGGGCTTTTGCCGAGCATGATGTTCGGGTTTTCGGCCCTCGTGATGTAGGCCGAACTCAGAGGTAGAGGAACCATCTCCAGCTTTATGCCGAACGATTCGACGCGCTCGCGCAGCTTCGTCAAACCTTCGACCGACCAGCTCTCGTCGAATTTGCGCGATGGAAGATCGCTGCAAATGTTATTCACGCCGAAGGCCGCCAGGAGCGTCAGGATTTCGTTGGAGGAGTAATGCTGATGGCCGACCTTCATCGCGACCTTACGCGGCGCGGCGTTCGTATCGCGCCGGTTCGCGGCGGGAATTTGAGAGGCGACCAGAGATTCCGCCAGCGCGCCCGCCGTGATTCCCATTCCAGTCAAGCTCACAAATTTTCTGCGGTGCATTGTGTCCTCCTATAGCGGTTTGCAAATCCGTTTACGGGACGGCAAGCGGTACGGTACGGGGAGCGTGAGCGACCTGAGCATCGATCAAAAGGCCTTTTGATCGATGCTCAGGTCGCTCACGCTCCCCGTACCGTACCGGAGATTACGCCACTTTCCCGTACATGCAATCGCAATCCGCTCTAAATCAAGCCATACGACATTGGAACACATCGCCTAACCACGGGGGACACGGGGATCACGGGGATAGCTTTAGTTCTTGTCTGGCCCCGTGGCGCCCCGTGTTCCCCGTGGTTGGGCCTGCGCCAATCTTTGCTGTTCCGATTCGGCGCCCAGAAGCCTCAAATCAAATCCCAAGGCTTCCGCGCTTTGCGCCCGAGCAGTTTCGACGCCGCGGCGTCATTGACGAAATCTTCTCTCGCCCCGTTCCACACGAGTTTTCGCTTCGTTTTGTACGCGATGTTGCCGAGGTGGGGAACGGTGGTCGAGCGGTGGCCGATCTCGACGTCGGCGTTCGGCGTTTTACGCGAGCGCACGCATTCGATGAAGTTGGCGGCGTGCAGGTCTGTGGCGTCCTTCGATTGCGCTCGCTTCGCTTCCGTCCGATAGCTTACGACGGGTCTGTCTCTTTCGCGCGCGGTGCGCGCGGTCCTCGTCGGCTCAGGGTAGATCTCGAAGCCGATGCGGTCGGCGAAGAGAGCGCCGTTTGTGCCGTAATACGCCTCGCCGTGCGGGCGGTCGTCTTTGCCGCGCATCTGGTAATAGCTCATCTCCGGCGTGCGCCCTCCGAGGCCATGCGCGTTCAGATTACAGGCCTCGTAGCTGAGAATGAAGCCCGCGTATTCGTAAGTCACCTGCAACACGTCCGGCAACTCGCCAGAGTCTTTCAACGAGAACCTGCCGCCCGACGCGCTGACGCTGGTGGGGGCTTCGACGCCCATCACCTGATGCACGGTGTCGAAGCGGTGCGTGCCGAAATCGGTGAGTGTGCCTCCGGCGTAATCCCAGAACCAGCGGAATGACCCGAGGAATCGGGCGCGGTTGAACGGGACTTTAGGCGCGGGGCCCAGGTAAAAATCCCAGTCGAGGCCTTCTGGCGGCGCCCCGTCGGGTTCGCGCCCGATGCCGTCAGGCGTCAGGTTGCTGTAGTTCCAGACGCGCACGAAGCGCACTTCGCCGAGTTCGCCCGATTTGATGATGCGCTCGACTTCGCGGTAATGCGGGGCGGAGCGGTGCTGCGTGCCGGCCTGCACGACGCGATTGTATTTTCGCGCGGCCGCGACCATCGCGCGCCCTTCCTTGACGTTGTGCGCCAGCGGCTTCTCGACGTAAACGTCCTTACCCGCTTCGCATGCCATGACCGTCGGGATCGCGTGCCAATGATCGGGCGTGGCGATGTGAACCGCGTCGATCTCTTTCAGTTCGAGCAGCCTTCTGAAATCGCCGAAGAGCCGCGCCGCCGAGTTGAGCTGTTGTTTCGCCTTCTCGGCGTTCGGCGCGTAAACGTCGCAAACGGCGCCGTATTCGACGCCAGAAACCTTCCGCATCAATTGCGCGACGTCCAGCCCGCGCCCGCCGCAGCCGATCAACCCGAGCATGACGCGATCATTCGCGCCGATGACGCGTTTGGCCGAAATAGCCGTGGTTGACATCGCCGCCGTCGTCTGTTTGATGAATTCTCGTCGTTTCATATGTTTGTCCGGCAGGTTGTTGATTGACGGTCATTGCCACACGCTCAGTCATGTGAAGCAGGCGCATTAATCAGGTCGGCGTAGCCTTTGGAGTGCGGTGGCTCGACACCGCTTTGGTAGTCATCTCCTGATTCTACATACTCCCGGGACAAAAGACCCGAGTAGACTTCCTTTCAATCATTGCCTGGGTATCGAAGCGGACTACCAAAGCGGTGTCGAGCCACCGCACTCCAAAGGCTACGCCATTCCAGGCGCCCGACTGGTTTTACTTTAATTCCCACACGCCTCAGTCATGTTTGCCAAACAATGACATGATTGTTCTCAATAGCGACATGCAGTAAATCGCCCGCCTGGCTAGCCTAACCTTAGTTGTTCGCATATGTGATCCGCCGAGCGCGAAGCCAACGCCATGACCGTCAGCGTCGGGTTCTTCTCCGAATAGTCAATGAAGCCGCTCCCGTCAGCGACGTAAAGATTCTCGACATCATGCGATTGCAGGAACGGCGTCAGCACTGACGTCTTCGGGTCATTGCCCATCTTGCATGTTCCGACGTAATGCACGCTGTCCACGCCGGGGCGCGGCTGCGTGTAAGAGATTACCCCGCCCGAGGCCTCGATGATCTCGGAAATTTTCTCGGTCGCGTCTTTGAAGATCGCGCGGTCTTCGGCCGTGAGATTGAAATGAATTTTAGGCGCCGGTAGTCCGTATTTATCCGGCGCCTTCGGGTCCAGTTCGACGTAACGCTCGGGCGAAGGGATCATGCCGTTCTGCGAATAGAGGTTGATCAGGGCGGGGAAGCGCTCGCGGACTTCTCGCTTGAAGTCCGAGCCGAAGCCGGCGGGGTCGTGAGCGAAGCCGGGGTAGCCGACGCCGAGTCTCGTGCCCGAATCGACGATGATGTGATAGCCCTTCGGAAAATCGGGATGCGGTTTATCCCAGTAGAACGACGCGATGTAAGCGTGGCTGCTCTCGGTCCCGTCGTCCTGCATCACGTCGCGTCCTTTGAGCGATTTCAAGTAGCCCCCCGCCGACGCGGTCGTATGGCTGATCAAGTTCTTGCCGACCAGGCCGCTCGAATTGGCCAGCCCCGAGGGGAAGCGCGGCGATTTCGACATCAACAACAGCCGCGCCGATTCGATCGGCCCGCACGCCAACACGACGTAATGCGCCTTGACCTCGTAGCTCTTCAACGTCCGCGCGTCGTAATAGCGCACGCCCGTGGCCTTCCTGCCGTCCTTGCTTACGGTGACCTCGGCGGCGTTGGCGAAGAGGATCAGTTTGAGCTTGCCGGTCTTCATAGCCTCGGGGATCGAGGTGTTGGCCGAAGTGAATTTCGATTCGTTGTCGCAACCGCGCATGCAATGGCCGCAGAAATGACAGGCGGGGCGCTTCGACCAGTTCCGCTCGGTCAGAATGGCCTTGCGCGCGGCGATCATCCGGTATCGCTTCTGGTCGAGCTTCTCGCAGCCCTTCTTGACCTCGTAAGCCGCGCAGTTCCACGGCAGAGGTTTGAGGAAGACTCCGTCGGGCACGTTCGGGTGATGGTCGTAATTGCCAGTCACGCCCATCAGTTTTTCCATCCGGTCGTAATAAGGCGAGAGTTCTTCGTACTTGACCGGCCAGGCCGCGAAATCGAACGGACTGTTGCGCCAGCTCAAGCCGGCCCAGAGCAGCGTCTTGCCGCCGACGGCCTTCGTCACGAAATAGTCGAGACTCGCGGCGCCGTCTGTGGAGAATGGCTCTTTCGCAGGATCGACTCTGAGATGGCGGCGCGGGTCCCATCCTATGCCGTTTTTCGGCGCCTCGTAAGGCATCGTATGGCTGTAGAAATCCTTCGCGGGATCGACCCATTTGCCGGCTTCCAGCGCTACGACCGAGGCGCCGCGCCGCGCGAGCTGCATGGCCACGACCCCGCCGGCCGCGCCCGTGCCGACCACACATACGTCGTAAATGGTGGTGTTCTGTTTCATGGATTTTAAAAGCCCGCAGGAGTCATGAGCGTCTCCTGCGGGCTACCGTTTTACAGGCTTATCTGAAAAGTTTAGGGTTTCTTCTTGGCCGGACCTCTACTGCCCCTGGCCGGCTCGGATTTTGGAGGTGTGATGTTATTGCCCTTTACCAACTCAGCGATGACGGACTTAACCTCCGCGACTTTAGGGTTGGTTTCGGGGGCTTTATCCAGGAACTTCTGCAGAGTGTTTGCCGATTCCTGAAACTTGGCGACGTTGGCATAGGCAAGACCAAGCTCGTAAAGCACGTCAATATTGTCCGGGTCGGTTTCGAGGATTTTCTGATATGCCGCGATGGATTCTTCGACTTTACCGGACTCGAACAATACTTTGGCGCCTTTCAGTGTGTACTCCTTCTTCTTAACCGGGTCATCGGTCAACTCGGCGACTACCTGGTAGTCTTTAACCGCCGCATCAGCTTGAGCGGCGTCACCGAACTTGCCCCCGAGGATGGCTTCGGATTCGGCCCTGGTCGTGTAATAAGCTCGCCGGTTGTTTTTATTTTGCGCCGGGTCATTTTTCATTTTCGGATCTTTTTCCTGCGCGTCGAGGCCGGTCAGGGCTTTGTTCATAGCCTCTACCGAATCCAGGAAGTCCGGCTTAGCCGCATCTCGATTACCAGAGTTGAACTGCGCGACGGCGCGCTTTTGCAGCGCGATGCCCAGATTGCCCTGCGAAATGTGGATGTTCGGGTTGAGATTGATGGCCTCTTTGAAAGAAGTGATGGCGGCGTTGAAATCGTTTTTAGCCATTGCTTCGTTGCCCGCCTTGAGGTGAACATTGATCTGTTCGATGTTAGCGTTGTATTTCTCGGCCTCATCGTTTTCTTTCCTGGCCTTCTCATACTCTTCTTTGGCCTTCTTCATCTCTTCTTCGCTCATCTTCGGGCCGGCCCCGCCGCCTTTCGGCGCGTTGGCCTGCAGGCCCTTCACGTCGGCCATCGTCAGTTTTTTCCCGTCGCCGGGGCGAAGCTCAAACTTTATCGGCTCGGAATGCGAGCCTTTAATGTTCTGTATGAAATCCGGCTGGCAGCCGGGCGCCGAAACAATGACGGTGTAAGTGCCGACGTACGGGACGCCCGCGTGCAGGAAGTGGCCCTTCTTATCGGTCTTGACCGGGTAGCTGCCTTTGATGTCGGTGCGTTCGATCTGAACTTCGGCGCCGACTATCGGCTCTTTCGTGTCGGCTTTGACTACGTCGCCTTCGAACCGGCCCGTTTGAGCCGTGGCGGTCAGTGACGCGAGAGCGATCAGCGCGCAGCCTGCAAACACCGACAATAGATGTTTGATATTCATTTCTGTCCTCCGTCTGGTTTCAATCCGCGCCTCACTTCACCAGAAAAGCGGCGCGTGGCTGGATGCCTGATTGTGGTTGTGAAAATCGTTTGAGTAAATTCGAGAAATCCTGAATTAGCGCCGCGAGCGGGGCTACCTCACAAAGCCCCGCTCGCTACCACCCGCTGTACTGATTTTTCTGAATATCAGAGCAGGCGCAATTCTATTCCGCGCAAAATCAGATTTCAATCGCGTAGGGAATTGGATCGCGCAGCCCCGCCTCGCGGAATCCGCGCAGCCTCAGCGCGCAACTGTCGCACTCGCCGCAGGCCAGGTCTTCGCGTTTGTAACACGACCAGCTCAATTCGAGCGGCGCGCCGAGTTCGGCGCCGAGCTTCACGATCTCGCTTTTGCGAAGCCGGATAACTGGCGTGACTATCTCGATCTTTGTCTCGGGCTTCGTGCCGAGGTCAATCGCGCGCTGGAACGCTTCATAGTATTCGGGACGGCAATCGGGATAGCCCGAACTGTCTTCGGCCACCGCGCCGATGTAGATTCGGTCGGCGCCGATGACCTCGGCCCAGCTTGTGGCGATCGAGAGCAGGTGGGCGTTGCGGAACGGGACGTATGAGGTCGGAATCTCTTTCGAGTCGAGGTCGGCCTGGCTGACTTCGATCCGGCTATCGGTCAGCGACGAGCCGCCGATCCGCGCCAGGTGAGCGATGCTCGCCGTCATCCGGCGTTCGGCCTTGTAAAAATCGGCGATGTCGTTGAAGGCTTTCAATTCGCGATTTTCCGTCCGCTGGCCGTAGCTGATGTGTAACATCGCCAACTCGCGCTCGCGCGCCGCGACCGCCGCCGTTACGCAACTGTCCATCCCGCCGCTCGCTAAAACCACTGCCAATTGCGGATTGGGACTCTGGGATTGCGGATTCACGCTCATAAATCAAACGCCTTTCACGTCAGGCCCCCAAATGTATTTGTGTAATTGCAATTGCATCCGCGCGCGCGCGCCGGATTCCAGAATCCAGGCGGCCAGGTCTTTTAAATCGACCCCACCCCAGACTGGCGAGAACAACACTTGCGGCTCGCGCTCGTCCAGCCTGTATTTCTCTATCACGCCTAGCGCGTAGTCGAAATCGGCGCGGTCTTTGATCACGAACTTGATCTCGTCGCGCGGATTCAAACTTTCGAGGTTCGCCCAATGGTTCCGGCGCGCTTCGCCGCTGCCCGGACACTTCACGTCCAGAATTTTGACCGCGCGCGGGTCGAGGACGCTCGCGTCCAGGCTGCCGCCCGTCTCGACCAGGACGGTGTAGCCTTCATCGCAGAGCCTGCGAGATAGTTCCGCGCATTCACGCTTTTGAACCAACGGCTCGCCGCCGGTGATCTCGACCAGTTTGCAGCCGTAGCCGCGAACCCTCTCCATCACTTCGTCGACAGACATCTCGACGCCGCCGGTGAACGTGTACTCGCTGTCGCACCAGACGCAGCGCAGATTGCACCACGTCAGCCGCACGAAGACGCATGGCAGGCCGGCGAAGGACGATTCACCCTGGATCGAAAAGAAAATCTCAGTGATTCGCATCTCTCTTCCGAATCGGTACCGAGTGGGACAAACTTATGGTCTTTGAAAATTAGACGCAACCACGCAATCCGACGTAGGGGCGGGTTTTCCCCGCCCGGGTCTGTGATCGACGCGATTGGGCGGGGAAAACCCGCCCCTACGTCGTTGCGCTTAATTTTCAAAGACCATAAGTCTGTACATGGCTTGGATCGAGTAAGGACAGACTAAAGTCTGTCCAACTCTACCGATCGCGGTACTGATTCATCTTGAAAGATGCGGGCGGGAGATGCAAGCGAGTGGGAGAATGGCATATGCAATATTTCATATGCCATATGAACTATGGCATATGAAATATGAAGTGTAGGCGTTCGGCAGTAGGTTTCTCCGTGCGATAACGGTTAAAACAACTTCTCTTGCGGCGGCTTGACGCCCTTCAACCGCAGATAGATTGTTGTCTGGCCGCGGTGATGGGTTTGATGCTCGAAGCCTTTCTCCAGGGCGGCGGCGCGCGTCAAATCTCTGCCGAAGAATTTGACGGGTTCGTCCATCTTCTTTACGTCCATTCCTTTGACCGAGTTGATGACGAAGTCGTAACTCTCCATCACGATCTTTGTCAGACCGGCTTTGGTCTTGTACTCATCCATCTTTTCGAGGTTCTTGCCCTGTTGCGGATTGGCCGCCCCTGTGGCGGCCGAGGCGAAGCCGAAATTTGCGTTGGCCAGATGGAGCATCTGTTCGGCGAAGCTGCGGATGTCGGGCGTAGGTTTGAAGCTGAGGCCTTCTTCCGGCATCGCGTCGAGATATTCCTTGGTGTAATCCCTGGCGCGCGTCCAATCGGCGACCAATGTTGCGACGGGGTCAGCCGTCGCGGCCTTGGCCATGGGCTGCATGGCGGCGCCTGTAGCCTGTTGCGCAAAGCTGACGAGGTTGAGCGCGGCGCAGATTGCCAGAGCGCCGGCCAGATAACGAATAGCTCTGATGTGGTCTTTCATATGCTGCTACCTTTCTTGTAGAAAAACGTAGAAAGTTCCTGCTTCGTCGCATCCGGCTTAAACCGCAATCCACAATTGCGGCCCAGAGGCTAGTTGCTCCACAGGCGTCTTTTAACGAGCCGATGTAGCCACTACCGTGCTCGGAGCGGTTTTCGTGACGCTCACACTGGACGATATGCGCCGGCGTCTTACTACGTAAGAACTTTCGATTTCTCTACTCTACCTGCGCGCTGGTGATGACTTCGGGCGTCAGCGTGATTCCGGGACGTTGAATTTTCTCTTTCAGCTGGTCGGCGTTCATTGTTTTAATGCCGTTGAGCGCGGTGTTCGACCGCAGCCAGCTTGCGACGCCGTTGAATTATAGCCGAGCTTAGGCGCAAGCCATGTGTAAAATCTTGTAAAACGAACGAGAGGGGGGTGTGTCCCACTCCGATTCAAAACTAGAGGTAATTCTCCATGAGCAGCCAACCCGCCCCGAGCAGCAACAATGCGACCGCCAGGCCGTAAAACGCGAATTTGAGCTTGGTCCCTAACCCTGATCCCCGCACTTCGTATTCAAGGAGCGCGGGCTGGTGTCGCGCGTTCAGCTGGGCCGTGGCTGTTACTTTTCTTTTGCCGGCCTTGCGAGCGGCCTTTTTCTCTTTATCATTTGAGAATACGAGCAATCCGAATACTAAGCGCCTCTCGGCGTCTTCATAGGCGTCGGCGCCTGCCCCCATAAAAAGCTTCTCTATTTTATGCACCTTCTCCAATGCGGCTCGCGCGATGGCCTCGGCTTCGGCCCTCTTCTGCTCGGCCTCCTGGGCCCTGGCCGTCGCCTCAAGAGCCATGGTGAAAAGCTCAGCCCGCCGTTTTTCCAATTCCGCGATAACACGCTTGATCTTTTGGCCGGCAGAGGGGTTGATGGGGTCGAGCAGGCCTGATACTGATACTTGGGAATTTACCTCTTGTTCATACCGTTGTGGCAATGTGCCGGTTTGGATCGGCTCTTTATTTGGCGGGACGACCAGGATTTCGCGCTGAAGCCGCCCCGACCCCAGGGGGATATATGTTCGCTCTAGCATACTTTTTGTTTCGCGTACTCTTTTCGCGTATTCTGCAGGTTATCCAGGTAAACCTTGCGAAGGTGGCGAAATCATAGCACCTCAGTCTTCAGTAGACAAATCTTGTTCTGCTAATATGTCACGTCATTTTGAGCGAGGTTGATACTGTACCGGCGCCCGTAGCCGAATAACAAATGCGGAGAGATCATGGAAGAAATTTTTGGGCCGAACGGCCTGATTGCGCGACACCATCCGGATTATGAATACAGGCCCGGCCAACTGGCGATGGCCCAGGCGGTGGCGGAGGCTCTGGACCAGCGCCATCACCTGCTCGTCGAGGCCGGCACCGGCATCGGAAAAACGCTGGCCTATCTCGTTCCCGCAATCGCCACGGGCCGTCGCGTGATAGTCTCGACCGGCACAAAGAATCTGCAGGAGCAGATCTTTTACAAGGACATTCCCTTTCTGCAATCGATCCTCCCGAGGAAGTTCAAAGCGACCTATCTGAAGGGACGCTCGAATTACGTTTGCCTGAACCGGCTGAAGCGCGCCGAGGCCAGCCCGGTGCTGGAGGGGCTGGATGAGGTCGACTATTTCGACCTGGTCAACAAGTGGGCTTACCGTAGCCAGACGGGCGACCGGGCGGAGCTCACCGAATTGCCGGAAAAAATCTCGTTCTGGCGGCACATCGACGCGCGATCGGACATCTGCATCGGCCAGAAGTGCCCGAGCTTCGACCCGTGCTTCATCACGAAGGCCCGCCAGGCCGCGCTCGAATCGGAGGTCGTCATCGTCAACCATGCGCTCTTCTTCGCCGACCTCGCGTTGCGGGACAAGGAGTGGGGGCAGGTCCTGCCCGATTACAGCGCGGTGATCTTCGACGAGGCGCACCAGATCGAGGACATCGCCGCGCAATATTTCGGCGCGGGCGTGTCCAGTTATCAGATCGACGACCTGCTCGGCGACGTCTCGCGGATGAACTTGACCGACGCCGAGGCCTCGCGCGAGGTCACGAAGGCCTCGGCGCGCGTCTCTACGATGGCCGACAACTTCTGGACGAGTTTCTCCGGGGTCGATCCGCGCTCTTCGATCAGGACCTTCGAAGGCGAGGGACGGTTCGTGTTGCGCCATGACATGTTCGTCCGCAAACTGCGCGGCGGCGAATTCGAACCGACCGCGGCCGGCGAGCGCTTTGTCAATCTGAAGACCGCGCTCCAACGTTTAAAGGGCGCGCTGCAGGTCGTCAAGGACGCGCCGCCTGAAATGGAGGCGACTCTGCGACGAGTCGAACAGGTTCTCTTCGACCTCGAATTCATCGTGGGCGCCGACGACGAGTTGTTTGTTTACTGGGCCGAGCGGCGCGGGCGCGGGTTCTTCCTGCAAGCCACGCCGATAGACGCTTCGGGCATCTTGAACGACCGCCTCTTCTCTCATGTCGAGACCGTGGTGCTGACCTCGGCCACGCTGACCAGCGCCGGGTCCTTCGATTTCATCCGCTCGCGACTGGGCGTCGAGCAGGCGGCGGATCTGATCGCCGGGTCGAATTACAATTACCGCGAGCAGTCGCTGCTTTACCTGCCGCCTAAGATGCCCGACCCGCGCGACGCAGGGTTTCAGCATGCGGCGGCCGGCGAGATAGTCAAGATTCTCAACGCCAGCCGGGGGCGCGCCTTCGTGCTCTGCACCAGCTATTCGCAGATGGAGGCGCTGCGCGAGATGGTCGAATTCAAGATCGATTTCCCGATCCTGATGCAGGGCGAAGGCTCGCGCTCGGGCATCCTCGACAAGTTCCGCTCGACGCCGAACGCCGTCCTCTTCGCCACTTCGAGCTTCTGGCAGGGCGTAGACGTGCGCGGCGAGGCCCTTTCATGCGTGATCATCGACAAGCTGCCTTTCGCCGTGCCGTCCGACCCCGTGATCGGCGCGCGCCAGCGCTACATCGATAATCACGGCGGAAACAGCTTTAACAGCTACTCGGTCCCGTCGGCGATCATAAATCTGAAACAGGGGCTGGGACGGTTGATACGCAGCGCCACCGACCGCGGCGTGCTCTCGATCCTCGACCCCAGGATCGTCACCAAGGGCTACGGACAGCAGTTCCTGAAGAGCCTGCCGCCGTCCCGTATCACGCGAAAGATTGAAGACGTCGAGAGTTTTTTCGGTGATTTAAGCAGATAGGCCGAGTCTCTGCCGCTAAGCACACCATGCAAGAAAGCTTTTGATGGCAATTTAGAGGCGTGAGGCGGTACAGTACGGGGAGCGTGAGCGACCTGAGCATAGATCAATAGGCCTATTGATCTATGCTCAGGTCGCTCACGCTCCCCGTACTGTACCGCCTGCCCAACTCTCGACATTATTATATGACGGTGTGTAATGAGCCTTTTGTTTCCACCTAAACCGAGAATTGCTGATATGGCATACGGAAGATGTTCTTCCTGACAAAACCTTCACGCGAACGCATTCAGCGTCTCATCGATTCCTGCCGAACGGCGCCGTTCAACTACGCCGAAGTCGGCCAATCGCTCGGGCCGACGCCAGCCGGCTACGCCTCCAATCACGGCCGCGTCAGGCTCGGCTACGGCGAGGTGATTTTCAACAAAGCCGTCGAAGCTCTGCGGAACTGGAAGATGTTCGACCTCGGTTGGGTGAGCCTCTGCTGGCCAGACGCGGAAATCGAGGTCGGAACAACGGTCGCCGCGCTCGCGCGCCATTTCGGCTTCTGGTCGCTACACCCGGCGCGGGTTGTTTTCCTGGTTGACGATGACGACGCGCGGACTCGTAGGAAAGGGTTCGCGTATGGCACGCTGCAAGGCCACGGCGAGCGGGGCGAAGAGACTTTTATTATCGAGCGACTTCATGCGGACGACAGCGTATGGTATGACCTGCGTTCGTTTTCGAGGCCCGGGCAGCCGCTGACTACGCTCGGCTATCCGATCGCGCGAATGCTGCAGAAACGTTTCGCGCGAGAGTCGCCCCAAACCATGCTGAAAGCGATTTGGGAATGCCGGGGCGATTAGCTATTATTCGTTCCTCGTTCTGAATCAGCGCCGCGAGCGGTAGAGTGGGACAGACTTTAGTCTGTCCGTGGCTTGGATCGAGGACGGACAGACTAAAGTCTGTCCCACTCTACCGCTCGCGGCGCTGATCAAAAACATTTCCTTGCCGGAGGCGCCATGCCATCAAAGCGCAACTTTTTACTGCGCGTTCTATTGTGTCTGACCATTATTGCGAACATCGCCCCGGACGGCGCCCGCGCGTCCGATCACAAAATCGATTGGGACGAGGTTCAACGGGAAGCCCTCGATCTCTTTATTCAATACCTCAAGATCGACACGACCAATCCTCAGGGCAATGAGATTCGCGCGGCGGAATTCTTCGCCGGCGTCTGCAAGCGCGAAGGCATCGAGCATCAGATCTTCGAGCCTTTTCCGGGCCGCGGATCGATCTGGGCGCGGCTGCGCGGCGACGGGAGCAAGCGTCCGATTATTCTGCTCAATCACACTGACGTCGTTCCGTACGACAAAGAGTTCTGGACGGTCGACGCGTTCGGCGGCGCCGTCAAGGACGGGTTCATTTACGGGCGCGGCGCGATGGACATGAAATCGCTCGGGATGGCGCAGTTCGTCACGCTGCTGGCGCTCAAACGCGCGCAGGTTCCTCTCAAACGCGACGTGATCTTCCTGGCCACGGCGGACGAAGAGGCGGGCGGAATGAACGGCGCGGGATGGTTTGTAAAGAACCATGGTGAATTGATCGCCGACGCCGAATTCCTCTTCAACGAAGGCGGCAATAACATCGTGGACCCGAACGGGCGAGTCTTATCCATCGGCGTCGGACCTTCGGAGAAAGCGCCCGCGTGGTTGCGATTGACCGCCACCGGCGAATCGGGCCACGGTTCGACGCCGCGCCCAAACTCGTCGGTCAACCGGCTGCTGCGCGCTCTGAACCGTCTGCTCGATTACACGCCGTCGATCCGGTTGACGCCGGTCGTCGAACAATCTTTTCGATCCGTCGCGCCGTTGCTGCCGCCGCAGCAGGCGGCGAAATACGCCGACGTCCGCGAGGCGGTCAAAGACCCTGAATTTTTGCGACAGCTCGAAAGCGACCCCTTCTCGCGCTCGATCATCCGCAACACGATCTCGATCACGGTGCTGCAGGGGAGCAACAAAATCAACGTCATCCCGCCCGCCGCCTACGCCGAAATCGACACGCGGCTCACCCCGGGCGAAAAACTCGACCGATGGATCGCCGAGTTGCGCGGAGTGATCAAAGACGATTCGATCAAGATCGAGCCGATCCTGTCGTTCGAGGCCAACGCCTCGCCGATCGATTCCGAACTGGTCAAGGCCGTGGCCGCGGTCAGCAAACAGCGTTACTCGGAAACGATCATCACCTATCCGGTCCTGGCCGGCTTCACCGACAGCCACTATTTCCGCGACTTGGGCGTGATGAGCTACGGATTCAATCCTTTCGTGGCGCCGCCGCGCGAACTCGGCGGCGGCTACCACGGCAACGATGAACGCATCGGCAAGAAGGCATATGTCGAAGGCGTGAGGTTCTTTTACGAAGTGGTCGAGCGTTTGGCGAGATAGTAGAGGATCGAGGATCGAAGATCGAAGATCGAGGATCGAAGATCGAGGATCGCGTCATTAGTTTAACCCTCGACCCTCGATCCTCGATCTTCGATCCTCGATCCTCGTAAAGGAGATTGATACTAGCTCTTGATTCCATAGAAAAATGCGGTGAACAGTGGAACTTATATCCACATAACCGGCAGGCTGAGGGGAAATTGAAGCGTCTCCAGCGCGGACTGGCTCGAAAGAAGAAAGGCTCGAACAATCGGAAGAAATGGAAGCTGAAGATTGGGCGAGCGCACGAAAGAGTCTCGAATCTGAGGAGTGACTTTCTGCATAAATTCACGAGCGAGGCGACGAAGAGATTCTCAATCGTGTGTGTGGAAGACCTGTGCCTGAAGGGATGGGTAGAGATTGCGGGAAAATCGACGCACGATGCTGGTGTAGGACAGGCGATCAATCAACTGGAATACAAGACCGAAGTGGTTGGGGGAAAATTGCAGAAAGTGGAACGATTCTTTGCGTCCTCGAAGAGGTGTCACGAGTGCGGATACATCAAGGAAGATCTGGAGTTGAGAGAACGAGAGTGGAAGTGTCCGAACTGTGGGGCCGAACATGATCGAGACGAAAACGGAGCGATCAATATAGAAATGGAAGGCGTGAGCCTTCTCGCCGGAAGTGGCTA
>Ga0137368_10002934_pt1 | contig 18234 bp, 9 predicted proteins | sample SagtaG_13_FD_104917 | JGI IMG/M metagenome (GOLD analysis project Ga0137368, IMG submission 104917) | Vadose zone soil microbial communities from Sagehorn Ranch, Mendocino, California, USA - Sage1_L_100_16 metaG | ecosystem: Environmental > Terrestrial > Soil > Vadose zone | place: USA...
CGCCCGAGCGCTTCGCGGGCTTCTTCCGGCCCTTCGTGCGACCCGCCACCTACACCTCCATGATCACCGGCACGACGGCCGGCTTGCGCTTCGTGGCCTCCCAGAAGTACTTCCGGAGCGTTCGCCGGATGTTCTGCTGGAGCACGGTGGGATCCGTGACCTCGGCCGCCGCGCTGTCCTTCAGGGAAAGCATGACGAGATTCCGCGCCTCTTCAAGGATGCCGGCCGCAGACTCGTCGTCGACCACGCCGCGGTTCACGATGTCGGGCCCGGCCAGGAGGTCGCCGTGGTGCGAGTCGATCGCCACCACCACGACCAGGATCCCGTCCGCGGCCAGCCGCCGGCGGTCCCGCAGCACGACCTCGCCGACGTCCCCGATCCCGATGCCGTCCACGAACGTGACGCCGGCCGGGATCCGCCCCGCCAGGCGGCATTCCTCGCCGATCTCCACGACGTCGCCGTCCTCGGCGATGAGGATGTGGTCGGCGGGGATGCCGACCTCCCGGGCCAGCCGGGCGTGGTGCGAGAGGTGCCGGCGCTCGCCGTGCACCGGGATGAACCACCGCGGGCGGACCAGGTTCAGGATGAACCGGAGCTCCTCGGCCGCGGCGTGCCCGGACACGTGGACCGGCACGGTGGGGACGTGGAACACGTCGGCGCCGGTCCGGTACAGCCCGTCGATCACGCGGTGGATGGCGGGCTCGTTCCCCGGGATCATCGACGACGACAGGATCACGCTGTCGGCGGGCTGGAGCTTCACCCACTTGTGGTCGCCGGCCGCCATCAGTGAGAGTGCCGAGAGCGGCTCGCCCTGCGAGCCCGTCGAGATCACCACGACGTTCGCGGGGTCGAGCTTGTCGAGGTCCTCGATGAGCACGACGTCCGACTCCGGCACGTCCAGGTAGCCGAGGCGCCGCGCCGCCGCCACGCTCTGGTGCATGGACCGGCCCAGGAACGCGACCACGCGCTTGTTCGCCCGGGCCGCGTCGGCCGCCTGCTGGATCCGGTGGATGTGGCTGGCGAAGCAGGCCACCACCACCAGCCGGGGCGCCTGGCGGATGAGGTCGCGAAGCACCGGCCCGACGGTCCGCTCACTGGGGATGTACCCGGTCTCCTCGGCGTTCGTGGAGTCCGCCAGGAACAGGTGGACGCCGCGGCGGGCTTCCTCGCCCAGGCCGACCAGGTCCGTGGGCCGGGCGTCGAGCGGGGTCTGGTCGAGCTTGAAGTCGCCCGAGTGCAGCACGGTCCCGAACGGCGTGTCGATGGCCACGGCCACACCGTCGGGGATGGAGTGGGTGACCCGGAGGAACCGCATGGAGAACGGCCCGACCGTGGCGGGCTCCCCGGGGGTCACCCGGCGGAAGTCCGCCTTCTCCCGGACCCCGTGCTCCTCGAGCTTCCCCTCGAGCAGCTCCAGCGTGAGCGGCGTCCCGTACACGGGCAGGCTGAACTCGCGGAGCAGGTACGGCAGCGCGCCGATGTGGTCCTCGTGGCCGTGGGTGAGGACGACGGCCTCCACGCGGTCCGGCCGTTCCCGGAGGTACTCGAAGTCGGGCAGCACGAGGTCGATGCCTGGCATCTCGTCGTGGGGGAAGGAAAGACCGCAGTCGATGAGCAGGATGCGGCCGTCCAGCTCGAGGCAGGCCATGTTCCGCCCGATCTCGCCGACCCCACCCAGGAAGGCCAGCCGCGCCGGCGTGGGGGCGGCCCCGTTCACCAGGACGACCCGCTAGAGGAGACCGGCATCCTCCAGGGCTTTCCGGACGACCTCCCGCTCGTCCTGCGTCGCGGGGACCAGGGGGAGCCGGGGTGGGCCGGCCGGCCGGCCGACCATCTCCATGGCCGCCTTCAGGGGAATGGGGTTGCTGGTCACGAACAGGGCCTTGAACAGTGGCGACAGCTCCTCGTGGATCTTCCGCGCCGCCGGGACGTCGCCGTCGGCGATGAGGCCGATCATCTGGCGGATGCGCTCCCCCACCAGATGGGCGGCGACCGAGACGACTCCCACCACTCCCAGGCACACGAGCCCGAACGTGGCCCAGTCGTCGCCCGAGTACACCTCGAACCCCGGCGGCGCCTCCCGAACCAGGCGGGACACCGCCTGGAAGTCGCCGGTGGAGTCCTTCACCGCCACGATGTTCGGGATCGCCGCCAGCTGGAGCATGGTGTCGTGCTCGATGAGCGTGGCCGTCCGGCCGGGGATGTTGTACGGAATGACGGGGAGATCCGTGGACTGCGCGATCTTGGTGAAGTGGGCCACCAGGCCCCGCTGGGGCGGCTTGTTGTAGTACGGCGTGACCACGACGACGCCGTCGGCGCCGGCGTCCTGGGCCATCCGGGTGAGCTCGATGCTGTCCTGTGTGTCGTACGTCCCGGTGCCGCAGCACACCTTCCCCCGCCCCTGGGCCGCCTCCACCGCCGCCCGGAACAGGTCGCGCTTCTCGTCGTGGGTCAGCGTGGGCGATTCGCCCGTGGACCCGGCCACGAACACGGTGTCGGTGCCGTGCTCGAGGAGGTGGCGGACGAGCTCCTGCGCCGCGTCGAGGTCGAGCGCGTAGTCGTCGCGAAACGGCGTGATCATGGCGGTGACCACCGCCCCGAACCTGCCGGCCATGTCCTCCTCCTTCGCTCTCCTTCGCTTGGTTCAGCCTAGCCCGGCGCCACTTCGCTCACAAGAGCCACATGCGTCACATGTTGAACGCGAGCCGCGAGCGCCCCGGGTGCAGCAGGTGGTGCTGGTGGCGCGCGTGCTGCCCGTGGTTCTGGTGGTTCGCGCGCCTCCGTGCCGCCCGTTGCTCGCCTCGCCCGACGCGTGATCGGACGCGTTCGCCCGTTCGCTTCGGGCCCGAAGTCATCCTAGCCCCTGGGCCGCGGTGCTGGTTCGTCGAACGTGGAATGGGCTCGCTCTCTTGCCCCGCCGCCACCCCTCTGGGAGGCTCCATGCGGATGCCCGGAGTCGGTGGCGCCGATGTGGTTGGGCGGGAGGCCGAGCTCGCGACGATCGGCACGTTCCTGGAGAGCGTCCGGACCGGACCCGCGGCCCTCGTGATGGAAGGCGAGGCCGGCATCGGGAAGACCACGTTGTGGGACTCGGGCGTGGCCCGCGCCGGCGGAATGGGGCACATCGTCCTCCGAGTACGGGCCGCGCCGGCGGAGACCACGCTCCCGTTCACGGGCCTGACCGAGTTGCTCGACCCCGTTGTCGAGAAGGTCCTACCCTCGCTCCCCTCGCCACTGGCCCGTGCATTGAGCGCGGCCCTTCTTCGCGAGGAACTCCATGGAGCGCCGGCGGATCGGCGTGCGATCTCCGCGGCCACCGCTCACGCCCTGAGGTCCCTGGCCGCAGATGGGCCCGTGACCGTGGCCGTCGACGACCTCCAGTGGCTCGATCCCGAGAGCGCCGACGCGATGCAGTTCGCCGCTCGCCGCCTGGGAACCGAACCGGTCGGCCTTCTCCTCGCCCAACGAGCCGAGGAGCCGGGACCGGCGCCCCTCGAACTCGACCGGGCCCTTCCCGGCGCCCGCCTGCACCGGATCTGGCTCGGGCCCTTCACCCTGGGGGCACTCCAGCACCTGCTCCGAAGTCGGGCCGTGGTCTCGCTGCCTCGGCCGATCGTCGCTCGGATCCACGAGGCCTCGGCCGGCAATCCCTTCTACGCGCTGGAGATCGCCAGGATGATCGCATCCGGCGCCCTCCAGCCTCGCCCGGGAGACCCGCTACCCCTTCCGGCCGGCGCCCGGGGGCTCGTGAGAGAGCGATTGGAGGGCCTGCCGGCGGCCGTCCGGAGGCCCTTGATCGTCGTCGCCCTCATGGCGCGACCCACCGTTCCGATCGTGGCCGCCGTCACGGAGTCCGAACCTTCCTCCTGGGTCGACCCGGCGGTCGACGCGGGACTGGTCCTGGTCGAGGGACGGCGCCTCTCCTTCACGCATCCGCTCTTCGCCTCGGGCATCACGGACCTGGCCCTGCCGGAGGAGCGCCGAGCGCTGCATGCACGAATCGCTGAGGCGCTGGACGATCCCGAGGAACGCGCCGTGCATCTGGCCCGGAGCTCGGATCCCCCGGACGAACTCGTCGCGGACGCCCTGGAGTCGAGCGCCCGCCTGGCCAGGCGTCGAGGTGCGCGACTGGCCGCAGCCGAGCGGTTCCACCAGTCCTTCGATTTCACACCCGCCCGTGATCGGGCCGCACGCGCCCGCCGTGCCATCGAAGCGTCTGGCGCCTATCGCGACGCCGGAAGTGGAGAGCAGGCCGTGGCGGTCGCTCGGCAGGCGCTGGACGGAGCACCCCGAGGCCGGGCCCGGGCCGGACTGCTGCTCGCGATGGCGGAGTCGGAGGTGGTGTACCGGGACGCCCGGAGCCTGCTGGGGGAGGCGTTGGCCCACACGGAACCGGACCAGGCGCTCCGGGCTCGGATCCTTCGATTCGCCGGCGAGGTGGACTGGCTGAACGGGGACCTGGCGTCGGCGAGGGAGAAGTCCCACGACGCAGCCGAGCTGGCCGCCCGGGCGGGAGACACCGAGACGGAGCTGAAGGGCCTGACCTACGCGGGAATGACCGGCACGCTCATGGGGGCGGCGGACGCGATCGAGCTCCTGGTCAGTGCGGAGGCGCTGGAACCGTCCGTCCCGGAGTTGAACCCCTGGGACCGGCCGGGTCACTGGCTGGGCGTGCGAGCCCTGTGGCTCGACGAGGTCGACGAGGCCCGGCGCCGGCTGGAAGCGGAGTACCGGCGGTCGGAGGAGGAGGGCAACGAATACGATCGAGCGGCCCTGTGCTTTCACCTCACCCAAACGGAGTGCAGGGCCGGCAACCTTCGTGCCGCGTCGCGGTACGCGGACATCGGGTACGACATCGCGACGCAGTTCGGCGGCTCCCAGCTCGTGGGGGTGGACTGCTCCGCCAAGGCCATGGCGGAGGCGCACCTGGGCAACGTCGATGCGGCGCGGGCCGCGGTGGACGAAGGGATCAGGGCCGCGCGAACGGCGGCCGATCGGTTCTTCGAGGTGCACCTGCGAGCGGCCCTCGCGTTCCTGGAGGTCTCCCTCGGCAACCACGCGGAGGCCGCGGAGGCCACCGACGGCCTCCCCGAACTCGTCGACGGGATGGGGATCCGCGAGCCCGGGATCTTCCCCTTCGTCCCGGACCGGGTCGAGGGCCTCGTCGCGCTGGGGCGGCTGGAAGAGGCCGAGGTGCTGGACGGGGAGTGGGAGGCGCTGGGTCGAGCGCTGAACCGGCCGCGAGTGCTCGCCACCGGAGCACGGTGCCGGGCCCTCCTGCATGCGGCGCGAGCGGAGCTGTCGGACGCCGATGAAGCGTTGCAGGAGGCACTGTCGCATCACGCGGGATTCCCGAATGCGCTCGAGCTCGGCCGGACGCTCCTGGTGCGGGGTCAGCTGCTGCGCCGCCTCAAGCGGAAGAAGCCGGCTCGGGAAGCGCTGGAACGGGCCCGGTCGATTTTCGAGTCGATCGGAGCGAAGCTGTGGACCGCCCGGGCCTCCTCGGAGCTCACGCGTATCGGAGGCCGGGCTCCGTCGCCGCTCGAGCTCACGCCCTCCGAACGCCAGGTGGCGGAGGCCGCCGCATCGGGCGCCACGAACCGGGAGGTGGCGGAGCGGCTGTTCCTTTCCGTGAACACCGTCGAAGCCACACTGACGCGCGTGTACCGAAAGCTCGGCGTGCGATCCCGGACCGAGCTGGCCCGGGCCTTGAAGAGCCAGTAGCCCTTCTCAGCTCCTGATCCTACGACCGGCTGGTTAAACGTGGGGATTTCCGTGATTCCGGCCGCCCGTCCTCTCCCTAGCCTTCGTCGACAGGCAAGGAGCACCCGAATGCGAGGGCACATGCAGACGTACCTGGTGGAACGCTACCTCCCAGAGGCCGCCGGCCTGGGGCCGAACGACATCGCCGGGCGTGCCGAGGCCGCCGCGGCGGCGATGCGGCTGGAAGGCGTCCCGATTCGCTACCTCGGCTCGACGCTGGCCCCCGCCGACGAGAGCTGCCTCTGCGTGTTCGAGGCGCCCACCGAGCAGGCGGTCCGGGAGACGAACGATCGGGCCGGCCTGGCCTACGAACGCATCGTGGAGGCCGTCCTGGCCCCCTCGCCGCCCCCGGAGGGAGTGGAGATGGTCCGGGCGGACGTGCCGGAACCATCCAGGGGAGAAGGAGAACGATGATGCCCGCGAAACACACCGGTCGCGCCCGGAACGCTCGATTGGCCAGCCGCTGGGCGAGCGGGGTTCTCCTGGCACTCGCAGCGATCGTGCTGACCGCCGCCCCGCCCGCCGGAGCCGTCTCGGGTGGCATTTCGAGCGCGGACTGGAAGATTCGCCTCGACCAGCCCCCTGGGCGCTCCAATGCCGCCATGGCCTTCGATTCGACCCACGGGAACATCCTGCTGTTCGGTGGGATCGGTCCCGGGTACCTCTCCGACACCTGGTCGTTCGACGGCACGACCTGGACCGGGCTCACGCCAGCGACCACCCCACCGGCGCGGGCGTATTCGTCGATGGCCTTCGACCCCGGCGGCGGCAACGTGGTGATGTTCGGCGGCCGGGGCGCGTCCCCCTACCTCGGGGACACCTGGATCGTCGACGGCACAGGCTGGGCTCAGCTCAGCCCCGCCCACAGCCCACCCGCGCGATTCAACGCGACGATGGCCTTCGATGGGGCCACGGGTGACGTGGTGCTGTTTGGCGGAAACGGTGAATCGAGCCTCCTCACAGACACATGGACGTTCGATGGCACGGACTGGACCCAGGTCACGACAGCCCATAGCCCTCCGGCTCGGGTGGGGGCAGCCATGACGTACGACGCGACCTCCGGCGACGTCCTGTTGTTCGGAGGGGTGGGCTCCACTTACCTGTCCGATCTGTGGGCCTTCGATGGCTCTGACTGGACGGAGGTCACGACCGCGCACAGCCCGTCGGGCCGGCTGTACCCGGCGATGTCGTCGGACCCCTCCTCGGGTGACACCGTGCTGTTCGGCGGCATCAACTATCCCTCGGGGCCGCTCGGCGACACGTGGATCTTCGACGGGACGGACTGGACGCAGTCCACTCCCTCACACGCCCCGTCCCAGCGACACAGCGCTTCTATGGCTCCCGATCCCGGTGGGAGCGGCGTCGTCCTGTTCGGTGGCACGAACGGGACGGTGTACGCCTCCGACACGTGGGGATTCGACGGGACCGACTGGATGCAGATCCCAGGACACCCATGGGCCCGGACGGGGGGGGCCATGGCCTTCGACGAAACGACGGGCGACGCCATCCTGTTCGGAGGTAGCGGCTACGCCGGCGTCCTGTCCGACACGTGGTCGTTCGACGGCTCGAACTGGACGGAGCTCGCGCCGGCCGATCATCCCTTGGCCCGGATGGGGGCCTCCATGGTCTTCGATGGCGCAACGGGCCGGACGGTGCTGTTCGGGGGAAGCATGAGCAGCACGTTCTTCTCGGACACCTGGGCGTTCGATGGGTCGACCTGGACGGAGCTCAGCCCGGTCCACTCGCCGCCGGGCCGCTCCGACGCCGCCATGGCGTTCGATCCCGCCACCGGCGACCTGGTGCTGTTCGGAGGGTTCGGGGCCGCCGGGTACCTGTCCGACATCTGGGTGTTCGACGGTGCGGACTGGACCCAGCTCAGCCCCGCCCACAGCCCGCCGGCCCGGAACGACGCCGCCATGGCCTTCGATTCCACCTCCGGCGACATCGTGCTCTTCGGGGGATGTGTCATCTCCGCGGGCTGTGCCTCCTCCGACACGTGGGCCTTCGACGGCACGGACTGGACTGAGCTCAGCCCCCTGCACAGCCCGCCGGCCCGGTATCACCACTCCATGGCCTCGTTCGGCGACGTCGTGCTGTTCGGGGGCCACGGGAGCTCCGGTCGCCTCGCCGACACCTGGCTCTTCGACGGCACGGACTGGATGGAGCTCACCCCTGCCCACAGCCCGCCCGTTCGCGAGTCCGCGTCGATGGCCTTCGACGTCTGGACCGGTGACCTGGTGGTCTTCGGAGGGTTCGGGGAGCCCGGGTTCCTCGGCGACACGTGGACCCTCCCCCTCGCGACAGTCGACACGAGTTCGGGCTCCTCCTACACGGTGGACGCGACGGCCGGCGACGATCGCATGGCGGTGACCGATGGGCCGGTCGTGAACGGCGTCCAGACGGTCCAGGTCAGGGTCGGTCTCGACACGTGGGACCTCGCGAACAAGACCACCATCACCGTCAACGCGGGTGACGGCTCGGACGCCATCACGGTGGACAACCCGACGGCGGCCGATGGGGTCGGTGCGATCGTGGTGAACGGGCAGAACGACAGTGACTCCACTCACGTCATCGCCACGGCCCCGGGGGTGTCCTACACCGTGGACACCGGCGCCGGAGCCGGGGACACCGTGGAGGTGGGGTCCACCCTGAACGGCATCGCCGGGGACCTCGACGTCGCCGACGCCGGGGACGGCGGCTCCGCCACGCTGGACGACTCCGCCGACACCGGCCACAACGTGGCCACCCTGGACTTCGCCTCCCCCGCCACCTCCCTCACCGGGGCCTCCCCGGCCGAGATCGACCTCACCGGGATGGGGGCCATCACCGTGCTCCTGGGGTCCTCCGGGGACACCCTGCGGGTGCTGGGGTCAGACCCCTCGGTGTCCTACGACCTGGACCTGGGCGGGGGCAAGGACACCTTCGGCCTGAAGGGATCGGCCACCATCTCCGGGATGGCCGTCGATGGGGGAGCGGGCACCGACACCCTGAAGTACCTCCAGTACGGCACCGGGGTGACCGTGGACCTGTCCCTGGGCACGGCCACCGGGACCCCCGGGGTCACCGGGTTCGAGAACATCATCGGGTCCAACTTCCACGACTCCCTGACCGGGGACGACGGGGCGAACTCCATCCAGGGCTCGGCCGGGGGCGACGACATCTTCGGCCTGGGGGGATCAGACACCATCGAGGGGACCTCCCTCGCCGACACCATATCCGGCGGCGACGAGAACGACCGCATCTCGGGCAAGGCCGGGGACGACCACCTCTCCGGCGACGCCGGCGACGACGGGATCGGGGCGGGGCCGGGGGCGGACACCGTGGACGGGGGCGACGGCAACGACGTGCTGAAGGTCAAAGACGGCGTCTCCGGCAACGACTCCGCCGACGGAGGCATCGGCACCGACACCTGCACGGCCGACCCCGGGGACACCGTCGTGAACTGCGAAGCGTAGAACACGGCGGAAGCCGATCTGGTTCCGGCCTCACCCGCCGACCTTCCACTCCCTGCTCCGCGGGCGCTTGGGGCCAGATCCCCCTCTTGACCGACGCCCGAACAGGGGTTGATCATTCGTCGAGACCCGCGCCCTCGGAACTCTCCTGGACCCGGGGCCGCCGCAGGCTGGCAGGGGAGGGGGACCATCATGCGGGGGAAGCGCCTCATGGCGACGGCGGCTGGGGCCGCCATTCTGCTCGTTCTCGCATTCGCGACGCCTTCGGGCGCGGCCGCGGGGGACTGGGCCCAGTTCCGCCACGACAATCCCCACTCGGGAAGCCAGTCCCAAGAGACGATCATCGACACCGGGAACGTCGCCAGCCTGGCCGCCGCGTGGACAGGGACCACCGGGGGCTTCGTCGAGTCATCCCCGGCCGTGGCGAACGGGGTGGCGTACGTGGGGTCGGGCGACGGCAACCTCTACGCGTTCGACGCCGCGGGAGTGACGAACTGCTCGGGCACCCCGGTCACTTGCACCCCGCTGTGGATCGGACCCACCGGCACCAGCATCGATTCTTCTCCGGCCGTGGCGAACGGGGTAGTGTACGTGGGGTCGGAGGACGGCAATCTCTACGCGTTCGACGCCGCAGGGGTGACGAATTGCTTCGCGGGGAGCCCTCCCCATTGCGATCCCCTGTGGGTGGGATTCACCGCGAACCCGGGCGCCATCTTCTCTTCTCCGGCCGTGGCGAACGGGGTCGTCTACGTGGGGTCGAGCGACGGCAACCTGTACGCGTTCGACGCCGCGGGGGTGACGAATTGCACCCCGGCCGCCACCTCCCTGTGCTCATTCCTGTGGATCGGCCCCACCGGGGGCATCGTCTTCTCCTCCCCGGCCGTGGCGAACGGTGTGGCGTACGTGGGTTCTGGCGACGGAAAGCTGTACGCGTTCGATGCCGCGGGCGTGACCAACTGCTCCGGTGATCCGGGCACCTGCACGCCCCTGTGGACCGGGGCTACCGGGAGCTTCGTCGAGTCCTCCCCGGCCGTGGTGAACGGTGTGGCGTACGTGGGGTCGGAGGACCACAAGCTGTACGCGTTCGACGCCGGCGGGGTGACGAACTGCTCGGGCACCCCGACCACCTGCACGCCGCTGTGGACCGGGGCCACGGGCAGCAACGTCGATTCTTCCCCCGCCGTCGCGAACGGGGTGGTGTATACGGGGTCGAGCGACGGCAAGCTGTATGCGTTCGATTCCGCGGGCGTGACGAACTGCTCGGGCACCCCGACCACCTGCACGCCGCTGTGGACCGGGGACACGGGGAGCAACGTCATCTCCTCCCCGGCCGTGGCGAACGGGGTGGTGTACGTGGGGTCGGAGGACCACGACCTACACGCGTTCGATGCCGCGGGGGTGACGAACTGCTCGGGCACCCCGACCACCTGCACGCCGCTGTGGACCGGGGCCACCGGAGCCATCGTCGACTCGTCCCCGGCCGTGGCGAACGGCGCGGCGTACGTGGGGTCGGGCGACGACAACCTGTACGCGTTTGCCCTGGCTGTCTCTGACACCTCCGTCGCCGCGTCCTACACGATCGCCGCGACGGCGGGCCCCGACCGGATCTCCGTGTCCGACGGTCCCGTGGTCTCCGGGTTCCAGACCGTCGAGGTCAAGGTGGGCCTGGACACTTGGGACCTCGCGAACAAGTCCACCATCACTGTGCAGGGCGCCAACGGGGCGGACACGATCACGATCGACAACCCCACGGCGGCGGACGGGGTGTCCTCCATCGTGGTGAATGGGCAGGGGAACGACGACTCGGGCCACGTCGTCGCCACCGCGTCCGGGATCTCCTATGCCCTCGATACCGGCGCCGGCTCCGGTGACACCGTGGAGGTGGGGTCCACCCTGAACGGCATCGGCGGGGAGCTCGACATCTCCGACCTGGGCGACGGCGCGGCCGCAACCCTCGACGACTCCGCCGACACCTCGGCGAACGTCGTCACCGTGTCCTCGGGGGTGGCCTTCACCACCACCTATGTCACGGGAGCATCGCCGGGGGAGATCGACCTCACCGCGGTGCCGTCGATCACCGTCGACCTCGGCTCGGGCAACGACGTGCTGAAGGTCACGGGCTCCGATCCCTCCGTGACCTACCACCTCGACCTGGGGGACGGGAACGACACCTTCGGGCTGAAAGGCTCGGCCTCCATAGGAACCGGCACCCCGGTGGACGGGGGAGCGGGGACCGACACCCTGCGCTACGTCCAGTACGGCTCCGCGGCCACGGTGGACCTCGGCGCCGGGACGGCCTCGGGGACCCCCGGCGTCACCAGCTTCGAGAACGTTGTGGGCTCGCCCTTCGCCGACACTCTGATCGGGGACGACGGCCCCAACACCATCCAGGGGTTCGCCGGAGGCGACCACATCTTCGGCACGGGGGGACCCGACACCCTGGTCGGCACTCCCGGCGCCGACACCATGGACGGCGGGGCCGGCGCCGACAAGCTCCAGGGACAGGGCGGCGACGACCAGCTGAAGGGCGACATCGGCAACGACAAGCTGGTGGGTGGAGCGGGCGGGGACAGCCTTCAGGGGGGAGACGACGACGACACCCTGCGGGCCAAGGACTCCGTGCACGGCAACGACTCCGCGGACGGCGGCAACGGCACGGACACGTGCGTCGCCGACGCCGGCGACACCGTCGTGAACTGCGAGGCGTAGGAGGCGTTCAGGCTGCCGGCTCGGAGGCCAGCGGGAGGGTGAACGTGAACGTGGCGCCGTGGCCGGGCTCGGACTGCACCCATAGCCGGCCGGACATCGCCTCGACCAGGTGGCGGGCGATGTACAGGCCGAGCCCCGTCCCGCCGGTCGCCCGGGTCGGCCCGTTGTCCAGCCGGTGGAACCGCTCGAAGACCCGCTCGTGCTCGGCATGCGGGATGCCCTCGCCGCCGTCGCGGACCGAGACCAGGCACCGGGCGTCGTCCTGCGTGAGGCAGACCTCGATGGGCTCGGACGCCGGCGAATACTTCATGGCGTTCGAGAGCAGGTTCGAGATCACCTGCCCCAGGCGCACCGGGTCGGCCACCACCCGGACCTGCACCGACCCGGGGTTCCACCGCAGGTCGCGGGCGGGGAACTGGAGCCGGTAGTCCTGCACCTGGTCGTCGATGACGGCCCGGACGTCGAACACGCTCGGGTGCACGGTGGGCTGCCCGGACTCGATCGCCGTCACCTCGAGCAGGTCCGAGATGAGGAGCTCGAGCCTCCCGGCGTGCTTCAGCATGACCTCGAAGTACTCGGCGGCCTCGGGGGCGCCGGGGTCCATGTCCCCCCGGGCCAGCAACGTCAGGTAGCCCTTCAGCGGGGTGAGGGGCGTCCGCAGTTCGTGCGACACCGCGGCCACCAGGTTCGACTTCGCCCGCTCCAGCTCCAGGTCGGCGGTGACGTCCCGGGCCACCGCGACGTGGGCGGGAGCCTCGTCTTCCCGCTGGAGGAGGCTCCACGTCAGCCGGAGCCACCCCTGTGACCCGTCCTGCCGATGCATCTCCAGGGTCTCGGTGTGCGGAGAAGCTGTCCGGAGCGAGCTCTCCGACCAGTTCTCGAACCGCAGGAGCTTCGACAGCGACCGGCCCACGGCCTGTTCGGCCGTATGGCCGGTGATCCGCTCCATGGCCGCGTTCCAGGACACCAGGGTGCCGTCCGCCTCGATGACGAAGATCCCGTCGGACGTGCTTCCGAGGACGTCCTCCAGCTGCTCGCGCTGGTGCTCCGACTCGGCGAACAGGCGCATGTGCCGGAGCTTCACGTAGATCTGCGCGGCCAGGGACTCCAGCAGCGACCGCTCGGCGGGCTGGAGCGCCTTCGGTCGAAACACGGCGAGAGTCCCCCGGGGGTCGGCCTCGCTGCCCACCCTGGCCACCGCCGGCACCAGGTCCGGCCGGGCCCGCAGGTACCCGTCGACCGGAGACCGGTCCTCGCCGTCGTCCCGCCGCCGGATCAGCCGCTCGGATCCCTCCCGGTCGTGGATCGTCACGGCCCGTTCGTCCACCACCACCAGCTCGACGTCGTCGGCGTCCAGCATCCGGGCGACCAGCCCGAGGAACGGGCGGAAGTCGCCGTCGCTCTCCAGGCGGCTCAGCAGGACCTGGCCCGCCTCGTACAGGTCTCGCATCCGGTCCCGTTCGCGCATCTCGCGCAGCAGGGCCATGTATGCCGCGTACGACAGCCCGAGCGGCGGGATCATGAACAGGGCGCCGGCCGGGAACACCCACCACATCACGCCGGCCGTCACCCCGATGGCCACGTTCCCGACCCAGTGCAGCAGGTTGACGGCGAGCGGCGGCAGCAGGATGGACAGGAAGGTCTGCCGCTGTGCCAGCGAGATGACCCGGGCCACCAGGCCCTGGTTGAGCACGACGTACACCGACATGCCCGCCACGACGCCCGCCCACCGCAGCGGGTCCCCCGGGGAGGAGGCATGGAACGCGGACAGCACGGCCTCGCAGGCGGACATGGCGAGCGCGAACATCCCGGTGTTGAACAGGACCTTGACGAACGGAGTCTTGCGGAGAGACTCGCCCAGGAGGGTCCCCGCGACCACGGACGGCACCACCACCACACCGGGGGCCAGGATCAGTCCCGCCGTCCACACGACGTCGGTCACCGTGAAGGTCTCGATCTCCTCGCCGTGGCGGATCTTGATGGGGAACTGCTCGGCGAGGGCGGTGGCCAGGGCCAGGAACACGAACGCGATCGCGTCGTTCGCGTGCCACCTGGGGAGGGGAGTGAGGGTCGCCACCAGGCCGGCCGCTCCCCCCGCGGTCACCAGCCCGACGAGCCACCTGGCCGCGGGCGGCAGGCCTCCGGCCTTGCCGGATGGCCCCGGTGGCGCCAGGGCCCCGTCCGGGCCGGCCCGCTCCTCGAGCGAGCGGTCCGCCCCTGCGGGCGCGCGGGTCTGCTGAGCGATCACGTCGACGTCTCCACCTTGTGCTCTGCACTGTTTCATCGGCCGTCCGGCCGGTTCCCCTGAGCCGAAACTCTCGAGGCCGTCGGGGGTACCCGTCGGGGCACCGAGGCGAGCGCGTGGTACCCTCGACGGAGCGCAATGGCACTGGTCAAAGAGCAGAAGTCGCAGATCATCCAGGACTACCGGCGAGGCGAGACGGATACCGGCTCGCCCGAGGTACAGGTGGCCGTCTTGAGCAGGCGTATCCAGGAGCTCACCGAGCACCTGAAGACGCACAAGGAGGACCACCACTCCCGGCGGGGCCTCCTCCAGATGGTGGGGCGGCGCCGGCGCCTGCTCGAGTATCTGCGGCGAGAGGACATCGGCCGGTACCGTGAGCTCATCGCCCGCCTGGGGCTCAGGCGGTAGGAGGGGGGCGGCGGAAGCCGCCTTCGTTGCTTTTGGGGGAAAGGAGGCGCCCGAAGGAGGGAACCCGAACGACCTGAGGGGCTGGGAAGCGACCAGGTCAGTTATCAGTTGCGGACTTCAGGCCATGAAAGCGGCCTGAGGCCCACCACTGAGAACTGGCCCACTCCTCGGCCCGAAACCACACCCGGCGCATCTGCGCCGGATCACGAGGAGGACAGCCAGTGAGCGTCACCACAGCCAGCCGGACCATCGGCGGCACCACCGTTTCGTTCGAGACCGGCAAGCTCGCCAAGCAGGCGGGCGGCGCGGTCGTCGTGACCATCGGCGAGACCCAGATCCTCGCCACCTGCACCAGCTCGAACCCGCGCGAGGGCATCGACTTCTTCCCGCTGACCGTCGACGTCGAGGAGCGGATGTACGCGGCCGGCAAGATCCCGGGCGGGTTCTTCCGCCGGGAGGGCCGTCCGTCCGAGACCGCCATCCTGACCGCCCGCCTGGTCGACCGGCCCCTCCGGCCCACCTTCACCGAGGGGTACCGGGACGAGGTCCACGTCGTGATCACCGTGCTCTCGGTGGACATGGCGGACCCGTACGACATCCCGGCCATCAACGGCGCCAGCCTCGCCACCATGCTCGCCGGGCTCCCGTTCGAGGGGCCGATCGGCGCCGTGCGCATGGGCCTCATCGGCGGCCAGTGGAAGGTGAACCCCACCTATCAGGATCTCGACCTGGCCACGTTCGACGTCGTCGTGGCGGGCCGCCGCAACGACACGGGCGGCATCGACATCCTCATGATCGAGGGCGAGGCGCCGGACGAGGCCTGGAACCTGATCTCCGAGGGAGCGCCGCAGCCCACCGAGGAGGTCGTGGCCGAGGGCCTCGATGCCGCGAAGGAGGCCATCGCCGAGGTCCTCGACCTCCAGCAGGCGTTCCTGGCCGAGGCCGGGGCCACCCGCCGTCCGTTCGAGCCCTCCGGGCTGATCCAGGAAGACGTCCGGGCGGCCGTCGAGGCGTTCGCCGGGGGCCGCATCCGCGATGCGCTCGTCCCGGCCAAGCTCCCGCGCGAGGCCAACCTCGACGCGCTGAAGGAGGAGCTGAAGCAGCACCTCCTCCAGGAATGGGGCGAGGAGCCGTACGCGGAGCGGGCCTCCCAGATCTCCCCGGCCTTCAAGGCCCTCCAGCGCGCGGCGATGCGCAAGCGGGTCATCGAGGAGGGGATCCGCCTGGACGGCCGCCGGGCCGACGAGCTCCGTCCGCTCTCCGCGGAGGTGGGGCTCATCCCCCGGGCGCACGGCTCCGGCCTGTTCCAGCGGGGCGAGACCCAGGTCCTGAACGTGACCACGCTCGGGATGCTGCGGATGACCCAGATGATCGACACCCTCGATCCCGAGGAGTCGAAGCGCTACATCCACCACTACAACTTCCCGCCGTTCTCGACGGGGGAGACCGGGTTCATGCGGGGCCCGAAGCGCCGCGAGATCGGCCACGGGGCCCTCGCCGAGCGGGCCCTCGTGCCGGTGATCCCGGTGGAGGACGAGTTCCCGTACGCGCTCCGTCTGGTCTCGGACGTCCTGGAGTCGAACGGCTCGACGTCGATGGCCAGCGTGTGCGCCTCGACGCTCTCCCTGATGGACGCGGGCGTCCCGATCAAGGCCCCGGTGGCGGGCATCGCCATGGGGATGGTCGCGGAGAACGGCGAGTTCGTGACCCTCACCGACATCCTGGGAGCCGAGGACGCCCTCGGCGACATGGACTTCAAGGTCGCGGGGACCCGCGACTGGGTGACGGCCATCCAGCTCGACATGAAGGTCACCGGCCTTCCCGCGGAGGCGCTGTCCCAGGCGCTGAAGCAGGCTCGCGAGGCCCGCTTGCAGATCCTCGACGTGATGCTGGCCACGCTGCCCGAGCCGCGCTCGGCCCTCAGCCCGAAGGCCCCGCGCGTGGAGATGATCCAGATCCCCGTGGACAAGATCGGCGAGGTGATCGGGCCGAAGGGGAAGCGGATCAACGAGATCATCGCCCTCACCGGCGCCGACATCGACATCGAGGACGACGGCCGCGTGTTCATCGGGTCGAAGCAAGGCGAGGGGGCCGAGGAGGCCAAGCGGATGATCGAGGAGATCATCAACCCGCGCCTGCCGGCCGTGGGCGAACGGTTCGCCGGGACCGTCGTGAAGACCACGACGTTCGGGGCGTTCGTGAACCTCACGCCGGGCCGCGACGGCCTCGTGCACATCTCGAAGCTGGGCCGGGGTCGCCGGCTGTCCCGGGTGGAGGACGCCGTGAACGTCGGCGACAAGCTCGAGGTCGAGGTCCAGGAGATCGATCCGCAGGGCCGGGTCAGCCTGAAGCCGGTCGGCGAGGGCTGGGACGAGCCCGAGGGCGGCTGGCCCCGCGTGGAGGGCGACGACGGTGGCGAGCGCCGGGAGTACCGCGAGCGGCGTGAGGGTGGCCGGGACCGCGACCGCGGGCCTCGCCGGCCCCGCGACCGCGACCGGGGCCGGTAGCGCCGTGACGCGTAGCTCGGCCGGCTCCGCCTCCTCCGTCGCCCGCACGGAGTTCGAGTCCGGCCTTCGCGTGGTCACCGAACGGATGCCCGGCGTCCGCTCGGTGACCCTCGGGGTGTGGGTCGCCACCGGGTCCCGGGACGAGCGTCCCCAGATCGCCGGCTCGTCGCACTTCCTCGAGCACCTGCTGTTCAAGGGGACGAAGTCGCGGAGCGCCCGCGACATCGCGGAGGCGTTCGACGCCGTGGGTGGCGACTTCAACGCCTTCACCTCGAAGGAGACGACCTGCTACTACGCCCGGGTGCTGGACCGCGACCTCCCCGTGGCGGTCGAGCTGCTCGCCGACATGCTCCAGAACTCGCTGCTTCGGGCGTCGGACCTGGATGCGGAGCGGCAGGTGATCCTCGAGGAGATCAACATGCACGAGGACACCCCGGACGACCTCATCCACGACCTGTTCACCGAGACGCTGTGGGCGGGGCACCCCCTGGGCCGTCCCGTCCTCGGGACCGTCGAGAGCATCACGGCCATGCGCCGCGACCAGGTGTACCGGTTCTACCGGCGGCACTACCATCCGCCCAACTTCGTGATCTGCGCCGCGGGGAACCTCGAGCACGAGGGGGTCGTCCTCGAGCTGCGCAAGCACATGGCCACGGGGCGGGTCCGGTCGCGAGGCCCCTCGGCGTGGTCGCTCCGGCAGGCCGCGAGGCCGCCCCGGCCCTCCGGCGCCCGCCTCGTGAAGAACCGCAAGACCGAACAGGCCCACATCATGGTCGGCACGAACGGGCTTTCCCGCAGCGACCCCGACCGGTTCGCCCTCGGCGTCGTGAACGGGGCCCTCGGCGGCGGGATGTCGTCGCGGCTGTTCCAGGAGATCCGGGAGAAGCGGGGCCTGGCCTACTCGGTGTACAGCTACCACACGATGTTCGCGGAGACGGGGATGTTCGCGGTGTACGCGGGCACCACGCCGTCGCGGGCCGAGGAGGTCCTGGGGATCGTGCGCCGCGAGCTCGCGGACGTCGCCCAGCACGGGCTGACCCAGGAGGAGTTCGACCGCGCGAAGGGGCACATGAAGGGCGCGCTGGTGCTGTCGCTGGAGGACACCAGCGGCCGGATGTCCCGCCTCGGGAAGTCCGAGATCGGCCACGGC
>Ga0137368_10002935_pt1 | contig 18221 bp, 17 predicted proteins | sample SagtaG_13_FD_104917 | JGI IMG/M metagenome (GOLD analysis project Ga0137368, IMG submission 104917) | Vadose zone soil microbial communities from Sagehorn Ranch, Mendocino, California, USA - Sage1_L_100_16 metaG | ecosystem: Environmental > Terrestrial > Soil > Vadose zone | place: USA...
AAATGGCGCTGTGGCAACGAGACGTCCAAAGCGGACAGCTCGTGCACCACTCCGACCGGGGCACCCAGTACCTCTCCATCCGTTACACCGAGCGCCTCGCCGAAGCGGGCGCGGCCGTTTCTGCTGGCAGTAAAGGAGATTCGTACGATAACGCACGCGCCGAAACGGTGAACGGCCTGTACAAGACCGAGCTGGTGCAACGTCACGGACCGTGGCGCAACCCGGACGAGCTGGAACTGGCCACCCTGGAGTACATCGACTGGTTCAATCATCGCCGGCTTCACTCGGCGTGCGGTTACCGACCGCCGGCCGAGTACCAGGCCATCCACTACGATCAGCACAACGTCCCGGTCGCCCCGGCCGGAGCCCAACAATCAGAGCCTCCAAGATCACCGGGGCGGTTCAGCGCCAGCCCCGCAGCGAGGATTTTGACGAGGCGGCGGACGCTGGGGCGTTCGGTGTGCAGCGCGTCGTCGGGGACCAGCGGCGCTGGCCCGTCGTCGCCGTCGCCGTGCCCGGCGCTGAGGATGTGTGGGGCGCGGCGGTGCATCAGCCATCCGGCGAGTGCGGCGGCGGCGATGACGGCGGGGAACGGGACGGCGAAGACCGCGAGGGCGATGAACGCCGCGGCGGCGAGGACGACGAGGGCGGGGTGGGCGAGGGCGCGGCGGCCGACCCGCCAGACCGCGTGAGCGACGATGGCGAGCACGGCGGGGGCGAGGCCGGCGAAGACGGCGGTGACCGCCGTGGTGTCGCCGTATCCGACGTAGATGGCCGACAGGCCGAGCAGGGCGAGCATGCCGGGCAGGACGAACAGGGTGCCGGCGACCAGGCCGCCGCGGGTGCCGTTGAGCAGCCAGCCGATGTAGATGGCCAGTTGCTGGGCCTCCGGGCCGGGGAGCAACATGCAGTAGTTGAGGGCGTGCAGGAACCGGCGTTGACCGATCCAGCGTTTGGTGTCGACCAGGGTGTGCTGCATGACGGCGATCTGACCGGCCGGGCCACCGAAGGTTTGCAGAGAGATGACGAACCAGGTCCGCACCGCCTCCCGGAACGGCACCACATCCCGCGCGGCAGCGCCTTTGCCGATGCGGGTTGCCGGGCCGCCCGACGCGTCGTCGGATGCGGCCTGCGGGGTCGCGCCGGTGCTCATGCGGGTTCGCGTCCGAGCAGCAGGGCACGGTGGTAGTACTCGTACAGGCCGTCGAAGACCGGCCCGGTCAGGGCGAGGACCTGCCCGTCGTCGCACGTCATGGTCAGCCCACGGAGAACCACGTCGAGGCCGGGCGCTTCGGGGGCGTCGTAGCGTTCGTCGTCGAGGTCGGCCTCGTGCACGATCTGCGCGATCTTCCACAGGACCGAGTCGGTGAGGTCGCGGCGGCGCAGGATCGTCTCGAACGAGCAGTCGCCGCCGTGGTGGCCGAGGTCGACGCCGCGCATGTCGAACGGTGTCGCGTCGTCGGGTACCTCGATCGGATCGCTGACGAACACGAACTCGGCGTCCGGGTCCACGTGCCGGCGGATGAGCCAGGCACACGCGGCCCTGTCGATGTGGATCCCGGCGCGGGTGGCCCACCTCATGCCAACTCCTCCTGATCGGTGTCTGACTGGTCGGCGGCTGATGCGGCGGCCAGCGCCGCGACGGCGGCGTGCGCGGCGTCGCGCTGTGGTGGTGGGAAGTAGTCGCGGCGGCCGATGCGGCGCAGTTGCCCGCGCAGCCGGCGCAGCACACCGGCGCGCGCGGCCGGGTCGGCGCCGAGCGCTGCGGCGGCATCGCCGAGCACCGCGGCGTACTCGGCCGCGCGGGCGGTGGCCATCGCGGCGGCCAGCTCACGTTCCTGCCGGAGCGTGCCGGGGCGGGCCAGCCACACTCCCGCGATGCCGCCACCCTCGGTGATCTGCTCAGCGACCCAATCGAGCTGCTCGCGGGTGCGCGCGTCGGCCGGCAACGCGACCAGCCCGTCGCCGAGCTGGGCCACCCCGAGACGTTTGAGTGCCCGCCACACCGCGATCCGCGGGGTGGACGGCTCCCGCGGCATCCGGTAGGTCAGCAGCACCCATTCCCCCGGGGTGGTCCCAGCCGGCTTCGACATGCCCAGCTCCGCCGCAACCGCTACACGGGGTGGACGTCGGTCGCGCGGACCGCCGCCGCGAGCGCCCGGGCCAGGGCGACGCCGTCGCCGACCGCCCAGAAGTGCAGGTAGAACAGGCGGGGCTGGTCGTCCAGGCCGTGGTTGTGCAGCTCGACCACGCTGATCCCGCCGGCCCGCAACGCCACGATGACCTTCTGCACCTCATCGGCGGTCATCGCGAAGTCGCCGTTGATCGCCGCCCGGCCGCCGCCGACGGGCTGGAACCCGACCACGGTGGTGACGCCCATCGCGGGGGGTGCCTGCCGGCCGTGGATGACGACGGTCTCGTCGCGGGCGAAGGTGAACCGGTAGATCCCGCCGTCGTTGCGGCCGGGGGTGCCGAACGCGGCGTCGATGCCGGCGGTGTCCAGGTCGACGGGCGGCGGCGGGGCGGGCGGCGTCGGCGGCGGGGTGGCGGTGCGGTCTAGCGCCGCACGGATCCCGCGGGCGATCGCTACCGCGTCGCCGACGCCGTGGAAGTGCGTCCACCACACGTCCGGGTCATGGGCCAGCAGATGTTTGTGGATCGCGGTCTGATCCAGCCGGTGGGCGTGCAGGGCGTCGGTGACCGCACCCAGCTCCGCCTCGATGACCACCAGATCGCCCATGGCCATCGCCCGGCCGTCGCGGTAGCGGGCGAACGCGGCGTACGAGCCGAGCGACAGCCCGGGTTTGACCTGCACCCCGTAGGAGGTGACGGTCAGGTCGCGGCGCGGGAATCCGACCCTGTACACCGTGCCACCCGACAAGGTGCCGGCCCGGCCGAGCACGGTGGCCACCGCCGCCCAGTCCGCCTCGGTGGTGACCACCGGTGCCCGCCCGTGCCGGTGCCCGAGCCCGTGGCCCGCGCCGTCGGCGGCGTCACCGGGGTCAGCCGCAGCCGCGGCCGGGATCCCGGCGGCCGCCACCGTCGCGGGTGCCAGCGCGGCCACCCGCAGTACGTTCCTGCGTTGCATTTCTTGCCTCCCCTGGAACGATGCCCCATCGGACTTGTAGCCGTGGTTACAGTTTCGGTGGCAGCCTACCGCGATCGGGAGTGGGGAGAAATCGGCATGAAGTGGGTAACCCGTCAGCGGCCGAAGGTCGACCGGATCGCCTGCCCATGGCTGATCCACCGCTTCATCGATCCGGACGCCGAGATCCTGTACGTCGCGGCCGACGAGGTCCTCGCGGTGGCCGAACGCGAAGGCGGCTACTCCTTTGACGCCAAGGGCGCCGCGTACAGCCACCGCCGGCAGCCCGACGGCGGCGAATGGTGCACCTTCGAAACCCTCGTTGACGCCTACCACCTGGGCGGTGACCGGGCGCTGGCTGAGTTGGCCCGCATCGTGCACGCCGCCGACGTCGCCCGCGACGTCGACACCCACCCGTTCGGGGCCACGGTGCGGGCGATCGGCGACGCCGGAGCCGCGATCGAACCCGACGACCAGGAACTCCTGCGCCGTGGCCGGTTCGTCTACGACGCCCTCTACGCCCACTGCCAGCGGACCGTTGGGGAGGCACAGTCATGATCAGTTGGGGCACGATCGGCTACGGGGCGGCCCTGTCGGCCGTCGCGGCCGGCGTTCTCGTCGCCGCCGTTGCGCGCGGGCACCGCGTGGTGGCTGGGCTGGGTGCCGCGGTCGGGGCCGCTGCGGGTCCGGTCGCCTGGAATGCGATCCTGCGCGCCACCCACGCGGACACCTTCTTCACCGACGCACCGGTCGCGGTGCTGCCCGCCAGTTGGCAGGACACCGGCTCCGGCGTGTTCGCGGTGGCGGTGACCGCGGTACTGCTCGGCCTCGGCCCGCTGGGCAGCGGTCCCGCCCGCCGCACCGTCGCCTACGCGTTGCTGGCCGGTCTCGCCGCCTTCCTGGTCGACGTCTACCTGTATTGAGCAGCGTCACGGATTCGTCGCGGGCAGGCCGAGGGATGTGACGAGATCCCGTACCCGGTCGTGGATCTCGCCGCACATGACGTCGTCGAACTCGCCTGCTTCGAGCTGCCAGCGCACCGCACCCGGCACTTCGCAGTCGATGGCGACCACCAACGCGGGATCCGGCACGGCCGACATGGGCCGGGGCATGGCGTGGTCGAGCGCCGGCTCGGCCGCGGTGCCGGTGAGCAGCCGCGGCGCGTGGACGCTGACGTGTGCCTGCGGCTCGACCCCGCCGTGGTGGCCCGCCACCCCGCCGGTGGGGCGTGGTTGAACCACGCCGCGGCGATGCGGCTCTTGCCTGCGCCGTGTTGGCAGACGAACAGCACCGTCCGCTTTCCCATCGCGTACCTCCGCCCGACACCGGCCCACCCGACCGGGTCGAGTGTAACCGCGGTTACAAGGAGGTGGCCGGGGCGCGGCCGGGTGGGGGTTGGCCGGTCAGATGGCCTCGATGGTGATCTTGCGGAACGCGACCGCGCCGGTGTGGGCCTGTAGTCCGATGAAGCTGGGCGCGTCGGGCATGCTCGGCTTGCCGCGCCCGGTGTGTGGGTTGACGAACTCGGTGACCTGGGCGCCGTTGAGGTGCACGGTGTAGGTCTGGTTCTGCACCCGGATCTCGTAGCTGTTCCACTGGTCCTCGCCGGGCGGCAGCGCCGGCTGGAGGGTGAATTGCTGGTTGGCCTCGCCGTAGATGGCGCCGGTGTGTTCGGCCTGGGCGGGCGCGTTCTCGTCGATCTGGACCTCGAAGCCGAAGTGGACCGGCACGTAGGCGGGGTTGGTGTAGTTCTTGGTGTTCGGGTTCGGGAAGCGGATGAAGACGCCGGAGTTGTCGCCGGCCTGCGTGCGGCGCCATTCGCAGCGCAGGACGAAGCTCGCCGGGGTGGGTGTGGTGCACCACAGCAGGCCGAGGTCGCCGCCGGGGTTGGCGACGAGGGCGCCGCCCGCGACGGCGAAGCTGCCCGGCCCGGCCATCCGCCACCCGGCGGCGTCGACGCCGTTGAACAACACACGGGGGCCTTCCCCGAGAGTGGGCGCGACCGGGACGAGGTGGTCGGCGAGCCGGTGGGCCAGGGCAACGCCGGTGAGCATCGGGTTGGGTGAGCCGATCGTCGGTTGCACGGCGGGCCCGACGGCGTAGGCGTTGGCGATGTTGTGGAACCGGGCGTTGGCGTCGGTGACCGAGTTCGCCGGGCTGTCGCCCATCCACAGCGTGCCGGCCTCGTGGTGGGTCGTGCCCAGGCCGTCGTGGCGGGCGATGCCGGCGATCTGCGACGCCGGCTGCCCGGCCGCTACGGTGGCGAACGTCCCGTCGGCGAGGCGGACCTGGTAGGGCTGGCCGCCGGCGAACAGCAACGCGACATCGTCGGCGGCGGTGTCCATCGCTGTCCACAGGTCGGTGTCGGCGGCGTTTTCCTGGAGTTGGACGAACGCGCGCCGGTCGCCGAACACGGTGTCGGTCTCGCCGTCAGGGCGCACGAAGCTGTTCGGGTTGTGCGGCTGCATCTCGCCGATGCCGCGGATGGTGACCACGACGTGGGTGTCGGAGGCGGTGGTGAAGCGGTCGATGGTGTCGATGTCGGGGATCTTCTGGAACAGTTCGGCCTCGGAGTCGGTGCCCAGCGGCCCGAGGCCGGCCGCGGTGATCTGCAGGTGGAAGTGGCGCAGTGGCCCGGCTCCGCCCGGCCCGTCGTAGCGGCCCTTGACGAACAGCGCGGCGGCCTGCAGGGCGCCGGGGGCGGCGGCCAGGTTGGGCACATTGGTGCGGGCCACCCGTATGGTCAGGTTGGAGCGCAGGTGCGCCATCAGGTTGGCGCCGATGGGTCCGCCGCCGGGGACGCCGGTGAACGAGTTGAGCGCCAGCCGGGCGCTTTCGATCGTGCCGAGCGCCACCGCGACTCTGCCGCCGGCCGGCAGGGGCACCTCGCCGCGGTTGGTCTCGACCGCGACGACCCGGCCGTCCTGGACGCGGAGCCGGTTGACATGAGTGTCCGGTACGACCATCAGCCGCTTGCGCGTGTCGTCGTTGGGTGCCTCGGCGTAGGCGTTGCGGGTGGCGCGCATCAGCAGCGGGACCGGGCTGAACTTGTTGGACGGGAACAGCCCCGGCAGCGTGTGCGCCTGCACCGCGAGGGGCGCCTCCACCTTGAGCAGGTCACGCAGGTCCTGTGCCGGTAGGCCGGCGGGCAGGTTCGCATCGCCGAGCAGGGCCCGCAGCTCGTCGGAGGTGGCGCCGGGCCGGGCGCGCAGCACCGGGTGGTCGGGCAGCTCGCCGAACGGCACGGCGTGTTGCACACCGTTGGCGGCGAGGCCGTCGAACAGGGTCTTGCGTAGGGCGTTGTGCAGGTCGCCGTAGATAAAGTCGTTGGTTTCGTCGACGCCGATCTGCCGGGCGGTGTTCGGGTAGTAGCGGTGCAGGTCGTCCACGACCGGTTTCGGCCACGCGCCGGCGCCGGTGGGCAGTTCGGCGTCCAGCGGCTGCGGGGACCAACCGCCCCAGTACAGCGACCGCCCTCCGACGCAGTAGGCGAGTCCGATGAACCGGGTGCTCGAATGCCACGCCAGGCCCCACACCTCCCGCCGCGGTGTGCGGTCTGCGCCCGCCGCCCGCAGGTCGGCGATGCTGGTCGCCTCGCCTGCGCCCGGGGCACCCAGCCCCGGCAGCGGAAGGTTCTGCACGTGCTCGGAGAGCAGGAACGGGCCGCCCTCCAGCACCAGGATCCGGTGGACGCGGGCCTGGTCGTTGCCGAACAGGTAGTGCGCGACGGCGGCGCCGAACGTTCCGCCGCCGACCACGATCAGGTCGAACGGCCCGGACGCGCGGGCTTCGTCGAAGGTGTTGCAGACGTAGCGCCCGAACACGTCGAGCGAGAAGGTGGTTCTCTCGGTTGCTAACGCGGCCATGACTTTCCTCCCGCGGTTGTCCGGCGGTGGCTGGGGCCCCTGTGTGGTGGCGGTGGACCGACCCCCGATCCGTCGAGTTGATCACGATGAGCGTGCGTCTCGTAACGGAAAGTTACTCCGCTGGTCAGGTTATGGGCCTCGGCCGACCGGGTTCACGGTTCGTCCGACATTCGACAGCCGCCGCCGTCCGTACCCCGACACCTGGTCGTCGGTGGCGTGCTGGACGAGGTCGTGCGTCGTGCCGGTTCGGCTGGGCTGCTACGCGGCGGTGACGGTGACGTCGTCGAAGCAGGTGGTCGAGTCGGCCTTGGTCCACAGCCCCACCCGGCCCGCGGCGAAGGTCTTGTCCGTGGCCTGGGTGATCAGCTTTCCGTCGAGGAACAGGCGCAACTGGGCGCCGTGTGCCTCCAGGCGCAGGTCCTGCCACCGACCGGCGGTCAGCACGCCGTCGCCGCCGCTGATCTGCTGGCGTGACCCGCCGGTGTAGCGGTAGAGGCGGGCGTTGCCCTCCAACGCGTTGGCGCGGCCGATGTAGTAGTTGTCGCCGTTCTGGATGCGGGCCAGCAGCCCGGCCGCCTGGTCCTCCTGCCCGGAGATCGCCTTCACCTTCGCCGAGACCACCACGTCGCCGTACACCGTGTCGCCCAGGGCCAGCGCGGGGAACTCGGCCCGGCCGGTCTGGCACAACGCGTTCGGGGCGCTCGGGGCGCCAGGTTCGGCGCGGACCGCCCACGCGCCCGCGAAGGACTGCGCGCCGTGCGGCAGCGCACCGGCCGGGTCGGTGTCGAACGTGAACCGGGTGACGGCGCCGGCGTTCACCGACGGCGTGTCGTAGACCGTGGTGGCTCCGCCGTCACGGCGGGCCACCCACACGACGATGCCGACGACCGCGGCCACCAGCGCCGCCGCCACGCCCGCAAGGATGCGCGTCCTACCTGTCACCGGATTCTCCATCTCTCGGGGTACGTGCTTCAGGCGGCGTCGGATTGCCACAGCCGCCGGCTGACCCGCCGCGCCCAGCCGGGCCCGGTCCAGTTGTATCTGCCGAGCAGGGTCATCAGGGCCGGGGTGAGCGCGAGGCGCACGACGGTGGCGTCGAGCAGCACGGCAGCGGCCAGGCCGAGGCCCAACTGTTTGATGATCAGAACCTCGCCGCCGGCGAAGCCGGCGAACACGACGACGATGAGCACCGCCGCGGCGGTGATGATCCGGCCGGTGCGCTGGATACCCGTGGCGACCGCAGTGTCGGTGTCGGCGCCGTCGTGGCGGGCGGCGACGACCGCGGACAGCAGGAACACCTCGTAGTCGGTGGACAGGCCGAACGCGAAAACCGCGGTGAGCACGATGATGATCAGCGACAGGCCACCGGTCGGGGTGAACCCCAACGGCCCGGCCAGGTGGCCCTGTTGGAAGATCCACACGAGCGCGCCGAGGCTGGCCGCCAGCGACGCCACGTTCATGACGACGGCTTTCGCCGCGACCAGCACACCGCCGGTGGCCAGCAGCAGCACGGTGAACGTGACGAGCGCGATGACCACCGCGGCGTACGGCGCCCGCCCGGTCAGCCCGCCGATGAAGTCGTTGAACCGGGCGGTCAACCCGGTGACCTGGACCGGCAAGCCGGCGTCGAGGTGGCGGATGTCGTCGACGACGGCGATGGCGTCCCGGCCGCCACCCGGCCCGTCCACCGCGACATCCACGACGGTCAGCGGACCGGCAACGTCCGCGCGCACGGCCGCGGCAGTAACGTGGTCGAGGCCGCGCAGGCGGGTCAGGAAGCCCGGCATGCGGGGGTCGCCGGGGGCGGCGGTGACGAGAACCGTGATCGGTGCGCCGGCCGGTCGCGGCAGCCGCTGTTCGAGTTGCTGGGCGTCGCGGCGGGCGGCGGCGCCGGCCGGCAGCGCCCGGGTGTCGACCCCTTGCAGGACGAGGCTGCCCAGCGGCACGGCCAGGACCGCGAGTAGTCCGAGGCTGGCCGCCGCGACCAGGACCGGGCGGCGTTGCACGAGGCGGGCGAGGCGGCCGAACCCACCGGCCGCCGGGGTGGGCGGCGCGGGTGGGATGCGGTGCCCGAGACGGCGCAGCAGCACCGGCAGCAGCGTCGACGCCGACACCACCGCTATCGCGACCGCGCCGATGCCGCCGTAGGCGATGGACCGCACGACCGGTTCGGCGAAGACGAGCAACCCGGCCAGCGCCACCGCCACGGTGAGACCGGACAACGCGACGGTCCGGCCGCTGGTGGCCATCGTGGCCGCGACCGCGTCCGCGACCGCGGCGGCGTGGACACGCTCGCGGCGGAATCGGGTGATGACCAGGAGCCCGTAGTCGACGGCCAGGCCGATACCGAACATCGTCACCACGTTGACCGCGAAGCTGGACACCTCCGTCACCGCGCTGAGCGCCAGCAGGACGGCCAGGCCACCGGTGACCGTGGTCGCGACCAGGGCCAGGCCGAGCACCGAACCGATCGCGCTGCGCACGGCGAAAGCGAGCAGGATCAGCACGATGGGTAGCGCGATGGCCTCGGCCCGGGCCAGGTCGGCCTTGGCCATCAGCCCCAGGTCGCGGTCGAAGACGGGATAGCCGCCGACGACGGCCCGCCCGGCGGGCAGGCCGGCGAATTCCCGGCGGACCGCGTCCACCGTGGCGTTGGTCTGCTTGTCGGTCAGCCCGGCCCGAATGCCAACGGCCAGCGTGGTACCGCCGCCGTCCGGTGGCGGCAGGTCCCGGTTGTTGGAGCTGCGGACCCGGTGCACACCGGGCACCTGCCGCAGCCGGTCGGCGAGCGCGCCGGTGGCCTCCGGTGGGGTGCCGGTGAGCACGGCCAGGATGGTGTCGCGTTCCCCGGTGGCCGCCTCCAGCGCACGGCGGGCACGCTGCGACTCGCTGCCCGGCGCCGGATCGGTGGCGGAGGACACCCGGTCGAAGACCAACGCGCCGCAGGCCCCACCACCGATCGCGAGGATCAGCCAGACGAGGGCCGTCACCGCGTCACGACGGCGATGCGACGGTGGACGTTGCGGCGTCGAGGACACGGACGGGTCGGCGGCTACGGACACGGCGCACTCCTCGGCGTTGCGGCGGTGGGTTTACTGGCGTCGGGGCGACTGGCGTTGAGCTGACCGGCGTTGACGGCAGCCGGCCGGGCGACCCACAGGCCGAGTCCCCACGCCGCCAGGCCGACGGCGACCGGTTGCCAACCGAGTCCGCCGCTACCGGCGGCGCCGCCCGGACCGGGCAATGGGAGCCCGCGGGAGAACACGGCCACCGTCGTCGCCGCCTCCATCGCCGCCACCCCCGCGCAGCCGGACAGCAGCACCCGGTGTGCCCAGCGTTCGCCGCGCCGCAACGCGGCCATCGCGATCCACCCCAACAGCACGGCGGTTGCGACGCCGATGACCGCGGCGTCCAGCACATGCGCCCTGGCCATCGGCGTGATCAGACCCGCCATCGCGTCGCGGTCGCCCGCCGAACCGGTGATGGCCAGCCACAGAGTGAGCGCGGGCTCTTCGAGCGTCAGCAACGCCAGCCCGAGCACGACGAGCCACGCCCCGGCGCGGGCGGTCCCGATGCGTCTGGCGGCCAGGGCGACCGCGGCCGTCACGGCCAGCCAGCCGGCCGCCCATACGGTGATGATGGTGCTGGTCATATCCGGATCCCCATCTCGCGTCCTCACAACAGGAGCGAGCGTGTCCGACGTGGATGAAGCTCACATGAAGTCACCAGCCGGCGCTTCTTGTCGGCATCGCGGCCGGTTTCCGCTACGAGCGGCCCGGTGCCGACGCGTCCGGCGCCGGCAGGCGCAGCGTGACCTCCGCACCGCCGTCGCGGTGGTTGGCGGCCTCGGCGGTACCGGCGTGCCGTCGGGCGACGGCGGCGACGATGGCCAGCCCCAGGCCGGTGCCCGGGCCGCTGCGTGCGGCGTCGCCGCGGGTGAACCGGTCGAACGCGCTGGGCAGGAAATCGGGCGGGAAGCCACGGCCGTGATCGCGCACCCGGATTGTCAGATGACCGTTGCGGGCCTCGGCCGTGATGTCGACGGGTCCCGCGCCGTGCCGCCAGGCGTTGTCGACCAGGTTGGTGACGGCGCGGTTGAGCTGCCCGGCGTCGACGGTGGCGACCAGACCGGCCGGGCAGTGCACCCGGATCGGCTGCCCGTCCGCGGCGGCCCGGTACCGGTCGGTGACGCCGCACAGCAGCGGCGCGAGCGGCGTCGGTTCCGGGTTCGGGTGCTGGCCACGGTCGGTACGGGCCAGCAGCAGCAGATCCTCCGCGAGGCTGACGAGGCGGCGGGTGTCGCCGAGCGCGGCACGCAGCGCGGCGTCGGTCTCGGCCGGGCTGCGGGGGCGGTGCAGCGCCAGTTCCAGTTCCGTCTTGAGCAGTGCGAGCGGGGTGCGCAGCTCGTGGCTGGCGTCGGCGACGAAGTCGCGTTCGCGGGTCAACGCGGCATGTAGCCGGTCGAGCAGGTCGTTGAGGGTGCCGCCGAGGCGGGTGATCTCATCGCGGCCGGGTGGGACCGGCAGCCGCGTGCCCGGGGTGTCCGCGGTGATCGCGGCAGCCCGCGCGCGCATCCGGTCCACCGGCCGCAACGCCGCGGCCGCGAGCAGGTAGGCGCCCGCGGTTGCGATGAGCAGCACGAGTGGCAACGCGACGGCGAGTTCGCCGCGCACGTCGGCCAGGGCCCGGTCGCGGCCGGCGAGGCTGGCGGCGACCACCAGGATCAGCGTGCCGCCGGCGGCCGGCGTGACCATGATCCGGGCCCGGCCGGGCAGACCGGTCACCGCGGCGCGGTCGATCCGCAACCGTTGTTCCGCGGCGGCGGCCACCTCGGCCGCGGTGAGCAGCGGGCTCGCCGCGACCCGGGGCGACGCGGCCCGGACCCAGCCGTCCGGGGTCAGGACCTGTTCCACCAGGTCGGGTTCGTTGACCAGCGGACCGGTCCACTGCGGCGAACCGGTCGCCAGCTCCCGGGTGTGCGCGGCGAGATTCGCGTCAATCGCCTCGTCGAACGCCGCGCCAAAGTGCGCCACCGTGCCGACGCCGACTCCGGCCAGGACCAGCGTCATCACCACGGCGAACGCGGCCGTCAGCCGTAGCCGGATCGGAATGCGGCGCATCAGCGTCGGTCAGCGGTCAACGCCGGCCGGCGGTCACCGGCCGGCGGCGGTGCGGTGCGCCCACCGTCGCGGCGCAGCCGGTACCCGGCGCCACGCACCGTCTCCACCGACGTGACCTGGAACGGGCGATCGATCTTGTCGCGGAGCGAACGAATGTGCACGTCCACCACGTTCGAACCGCTCGCGTAGGCGAAATCCCAGCAGCGTCGCAGCAGGGTCTCCCGGCTCAACACCGTGCCCGGGTGGCGCAGGAACGCCTCCAACAGCGCGTACTCCTTCGCGGTCAGACTGATCTCGGTACGCCCGCGTCGTACCTGGCGGCTGGCCGGATCCAGCTCCAGATCCCCGGCGCACAACACGGTCGGCCGCGCCACGCAGCCGCGGCGGGCCAACGCCCGGATCCGGGCGAACAGCTCCGCGAGATCGAACGGTTTGGTCAGGTAGTCGTCGGCGCCGCCGTCCAGGCCCCGGATGCGATCGGTCACTGCGTCGCGGGCGGTGAGCATCAACACCGGCGTCCACACCCCGCGGCGACGCAGCCGAGCACACACCTCGAAGCCGGACGCGCCCGGCAGCAGCACATCCAGCACGATCGCGTCGTACGCCACCGCGACCGCGTACTCGTAGCCGGTGTCGCCGGCATCGGCCACGTCGACGGCGTAGCCCTCCTCCACCAGGGCGCGGCGCAGCAGGCCGGCCATCCGTGGCTCGTCCTCCACGACCAGAATCCTCATCGGCCAACCTCCACACCCCGGTTCACCCTGCCGGCCGGGGATGAAGCCCACGTGAAGGTCGCCCGGACCGGTTGAGCGACGGCTCCCGACGGCGCAGCCGGTCGCTGATCCGACCTCAACCGATCACCATTTGTCGCCTCCGGTGGGTTCGGGCCACAGGCTCGTCCGCGGTGGGGGCAAGTGTAACCGGGGTTGCATCTGCGTGGGCCCCTTCTCGGTCGGGGTACGCAGACCAACAGCGCGCTGCGATTGGCGTTCACGATTCGGATTGCTCTTGTGGTCGGGTTGGATCAGAAGGCCTGGCCGGCACGGTTCGGAACGTAGATGTGGCCTCGACTTGGGCTTCGGTACGCTTGTTCGTCGTGATCGTGAAGGCGCGGTTGGAAGGCCACCACATCGACCTGGAGACCCTGGCTGACGTTATTCCGGCCGGGGATACCCGGGTGGTCCGCGACGACGACGGGTATTACCTGACCGCGGCCGAGATCGACGATCGTCCCGCCGGTGTGCCGTTCTACGAGGTCGCGCCTGTGGTGCTGCAGCGCGTCAACGGGCTTGCCCGGGTGATGAACACCGGATACCGACCCGTGCGGCTGAGCGGCCGCTACCAGGAAGGCGAGCGGCGTCACCAGGTCGTGCATGCCGGCTGTGCGGAGGTCCGCGTCCAGGCCATGCCGGTCACCATCCTGATCAATGGCGAGCCCGCCGCCTCCGCGCCGCCGCCCGGTCCGGCCTACGCGGCGACGGCCAGCACCGACTCCGACCTCGCCGAGGCGCTGGCGATCATGGGACAACCCACGCCGCCGAACTGGGTCGAGCTGTACAAGGTGTACGAGATCATCGAGCACACGGGTCAGCTCAACGCCGCTATGCGCGTCGCCGGCGTTTCGGCGAACCAGATCTCGTTGTTCACCCGTACCGCCTGCCACCCCGCAGCGGGAGGATCCGACGCGCGTCACGGGCGCTCCCGCCAGGACCCGCCGAAGAACCCGATGCCGATCGCCAAAGCCCGCTACCTGATCGGCAGCCTCGTCCGCGGCTGGATGGACCTCAGCGCCGCGGCCGAACCCACCGGCCCGCCGGGCTGATGCCCGACGGCCGGGTGCTGCCCTCAGACCCCGGCCGGGACGGCCATGTCGAGCAGCGCGGACGGCCGACGCAATGCCTCGGGCTTGATCCAGTAGTGATCCGGGGGGTGGACGACACCGTGGTCCTGGTGCCCGGTGTCGCCGTGCAGGGGATGAGAAGCGCCCGAGGGCGGCATCAGTCGGCCATGTCGAGCGCCGACGTCCGGGTAACTGACGACCCTTGATCCGGTTGTCGGCCCTGGGCTCGTCACCGTCGATCGACCTCGTCGACCGCGACGAGTTCTCACACGTGGCCGGCGGTGCGTGATGACGGCGCCGAGCTCACGGTCGTGGCTGTTCGAGGCCCCACCCGGCCGCCATATCGACGCATGCTCTAGACGACGGATCTTCCAGCGCGTTATCGGTGAGCCGCCGGTGGACCAGAGCGCGCTATCCAGTGGGGCTCGATCGCGGCGTCTGCCGGGTGGTCCGGCGTCGGTCGGCGAGGTAGGTTTCCCAGTCTCGTTTGGCGCATTTGGCCCAGCGCACGCCGGTGGCGATGTGCAGCCCGAGTAGGTCGGCGAGCACGGGCGCGGGCAGGTCGGCGGCCAGGCTGATGAGGGCCGTGTTGCGGGCGGCCCGGATCGTGATGCCCTGGTGGGCGAGGCGTGAGCGGATACCGCCGGCGCTGACGGGGTGGCCGGTGGCCCGGCCGGGGAACAGCAGCCGTGGCTCGCGGGGGTTCGGGGGCAGGGTCGTGCCGGCGGTCGGCTTGGGAAGTTGCCGAAACAGGACGGCCAGCCGCGGCGGAATCAGCAGCGGGTGCTGGTCGAGGGTCAGGTAGGTGTCGCCGTCGTGCTCGGCAATCTGCTCCTGGCTGATGCGCAGCACCCGGGCCGGGGTGATGCCGAAGAGCAGGAGCATGGCCCCGATGACGCGAAGCTCGATGGGCATGGTGTCCTCGCCGAGGCACCGGGCGAGCTGGCGCATCTGTTCGTTCTGGTCGGCGAACTGCGAGGGTTGGCCGACCGTACGGGCCGGTGCGGATACTTCGGCGGCCAGGCCCCGTTCGGTAGCCCAGGCGAGGAAGCCGCGGATCCGTTGTCGGCCCGGTGGGCCGCCGGCGAGCCAGCCGTCGACGTGTTCCTGGCGCATGGTGTCCAGGGTGAGCCCGTGCTCGTCGAGCCAGTCGAGCAGTTCCAGCGCGGCGCGGATCTCGGCGCGGAGGCGGACGGCGGAGTCTGGGGTGAACAGTGCGCGTTGGTGTGCGCGGCGACGCGCCCGGTGCAGGAGGAACCAGGTGGCGTAGGGGCGGATCAGTCTGGCCTGGGCGGCCGGGCTGGCCGCGAGCGTCTGCTCCAGCCAGCGTTCGACGCGTTCGAGGTACTCCTGACGCTGCGGGAGCACGCCGGTGCGGACCAGGATGTGGCGCACGTAGTGGACGTCGTTGTCGGCCGGCAGCGTGTCGAGCAGCTCGTGGCTGATTGGCTCGCCGGTAGCGGTGAGGTGGGTGAGGAGTCGGGCCGCTCGGCTCCTGCCGAGCCACACCAGGACGCTGCGTGGCCTGTCGGTGGAGCCCAGGGCGGTGGCGAGCGGCTCAAGTTGCTCGGGAACCTCGCCGGTGGAGCTGCCGAGCATGTCGCGCAGACGGTCGCCGACGACGCAGCGGAAGCAGCGTCCGGCGGCGTAGACCCGCCCGGCTTGCCCACAAGCCGAGCAGAGATAGTCCACGTCGACGCCCGCGCAGGGCCCGCAGATGGGCTGACCGGCGGGGTCGGCGCCGATGAGGACGCGGACTTTCGTGCATCCGGCACACGGTTCGGGATGTTCTCTCACCCGGTGGTAGCAGGTGGTGCAGGCCGGGCCGGCTGGCCAGTTTGCTTTGACCGGCCGTACTTGTCGGCAGAAGGCGCAAGGGCGGTCGCGGCGGCGCCGGCAACTGTTGCAGTAGAACGAGCCGGTGCGGCTGAGATGGCCGGGCCGCAGCCGTCCGCACACGACGCAGGTGCCGTCGAGAGTCGGTAGGCAGTCGGCGCACAAGTCCGGGGTGGAGCCGGTCGCGCGCTTGCTGATCGGGCGGAGTTGCCCGCAGCTCCCGCAGACCCGCGTCGGCCGGTGACCGCGGCCGTAGCACTGCTTGCAGACCGGCCCGGCAGCCGTGATCGCCTGGGCGGCAGCCTGCCGGCCGCACTCAGCGCAGGTGTGCAATCGGCGCGGCGCGCATGCCTGGCAGAGAGCACCACCGTCGGGCAGCCGACGGGCTGGCCGCCGGAGCCGTCCGCAGGCGACGCAATCCCGAAACGTCCGCGGGTCCTTCCGGCCGCAGGCCGCGCACAGGCCGCCGCCGTCGGGGCGCCTGGCGGCGACACCGGCCACCTGCCCACAGCCGACGCAGGTCTCTCGCCGGTCATCGCGGGCGCACCGGTCGCAGATCCGCCCTTCCGGGCGACGGTACCGGCTCAGCGTCATCTGTCCACATCGGACGCAGCCCGGCGGGACGACCGCATGGCCGGCCTTGTGCAGCAGAAGGGTGAGCCGAATGACGACCAGCGGGCTGGCCGCGTCGCCGGTGAATAGCGCGTCCGGGTTGGTGTCGAAGTACCGGTCGAGCTGACGCAAGGACCGAGGCTTGTCCGCGCCCGCAGTGGTCAGCATCGCGTCGGCTTCGTCGGCGGCCAGCGTCGGCAAGTCCGCGATGAGGCGGGCACGGACCCGTTCGTACGCGGCGCCGTTGCGGTCCTGCGCGGTCATGGCCTCGTGTCTGGGCGACGAATCGCGGTGCGGCGTACCGTCGGCGCGGAGCTGCGCTGCTCGCCCGCCGCCTTGCGGATCGTCTTGTTGACCACCTGGACCTCGATCAGGTCGCCCGGTTGGCAGTCGAGGATGTCACACAGCGCGGCGAGGACATCCATCGACAGCCGCTGCGGCGGCTGCGTGACCAGGCGGAACACCTGCTCGCGGGACAGGCTGACCCCGCGCTCGGCCAGCAGCGGCACCAGATCGGTGGTCTGGAACATGCCCCGGTCGGCCATCAGCCGGCGCAGGTGCCACTGGTAGCCCATCTTCCTGTTCACGCGTTCGCCTCCCACAGCTCCACGTCGCGGTCGGCCAACGCCCGGCGCACCAGCCGGTTGCGGTACTCGTCCGACACGTGGGTATAGATAGCCGTCGTACTGCCATAAGCGTGGCCCGCCTGGTCCTGCACGAACCGCTCCGGGTAGTCGAACTCGGCCAGATGCGTGATGTACGAATGCCGCAGCGAGTGCAGGTCCAGCTCCTCGGACAACCCGGCGGCAGCTCGCGCGGTCTCGAACGCGTCGTTCGCCGCGCGCAGCGACATCCGCCCGCGCCGTTCGGTCACCCACAACGCCGGATGGCTGCCCGGCGAGAACAACGGGCGTACCTCGTCGAGGTACTGGTCGAGCACCCCGATCATCCAGTCCATCTCCGGCACCGTCAACACTGTGCGCCGCTTCGGCGGACTGCCCCGCGACGCCTTGCCATGCCGCACGAACACCGCTCCGACCCGGCCGTACTCACGCACCTTCGGGTTGACCCGCAGGTCGACCACATCCAGCCCTACGGCCTCGCGCCGGCGCAGCCCGAACGCGTACACCGTCTTCAACAGCGCCGCGTCGCGCATCGCCGCCGCGGCACCCTTGCGTCGCCGCTTGCGGATCTCCTCCACCCGGCCGTCCGCCGCGTCGAACAGCGCCTGCACCTCGTCGTAGCTCAGCGGCCGGCGGCCCGGTTGGCCCTCGAAATCCGCGACATGCACGATCGTGTTCCACTCGTGCAGGACCCGCACCGGCGCCTGACCGAACCGCTGGACACATGTCGATGCCCAGCCGTAGCGGCCGTCGGTGATGTAGTCGCAGAACAGCCGCAACGTCACCTGGTACCCGCGGGCAGTCGACACCGCCAACGGCCGCGGACCCGAACGCAGATCCGCGAAGAACGCTTCCACCTCCGCCGGCTGCCACTGCCACGGATACAGGTTGGTGAACGCCGCGAAGCGGCGCACCAACCCCAGCCGCGGCTCGATCGTCGCCTCGCGCAGGAACCTGGCCCGCTGCTGATCCGCCCAGCCGCGCAGCATCGCCTCGAACACCGCCGGCTCAGGATCCAGATGGACCACGTTCGGCGCCAACGTTAAACCGGCCGCCCCGGGCAACTCCCCGTGCACCAGCCCGTTGTATCAGATGCAACATTGTTGCGGCTACCCCAGAAGGTCCTGATCACATGCCTGCCGCACGAACCGTCGACCTGCCGCTAGCCTTGCCGCGCAAGGAATCGGCGGTCAGCACAACTTGACGAGTGGTTGCATCAAACGCAATTCCGCGCCCTTG
>Ga0137368_10002939_pt1 | contig 18212 bp, 17 predicted proteins | sample SagtaG_13_FD_104917 | JGI IMG/M metagenome (GOLD analysis project Ga0137368, IMG submission 104917) | Vadose zone soil microbial communities from Sagehorn Ranch, Mendocino, California, USA - Sage1_L_100_16 metaG | ecosystem: Environmental > Terrestrial > Soil > Vadose zone | place: USA...
AAGACCAATGCTTGACCCGTGGCATTGCGTCCTCACCTCACGGTGAGTTTGCCCTTGTCGGGAAGGAGTCTCCGCTGGTGGGGTGAGCTATGCGAGAATCACGCCTGAACCGCAGTGGGTCCGGGCTTGCGGGCGTTACGTTCGAAAAAACAGTGAGTTGTCGCTGAGCTGGCAAGGCGTCCCGCCCAGGCTTGATGCTCAAGAAGCAGTCACTTGCCTGCCGCTTGACAGACAGTGTTCGTCCGGTGACAGGCCTCCTCGGCCTGCGCTAGAAAGTGCATCCGGAAGCTCGGCTCAGAGTTCCTGGGGCGCGCCAGACTATCGAAACGGAAGGCCTCGCGCGCGAGCGCAACTATCAGAGACCGGCTCGCCTCGACCTCTTGCACCACGATCCGATCCTACCGCCCACCCGGGGCGTGAACCTTGCCGCCACGCTCCATCCGGCAAGGTCCAGACGGACGGACACCTCATCCGGCATGCCCGATACTTCATCCTCCAGCTTGGCGAAAGTTATTTGACACGGAGCCTGTTTGGGCAGATCCTCGGGCGCATCGAGCGACTCGCTTGGCATCCGATCTGATGGAGAGGACGGCTCACAGGGGCAGAAAATGGCTTCTTACCGGGAATTCTGGATTAGACAAGATTCGATCCCATGAGCCCCGCAATCGAAAAATGGGAGCGCGCTGAAAAGGATCGAAGTGCGCGCGAAGCTTCTCAAATCTACAGCGATGAAGCGCTCGCAACTCCGAAAAACGTTGCTCGATACATCAATCCCGCGGCCGACATAGTCTACCCACTAGAATACGTCTTCAACTTGCTTGGAGATGTGCGCGGCAAAACAGTGCTCGAGTACGGTTGTGGAGACGGAGTAAACACGGTGCTCCTGGCAAACCGCGGCGCTCATGTCATTTCCCTTGATCTGTCGCCGGAATTGATCGATGTCGCCCGTCATCGACTTCGCGCTCATAACATCACCTCCGGTGTAGATTTTATAGTGGGTTCGGCCCATAACGTGCCTTTACCTGACGAGTCGATTGATGTCGTTTTAGGTATTGCGATACTTCATCATCTCGATCTCGCGCTTGCGCCCGCAGAAGTCAAGCGTGTGCTAAGGCCAGGTGGCGTCGCTTTGTTTCAGGAGCCCGTTCGCAATTCCTGGATCCTAAAGACCGCTCGAAATCTCATACCTTATACCTCGCTTGATGTTTCGCCGTTTGAGCGCCCGCTAACGGATCGGGAACTGATGGATTTCGCAGCCGGCTGTTCGTCTTACCGATCCAAGCCTTTCTCCTTGCCGACCTCAGCACTCATCGAACTCTTACCCTTGGTTCGACGGTACGCGGAAGCGTCACTCAGATGGGATGCGACGCCGCTTTCAAAATTTCCTTCGCTGGGTCACTATTCTCGAGTCAAGGTAATCCAGATGGTTAAGTAGATCAGCTTGCCAACACCCCAGCGATCGTTGAATCCTGCCGTGGAGATTTATGACGAGAATGTGGTGTGTCCGGTTGACGCGGGGCCGCTCTACCGGGACGGATCCGAATTGGTGTCGTCCTCAGGACGCCGCTACCAGATTGTAGACGGCCTGCCTTTGCTTTTCGTGGATGAAAGCTTTGACGAGCGTGAGACGAGGCCTGCATCCAGCACAGTCACCCATGACGTACAGAATTTTTACGAGGACGCGCCCTTTCCGAATTACAACAGCTTCGATAGTGTGAGCGGATTCGTGAGGCGGGCCCGGGAAGGCATTTTTGCCCGGTTGCTGTCAGAGCAGATCCCGCCCAATTCTCGGGTCCTCGAGATCGGCTGCGGCACCGGCCAGCTCAGCAACTTTTTAGCCGCGACCACCATGAGCCGTGTGTATGCGACGGACATGACAGGCGCGTCACTTCGTCTAGGACAGAAATTTGCCCGTGACAACGATATCGGCGGCGTCGAGTTCCTACAGATGAATCTTTTCCGTCCGTGCATTCGGCCGCACAGCATGGATCTCGTGATGGCCAACGGAGTACTTCACCATACCTACGACACCAGGAAGGCTTTTCTCTCGAGCGCGCGCCTCGTGAAAGCGGGCGGGTTCATCATTATCGGACTCTACAATCGGATCGGACGTCTGCGCACTGATTTTCGACGCTGGATGCTCAGGGTGTTCGGCGAGAGGGCTCTGATACTTGACCCCCACCTGAGAAAAGACCTATCGCCCGACAAGCGCCGGGCCTGGATCCAGGACCAGTATCGCCACCCCTGTGAACGTAAACATACAATGTCCGAGACACTGGAGTGGTTCGACGAGGCGGGGTTCGATTTCATTTCCTCGATACCGAAAATTCAGGGCGAATTCTCTCTTGAAGAGCAGCTCTTCGCGCGACAGCCGCCTGGCTCTCCTCTCGACAGGAAGATGACGGAAATCGAGATGCTCTTCAGTCAGTACGGAGGGGAGGGCGGGCTGTACATCATGATCGGGCAAAGGCGCAGAGGTTGAGAAAGAGATACGGGCAAGGGACCTGCACTTGCATTGTGTTCAGGGATCTGGTACACGGGAGTGCTGGATCGCATGAATCGCTCCATCCGTTGTGCCTCGGCCTTTGCTCTGACAAGGTACGGGGGCTGAAAGGTACGTGTCGTGAGAGAGCGGGCGGCAAAGACTCATGAGCGGCTTGTCGTCGACGAGGTAGTGGTTGGCTCGTCGAACCGGTCCTTCGGAGTTACTTTCGCAATCGTTTTCGCTGTCCTGGGCTTCTGGCCTCTCGTTAGAGGCAGGCAGGTGCGCGGCTGGGCTCTGTTGATCGCGGCTGCCTTCTTCTTGGCCGCTCTCGCCGCTCCCCGCGTGCTGTCGCCCCTGAGGCGGCTCTGGCTCAGGATCGGGCTGCTCATTCACACCTGCATGAGCCCGATCATCCTGGGCCTGGTGTTCTATACGACCGTGACCCCCATGGGCATCGTGCGCCGCTTGCTCGGCTGGGATCCGCTGCGGCTTCGGTTTGACCGCGACGCCGTCACCTATTGGATCGAGCGCCATCCGCCGGGCCCGGCGCCTGACACGATGCCCCGCCAGTTCTGAGGACGCCATGATCGACTTCATCGGGGAATTGTGGACCTTTATGCGGGTTCGTAAGAAGTACTGGCTTCTCCCGCTCATTCTCATGCTGGCCGTGTTCGGCTCCCTCGTTGTCCTCGCCAAGGGCACCGCGGTGGCGCCCTTCATCTACACGTTGTTCTGAGGCCTCGCCGCATGCGCATCCTGGGCATATCGGCTTTCTACCACGACAGCGCGGCAGCCCTCATTGAGGACGGACGCATCGTAGCGGCCGCCCAGGAGGAGCGGTTCACGCGAAAGAAGCACGACGCATCTTTTCCCCGCCACGCAATCGAGTATTGCCTTCGAGAGTCCCGCGGCACTCTCGCCGACGTAGACCACGTCGTCTTCTATGACAAACCGTTTCTCAAGTTCGAGCGCCTCCTGGAGACCTACCTGGCTTTTGCCCCTCGCGGATTCACCTCTTTCTCCATGGCCGTTCCGCTATGGCTCAGAGAGAAGCTGTTTCAGAAGTCCCTGCTCAAGAAGGAGCTCGAGGCCTATGCCCCGTCGTACGACTACAGGGGGCGGCTCCTTTTTGCTGAGCACCATCAGAGCCATGCCGCCAGCGCCTTCTTCGCGTCGCCTTTCCAGGAGGCGGCGGTGCTGACGATGGACGGGGTGGGCGAGTGGGCGACAACGTCTCTCAGCTTCGGGGCGGGCAACCACTTGGAGATGCGGAAAGAGATCCATTTTCCGCACTCCCTGGGGCTCCTCTACTCGGCCTTCACGTACTACACAGGGTTCAAAGTGAACTCAGGCGAGTACAAGGTCATGGGCCTCGCCCCGTACGGTGAGCCGAAGTACGCCGACGTCATTTTCGACCGCCTGATGGACCTCAAGCCCGACGGTTCCTTCCGCCTCGATCTCTCCTATTTCGACTACTGCACCGGCTTGCGCATGACCAACGCGAAGTTCGACGAGCTCTTCGGCGCCCCGGCGCGGCGCCCCGACGAGCTGTTGACCCAGCGCCATATGGATCTCGCCGCCTCGATCCAGGCCGTCACCGAGGAGGTCGTGCTGCGCCTCACCCGGGCCATCCGCGCGGAGACCGGGGCCGAGAATCTCTGCCTCGCCGGAGGCGTCGCGTTGAACTGCGTCGCCAACGGCAAGGTGTTGCGCGACGGGCGATTCAAGAGGCTCTGGATCCAGCCCGCGGCGGGCGACGCCGGCGGGGCTCTGGGCGCCGCGCTCTGCGCCTACCACCTCTTCAGGGGCCAGCCCCGGGCACCCGAGTCGACCCTTGACAAGATGCAGGGCTCCTTCCTTGGCCCCTCGTTCAGCCAAGAGGAGATCGAGGCGCGTCTCGCCAAGGTCGGGGCGACGTTCGGAAGGTTGAGTGACGAGAATCTCATCGCGTCCACCGCCGACAGTCTCGCCGAAGGTAAGGCCGTGGGCTGGTTTCAGGGACGCATGGAGTTTGGACCGCGCGCGCTTGGCGCGCGATCCATCCTCGGCGATGCCCGGTCGCCGACGATGCAGTCGGTCCTCAATCTCAAGGTCAAGTACCGCGAGTCTTTCCGGCCGTTCGCCCCATCGGTCCTGCGTGAGGACGTGTCGGAGTGGTTCGATCTTGACTGCGACAGCCCCTATATGCTCCTCGTCGCCGACGTGGCCAAACACCACCGGCGCGACATGACCGACTCCGAGCACGCGCTATTCGGCATCGCCAAGCTTAACGTGCCCCGGTCCGACATTCCGGCGGTGACGCACGTGGACTACTCGGCGCGCGTCCAAACCGTGCATCGCGAGACCAACCCCCGGTACCACGCACTGCTCAGCGCGTTCAAGGCGCGTACCGGTTGCCCCGTCCTCGTCAACACCAGCTTCAACGTCCGCGGCGAGCCCATCGTGTGCACCCCGGAGGATGCCTTCCGGTGCTTCATGGGCACCGAAATCGACGTCCTGGCCATCGGCAACTGCTACCTGAGGAAGGATCAGCAAGACCCCGCGCGGAAACTCGTCCACAAAGCCGCGTTTGACGCGGACTAGAGCCACCCGCGTGGCGGCTGAAAGGGCCACCTTTCTGCGCCTCTTGCGGACGCAATGCATCCTGCTCCTGGCGGCGCTGGTTGCGTCGGAGCTGCTGCTCCAGGTAGCGAGCGGCGCGAGCCTTACGATTCGGCGCGTGCTTGCGCCGCCGTGGGACGTCGACTTCCCTGTCATCTCAGATCCGCGCCTCGTCTTTCGTGGTAATCCTCTGAATCGGCAGCATGACGCGGCCGGCTATCACAATGCCCGAAGGCTGACGAAAGCGGATATCGCTGTGCTGGGCGACTCCGTGTCCTACGGCATGAGTGGTTGGCGCATGGCGTGGCCGCATCTCCTCTCGCTCGAGACAGGTCGGAGTGTTTACAACATGTCGCTCCCAGGGTACGGCCCGGGACAGAGCCTCCTGCAGCTGGACGAGGCGCTATCCCTCAGTCCGAGCCTCGTGATCGTGGCGCCGTACCTTGGTAACGACTTCTACGACACCTACGAGCTTGCTCTCCGCCATCCCGACCTTGCGGAGTCGCTGCCCGCCGCACTGCGAGAGGCGGCCGCGGCTCGCGAGCGCCTGAAGCCTCTCGAGCAGGAGGTCTTTTCCCTGTTCGAGCTGGGCCAGCCCCCCGCGACGCCGACGCCCTCCGTCGCTCGGAGGCTGCTCTCGGAGCACGTCAAGCTGTACGGGCTGCTACGGGCGTTGAGGCACAGGTTCATCACGGATCGGACGCCGGATCCCCTGCTCTCGCGGAAGTTCAGCACCGCCGCGAGGTCCTTGACACCCGTTCAGCGCCAGTTCGCCTCGGCGTTCGATGCCCCTGGTTGGCGCACGATCCTGACTGCGCCCTATCGAGGCCGGGTGCTAGACGATCGTGATCCGCGGATCCGATTGGGTTTTGAGATCGCCCGGCGCGCTGTGCGGACGATCGGCGAGCGCTGCCGTGCGGCCGGCGTGGACCTTCTGGTCGTCCTTCTCCCGACGAAGGAAAGCGTCTTCTGGCCTCAGGTTCCCGCTCCGGACGTTCATCCGGGGCTCCGTCAGCTCATCATCGACGAAGAGCGACTGCGCCAGGAGTGGATCGCCGACTTGCGCGCCAGCGGCGTCGCATATCTCGACGCGCAGGAGGCGCTCAGGGCGGCGCCGAACCAGCCGTACCATGAGGACGCCGACGGTCACCCCAATGAGACCGGCCAACGTATCATCGCCGCCGCCGTGGCAGCGCGTGTGAAGGAAATGCCCCGGCGCAAGTGAGCGTTGCGTCGCCGTCGGTGGGGTGCTTAGTTACACAGGGGGCGCCGGGCTCGCCGTGACGTCGGCTCGAAACACATAGTTCAGCTGCTCGTATCCCTCGGGCGTCTTGCCCTTTCCGGACGTGGAGAGGACCTTGTACCCGAACGGCTCCAGAAACTCGACGATCTTCTCCATCCCGGGGCTCCATTCGACAATCAGGATCGGCCGATCGCGCGCCAGGGTCGCGGTCATGCCCCGCAGCACCTGTAGTTCCGCGCCCTCGACGTCGATCTTGGCGACGGCCACCCGTTCGGGCAATTGCAGCGCGTCCACGGAGAGACACAACGCCAGCGGCCCGGCGGCGTTGGAATCCAGCGCCGATTCATAGAGGTTCTCCATCCCGAAATTGCCAGGCGGGATCCGCAGAGGCAGCACGCAGGACTTCTCGAAGCACGCCACGTTGAGGAGCGTCACGTTGCGCAAGGGCAGCTCCTGAACCAGCGCATTCAGAATATCGAAGGTCTGATGCACCGGCTCCATCGCGATCACTCTTCCCTCGGAGCCGACCAGTTGCGAGAACCGCGCGGTATACACGCCGAAGTTCGCGCCGATATCCAGCACCCAGTCCTTCGGCCGCACCAGTTGATCGAGGATATGATACTCGTACTCCTGGCTGCCGAAACGCCCCTGGCGAAACCGCCAGCGGACGTAGCCGCGCCTCAGGGAGCGATACGCTCCCGCCGGCAGCCAACTGGCGAGCCGCTTCAGCAGTGACCGCACCCTTGGATTATACGGCACCGTGTCGGCACGATGGTCGCCAGACCTGCCTCTCTACCTCTTCACGCCGATTCTTCCCGTGTAGTCGATACGGCTGAGTAGGATGGGCGTTACTCCGGAGCTTGCGAAATACTCGTCAGTGGCTTTTCGACTTCCCCTCCAATGCCCGTAGTCGTCGATAATCAGGACACCGCCGCTCGACAACCGGGGGTACAGATGAACGAGCTCGTGATGCGTCGACTCGTACCAATCGGTGTCGAGGCGGAGCAACGAGATCTTACGTGGGGCCTGACCTGGAATGGTGTCCTCGACCTTGCCCTTGATCAGCTTGATTTTCTCGGGCGGATATCCGGTAGCAATCATGTTTGCCTCGACCTCCACAAGCGGCGCCCTGCACCAGTCGGAAGCGTCCGCACCCTTCTGGGTTGGCGAAAACTCGGGACCCGCTGGCATCCCGCGATAGTCGACATCCGCCTCGGTAGGCTCTGTCATTCCATCGTAGGTATCGAACAAGAAGAGGTCGACATCGCGCCTGCCCAGCCGGTCGAGCGTGTGGGCGACGGCCATCATGCTGCCTCCCCGCCACACCCCACACTCGACGATGCTCCCATCCAGCCCCGTCCTCGCCAGGTATCTGACTGCCTCGATGAGGGCGAAGATGCGCTCATCAGTCGTCATGGTGTACGGCCTGACCGCGGTGACGATGTTGATGGCGTCCTGGTCGAAGTCGACGGGAAAGGGCGGCGGTGGCGGATGGCGGACCACGTAGAAGCCGAAGCGTCCCATCACGTGCTTGATCGCTCTCGTGACCATCACACCTTCCCTCGCTTGCGCACTAGCGCTTCACGGCGACGATGTGGGCCGCCTGCGTGGCCAGATCCTTGTCCGTCACGTGGCCATAGCGCTTTGCCAGTTGCGCGCGGGTCACGCCGCCGTGCCCGATCATCGGCGTAACTTTCAGTACCGTGAAGCCGAACTGTTCGAACAGGCGCAGGTACGTCGAGAGCGGCTGCCCGTTGATGTAGCACGGTCTCCGGCCGCGAATGAGGCGCCACTGCCATGCCGGATAGGTCCAGTGCTCATTCCAGGGAGTGGTCTTGTCCGCGCTGGTGAAGTAGCTGGTGAAGTCGGCGTGGTGCGACATGACTCCACCCGGCTTGAGCCAGAGATGCATCGCTCGAAATGCGGCCGGCAGATCGTCGATTTCCTGGAAGACGGCATGCGAGAAGATCATATCCGCCGTCCCGGGCTCGACGACGGACAGGTCGGTCCACGGACAGACGTACTGTGCACGCTGGCCGGGAGCTGCGGGCTCTCCGAGTGACTCCGTCGCCCGGCGAACGTCGGCGACGTTCTCGTCAGACAATCCGTGCCGAAGCCTCGCTTCCGTCAGCACCTCGCCCGGGAACGCATAGTCCTCGAGACGCGGGTACAGGTGTGGTACCGCTTCGTGGTCGGGGATGGGGGCCCGCGAGCGCAGCATGGGGACCAGTGATTCGAGAATTGCCAGATTGCGATCAGCGTTCGCGTGCGGCAGGACGTCCAGGGCGCGGTAGTTCTGCGTTCCCGTCAGCAACGCCATCAGGCCCACGCCGATCGAGTCGCCGGGGCCGAGCTCGACCAGCGCCTGCGGATTGGTCGAGAGGCCAGACTGGTGCACCAGCACCAGGTGGCGAAGCCAGACCGCATAGCAGTACTCCGCCGACGTCGTTCCACCCGTGCCGCGATAGCTCCACGGCAGGGGAATGTAGCTCTTCGCGCCGCCGATCATCAGCCTGAGTCTCATTGCGCGCCCGTGACGGGCTTCTGGACGAGGTCCTTCACCCAGCCTGCCAGCTTACCCGCCAGGGACCGGAAATGGAACTCGGCGGCCCAGCGCCGCTGCGCCTCGCCGGCGGGAAACGCGGTCCTCGCGAGCGCTTCCTGAAGCTTTGAGGCGATCCCGGCCGGGTCGTCCGGTCGGACCCAGACTCCGGCTCCGGTCCGCTCGAGCACATCCGAGAGCGCGCCCTCGGGCGTCACGGCCAGAATCGGCTTGCCCGTCGGCAGATATTCATAGAATTTCGCGGGGACTGCCAGGGGATCATCGAAAAACAGCAGGAGCAGGTCCGCGTCCCAGCGTATCCGATCCGCCGCCTGCCAGTTCACCCTGGACCTGAACTCGATACAGCCCCTCGCCATGAGCGCGGGCGCATCGGACTCTGTCTGCCGCACGAAGGAAGCATCGTTGTCGCCGACGAACAGGACCTTGAACGTCGCCGGATCAAGCGCGCCTCGGCCGACGAGAATGCCCAAGGCCTGGCAGAACGTGTCGATGCGCCGGTCTCCGTAGAGCGATCCGAGGTGCAGGAAAAGTCGCGGTCCGCTTCGGGTCCCTCCTGAAGGCGGAGTCGTCAGCGGGTCATCGAAGCCATTGGTCAAGGTGACGAACTTGTCGCCGGGAACCTCAGGGTGGAAGCGGCTGAACGCCGCCCGGAGCCTGTCCGTATTGCAGATGACGCGATCGGCCCAGCGCAGGCAGCTCGACTCCATGCGGCGATCGATCCAGCGCCGCCACCCGGGCAGTGTCTGGCGGAGCGGGCTACGCGTCCAGGGGTCGCGGAAATCGGCCAACCACGGCACGTCGAGCCTCTTCTTGAGGGAGCGGGCCACCAGGTGGGCGGCATACGGCGGCACGCTTGAAAAGACCGCCGCGATCGGCTCCGCCGCCACGATCCGGCGGGCCCTCCGGACGGCGGGAATATACCAGGCCCCGGACGTATCCGGGATCTCGAACAAGGCCAGCGCAGAGCGGCGGAGGAATCCGGGTCCGGTGGCCGAGCCCGGGCGGGACGCCGACGGAGCGGAGGCGCCTGGACCCGACCCTCGGCCGTTGCGCCGGAGCGAGCGGTAGAAATCCAGTGGTGTCGGCAGCATCCGGGCTCGTTCGACACGTATCCCGGGCAATGGAGGGAAGCTGTCGTCGAGCTCCTGGCTCGGGTCATGGGCCACGGTCAGGACGACCGGGCGGATCCCGAGCTCCGGGAGATAGCGGCACAACCGCGCGATTCGTAGCGCGCCGACTTCGGCCTCGGGAAGGTACGAGTGGGTGATGATCAGGAGCGAGAGTGGGGGTGTGAGGTCGGTCGTGTCACGCCACGCCGGAATCCCACTCCTCGGGCCTCCCTGGTTTGTGCTGGTCACCGGGTCAGATCTTCGACTTTGCCGGCAATCAGGTCTTGGTGGCGGACAAGCGACCTGTTTACCAGGATGCAGTCGAATTCGACAGCTTCTGGGAAATGCTCTGGATGATTTGGATATATTCCGCTGATCGAAAATCCCAGCGAGTCCATTACGCGAATCGCCTCCGTGTAGCTAGGCATATTGTGATAAATCGCTTTCATGGATATCTCTGTCTGGAGCGCCCAGACGTGCTTCAACTGGTCATGGCTTCCGCCGATGACCTCCAAATCGAAGCCCTGCGTATCGAGCTTTAGATAGAGGCGATGGACACCCAAACGGGCCTGCAAAGCAGGAACGATGTCATTGATCGTCTTGACCTCAACGGCAATCTCTCTCTCCACTTCGTTTCTTCCTCCAAAGCTACCCGCATTGGAATGATCCGGTTGAAGGAATGAGCTGAACTCCGTGTTGGCCATGATATTGAAGGTGGCCCGTCCCGGCGACCTTCCGAGGGCACAACCCTCGATGAACCACGCCCTCTCCGACGCAGCCCGTCTTCGGAGTATCTCGACGTGATCTGGTATCGGCTCGAAGGAGACAATCTTTCCTTCGTATCCAACTTCGCTACGAAGGAAGTCGTGATACTGCCCCTTATTCGCTCCGACATCAAGGACACAGTCGATCTCAAAAGCCTGAAGAAGTCTCCGCACATGTTGTGCAAACGGGAAGTGCTCCAATCGCCAGGTTGGAACAATGGTGTAACCCATTCTCTGCAGGGCTTTGGAGGCGATACGTTTGCACAATGTGATCATGTCAGACTCCATGAATGGCCGGCAACGTCTCGTACGGGGTCAACCTTCAAGCCAAGAACCGCAACCTCGGCCTGATCGCGAGAATGATCAAACGCTCCGGCCCATCGGAGCGGCCTTGAAGCTGCCAGAACAGAAGATGAGAAACAATGTACGCTGCGGCGCCCAGCGCCGCTTTGACGATGAGATTGACCCATACTTCAATCAGGGGAGTCTGCATGATATCCAGGGCGTTGGGCGCGTGGAGCGCGATATCGACGAGCAAGACGACGATGATCATGATTGCCGCGGCGGCATAGCTGCGCCACGTGATGAAGAGAATTCGGCGGAACGATACGCCGAGAGCCCTGCGGACAACCCACATGTAATGGATGACCCACGATAGGGCGGACGCCAGGCGTGACCAGGCGGCGCCCGCGAAACCGAATTGCCATATGACCAGCGCGGTGACGGGGACGCGCACGACAAACTGGGTAAGTGTAATGACAAAAATATCGCGGGTTCGCCCCATGGCAGGGAGCAGACTGGATGACGCCGTCGCCAGGACCGCAATTGAGAACATGATACTCAGCACGCGCAATGGCATGATCGCCTGGATCCACTTGGGACCAAACACGATCCTGATGAATTCGGGTGCCACCAGGGCGAGGCCAAGGCCCAGAGGCGTACCTATCGCTACCATGAATTGGATACTTTTCTCACAGGCTTGGCGCAGGCGAGCCTTGTCGTCGGCTATCTGGGCAAATCCCGGAAACAGCGCCCGCCCGGCGGGGCCCACCAGCTCCACAGTGGCCATTTCAGCAAGCTCGTACGCGAGATTGTAGATCCCGACCAGAGCGGGCGTCAGAAATCCGCCGATGAGAAACTGCTCGAGACGTTGATTGACCAGTGCGAGGACCTCGCCGGCCATGAGCCAGCTGGAGAATGCGAACAATCGGCGCCACGCCGCGATGTAAAGGCGGGGCCGATATGGTTGCATCAGATAGCTCAGGGCCAACCTCACCACGCTGCCCGCGACCAATCCGGCGATCAAGGCCCAGTAACTGCGCCACAGAAAGGCAAGGGCAACAGTGACGACGAAAGTGCCGATCTTTGGCCACAGACCCAGCCTGAAGTCACGATCAAATCGGATTTGTTTTACAAACGTTATCGTCCCGATATTCTGAAGCGAGTCCAGGATCGCAATCAGCCCGAGGACCCAGAACACCTCGACGAGCCTGGGCTCGCCGAATATGGCGGCGAACAGCCAGGCGCCACCAACAAGCACGGCGGCTACGACCACACCCCGAATAAGATTGAACGTCCAGGCGGTATTGTATTCGTCGTTCGTTGCGTCCTGATAATGCACGAGGGCCTGTCCAAAGCGAAAATCAGTCAGCCCGTCCAGCACGGCAACGATCAGGCTCGCCAGAGCGACGATTCCGAAATCCTCGGGGGTCAACAGACGCGCCAGTACCACCATGCTGGCGAGCCCGATCAGGCGAATGCTCCAGCGGCCGGCGACCAGCCACGTAGCGCCGATGGCTACTCGTCTGGTCAACGACAATTCGGCATGCTGTTCCGCCATCTTGCGCAGCGCTCCCCTCCGTGCGGCACGTCCGGCCGTTCTTGCTTGCGGACCTACGCCCGGATCATTGTCTCATCACGACCCACCGTCGAAACAAAATACCCTTGTGCAGAAAGTCTTCCGACGAAGTTGCGCTGCCAAGTGATCCGGCATCCCTCGGCCGGCGCGATACGGGCGATTGACAAGACCGGCGCAGTCCGCTACGCTGCCGTCCCACTCATTGTTCTGGGCAGCGCACACGAGGGTTGCGGGAGGCAGCGGGATGGGGATGCGGAGGCTCATCACGGCGTTCACGATCGGTACCGTTCACCTCTTGTTGGTCGCCTTGGCCGCACCGCTATTTGGTGACAGGGTCGAGGCGCAGATCAACGTGACCGGGCAGTGGACGACGCTGCCCTATTTGATGCCGATCAACCCCATCCACGTCGGTCTCCTGCGCAACGGCAAGGTCCTCATCGTGGCCGGATCGGAGAACGACCCGAATAAGCACATCGAAGGGATCTCCAAGGCCGCGGTCTGGGATCTGCAGACGGGGACGTTCGCGGTGCAGGACCTGCTGTGGGATCTGTTTTGCAACGGCATGGCATTTCTACCCGATGGCCGGGCGCTCATCCTCGGTGGCACGGAGCAATACGACACTCCATTCGAGGGCGACGCGCGAGCGACGGTATTCGATCCGGTGACCGAGGAGTTCGTCGAGGTTCAGAGCATGGCGCACGGGCGATGGTACGCGACAGCGACCGCCATGAGCGACGGCAAGATTCTGGCCTTTTCGGGGCTCGACGAGATCGGGAACGTCAACAATGCAGTCGAGCTGTACCGCATCGCCTACGGCTGGGGCCCCGAGCAGGTGGCGCCGTGGACACCGCCGGTGTACCCGTGGCTTCACCTGCTCCCGAACGGTAAGGTCTTTTTTTCCGGTGCCGACGCCTCGTCTCACCTCTTCGACCCTGCGACATCGACCTGGACGCTGAACGTGGCTTGGACGGTCTACGGAGGGCCGCGCACGTACGGAACGTCGGTCCTGTTGCCGCTGCTCCCCGAGAACGGCTACGCACCGCGCGTCATGATCATGGGCGGCAACAGTCCGGCCACGGCCACGGCGGAGATTATCGACCTGTCGCAGACGTCCCCCGCGTGGCGCTCGCTCCCGCCGATGTCGCTTCCGCGCATCCAGATGAGCGCGGTGATCCTGCCCAACGGCAAGGTGCTCGCGAGCGGCGGCTCGTTGGTCAACGAGGACGTCGGCAACGCTAGCCTGGCCGCGGATCTCTTCGATCCGGCCACCGAGACGTGGTCGTCGGCCGGCGTCGCCCAGTATCCGCGCCTGTACCACTCGGTGGCGCTGCTGCTCCCGGACGCGACGGTGATGATCGCAGGCTCGAACCCGATTCGAGGAACGTACGAGGATCGCATCGAGATCTGGACGCCTCCGTACCTGTTCACGACCGACGGCTCCGGCAACCCCGTGCCCGCCGCCCGTCCGGCGATCAGCGCCGCGCCGACGGCCATCGGTTACGCCGCGTCCTTCCAGGTGCAGTCGCCAAACGCGTCCGATATCGCCTCCGTGGTGCTCGTCCGGCCCGGGTCTCCGACTCACACGTTCGACATGGAGCAGCGGATGGTCGGCCTGAGCTTCAGTGTGAACGGCACGACGCTGACCGTGTCCGGGCCGCCGGACGCCCGCATCGCGCCGCCCGGGTACTACATGCTGTTCATCCTGAACCGCCAGGGAGTGCCGTCGGTCGCGAAGTTCCTGCAGGTCTCGCCGACCGCCGGGAATCAGCCGCCGGTCGGCACGATCCTGCAACCGGCGGCGGACGTCACCATCGCGGCCGGGCAGGCGGTCACCTTCGCCGGGTCCGGGTTCGACCCCGACGGCGCGATCACGCGGTACTCATGGATCTTCCCCTTCGGCAGCCCTGACACCAGCCTCGCCCAGAACCCGGGGTCCGTGACCTTCGCGGCGCCCGGCACCTACGTCGCGTCGCTCACGGTCGTCGATAGCCTCGGCGACAACGACCCAAGCCCGCCGACGCGCGTCATTATGGTGACAGCGGCCACTCAGCCGCCCGCGGCTCCCACCGCCCTCAGCGCGACGATCGCGAAGACGAAGGTCATCCTGACGTGGACGGACAACGCCGGGACGGAGAGCGGCTTCAAGATCGAGCGCTCGAGCGACGGACAGACGTTCACACAGATCGCGACGGTCGGCGCCAATGTCACCTCGTACACGAACTCGGGCCTGAAGAAGAGGAGAACGTACTACTATCGCGTCCGCGCGTACAACGCGGCCGGCAATTCGGGCTACTCGAACACCGTGTCCGTGCGGCTGCCGTAGATCTCGATCGGCATCACCGCCGCCGGGGGCGTGCATGCCCCCGGCGGGCCACGGCCACTTACCTGAGAAGCGCTGCCGATGAAGATTCTCTTCGTGGCACCATACCCGCCCTCGCCGCGAATCGGCGGGATCGGGATCCGGCTCTACAACACCCTGCGGGCCCTCGCGGCGAAGGGAGAGGTCACTCTCGTCGCCCTCTCAGAGAAGAAACACCAGGATCTCCTTGAGGACTGCCAGTCACTCTGTCGGGAGGTTGTCGTGGCGGAACCCGCGGAAGCGAACCGGCCGCTGGGGCCGGCCACGCGGTCCCGATGGGCATCCTACTGGGAGGCCCTGCGCTCGTGGTTGCCTGCCTCCCAGCGCTTCCGTGATCGCTCTGGTCTCGTGCGAGTGGTACGACAGGCGGCGGAGAGGTGCCCGCCGGACCTGATCTGGATCACGAAGAGCTGGATTGCCGGCTCTTTGCCCAACCTGGACTGGAGCCGGACGGTCGTCGATTTCGACGATCTCGAGTATCGGATCATGTGGCGGATGATGTCGCTCTCGCACTGGTACGGCTCGAAAATCGTCCTGGAGCCGCTCGAGGTGTGGAAGCAAAGACGCTTCGAGCAACGCCTGTCCCGGCTCCCGGCCCGCGTCACCCTCTGCTCCGAGAGGGACCGCCGGCGCCTCGGACACGGCCACGTGCGGGTGCTGCCCAACTGCGTTGCGATACCCGCGGCAGGCACGCACGGCCCGGAGATTCCGCACCGGCTCCTCCTCATCGGGAAGATGAACTACGAGCCGAACGTCGATTCGGCTTTCTTTTTCTGTCGCGAGATCTTGCCTCTCATCAGACAGGTGGAGCCACGTGCCCACGTCCTCATCGTGGGACGAGAGCCCGTGGAGGAGATCGCCGCCTTGCACACGGGTACCGACATCGTCGTAACAGGAACGGTGGAGGACGTGGAGCCTTACTTCGCGCAAGCGGAAATCGTTGTCGTGCCCTTGCGGGCGGGAGGCGGGACCCGGGTGAAGATCCTGGAAGCTCTCGCCCGAGGCTAGGCGGTTGTGTCGACGACGATCGGAGCGGAGGGGTTGGGTCTCCGGACGGGAATCGAGTTGTACCTCGCCGATCGTCCGTCGGAGTTCGCCCGATGCTGCGTCACGCTGATGTCCGATCCGGATGCACGGACCGCGCTGGGGACCGCTGGTCGAAGGCTCGTCGAGAAGGAGTACAGTGTTCACGCCTTCGACGAGCAGGTGAGCCGGATCATCGATGAGGTCCTGGGCGTAGGCGCGGCAGTCCCAAAGTGACTGACCCCCTAGCGTGAATTATTCAGCGCGCCGTGAAAAGGCGCTGTGTCACTTGCGGGTGCAAGTCCCGCCCGGGGAATTGTCGGTGCGCCCCGGTAGCTACCGAGGCGGCAAGAAGGGTAACCGACTTGCTGAAGCTCTCGGGACAACGGCCCACCGAGGGTGGGTCTGCGAGTCGACGGGCCGCAACACGTGTGAAGCCCGAGCAGGCCTCGAAAGTGAAGATGTGAGCGCCGACCCGCCTGAATAACGGGGAAGGCCGATGGATCGCGTGGGAGCAACCGACCGATGACCACGGGATCGCTCACCGGGGTAAGGGGCGTGGCACGTCGGCACAGGGCATGGCGCAACACGGGAGGCCCAATGCGGCGAGAGGGTGCGACTCTCGACTTTGCTGTGAGGCAAAGGCCGCGGTGGGCGTCGGAGGGGCGCATAGTACCGCGTGGATCTACCGGACAACACAACCGGCAGAGAGGGAAGGCGCCCTGGTTCGGGGTGCGACTCGACGGGTCAAGGGGTGGGAGATTGGCGTGAGCCTGGCAACTCCACTGAAGCTCCGGCGGCTCCAAGAGGCGCTGTACACCAAGGCCAAGCAGGCACCGGCCTATCGCTTCTACCTGCTGTACGACAAGGTGTATCGGGCGGATATCCTCGCCCACGCCTACGCGCTCGCCAAGCAGCACGGCGGGGCGCCAGGTGTGGACGGGGTGACGTTCGAGGACATCGAAGCCGCAGGGCGGGAGCGGTGGCTGGCCGCCGTAGGGGAGGCCGTGCGTACGGAGACGTACCGCGCGCAACCGGTGCGGCGGGTGCTGATTCCCAAGCCTGGCGGTGGCAAGCGGCCGCTCGGGATTCCGACGATTCGGGACCGGATGGTGCAGACCGCCGTCATGCTGATCTTGCAACCGCTCTTCGAGGCCGATCTGGAACCCACGGCCTATGGCTATCGGCCGGGGCGCACGGCAGGAGAGGCAGTCCAGGAGGTGCACCGGGCGCTGTGCGCCGGGCACACGGAGGTGGTGGACGCGGACGTGTCGCAGTACTTCGACACGATCCCGCACGCGGACCTGATGAAGTCGCTGGCCCGCCGCATCAGTGACCGGAGGATGCTCCGATTGCTCAAGATGTGGCTCAAGGCGCCGGTGGCGGAACCAGCCGCAGGCGGAGGGTGGCGGCTCAGCGGAGGGAAGCGGGCGACGCGGGGCACGCCACAGGGTGGTGTGGTCTCGCCGCTGCTCGCGAACCTTTACATGAATCGGTATCTGAAAGTCTTTCGCCTCCGTGGGCTCGACCGGCGGTACGGGGCGCGGCTCGTGAACTACGCGGACGACTTCGTGGTCCTGTGTCGCACGGGGCCCCGGAGGTGCTCGCGCAGAGTCGCCGGTGGTTCACCCAGATGGGCCTGACGCTCAATGAGCAGAAGACCCGGGTGCGCGATGGGCGGCGCGAGTCGTTTAGCTTTCTGGGCTACACCTTTGGGCCGATGCGATACCGGAAGGACGGTCACTGGTATCTGGGGGCCGCACCGGCCACGAAGGCGGTCCAGCGGGTCAAGGGACGCATCCGGCAGATCCTTCGTCCGAGCAACCAGGCGCCGTGGGACGTCGTGGTCGCCGAGCTCAACCGTGTGCTGCGCGGGTGGGCGGGCTACTTCGGCTACGGCACACGGTACCCGGCCTATCGGACGGTCGACAACTACGTCTACGACCGGACGCGGCACTTTCTGCGGCGGCGACACAAGGTCCCGACGCGCGGGACGAGGCGCTTTACTGCGGACCAGGTCTTCGGGGAGCTGGGAGTGCTCCGGCTCCGGCGTCTTCATCTTGGGTCACCTGTGCATGCTCGGGTGTGAAACCTGTCCGAGAGCCGGATGCGGGAAAACCGCACGTCCGGTTCGATGAGGAGGGGCGAGAGACGCGTGATGGTCCACTCGGCGGATGGACACCGGACCCGAAAGGGCGGAAACAGTG
>Ga0137368_10002942_pt1 | contig 18210 bp, 19 predicted proteins | sample SagtaG_13_FD_104917 | JGI IMG/M metagenome (GOLD analysis project Ga0137368, IMG submission 104917) | Vadose zone soil microbial communities from Sagehorn Ranch, Mendocino, California, USA - Sage1_L_100_16 metaG | ecosystem: Environmental > Terrestrial > Soil > Vadose zone | place: USA...
CCCAGCTCTAGCGGTATCAGGTTGTCGTGGTCTTGGTTGTCAAGGAACTGGCTGGCATGGAACCTGCCTGCCTTCAATACCCGTCGGGCTTGCCAGGCCGCAGCGGGCGTCAAGGTGGAGCGCCCAACTGGACGAACGACCTTGACGCCCGCGAGGACCGACGTACACTCACCGCCCGATGAAGGCAGGGAGGGATCAGGGAACGACGTAGGCACAACTCGAGCTGCGAACGTTGGGACGGCGAGCACGCCAGTCTCGGCAGCGAGGTCAGTCAGGAAATCCGACGCGTGTGCCGGTGGCGTCCGGTAGGGTACGTGGTACCACACTCGCTCGTCGGCACCGGCCTTCGATGCCGGGCGGCCCCGCAAGGACCACCGTATTGCCTCTGAACATCGACACCACCACTGCCATCCGACGGCCCGCCGACCAGCAGGCCCTCGTTCAGGCCGTGCTCGCCGCCGATCCAACAGACGAGACTGCGTGGCTGGAGTGGAAGAGCCGGGTCGACCTGGCCCAGGCGGAAGGGCGCTTCACAGTTGCCAAGGGCATCCTCGGGCTGGCCAACCGCCATCCTGATCACGCCGCCCGGACCATGGAGGGCTGCGGCTACCTGCTCGTCGGGGTCGAGCCGAGCAACTTGGTCGGCCTGGCCAGGGTGGACGGCGCGGACCTGGACAATCAGCTGCGCCAGTTCCTCGGCCAAAAGGGCCCGCAGTGGAGTCCCACCTGGATTCCGGTCAACGGCACACACGTGCTGCTCGTAACCGTAGACCCGCCCCGGTGGGGTGATCCCATCCATGTCCTGCACCGGGACTACGGCCGCTGGTACGCCGGTACGGTCTTCGTCCGCCGAGGCAGCAGCACCGTTCCGGCCAACCCCGTGGAGATGGCCGAGCTGCAGGACCGAGTTGTGCGGCGGAGCGACCAGGTCCGGATCGAACTGACCCTGCCGACGTCGTGCCGCATCCAGCCGATCGACCTGTGTGAAGACGAGCTCGACGCCTGGCTACTCGCCGAGCGCCAGGCACTGCTGGCCCCGATGGAGCAGCAGCTTGCCCGGCGAAACGCCGCGGCCAGCGCTGAGGGCTCCGCCCAGGGCCGCCGGCTTGACCTCAACGAGCTCCGGCGGAAACGAGATCAGAGGCAGGCTGCAGCACCCATCCTGACACTGCGTGACCTCGAAGAGTTGGCTGCACGGCGCGATCAGGGGGAGGAACTGACCCCAGCCGATCGGGAGCAGCTCGAGGCCGCCGAGGCCAAGATCCAGGCGATGATGGCCACATCGGAGCTCGTCGCGCTGGCGATGGGCTACCAGCCCGAGGAGCGAACCCCCAAGGCCTACATCAGCGAGGTTGAGGCCCACCTCGCGGCAGCCCGCGCGGCGGCTGTTGACCGAGCGATGATCGCGGCGACACGAGAGGGCGTCGGCCGGCTGCAGCTCGTGGCAGCCAACCCGACCGACCGCAACTTCACGAACATCCTGGTCGAGGTCCAGGTCGATGCCCCGATCCGGGCAGTCGACGCAAGGGAGGCCGACGATCTACGGTCCGAACCCGAGCTCCCGGCCCGACCGCGACGGTGGGGCGCCAGGCGCCGTCAGAACTGGCTCACTGGTCTGGTGCCAAGGCCGGCTCTCGAGAGGATTGAGGCGGCTCCCCTCTTGCGCAACGTCTCGATCGAGCAGGGTCCACCGTGCCGAATGCAGTGGAGGATCGACCATCTTCCCCCTCGCGGCCGCACCGAGTTGGCTCCGGTGTCTGTGCTCATCGGACCTGAGCACGCCGGCCAAACTGTCGTTGCGCAGTGGACCGCCACCGCGCGCGACGCCGACGGCGTGGTTACCGGCACCCTGCCGATCGCCATCGACACCACCCCGGCCGCGATTACTCCACTGGCAGAGCAGACTGAACTCGACCAGGCAGAGGGATGAAGCCCAGGTTGGGAGCAACATTGGGAACGGAACCTCGGTAACTCGCCACGACACTCAGGCGCGGTCCAGCCACACGGAACCTCGAACATCCGTGAGGTGCGGCCCATCAAGGTAAAGGCCCTGCAGGACAGTCCCGCAGGGCCAGGGGTTGGTCGGCAGGACCGGGGTTACGGTCCCGCCGTATTGGATGGGATCAGACGCCGGCGCCGACCACCTCGCGCGCGAGCTGGATGGCCTTGGCCTTGAGCGGCTCCGGCTTCAGGAGCGTCCGCGTCAGGTGAGTGTCGCGGCTGCGGTAGCGACGGACGTGGTCGAGGTACTCGCCGGCCGCCTCGACCAGGCCGTAGGCGGTGTAGCTGATCCCCTCGCAGGTCACGCCGTCGAGGATGGCGCGGATCTGCTTCCGGGCCTCCTCCACATTGCCGACGACCCGGTCGGAGACGATCCCCTCGGGCGGCATCGGCACGAACTCGGTGACGAACCGCTCCCGCTGTGAAGCGGTCACCGGCATGAGCGCGAGCTGGGTGGCCAGCTCCTGCCAGGCGAGAGTGTCCTCGCGCAGGCCGCGCAACGCCTGCTTGGCCTCCTCGATACGATCCATCACGTGCTTGGTGTGGCGGAAGTTGTACTCCCGGCCGGTCGCATGGCCCTCCGCGTCGGCGGCGCTGAAGGTGTTCCGACACACGATCCGCTCGGTGGTGTTGACGGTCTTGGCCGAGGCCTGGCCGTCGTGGCGGTTCAGGAACGCAACGTAGGGATATGTCACGCTCGGGTCGCCCGGCGCCTGCCACGGCTCATCAAGGCGGGCAAGCGCCCACACCAGGCGGCCCTCGTCGATAACGCCGCCGGTCTCGAACCTGATGTTGGGCTCGTCACAGACGGCCTCGATGACCTCGTACATGATCCCGTTCCCGATGAGCTCGTAAGTCGAGGGGACGGTGCGCAGGTGCTCGCCGGTGTCGGAGCGGAGGATGCGCTTCTCGCCAGCGATCGGGCGGAAGACGTAGCGGCCGTCGGCGAGCTCGACGACCACGTCTTGGTCGCCGAATGCGAAGCTGGCGGGGTCATCAACCTTGACGCGCTCGAATGGCTCCGCCTCGAGCGGCTCCCAGTCATGGCCGGCCCACTGGCGGGCCTCGGCGATGGAGCTGGGATAGCGGTCACGGGTGAAGCGGCCTTGCGGGTCGTGCCAGGCGTTCTGGCGGACCGAGAACATCGACTGGATATCGCCTGCGGGCATGGGAGACTCCCCTCTTTGGTTTCGTGCTCGGTAGCGCGATCTCACGGATCCGTGTCAGGCATGGAGGAAGCGGACGCCCCCCTACTCACGAACTCGTCTGCGCTGGTGCCGCCGGGTCTGGCGGCGGCTATCGGATGTCGGCCTTGAACCAGGCTCCGACGTACAGGTAGCCGAACGAGCGCCGCGGATTTCCGAGGACGGTGACGGCCTCGTCTTCATACAGCGTCACGGTGGTGTTGTCCGACCAGCGCAGCCGGCCGCTTTGAAGCAGCTCACGGGCTGCATACTGCGGTGTACAGCCAACCTGGTCGCTCAGGTAGGTAAGCAACTCGCGCCGGCGGTCGTCGGGCCCGATCGCGTCAGTGCGGTCCCAGACCTCATCGACCCGTCCTTCCGGGTCGATGATCCAGCGTGCGCCCCAGGCGGTCTCGACGCTGGCGGGCGGGGTGAGACCAAAGCGGAGCCGGTCGGGCATGGCAGCAGGACCTCCGTTCTCGTAGTGGCAATGTCGTGATTCCGGACGGAATCACCGGCGGTGCTTCAGCCACCCCGCTGCTCGGGCTCACGCGTGGCCTCGAGCGCCGTGTGCATCCCGGTCGCGATGGCGATGGCAACCGTCTCGGTCAGGTTCGCGTAGTCGTCGGGGTCGAGCACCTCATCAACGCCGGACTCCTGGAGCTTTTCGACCGCCAGATCGAGCGCGAATTGCCCGACGCTCTCGTCAAGACTGAGGTACTCGGCATTGCGGGCGATGAGGCGCCCACGGGCTGCTTGCAAGAACACAAGGTCAAGCACCATTGGCCTCCTGATTCAGTACTCCTTCGGCAGCTGGATGGTGGTAGAGCTCCGGTCGGCCTCGGTGATGACCCAGAGCTGGTCCGGGTCGCCCTCCCGGCCGTAGGCCGACAGGATGCGGGTGCCGCCATACAGCGCGTGGTCGTTGCCGGCTTTGTCCTGGTCATCCAGGTCGCCCCAGTCGCCGGTGACGTGGCGCAGCAGCAGGAATCCAGCATTGACACCGCGTCGCTCGATGACCTCGATCGCCCCTGGGGTGGCCAGCACGCGGCCGAGGGGAAACAGCGGCACCAGCTCCCTGAGCAGCTCAGGATCGTCCGACCCTGGCTCGTAGCGCTCCCCTCGTGGTGTGGACACCGGCACGATCCGCAGCTTCTCCACCGGCACCCACCGGGAATACAGGTCGCGGGCGAAGGTCGTCGCCTCCTCGGGGGTGTCAAATTCGAGGGCGTTGGTGGCCCAACACCGCTCCCCTCTTGCCAGTACGTCCACGCGCAGCTTTTCGCCCACGCGCATTCCCCCTTTGCACTCGAGGGCGTAGATGTAGACCGCGACGCGATGCTTCGGCAGGTCCCGCGCTACAAGCAGCGCCACGGCGAGGTCGGTCTCGATGACGGCTTTGCCTTCAATGCCCTGCGCGTTGAAGCCGTCACTCTTGGTCAGGTTCGCCGTGGTAACGGCGCCGTTCATGGCCCAGGCCCACACGAACCCCCGGATCTGCTCATTCAGCAGTCCCCCGAGCGGAAATTCCACCCTCGCGAGCCTGCAGCCGTGGTCCGCGTACCAGCGGTCCCACGGGCCGCGATGTCCTTCGAGCTGCGCCAATGCAGCCTCCTCCAGCGCGCGAATCGCCGCCTGGAGGTCCTGAATTCTGTTCATTGAGATGCCTCCAGGCACGATGCGACTGTTTGGAGCTCGTGCGCACCCGACCATGTGGTTATAGGGGAACGGCGAGCATGAGCGAAATATGCAATTACACAGACACGAACGCAGCCTAAAGCTGCCGCCGATTACAACCTTTGTAACCGAGGCATCGCGATCTCCAGGCCCACCCCGGTGATTCCGCCGGAATCAGGTCTGCAGCCTCCCTGCGAGCCTGCTAGCTGCGGGAATGGGTGGCTTCGTGGGTCCCGCGCTCGTCTGCAGTTGCCGCCTGGAGGCTCGAGGCTGCCGCACAAGGGCGCCGGCGATGCGGATATAGATGGCATCGTCGATCCCCTCCCCTGCCCCCTCGACGAGCTCGAGGCGCTCGGACACCAAGGCCCTCGAGACGAGCGCCAATGGTGAGGATGGCCGTGAGCGCATACGTTTTCCCCCGCTTATCTATTCCAAGCATACAGGCTTTACGACTTACCGTAAAGCCGTCTTGCCGGTTTTACGGTAAGTCGTATTACCGTGTCTTCGTTATACCGTCTTCACGTATTGCCGTAATGCCGTTTTCTCGTCTTTCCGTTCAAACGGTTGACCGGCAATGCGCTTTCCCGTATAAATGATTTAGCGGCTATGCGCGAATGCGATAAGCCGGTATAACAGGAATGCGTCCGAAGTGAAACAAGATCAACAACTCGTATTACCTTCGTTGCTATCTCGCCAAAGTGCCGCCGCCGTTTTTGACAGCCTCGACGTCGCCGAGAGCACGCGCAAGGAATACCAGTGGCGTATCGAGGCCTTTCTCGCGTTCCTGGATGGCCAGCCACTCACGCCGCAAAGCTACCTCGACTACAAGCGCTACCTGGGCGGCCGGACCGACCTGAGCATCAGCACCAAGAACAAGTACCTGGTGACGGGCGGCATCTTCCTCAGAGAACTGAACCGCCGCGGGCTGCTACCGATGGACATCACCCTGAACATCCATCAGTTCCAGCAGTCCAAGAAGCACAAGCAAGACGGTTTGAACGACCAGGAGATGACCGAGATGGCGGCCTGGCTGCGCCAGCTCGAGCCGACACCCGCCCACGCGCGCCTGAAGGCCATCATCTGCTTGCTTGCGCTCCAGGGCCTGCGCCAGATCGAGGTCCGTCGGCTCGATGTGGCCGGAGTCGACCTCGTCGCTCACGTTGCCCTGGTGCAGGGGAAGGGGAGAGACGACCAGGAGCCAGTCGACCTCAACCCGCAAACCGTCCAGGCGCTCAAGGACTACCTGAAGGTCACAGGGCTCCGTTCCGGGCCGCTGTTTCCCAGCCGCGAGCACAAGGCCGGCCACGAGCGGATCACTACCCGCACCATCCGCCTGATCGTGCGGCACGCCTTCGACGAGCTCGGCATCGACAAGACCACCCACGGGCTGCGCCACTACTTCACCACCAAGCTGCTGGGGGTCTATCAGGGAGACCTCCTTGAGGTCCGGCAGTACACGCGCCACAGCGGCCTGGAGATGCTTCGGCACTACGACGACCGGCGCAGGCAGCAGGAGGACCTGCCGCGATTCTTCGGCACGTTTGCGGGGGTCGACTTATGAGCCGCCGCGCCGCCGACTTTCCGATAATCCTAATTACAGGAAACTAACCACGTGGCAATAATCATAACTGTAGCAATCCAAAAGGGCGGGGTAGGGAAGACCGCCACCGTCAAGAACATGGGGGCATCTTACTCACACTATAAGAAGAAGGCGCTCGTCGTGGATCTTGATCCGCAAGCGAACGCCACTACAGGCCTGGGTTTCAACCCTAACCAACTTGAGAGAACCATCGCCGACTTGTTCACCTCAAACGCGGTCGCTGTCAAAGACGTGATCGTCTCCACCGACTTCGGCCAGCCTGGCCGGACCCCACTGGATGTGCTGCCCTCGCACCGGAGCATGAGTGATGTAATCCGCAGCATGAACGCCCGCCAAACCGGCATGGTGAAGTCACTCCTATCCGAGGTCGACTCGGAGTACGACTACATCATCATTGACACGCCGCCAACCGAGTCCCTGGCCACCGCCAACGCCCTCGTTGCCAGCGACTATGTCCTCATCCCCGTGCAGCCAGACCGGGACGCCATGGACGGCGTGGTCGAGATCCTGCGCGCAATCGACGAGGTGCGGACCGGGCTCAATCCAGGACTCAAGGTCATGGGCATCTTGCCCACCATGGTGGATCTTCGCACGAGTCTCTCCAAATTCGCTCTTGATGAAATTCGCAGCAACTACCCGGCGCTTATAATCGAGGACTGGATACCGCACACCGTTCAGTTTGGCGATTCATCGCTTTACGGGAAGCCCTTGGTAGTCATGAACCCCGGCCACGAGGCGTCGGAGAACTACATGAAATTGGCGGCGAGGTTTCTATGAGCAAGTTAGATAAGCTCAGGCAGAAGAAGGAGGAAAGCGGGCTATCGTGGGCGCCACCCGCCCCCAGGGATGTAGTGGTAGTCGAGCCCTTAGCCGTAAGGTCCCCGGAACCAGAAGCCGCCCCGTCGCCTGCGCCTACCAGCCAAGAGCGGTCGACAGATGCCCCGAGGGCCCAGGCGGCCACAACGCAGCCTCCCTCAACGTCCGAGCCGGAAAGCCGTAAAAACGTAAAGCCGGCAACCCAGCCACCGAAGCCCGAACCGAGACCCGAGGCCAAGCTGACCGTCATGGTAGAGGAGGGGGCTAAGGTCGACCTTGAGCACCTGGTTACCGACCTGCGCAGCAAGGAGAAAGTGGTCGTCAACGCCATGCTTAAGTACGGACTGAAGATGTACAGAGCAGGGAAGATCACGAGAGAAGATTTAGGGATTTAGAGGGACCCAATGAATGAGCTTACGCATCGCCGAAAACCTAGCGCTGCCAACCGAGGCCATTACCAAGACATTCGCGCTGCTCGCCCAGCGTCGGAAGGGCAAGACGTACACGGCTTCGGTCATGGCCGAGGAGATGGTCGACGACAAGCTGCCATGGGTGGCGCTTGATCCCACTGGCGCGTGGTGGGGGCTCAGATCATCAGCGGATGGCAAGTCGGCCGGGCTGCCTGTCTACGTCTTTGGTGGTGACCACGGCGACCTGCCGCTCGAGCGGACCGCCGGCGCCCTGATCGCCGACGTGGTGGTGGATCATCCAGCCTGGTACGTGCTCGACTTCTCACACTTCGAGTCCAAGGAGGCGGAGCGTCAGTTCGCCACCGACTTCGCGGAGCGCTTCTACCGCCGGAAGGGGACCAACAAGGCGCCGATGCACCTGTTTGTCGATGAGGCCGACATGTTCTGCCCTCAGCGGGTGCCCTTCGGCGACCAACGCATGCTCGGTGCCTTCGAGTCCATCGTCCGCCGCGGAGGTATCCGCGGCATCGGGACGACACTCATCTCCCAGCGGGCCGCGGTGCTGAACAAGAACGTCCTGGAGCAGATCGACGTCCTCATCGCGCTGCGCACGGTTGGCCCCAACGACCGCAAGGCGATCGCCGGCTACGTGGAAGCCCATGGGTCGACCGAGCAGCAGCACGAGCTCATAGATTCAATCGCCGGCCTCGGCCTCGGCGAGGCCTGGGTGTGGGAGCCCGGCGAGGACCTGTTCCAGCGGGTCCAGATCCGTCAGCGCCGCACGTTCAACTCCTCAGCCACCCCGGACAGCACCAAACAAGCCTTGACGCCCGCGCGTATGGCGCCGGTGGACCTGGAGAAGATCCGCCACCAGCTGGCAACGCTTGTCCAGACGGCCGAGCAGGACGACCCGAAGGAGTTGCGTCGCCAGGTGCGGGAGCTCCAGGCACAGCTCGGCCGCCAGCAACCGCGCGAGGTGGTCAGGACCAAGGAGGTCGTGAAGACAGTCGAGGTGCCGGTACTGCAGCATGACGAGCTGGCTCGGCTCGAAAATGTCGCCCACCTCCTGGCCAAGGTGGCCGGCGAGTTCGGGGAGGTCGTGAGCCGTGTAGCCCAACGACCGGGCACGCCGCCAGCAGAGTCGAAGAAGTCCGCCGATCACCCTACCGAGGTCCCAGCCGTTCCAGCCCCTCCGATCGCGGGCGAGCCGAACCATGACCTCATCGAAGGGTGGCGCAGCCGCCTCAACGAAGGTGAGCAGCGGATGCTCGAGGTGCTTCTCAGGGCCTATCCGATGGCGCTCACCAGGGCAGAGGTGGCACTCCGCAGCCATTACACCAACTCCGGGGGTGGCCGATTCTGGGGTAATCTCAGCAGGCTGAAACGCGCCGGCCTCGTCGACTTTGACGGCACGTACTACCGGGCAAGCGCTTCGTTATTTACCCAGGCCGCCGCATGAGAAAGCCATATTCCAAGACTGCGAATGAGTAAAATGGGTGTTCACTGAGGGAAGCATAAGCGTTGCGTGTTGTAACCATTACCTTTATGATGGCCTTAACTAGCGGCCAAGTCGAGCATGATTTGTGGTTATTTCATCGCCCGAACCACTTGGACCTAGTTACACAATCTGGGGTCCTGGCGTCTTAGGGCAAAGTCGGCGTAAACTGTTGACTCTAGCACAAGCGGTGTGTTAAATTTGTATTAACCACAAATCATTGTGCTCCACTTGGACACCGCGCGGACCCCAAACACAAAATCGGGGTCCATTTCTTTTGGGCCCCAAGGTGGCACCTCACAGCCCGATGAGCCGGCACAATGTCAGATAAACCGGTTTAGACGATCAGAGGCCAGCGCGTGGGCGCAACACGGCAAGGCAAACACACCTCAATGAGGTACTTGGGGCTAACGGTCACTGGAAACAAACCGACACCCCTAGCCAGATGGAGACCCAGACGAGTGCGTCCCGGACGCCCACCTCTGAGCAGCAAGCGAGGCATAGCCTCCCCGCGGTAACGCCGGACCTGGGCGCGGCTGAGCTGCTTGGATACTCCCCCACAAGCGCGTGGTCGTTCCAGAGTCGCTCCGACATGTAGGAGAGCCAGGGGTAGAAACGGCCTACTAAGGCCCTCGGTATGCCCTCCGGTCAGCGCACCGGCTTGGCTACCGCGCTTCGCTTGGTTCCTCTCGTCTTCGCTGACGCAAAGACGTCGAGGCGGCGGGGAAGCGGGCAGGCCCGTCGGCTCCGCCGGCTTGAACATTTTCCTTGTTCATCGGACGGAAGCTTGCCCAACACGTCTGGGACTGAACACAACAGCCACTGGTAGGGGATAGGGGTAACCCCATACAACGCTCCACCTGTCAACCCACCCTTTAGAAGCCCTGTATACGGCACCGGTGCATCACGCACGGCTCCTCGTCTCGGACAGTCATCCATGCCGTTGGAATATCGCCCAATGAGCCGCGCCTTAGCGTAGGCATTTCATCTAAATTTCAGAAGGGTGATCTATACTTCAGATATGTGCGGCCGGATCGCCCAATTCGATAAGGACAAACTCGCAGAGCGCTACAGCGTGAGGCCCGGCCCGTCGTTTGACGCCACACCCCGTTGGAACGTCGCCCCCGGCCAATACGCCCTGGTCATCACAGCCTACGGCTTGGAGACCATGAAGTGGGGCCTGATCGCGGGCAACGTCAAAGGCAGCGAGGTTGGGAAAGCCCATAAGCACATCAACGCGATGGCCGAGACGATCGCCGAGAAGCCGACCTTCATGCACGCTCTGCACAAGCGCCGATGCATCATCCCCGCGAGTGGTTTCTACGAGTGGCTGGGGCGTCAGCCGTACTACTTCCACCCCACCAAAGACGACGTCTTCAGCCTGGCCGGCCTGTATGAGGTCCGCCGTGACGCCGAGGGCCGCGACTACAAGACGTTCTGCATTATCACGACCAAGCCGAACGCCACCGTGGAGCCGGTGCATAACCGGATGCCGGCGATCCTACTTCGCGAGGCTGAGGAGCTCTGGCTCGATCCGTACATCGCTGAGCCGGCGCAGCTCTTGCCGCTGCTGACGTCCTACCCAGCAACGGTGATGGCCGCCTACCCCGTGCCGGCGCTGGTAGGCAGCGTGCGCAACGACGGGCCGGAGCTGATACGCCGGTCACGGCAGGCATCATGAGCCGGGAGCAAGCCGAGGCCAAGCTGAAAGCAGCGACTGCCACGGCCCAGCTCCTGGAGGACCTGGTTGAGATAGAGCGGTTGACACGCGGGGACGCGGGTCATTACAGCGCCCAGGAGGTGCGGGACCTGAAGGCCAAGCTCGAGAAGGCCGCGAGGGAGTTGCAAGGAGCCAAGCGCAACCTCGAGCGGCTGACCAAGGGAAGGCCCGTCCACCCCTGAGCCTCAGCCCGGCTCATCGACATGTGCGGAGTCAGATTATCTCCTCCTCATAGCGGCGCAGCCGGTTGCCATAGTAGCCTGAATAGTCAAGCAGCCAGAGAAAGGCACGCTCTAGATACCAAAGCGTAAGTTGCCATGCCTGCATGCGTGCCCGGCTGGGTTTAGTCATCAAGCGCGGCAACCTTCGAGGGTGTACGACTGCGTTCCGAACGAAAGTGATGGCATCCGGACCATCGGCCCATGATCCAGAGGCTGCCAGTGAACCGAGGTGCCGAGGGATCGCCATCGGTATGCTAGCCTTGTCAAGTAGCTTTCGTATTCGTTCGACAGCCGGCAATCCATTGAACTGTGAAGCCGGACACTGGTTCTCCACCACGAAGTACGTCCAAGACAGGAGCTCCAAGGCTGCCTGCCCCAGGATTAGCGACGACTCCTGCGCCAACCCACGACTATTCGATTCCATATACAGGTGGATCGCGACTTCGAGCGGCTGAGTCCAAATCGGATCACTCCACCGCGAGTGCAGGCCTGTAGCGACACTGACAAGTGCATCCGGGTGGTACACCGGGAACCAAGAGAAGTGACCCTTCCAAGTATCGACGTTCCGCAGGGCCCACTCCTCCCATATCCGAGCGCCGCTGCGGGAGAAGGCGACAGGTAAGAAAGGACAGGCCCAACTTCCGCGAGCCAGCGAGAACAGGAGATGTAGCTCATCGAGTAGACGGTACACTTCTTGCGCCGATGCGGGCGGCCCCATGCCTCTCTGAGCCGATCCCATATGGGTGATACAGAACCCGCCATCGGCACGCAGTTGATTGTAGATCGCTGTTGTGTCTCCAGAGGGCGCCAAGTCAATCTGCCAATCTCCGAGCGCGAATTCGAGCTCGCCTCGCAGACTCGTCCACTTGGGAAAGTTTACAACGCTGAACAACAGCACCCGCGACGGCCTGCCGCCACACTTAGTCGGCGGCAGAAGAACACCCCTCAACGTCTGTGAATAGCCACTTTGGCCAGACTGATGGCCCCGGGAAAGTAGCTGGGCCCTACTGGAGTTGCTTCCCCAAGTCAGATATACCGCTTGACCGAGACTAGCGCCCAGCGAGCCGCCGATGGCTACCTCGAACTGGATGTCCGCAGAAGGAAGCCACACAACCTCTATTCGGCCAGGGCCCTGCAGCTGGGCTCCTCCCCGACGCAGCCCGACACCTATCGGCCCTTGGTACAGGGAGATCCCCGTGTTGGGCGTATGAGGCGCATAGGGATACTGGATAGAGGCTGGCATGGCTTCCCCGTCTTCATACGTCAGGCAGTCGTCTGGAACGCTAGTCCGCACCGCTCAGCCGTCGTCCGGCCGCTGGGGTCGACCCCAGGCATGCCCTCCAACCAGACGCCTTCGAAGCTGCTTGTCCTGCGATACCCGTCATAGCTAGCTCGTATAGATCTCGCTGAGCGTATCGCGCGTGGCATGGAACGGCACCCGCTTTATGGCCTCCTTCGCAAGGCCCATCATCGAGGCAGGGTGGATGACGTATTCGCCGTACAGGTCGTTGATGCGGTCGAGGTACTCCGCCAGGCGGATGCGCTCGGCCTCGGGCGTCTCGAACAGCGTCGGCGGCATGAGCGTCATGGGCACCAGGCCGTAGCAGGAGACGGCCAGGTGTGCGACTTTGCGCCCAGCCGGCTTCTGTACGCCCACATGACGAACGCCTCAACGAACGACGTGGTGCGGGTGCGGCGGCATGTCAGGACAGCAGCGCCCTGGCTTGGCCGTTCCTCATGTCTCGTGCTGGCCGTTGGTCCCGGCGAGCGTCTCGCGTTCCCAGCGCAGCAAGGCGTATGAGCGGCTTCGCGACAGGCCGGTCGCGGCTTGAACGTCCTGCCAGGTCACCGGCTTCTCCCGCGTCTCTTCGGCCAGCAGGGCACGCACCCCCGCATGCCGCGTGTTCTTGGCGTCCCGCCTGGGCTCCGCCGCCGGCGTCGGTGGCGCAATTGGCGGTTGGTCGGCTCGCGGCAGCTCCTCAGGATCGGCCGTCGAGACGACTGCATCCGGGCCGGGCGACCACGCCAGCAGCCGCAGCAGGAGCAGCACGAGCAGATGCACGCTCGCCAGGACGGCGAACGGGACGGCGCCGGCGGCGATCCGCGCATCCCAGCGGACGGCGCCGGTCTGAGTGGACGGTTGAACATGGGCGGCGTTGAGGTAGGCGCTCGCGATCGTGGCCACGGCGATCAGGGTCCAGGCGTAGTAGGCGTCCCAGCAACGGTGCAACCGCTCCCCGGAGAGCGCCAACCACACCAGAAACAAGGTGGCGAGGGTGATGAAGGTGTCCACCAAGAGCGGCCCAGACCACCGCAGGTCCTCGGGTAGCGCTCCGATTCGGACCACGAAGCTGGAGATCGCCTCGAAGCTCACCAGGTAGCCCAGCCCGGCGATGCCGGCGGCGAGCAGCGCAACACTTAGCACCAGGCCCAGACGCACCCGGGCCAGCCGCTGAGCTCTTTGGTGTGCGCCGGCGCCGGACGGCGGGGTGGGGGTCATCGGGTCGCTCCTCGGGCCCGACGCTCGGCCGCAACGTGGGCGCGGTGGAGGCGGCGCAGCTGGCGGTTCTGGTGATCCGGCTCGGCCGCGGCCTGAGTGCTCCAGCGCCGCCGCAACTCGGACGGCTCGAGACCAGCATGCGGATGCTCAAGGCCGTGGTGGGCAAAGGCCCGCCGCAACGTCGGGGTGCTGACTTGGAAGAAACTCGCCGCGGCCAGGATGCTCTGCTCATGAGCGAGCTCAAACGCCTGCTCGACGAGCTCCCGGTCGGCCATAAGCTGCTTGGTCCAGCCCTCGGGCTTAGGGGGCCGGCCAAGTGCCTGCCCGTCCCAGGCGCGGTACAGAACGCTGGTGCTGACGCCCAGGTGCCTCGCTGCCCGCACGGTGCCGAACTCGCCGGCCAGCTCAAAGGAGGAGACAGCGAACTCTGGATCGCAGGCCTGGTAGCCCAAACGCTCCTCGTGCTCCAGCCAGCCAAGGTCTCGCAGGGCACGCCGGATCAGGTAGGGGGCGATGTCGGGGCGCAGTGTCCGCCCCAGCCGCAGCGGGCCAAGGCCGCGGTGCTTCCAGCAGCGCTGGAGGGTGCGGGCGGTCACGCCAAGGGCCTCGGCCGCACGCTCCACGCCGATACCAGTGGCCAACTCGAAGGAGATCCGTGCGAACGCCGGATTCGTCGCCACTGTCCACGGCCGAGCGCCGGAAGGGGAGTGTTCCTTGGCCTGTTGAGCCCGCCGGCCGGCACGTTCGGCCGGCGTCAGCCCACCCAAGATTCCGACAGAATCATCCTCGGCCGGAAGGCAGAGTGCGTAGTCGAGGCAGTCGTCACGGACTGGGCAGTCCGCACAGATTCGCTTGGCAGGCTCCGCGGAACTCTCCGAATCGGTCTCCGGGTCGAAGTCGAAGAGGCGGGGATCCGCGTCACGGCAGGCAGCTAGATCGCGCCAATCCGGCTCAATCGAGCGGAAGGGGAGGGGTTCAGCGCTCATAGTCGGCGTCGTTGTCGTCGGCCAACGCCCGCCAGCGCGGGTCGTAGCGCAGGAGGGGGCCAAGGTCCGACATGGCAGATGCGGCTCGCTCTTGTCGCCCAATCGCCGCCAGATAGGCCTGTCGCGCCTGCTCGGCGTCGACGCCAAGCGCGTGCCCGACCTCCTTCCAGCCGTAGCCCTGTTCGCGGGCCGCGCGCATGGCCTGCCACTGCCAGCCCATCATGAGCTCGACCACTTCGCGGTTGGCCCGAAGTGCCTCGAGCGGATGAGCGCCGCTGGTCAGCTCCTCCAGATCGCCGAGCGCACTCAGGTCCTGGCCGTGCTCCCGGGCGTGCGCCACCACCCGACGCCAGGTGTCAGCCGAACACCAGGCCTCCCACGTCCGAAGCGCGCGGGTGAATGGATGCTCGGCGGTGGGGTGCTCTGCCATCCGCCTCCCGTCCGTACGCCGGATATATGACAAGGTCCATGGTCCAAATGGGCGAGGACGCGTAGCGGACGCATGAGCGACAATCTGCGGACCATGCCCGCTGCCCCGCCGAACGACACCGCCCCGGACGCCAGGGCGCTCGCCCGCGAGCTCCGCCACGTGGTGAACCGGGGGGCTTGGGCCAGTGCCCTCGTCCCCGCCGAGCTCCCGTATCTGCTCGGGCTTGCCTGCGTGGCAGGTCCTGCCCAGGAAAATCGAATAACTCCTCAGGCCCAGCTCATCATCGTGCTCAAGCACGTGCTTGAGCCAAAGAAGGAAGGGGACGACGCCGCACCAGGTGAGCGGCATCCCAACGCGAATCGCGCTCTGGCCCTCCTTCTCGGTACAGCGGACACCACCAAGGGGTTCGATTCGGCGGTTCGGCGGGAGCGGGCCAGGGACTACCTGTATCCGGCCCGAGACCCGGACTACCTGTATCCGGGCATGGAGCTCAAGACCTTCAACCGGCGGCATGTTCAACCACTGCTCGATCTGCTGGCTGACGAGCTGGTCGAATACGACACGAACTACCGCCTGCGCGACACCTATGAGCGTCTGGCCGGGAAGTTGCCGGCCAGTCCTGCGCTCGCGGTGATGTGGCTTGACCGGTTCGAGTACTACTACCGGATGTGGTCCGATCTCTCGGGGCTTGCCAACGACTTGGCGGTTTACCAGCGGACGCGCAACGACCCGGCGGCGACCGACGCCCAGCTCGAGCGCCGCCGCCGGTCGTCCCTCTGGTTCCTGGCTCGCTTCTACTTGCACCTGGACCAGTTCGTCGACCAGCGGGGCGGACTGTGGCTTCTGGGTAACGAGGAGCAAGCACAACTCGTGGCCGACTCCGTCTGGTACTTGCAATTCCACCCGCCAGTGACCGAGTCGGATGCATCCTGGTTGAGCTTCACCGCCTTGGAGGAACCCGTGCCGGCGCTCCACTTGTTCAACCGCAAGCTGGATGAGGATGAGACGGGAACGCTCATTCTTATGAATTGGCGCAGCTGGCTGGAGGCGTGCCAGTGCAAAGATGGGGCACCGGACAAGGACTGCGAGCTCCACATCGTCATGCGCCACTGCGGCCGCTACATGGAGATCATCGACGCGGAGTGGAACCGCATCGTGGAGTGGTTCACCGGCCCGCCGGGGAAGTCCCTCATCACGCCGGAGCAGGTGGCCGAGATGAACCGGCGCTGGCGCCTGCCTGCGATAGAGGCGAGCGAGCAGGGGAAGTAGCGCCCAGGTCGCGATATGTATGGGCAGAGTTGTGCTGTGCGTCCTGGCATTGTGGAAGCCAAGGTTTTCGAGCGAGATTGCCGTATAACGACTCGATCGCGTTTTCGCTCCAGATCGGGCGGTTCATGCGTTACTCGACCTGAGCCTCTCGCCCGTATCCGCGGCCTGCGCCGGGCTGTGAAGTGCGGTAGCGCTACCGACGCATTAGGAGATCAGGCACATGGCATACCGGTTCAACCCGCCGCCCGGTTGGCCCAAACCCCCAGAAGGTTGGCAGCCTCCACCAGGTTGGCAGCCCGATCCTTCCTGGCCGCCAGCACCACCAGGGTGGCAGTTCTGGATTGATGACAGCGCACCCACGCCGCCGCCAGATCAAACGCAACCTTGGGCACCACCACCTGGGGCTACGCAGCCTCCTTCACGCAGAGGACTGCAATGGTTCCGTACCCGTCCGACTTGGGCGAAGGTCCTCATCATCCTCCTGGCCCTGGGTTTGCTGCCGTGGGAGCTGATCCTTGCTGGGCTCGTGGTAACAACGCTCGGGGTGCTTGGACTGGTGCGTGGGCCCTTGCCACGCTTCCACATCACCAGCCGCCCACTGGCGGTTGGAGCCTTGCTGCTCGGACTCGCCGGCCTTGGGAGTGGTAGTGCGCTCGCAGTCGCAGTCGCCAAACCGCCCGCACCGGCTCCGACGCCAGCAACATCACCCGGTACAGCCATTCGCCAGACACCAGCAACCGCGGCTACGACCGTTGCAGCGCCAACTACCGCGTCCACAGTGACGGTGACGACCCAGGTACCGGCGCCGGTCCGCAAGCCACCAACTACGCGCGCACCGAGGCCGGCGACAACGCACGCACCGACGACGTCACCGCCACGAACGACGATCCAGCGATCGCTATGTGGCGCGCCGAGCAATCCGTATGGCTACAACTTCTGTGGGCGTGGCGGGTATGTGACTGACCCACCCCAGGACATCTGCAGCTACTTCGACTGCATTCCGAATTTCTGGAATGGCGTGGGATACATGGAGGAGTGCCACGACGCCACCTACAGCATGTCCGGTGGCCGGCGGGGCGCCTGCTCATACCACGGTGGCGAGCTGCGCCCGGTCTACAGCGGTCCGTAGCTGGCAGTCCATCGCGTCACTGGACCGCTCTAGTTCTGCCAGTAGTCGTCCAGCACGCGCTGAGAGGGTGGGTCCGGGAAGTACTCGCGCGGCGGCAGCAGTTCGACGGCCGAGATACGTCCGGCGATCCGCACGATCAGGCGGACCTCGAGTAGCACCAGCATGATGAGGCTCAAGACGAAGGCCACCCCGATCAAGCCCAACATGGTCATGCCGAGAATGTGCATCAGGACATGCATGATTTCGTCCTTCGGTTATGCCTTAGCGGCCCTATCCAGATCGGCGGTTTGACTAGTGGGGCTGGCCCCAGGCACGTCTGCCCAGGGCCAGCCCCGGCCTCGGTGGCTGTGCAGCTTCCCCGTCCAAGCACCTTGGACACCGCACAGATGCCGGGACCATTTGGCAGAAGCAACGTGAGTGCGTCTCCTGCCGGTGGTTTTGGGAGTAGGAGGTTTGTCGTTAGCCCGTCTAGTCCGGCCGCTCACCCCACTGGCGGGCACAGGTAGCGGTAGCAGCTACGTCCTGGGGTAGTTCACTCTTTCCCATGCAGGCCGTCGTTTTGGGAGACCGGCCGGGCGCGTTGCCCTTCCCATACCGGTAGCCAAGTGATTCGGATAGAAAGCGCGCCCGGCCGATGCTGACGCAAGCACCCTGTCTCGGCATCACCTCCTCTCAGCTGGTCATCCAGACCCAGACAGCGGCGGCCAGGAAGGCGAGCAGGTCCAGCGCCATGGCGATGATCACGAGCACGATCAAGAGCAGGCAGCGGCGG